>Ga0070732_10000196_pt1 | contig 48240 bp, 60 predicted proteins | sample Coa_R1_5_FD_66449 | JGI IMG/M metagenome (GOLD analysis project Ga0070732, IMG submission 66449) | Surface soil microbial communities from Centralia Pennsylvania, which are recovering from an underground coalmine fire - Coalmine... | ecosystem: Environmental > Terrestrial > Soil > Unclassified ... | reverse complement strand
GGGAACGGTAGAAAAAATCATCAAGCCCCCATTCCCAAGCATGCCCGAAAAGGCACAGATAACCGTTGAAGGCGGGGATCATTTGTATCGAGAAATACGCATCGACAACACCCTGACGAACGACAAGGGCGAGGAAGTAGGCCTCAAAGCTGGTGCACACGTGGAAGTCACCGTCGAAGCCGATTCTAAAGACACAATTCCCAAGAAATAATGCAGCCTCGGCATCGGCAATCTAGGTGGATGCTGAGTTGAGCGCAATAGCGTGGACGGCATCCATCAATCGAGGATGTCTCTTAGAAAATAGTATTCGTCAAGCACTTCGGCAGAAACGGAAGGCGGCTCCGTGTTCGAGTCCAGTGGTCGGGCATTCGAGGGAGATAGTGTCGGATTATCGTATAGCAATTGCTCTATGTGTTCTTCAATCTGGCTGCGTTCCTCATCCGTCAGCGAACTCCTGAATTGAGCCCGTTCCACATTCGCTGGACGCTGTTTTCCTCTGGCCCACTGACGCATTGCCGGATCATCATGTTTGCGGTTCGCATTAATTCCAGCCTGCTGACTGTTCATCCGTTCTCGTGCTTCATCGAGTTTCGCTTTTAAAGCCTCATCCATATTGTTGCCTTTTCGAGGGCCATTCGGATTAATGAACTCTCCCCTTCAGCTTTGTAACCCCAGAAAGGCGGTACAAGCTCACAGTTTGGCATCAGGTCATCGGTGTTTTATGACTCTCCCAAGGGACGGCTAGCTTCCTCCCGCTCGCATTTGTGCCCGTCGAACTGCTCTTGAAGGTTTGCTTGAGCATCGGCGGTTTTCGTAAGGGCGCTCATTGGAACTTTGAATTCCCGGCTGCAAAAGGTGCAAACCCCGGTTACCGGAGTGCTACTCAGCCATTTCACAACCCTAATACTGCGCTGGCTCATGGTCAGCCTTTCGAGTCCTGTTGGGGAGATTTTCGGGGGTTCTTTGTTAAGTCTGAGTAGTCGATGAGAAAGGTGTAACCCTTTCCGCAGCAGAAACCAAGGAGCCCAGAGATATTCTTTTTATCAGCTTCGGTGGTTCCCATCGCATGGCGTTCGACGGGTTGAAGATTGTCGCCACCGCAAACCGGGCAGCACTTCGGTAAAGCTGTCTTTTTGGACATCAGCACTCCTGCGAGACCTGTCTGATTGCGCAAGAGTCCGTCGTGTCACGGGCGGTAAGATGAGCAAAAGGACATCCTAATCATACTCCACCACACCGCAACGAAGCTTTTCACTTCTTTAGAATCCCACTTGTCCGAATGGAAAACGAAAGCGTCCCGGACTCACCTGAGCTAGCGGCACTTCGGTGCCCCGCCGCTTTGAGAACTGCGATGGTCGCCCCAACAATGACTTAGACACTTTGTTGGGTGGGTCGATAAACTTAGTGACCTTCTCATGACTGCCAATTCTGGCGGTGCTGGTGCCGACCAGAATTCCCAAGTCGATCTCAAGGCAAAACAGAAAAGTTACCGGGCGCTCTTCCTGCGGCGTCTTCGCACGCTGGAGAGGGGCGGCCGTCTGGCACGCTCATTGTCGGCAGGGCCGCCGTGCCTCGCAGGCAGTTCCAATCCGCTCTTACTGTGCACAGTTAGTCTCTCGGCAGCCAAGGTCTCTTCGTCCTGAAGGACGACGTTTAGCAGTGAACTGTGGATATGGAGATTATCCCCAAGGTCGTAATTGATGAAACCGAGCTTCCTGAATCGGTTCATGAAGAAGCTAACCCGTGAACGGGTCGTCCCTACCATTTCGGCAAGAGTTTCCTGACTTAATCTCGGCACAGACATTTCGGAGACCCCCTCTTTGCCGAAGTGCGCCATCAACAGCAGAACTCTTGCAAGCCGCTTTTCGCTGGAATTGAAAAGCTGATCAACCAAATCATCCTGATAACGCATGTTCCGCTTTAGCAAATACTTCATGAACATTGCCGACAGTTTTGGTTCCAAACTCATCGTGAGCATCATTGCCTTCTTCTCGACGTGCAGAAGAATGCAGTCGGTGATGGCTGTGGCGGACGACATACGTAGAACTGCACCAGCGAGTCCACTCTCTCCAAAGAAATCTCTTTCGCTCAGGATTGCGAGAGTAGCTTCTTTGCCGGATTCCGACACTACGCTGAGCTTTACCTTCCCGCTTTGGATAAAAAATATCCCGTCCGTGGTATCGCCCTGAGCGAAAATAACGCTCTTCTTTTGATAGGACACCATCTCCCTGCCTTTCCCAATTGTTGAAAGGAACGCAGCGGGGTTGAAATCAGGTCTTGTTTTCGGTGGAGTGAGACGCTTTACCAAAGGTCGTCCTAACTGGAGATACCGCTATGATCATTATGGGGGGAAGCAACGAGGCTTTCTGGTCAGTAACGCTCACAATGGATCGAGTCCAATTCGAGCCGACCAAGGCCCATTTTCAAATTAAATCGGGGAAACACAGATCAACCTGAAGGGCGGTCGCATTGTTCAGGCGTGTTTGCGTCTCGTTAGCGGCTCAATCTCGTGATTGATTTCAAACTTCACTGGCATGCCACATGTCTGGCATCTCGTTTGGTGTAAGCCACCGTTCAAATTTATCGCTTCTAGTTTGTTGGGACGCAGGCACTTGGGACAAGTGATTATCAGATACCCGGCAGTGTCTCTGGGGACGAAGAGTGGAGCTGCGTCACTCTTCCTTTTCTCTGAGCGAATGGGAGAAGCAGCCAAGAGCTTCCCTACCTGCTGATGAAGCTCATTGATGGTGTAGTTTCCCTTTTGTAGGAAAGCATCCGCCAGAATTCCGACTGGCATTTCGCCGGAACTGTGACCTCCACTCATCGCAATCGTGGCGATGTGCGGAAATCGTTCCCGAACTACCGCCAGAAATTCAAATCCTGACATTCGAGGCATATTCAAGTCGGAAATGATTAGATCAGGCAGCGACTTGCTGAGTGCGTTGAGGCCATCCACGCCGTCTTTTGCGCTTAGAACCTCGTAGCCCTCGCTTTCCAAAATCTGCCCTGCGGTTTCGCATATCGCAGGTTCATCATCCACCACGAGGATGCGAAAGCGGAATTGAGTTGAAGCAGTCGCTTCGGCGGACAGTTTGCTCTCAAGGAAAGGTGCTGTGGTCTCTCCTGCGGGTGTAGTGTGTGGCTGCCCCTGCGACGAGGCGGTACGACCCCTATGTTCTTCATGGTCGGCAGGCATGATTGCCTCCCTTCACTGATGGGAATTCCAACGAACCCAAATGGTATCCGGTGCGAGACCGGAAGACTGCTCAATACTGACCACGGGAGGGCGTTGGCTCCGCACAGGGAAGTTGAGGCCAAGCTCTCAGTCAAAAGCTAACCTCACCGTTCGCACTCTGCACATTCGAGGCTCAGCAAATCCTAACCGACTTTGGCTCAATCACTTGTGGCCTAGTTAAAACCTTTTCGGCCTGAGTATCTTAAGTTTGTGGCGATCCTACGGCGAGCAAATCTCAGCCCCGATCAGCCGGAAGAATACTGAGGAGGATTATGACTACACCCGTCGTAACGCCAGAAGTCGATAAGAAACAGCCTGCTGCACCACTAAAGAAAGCTGTGGCGAAGAAGAACATCAAGGCTGCTCGACGGAAGCCTGCGAACCAGACCAACAGTCCTGCAAAACGGGCTAAGAACTCTGCAAAGAAGGTGAGCCGCAAAACGAATGCTACAAAGCGCCGTGCGTTCCCCTATGTACGTGTGGCCAAGCTCTGGGCTGCGGGCAAGACATTGACCGAAATCAGCAATGCGATTGGTATCTTCAACACCAAGTCTGATGACCCGAATCACCGTCTTCGTGTGGCACTGACGAGCATGCATAAGGGCTGGCGGGATGCCAAAGGCAAGCTCCACAAACTGCCGCACAGGGTGAAAAAGTCCAGCTTGGCGGCATCCCGCCGTGCTGGCAAGAAAGCCTCAGCCTGATGCATTGCGAGTATCCCAACGGACGCATGCGGCGGAACGACGGGACGACGTATCCGATTGCCTGCGAGCACATGGCTGTTTGGAACATTGACGGCTGTTGGTTCTGCGCTAGTCATGCAGGGATGGTCGAGCGAGGGAGCCTCGACGGTTATTACACGGATGGCACCACCGTTCGAGCAGCCATGTTGGAGACGGCGCTCTTCAATCTGTTGAGGAGGTTAGGTGGAGACAATTGGGAAGCTTTTTCTGGTTCTAGATACTGTTAACCGCCGCTGCCTCTGTTGCGACGGCATTTTCACTCGGCAGCAGGCTAGGGTACACGCTCAACTTCCGTGCCGCCCAGCGAAGAATGAGCCTACGGAGGGAGGATGCGAGTTGCGCTCTACGCACGAGTGAGCACGTTACACGGTCAACACACTGATGTTCAGACACGTGAATTACATGAGTACGCCCAACGGCGTGGCTGGAAGATTGTTGCCCAATACATTGACGAGGGAATCAGTGGCGCTCGTGAGCGCCGACCTGAACTAGATCGCCTGTGGGCGGACTGCCGAAAGCGCAAACTGGATGCGGTGCTCGTGTATCGCTACGACCGATTCGCTCGCAGCCTTCGCCAACTGGTCAATGCCTTGGAGGAGTTCCGTGCCCTCGGCATTGAATTCGTCAGCCTGCACGAGGGAGTGGACACCAGCACTCCTAATGGGCGACTCGTGTTTGGGATTTTCGCCAGTATCGCTGAGTTCGAGAGAGAACTGGCGAGGTCGAGGGTGATTTCGGGTCTGGCGGCGGCACGGGCAAAGGGAAAGCGGCTTGGTCGTCCACGTATCACCGTGGATGCCGCCCAGATCGCCCGCCTTCGGGCTTCTGGTGCCTCGTGGCAGCAGATCGCTGACCGGATGGGGATTGGGGTCGGCACTGCCGTCAGAGCTTTCCAGAGCATTCCAAAAACCCGTGAAATCCCTCCCCTGTAAGTCACTGATTCGGGACAGTCGGGTGTAAGACTTTTGTGACCCGCCAAAAACATTTGATTTTGGAAGGACGGCTACATGCTGCTGCGCTTCTTCAGAGGTCTGGTCTCTTTTGGTTGCGTCGTTCTTTTTACAATGGCGCTGCCGGGGCTCATGGTGTGGGCTCACGCTAACCGAGGGTGCACTGGGATCGACTATGACGCCGTTGATTACGTGCGATGGTTCTCGATCCTGCTTTTGCCCTGCTGCGTTGTGCTTTGGTTCATCGTGATCCACCGCATCCTGACAGGCAGCAGATCGAGCTTCATGATTCAGTTTCTTCTTTTCTCCGGCACGATCTGGGTGGAATACATGCTGCTAAGTCGGGGCATCTGGATATGAGCCGCTACAAACGACCGGACAAACATTTTCAGGAATGCGTGGCTGCGCTCAGCGAGAAGCCCCGGCGCAAGCTGGAGCCACGGGTGCTCTACGCCATGTTCGAAACGAACTCGCAGTGCATCCTGAACGCCAAAGGAAGATGTCCGCTGCTCGTGTTCACGAACCAGTTATGCGAAGCGATCAACGAATACATGTATGAGGAGGACTGATGCGACTCTTATTCGTGGATGATGACGATGCGCAGATTCACTGGCTGGAAAAGCAGTTCCTCAGTGTCGATGACCACGACGTGTACAGCCATTACAACGCCAAGGAAGCTCTGGCGACCTACAAGAGGGTTGGGCCGGAAAACTGGGACTGCGTAATCACTGACTACATGATGCCCGGCATGACAGGGCTCGAACTAATTGAGGAAATCAGGACGTTACGCCCAGACCAGCACGTCATCTTGCAAACGAGTGAAACCAAGCGGCTCGTGCCTAGCAGCATTCCTCAGTTACATAAGCCGTACCCACTGCGGCTCCTGCTCCGGGCGCTGAGACTGCCCGTGCAGCCCTTGTTATTTTAGGCGTCGTTCTTGCGGTAACCGATGCCGGGGAAGTTGAAGTCGCCCCTGCGGATCGCCTGTTCGTCGGTTTCGACAGCTTGTTTGTAATCGGGACGCATTTCTTCAAGAGCCTTGCAGTCCATGCAGATTTCTTCGGTGTTGAACATACTCATGGTGTGGGTGCTGGTTTCTTTGCCGCAGCGGTCACACTTCATACGCTTCTCGCCAAGGGGTAGTATAGACCACGATGACCTACGAGACTTGGTTGGAACAGGTGAAAGACGCTCTACGCTCAATCAATATGGGCATAGACGACTGGCAGCCAGTGTGGCCATTCGACTTCTCTGGCGAACACGACAAGGGCACCGATCCCGATGCTGCCGCCGTGAAAGCCAACCGCTACTGGTGGCACCAGCAGAACAAGTCGATAGGACGGGACTGTGACAAGACGCCCGGCTGCTGGCTCCCACGAGGACATCAGGGTGATTGCCAGCCACAGTATGAATCGGGCGACTACATCAAGGTGGAGATCGAGGGTGAAGGTGGTGTGCCCGGGGAGTGGATGTGGGTGCTGGTGCAGAGCCGTGACGATAAGAAGCGAGTTGTGTACGGAACCCTCGACAATGAGCCCCTGAACGACTACGGCGGGAAGGTGAAGCTCGGATCGGAACTCGCCATCAGCTTCGACAAGGTGCGGGAACACAGGAAAGCGTCCGAGTTCAAATCCAACGCCCGCTAATCAAAAAAGCTCATAGGCCTTTCGCTTTACATTCGCCCGTGATAGTGTTGAGTTGAGGGCCGAGTTTTCAACAGCTTAGTGTTCCCGGTACGGATGCTACAATCCAATTTCAAAACCAGCCAAACTTTCAGAGAAGAGGCAGCATTGGCGCAAATGATCCCTGTGGTGAGCCTCTTTTCTGGCTCTGGTGGCCTCGATGAGGGGTTCGCTCAAGCAGGGTTCTCGCCCGTACTTGCGATGGACGTTGACCGGGCCGCATGCCTAACGTTTGAGCATAACCACCCGAACGTGCGAGTCTTGAAGAAAGACCTGTCTCAAGCTGTGAATGGGTACGCTGTCGAACGCCTTTCGGAATTACCTTCCCCTGTTTGTCCCATGGGTGTCATCGGCGGGCCACCGTGCCAAGCGTTCTCCATGAGCAATGTACACAAGCGGTCGGACGACCCTCGGCGCAAGCTGCCGGAGAACTACGCTCACATCCTCTCGGAACTAAACAAACATTACGGTTTGGACTTTTTCGTTTTCGAGAATGTCTTGGGCCTCAAGCACAAGGAACATTCCGAGATTTTCGCCTACTTCAAGACATTGTTCGAGGCAGCGGGCTTCACGGTTTTTGAGGGCGAACTCGACGCACAGGACTTTGGTGTGGCGCAGGTGAGGAAGCGAGTCTTCGTGGTGGGGTTCAATAAAGGAAAGTACAAGAAAGTCCGGTTCGAATTCCCCAAAGGGGATGCGTCCAACAGGAAAACAGTTCGAGAAATGATCGGGAGTCTGCCTGAACCAGTTGTTTTTGAACGGGGCATGCCCAAAAATCAAATCCCCTTCCACCAAAACCACTGGTGCATGAAACCGAGATCAGAGAAGTTCCACAATGGCTTTCTGAAAGAAGGCGATGTGAAGGGAAGGCCGTTCCGGGTGCTGGAGTGGGGAAAGCCAAGCTGGACGGTCGCCTATGGACATCGGGAAGTTCATATTCACCCATCGGGCAAGCGACGCCTCAGCATCTATGAAGCGATGCTGCTCCAAGGTTTCCCATCGGACTACGTGCTCAAGGGAACCCTATCTGACCAGATTCGGCTCGTTTCGGATGCCGTGCCGCCACCGTTGGCCAGAGCCATTGCAGAAAGTGTGCTGAAAGTTTTGAAGGTTCCCAAAGTCAAGGACAAAGAACGCCGGGCGGCAGTTGCCTCTTAGCTGCCTGTTTTCGCCCTGTTACGCTTCTCCCGCTCCTGTTCGTATTTCCGAATCCACCCGGTCGGGTCTGGCGGCCAATCCGTGAACTTTTCCACTGTGTATGCGGAGTGGAACCTGCCGCCTGAGACTCCCGCTCGACTTGCGTTAATCACCCAGCCGAGATAGCGCAACTCCCGGAGGCGTTTTCTCCATTCGTCCTGATTCGCAACGATGTCCAGCCACAAGCTAGGGACTGGGACGCCAACTCCCGCACCCTTCAGCAGTTCACCGATTCGCACGTGCACGCTGTCATGTCTAATGGCGGATCGCATGGCGGCGGAATCCACGGAGGCAAATAGGTTCTTCTTGCCAAGATTGCATTCTTCGCAAATCGCCCAGAGATTGTTGGACTGTGTTTTGCCGCCCCATTCTCTCGGTATCTTGTGATCGACCACCAGCGTAACGCCATGCTTCTCGATGGTGCGTCCACACATGCCGCAGCGACCATGGGCCGCATGGAATGCCTGCGCTTTCAGCTTGAGGTTGATCGGCGTTCCATCCAGTGGTTGCTCACGTGGGCCAACATAGATATAAACGACTTTCTTTCCGATGCGCTTCTTTGAAATGTGGTGATAGTAGTGAAGGTCTCTCCGCCTGCGGCCAAATTGAATTTGTTCCTCAGAGGACAAGGCGAGTGCTGTACGCATTTCGCCTTCCGACAAACCCTCCGGGTGTGCCTTCAGAAGCTCAAGCATCTGCTCGTGAATTTGGCCAAGTGCAGGTGTTTTTGCCACAGCAGGTCATAATAATGGAAGTAGGCCTAAATGGATTCACTTTCGACAGAACGGCGCAGTCAGAACATGGCCCGTATCCGAAGCAAAGATACGAAGCCAGAGATGGTGATCCGCCGCCTGCTCCACGGCCTCGGATATCGCTATAGGCTGCATAGGCGTGATCTGCCGGGTGCCCCCGACCTTGTTTTCCCTGCCAGAAAGAGAATTATCTTTGTGCACGGTTGTTTCTGGCACCAGCACAAAAGCTGTATCGACGGTAGGATTCCGAAGTCGAGGTTGGAGTATTGGGAGCCAAAGCTCTTGCGGAATGTCGAGCGTGACCGCCGAAACATTTCGAAGTTACGGCGAAGTGGATGGAAGGTTCTGAAGTTGTGGGAGTGCGACGTGCTTAAGGCTGATGATCTGGGACAACAACTCCGTCATTTTCTTGGGCCTTCAGGTGAAAGGAAATGACAAGGGACTGCATCTGCTCGAAAACTGAAGGCACCGCTTTATTCGGGATAGTACGGCATCAATTCTTTAGCCGTGTGAACCAAGAACAGGCCATCCCGGGTGTTTTGGAACGCTACGATGACATCCTGACCGCCAAGTTCCATAATCCAGTCCATGCAGCCTCCGCAAGGTGTGAAGCGGTCACGCTCAGCTACGATGAGGATCGCCTTAGCACGTCCACCAGAGGTCACCATCGACGTGAGCGCATTAACTTCCGCATGCACGTCATGGCATCGAAAGCGGTGTTCCACATTGCAGCCACAATAGATTTGGTCGTCTTGAGATAGAACGGCACATCCGACCCGTGTCTTTCCATTCACAAGGGAGTGCTCCCTCGCCTCCCAAGCCGGAGCCGACAATTTTTCGAAGAGCAGATTGATTTCGTCAGGCGTAGATTTCACGGAATTTTCTGGCGATTCGCTCGAATCGCTCGTTGGCTCCTGAATCCATGTCTTCATCGTATAACTCTCTAAGCAGTTCTGAGACGTACTCGACCCAGTCGGTACGGCGCTTCACTTTGGAAATTAGCAATACTGATTCAAGTTCTCGTCTGCTGCGTTGATCGGACACGATTTTCTTGAGCCGAGAACGAATAAGGGCGAACACGGTTTTGCGCAAATGGCCATCTCCATTGGCTGCCATTTCGACAAGAGACCTGACTGCTCCGAACCGCACCCACTGGTTGCCATCTCGATCTATGATTCCCGCCAATAGTCGAGCATTCGAAACAGACGGCACGGCTCCAAGTACATGAACGGCCCTCCAGCGTACCACTGGCGTGCGATTCGGAGTCAGTGATTTCACGAAACTAAGCTGCTCTTTGCCGACTACAGTCCTCTTCAAAACATTAGATACAGTCCAGCCGATAACGGAATCCTTAGATTGAAGCTGCCGAACTGTGTTGAGTTCGACAGTGCTAGTGCGAGGCATGGAAAACAGTGTGCGCCAATTTCGAAACCACTCCTGATTAGAGGGAACCCGCTGTACAGCGACAAACACATCCTCAAGACGAGCGGCGGCCACCAGAGCCTTCGCAAGTTTTCCAGAAGAAAGATGCAGCGCATCGGTGGCTCGACGAGCCGTTGCGTCGATGAGATCGAATTTCCGCTCTGCCATCATCGACAAGACGACGGCTCGCATTTCCTCGCTCAACATCCTGCGAGTCTTCTGCTCAGCTAAGCAATATGCTGCGGCATACGGGTTCCAATCAAAGAGTTCCCTGACGAATTTCTCTGCGAGTTCAGTTGAGTCGATCTGCTCCAAAACCATCGCAAGGGAATCGAACGAGCTTGCGGAAAAGCTGATCACGTCGAAGTTGGGTTGATTCCACTTCTCCGGAACACGTTTCAGATATGATGCAGCGAGGTAGTCATGCGTCAGGTGATGAGTAAAGTAGGCCTTGTTGCCCTCGTGCTTAAGTACCCCAGCATCATTGAGTCGCTGGAGTATATCCGGTGAGATAAGCCCCCGGAGTTCTTGGGTCAAAAAGGTTCTGCTCTCATGTTTTCGGTATAGCTCGAATGCGGCTTCACTGAGGCTTTCAAACTCGGCAGGTGTCAGAGGCACTTTGGCAAAAAATGATGCAAAGGTGGAACTCCTATCTTCGCCCGTGTCTCCACCCTTCAGAAAGGCGTCCAAAAAGAAAGGCGAAGACCAGAGTGCCCGTTGATCCGTTCCCGCTGCCTCGTAACGTTGAACAAGATTGATTTCCGTAAGAATCTGCCTGATTTCATCTTCCGTCAACGGGAGAATCGTGGCCAGCTTCCATCGGTGGGGTGCCCTCAAATCCCGTCTGACGAGACGATCTGAAACCAAGACCCTCGTCCCCAGTTGATCCGTAACAGCGGAGTCCAATACCTGTATGATCTGCTCCCCAATACCCGATTGGAGTTCGTTTAATCCATCCACCAAAACGACTTTGATTCCGTTTGGAGGAAGACTAGCGAACAGCGGCAAGGTAAGACCGATGGAGGCGCTTTCCAGCAACTGGGCGAAACGAGAAGTATTATCGGCTTCTGAACTGTTCCACCGCTCAACGTCTTTTCCTGACCAGAGCTTTAGGTCTATTTTGATTGGCAGGAAACCCCTCTCGACAGCGATAGAGACAAGGCGGTTCAGCATAACTGTCTTGGCAGAGCCGCCCCGCCCACATAGCAGAACTCGACCTAGCGAAATCACGGAAGTCAAGAGCGAGTCTTCACCAGAGATTTCTACCCGATCCTCAAACAGAGTGTCATAGGACGAGGCCCACCCTACTCGAAAGTTAAACCGTGGAGTGGGCGGCTCAGGAAGCTTCGCTAAGGCTTTTTGCTTCAGTTCTTCGTATAGTCTCACGGTGCCCCAACCATTAAGATTCAGTTGCCTTCCGAGTTGACAGAATGTTTTCGACCAGAGCCTTGCCGAAAGCGGCAGCGGCCGAGGCGGCGTAATCCCGCCATTTGTCACGAGTGGCCTGATTCGATCGTTCGTTGACCAAATCGGAAATACCACGAATGATCAAGTACTGAGGATTGTAATCAACTGAACCACGCTGCTTGAACACCTGCGACGCCAACCCGAATCCTTCCATTTCGAACACAGCAGCCTTTTCGAAATGTTCCATCAGCATCTTCTGGTAGGGATTGCCACGATCCCCTAATAGCTTCTCACCCGATGCGAGGTTCGCAATCGTCGCTTTTGGCTTTTTCCCGTCAGGTCGCTTTACGTCAATTTGCTTGTGCCAGTCATCTGACCAACATAACGGCATTGCGTACAGCTTCCGCAATTTGTACGAAGGATGATCGTATGGCCTTTTCCTTTGAAGGGATTTTCCCTTACTCAGCTTGAAGAATTCGGAATCCTCCACAAAATCGGCGATAGCGACATCTCCCAACTTGACCTCTCGTTTACCATGGCCACCAGCAATTCCAACTAGGAGAAGGTATTCAGGCCGAAAATCTTCTATAAAGTCACGAACGATGTCGGACGCTGTGAGATTACTTTGCCCTGTCGCTTGACACACCACAATTTCATACGCAGGCAGACTTCCGGCAGCCGGGGTAATAATCGCCGAAACGAAATAGTGGGTTCCGGCGATGTTTGCAGTTGTATTGAACATCCGACGAACTGCAGCGAATTCCTCATCAATGATGGTCAGAATCCCGATTATCGTGCGCCCTTTAGTTCCAAAAACGCTCATTTGGCCAAGTAGACCTCGACTCATTCCAAAAGACGCTTGCTCGACAGCACGAACATGATCTCAAGTCTTCAAGCCCTCGCATAGTCATCCATTGGTTACGACTCCTCGAACTTCTGCACTGGGGTTCCCTCTGGGGAACGGCAGAATTGATTTTATGCATCTGCCTTCCGACTTCGTTCGGGCCACCGTGCATCAATCCTTGTCATGATCCGCTCAGCAATGGTGATCGCATCAGCGATGGCGCACTCGAATGCCGGAGAGGGACGCCCATCCCAATTTGCGAGTCGCCGCACCGCCAAAATGGCAGCGGCTATGAGGAGAACACGTTTGCGTCCCTCGTCCACCACAAGAGTATAGGCTATTCGCCTTTTATTCGCCAACCACGACAATACAGGAACGGGTGCTGATGGAGCCCCAGTGCTAATACCAAATGGTTGCTGAAAGACCTTGAGCGTCAACCTCCGGTTCACAAACGTTCTGGGCTTCACGGTTATGAACTCGAAGTGCTGTCCATGAAGCCACGGCTGCGTCTAACAAATCATCTTTACCGACGCCCCATGGTCGATCGACAAGGTGCTGTTCTATTGGGGGAAACACATTGCGGAGAAGACTCAGTCGTTCTATGAATCCGTCCCCCGACTTCTTCCTATGCCGCATGGGATTGCGGCCATTGAGTGCCCAGAAACACACTTCAGGATGAACTTCGAACGTCCATTGCTGGCAAGCGGGAGTGATTGCATCGTCCACTTGCTTAATCTTCGGGCCAATGCACCACGCTTGAATCGTCAAACCCTTGCCTGTCGTCCTTCGATTGAGTGCGCTGGCTGTTGGGTGATCAATAGCCGATAAAGCTACTCGGCATGGTGCGGGGAATACGCTGTTGCGGCGGGGCGAGCCCCGCTTCTGCGCTTTCGACCTGCTCTGGGTTGATGGCACAGACCTGCGCTACACGCCTCTAATCGAGCGCAAATGGCGGCTGCGGTCAGTTGCGCCAAGTGATGGGAATCGCTTGCTGTATTGCGACCACATCGAAAACGATGGCATGGGGTTATTCCGGCTGGCTTGCGATAACGATCTTGAAGGAATTGTTGCGAAGCAAAAATATGCGCCCTATCTGACGCAGGAGGCAACGACGTGGTTCAAGATTCGGAATCAGAATTACAGCCAGTGGGTCGGGCGGGAGGAATTGTTCGAGCGAGATCGGAGTAGGAATCCTGACCTGGGGGTTTGGGACTCATGCGCTATGGCGTGTGAGTCGGTTGCGTAACACCAGTGCCATCAAGGTTTGGGTTGAACTCCCGATGGCGCAGCGTTGTGGAGTGCCGCCAACACCCATTCCGTGTCTCGGATCACCCACACACGAGTGAACCGCAAACTCGCTTCGATGCGGGTCTGGGGAGCCTCTTCCGGTTTGCCGCTCGTAAATCTTGCTCCGGTGCCCTTCATTTTCAGAGCGCCCGTCTCCACCGCAGTATTGCCGAGCATCGTGATCCTTTCATCTGTTTCTTCGTATTGCTCCCAGCGGAACTCCCCTGCCTTCTGCAATGCGGCCAATGGACGAAAGTATTCAGACATCCAACGAGCCTTATCCTGAACGTGGCCGAAGATGTCTGTTTGCGAATACTCAGCGGCGGTTAGTCGATCAACAGTTTGTTCATCACCGTCGAGCATGGCTTGATGCCTCTTCGCCATGGCGGTACGCAAGCCCGATTCCATCGCTCCCTCCGAGTACCCTGCTGCTTCTGGCGCAACTCGTGTCGCCGAAATCAGCGCAGTTCTGTGCAGAGTGTCGAGGCTCTTTCCTTCTTGAAGTTCCTGCACGAACGAGTTGGGCTTTATGTCACGGAACACTTCGGAATAGGCACTTTTCGAAGTAGCGACAACCTGCTCCTCTTGCCAAACCAAAGTATCGCCTTCCCACTTTGCAACTTCTTTCGAAACGTAGCAGCCAGAAGGTAGTCCGCTTTCGCACCAGACGAATCGCTGTCCGTTCGCATCTTTGTCCCACCAAGCAACACCCAAGCCCTCGACTTCGCCCTTGGAATTCCTTTCTAGATATTCTTCAATGACGGATCGACCTCCGGGGCCGGGTCGCCAAATCTCGGTGCCCTGACCAGTGTCACCGTTGGGTATTTGGGGACTTGGCGGATACTGCACCTTTATCGCCCACGTTCCGAGCATCACGTTTTGCACGTCTGGGCCGGGCATCGTCAATTTCTTGCTTTGGGAATTCTCTTGCGCATGTCCACAAATCACACAGAGCAATACAATCAACGCTGCTCGTTCCATGTTCGCCCTCCTATGAAAACAACCGATCTTGCGTTTCTGCGAGTTCTACCGGCCGACAGCATTCCACGTCATCATTTTGTACGTTATTGATCCGGGTACTTACGGGATAACAGCGCATGGATTGGGCATCGCATGGCTTCAGCAGGTCGGAAACGGCACCGATGTTTTTGAGTCCGGGATCGAGCCAGACATCGTAGTCCTTTGCATCGAGGATCACAGGCATGCGGTCGTGGACGGCTGAGGTTACGGCGTTCGGAGTCGTGGTCAGGATGGAGCAGGTTCTTATCCAATTGCCGTTGGGGTCTTTCCAGCCATCCCACAGTCCAGCGAACGCAAACAACTCGCCGTCATTCACTTCAAAGCAGTAAGGCTGCTTCGGCTTCGCCGTTCGCACCCACTCGTAAAACCCGTCTGCGGGAATTAGGCATCTGCGAGACCTCAAGGCGTCCCGGAAGGCAGGCTTGGCGTGCGCCGTTTCCGACCTTGCATTAATCATGCTTGCGCTTACGGATGAGTCTTTCGCCCACGATGGAATGAGTCCCCAGTTCATAAGCGAGAGTTTACGAACAGGTTCTCTTGGATGCTGGCGAATGACGGGAACAGGCTGCGTGGGCGCTATGTTGTAGTGGGGAACCCAGTCCAGATCGTCAGAAGGGCAATCGAAGTACTCTTCGATGACCTGCTTTCTGCGGGAGAGCCTATACCTACCGCACATCAGCGCACCTGCTTTTCAGCATCGACAATCTCATCATGAGTGCGCCAATCGACCCTTTCGCCGGACTCAGCTTCGATTGCTTTGGCGAGATGTTCCCATTCTTCGGAAGTCAACATGCCGATTTGGCGGGCCTCGATAAGCGCTATTGCTGCTCGAAGAAGCGATGACGACGAGTTCCTCTCGGTGTGTGCGATCATGCGGGCCGTAGTTTAGCAAATTCGCATCGTAAGCAGTCAGCGATGTCTCCGTCGCATTTCGGGCATCGCACGCTTATAAATCCGTATTCCCCCATTCGTAGTTTTGCTTCTTGGCCCAGCTCGGCTTGCCAGTACCGCTCAACCCGCATCCATCCTCTCCGCTCGCCCATTCGGCGCTGGTGTAGCCGTGACCCCACAACCATCCTAAGACTTCGAGCACGGCTTGACGCTCGTTCTGCAAGTCCTGCTCGTCGTCTTGCTCCCAGCCGTAGGTTTCACTCTCATAAATCTGGTAATCGGTCACGTCATCCAGCTTGCCTTCCTTTAAGCCGGGCACATCTTAATATGCCGTACAGATCGTGCCATCCTCAGCAAACAAATCAATGATGGCTTTCTTCACCGGGTGTATTTTCTTTGTCATGCATTCGTCCCATGCGCAGCTTGCGCCTATACTTTCTCAGATTCCGATTTCTCGAAAACGACCCTCGTGTTACCAAAGATTCTTGCCGCCCATCGCTTGTACAAGTTCAACACTCATGCGGTAAGGCCGTAAAGCGACCGCTGATTGGGGAGGGCGAGATTCGCTATTGCTGGGCAGGTGCAATCTTCTTCTTGCGACCGCCTTTGCGCTTGATACCTCGTCGGCGCAGGCAGAGCCGGATGATGTTGACTGGCTGGTTCGCCTCTCTCGCAATCTCTTCGATGCTGAGCGATTCGTCGGCAAGAGCGAGGTCTTCAACCATAAGCATCGTCATGGAGCGCACTTCGATGGGCTTTCTACCACGTTTCTGAGGAGCGAGAGCCACGGGCGCAGAGCTACGGTGCGATAGTTGCCGTCGCACTTCAGCCTGTTCTGATGCAAAGTGACGCTCAACCTCAGTGAGGCGCTGCTGTCGCAGAACCTCAGACAGCGGCTTGCCGTTCAGAGTGATATTTGCGAAATCGCCCATACGTGTCCCCCTGATTGGAATTCCCACCACGGAACCCAGAAGGGAGCAGTCAGGCAACCAGCATCGTTATTTGCGAACACCACGCAGCGGAACAGCTATGCCTTCCTGACGCAGTTCATGGCGGACTTGCCATGCCGTGGAACGGTGAATGCCGAACCGCCGCATGAGTTCTGTGCGGGATGCAGTCGGGTTTTCACGCTGATAGTTCTTAGCCTCAAGCATCTGAAGAGATGGCTTTCGACCATGCCATCCAGACCTACGCCATCGAGGCGATGTACCGTTGAATGCCGTCACACGAAGTTGAAAACCTCGCTTTCGACCCTCTAAGCGAACTTTGTAAGAGTGTGCTGTCACGCCACGATTCGCTGTAACGAAGGCACGTAGCGCCTTTTCGATTACGCCTTCAGCGAACATAGACTCGGCGACTTTCTTGTTTTCGCCTTTGAAAAACAAATCAACTCTCGCCATGCATCCTCCCGTTCGTTCGTGCCGAATCCGCCCGGCTTTGCGTTCGCCCCTGTTCGGGTGCGTTCAATGTGATTGCGTCGATGCGTGCGGTTCTGCCAGCAGCCACTTGATACACGGGCGGCGGGGCATTCAGCTACGTCGCAAACGGGCCTAGATCAAGGGTTTGCGGAGGGGAAGTTGGCTTTGTTCACAAAAATGAACAAAAAGGCCCAAAGGTAACGTTCACGAAAGTGAACGTTGATGCCAAAATCATGACGTGAATAACGACGCTTTTGACGACCTCATTGGACGAACATTCAGCTACAAAGCTGAACTTCGGGAAGCACGGAAGGCGCTGGATGCTGTTGTGGGGGGATTTATCGCCGCACACCCGGAGATCGGATACAGGGTGTTGGTCAGAAGGTTCCATGTCTCGGCTGCCAAGCTGTGCGCAATTGCTCGGCGTTACGGCCACAAACGGCGGCCGGGACGGAGAGACCAAAACAGACAGGGTATCTACGGTTGGCAGCAGAGGCTGCGGACTTCACCAAGAAGGCCTGTGCCCTCGAACTTGAGCTACACCATAAAGGACTACCGGGATCGGGAGCACGCCCTCCGAACATTGGATGAGCGACTGAATAAGCGACAAGTGGACGAAGCTGGCGACATCGCCTCTCAAAGTTTGAAACGGTGGCTCAACGAGGGCCGCCGACGCAAAGAGCAGCGCCTCCGTGTGAAAGAGCGGATTCAGCAATACGAGCTACTGCGAGCTTCCAATTCTGAGTGATAGGCTCGCCCTGCATGCCGAGAGTTTCTATCAGAATTGGGCTTCTCGCCACTCCCCCTTACGGTGCTCAAACATCAACATCGTGTACCAGACCTTGGCATTTGGGTGGTCGGGGTCACGGTCGTAGTGCGTCTGGCAAAGATTCTCGCCGTCCGGAGATGCTGGTGCGCCAGCCGAACGCTTCTGAGCGACGGCGGGCATTCCGCAGTGGCACTTCAGCGTGGGGTGAGCACGCAACGTCGGTGGCGGGGTTTTGGGGTTTGGGGTTTGCTTGGTCGATAGTGAGGACGGCGAAGCCGTCCGAGCGTTACCATCACCAGCAGCCTTGAGTGCGGCTTTCCGACCACGTTCTTCCGCTTCCCGGAATCCTTGGTTAAACTCCCGTTCTCTGCATTCCATGGACTCCATGAACGCAGCGCCAGCGGCATCCTCATCCTCGGTCAGTTCAGCAAACTCCCGCCGCATATCTTCCTCCAGCTTAGCGTCACGGTCGCTATGCTGCTTCAGCCACTCCAGCCTGTCGGCATTGGGCCAATGATTGAAGTCGTCGGGCCATGGGGTTCCGTCCAAGGAAGTCTTTCCTCTTACCTTCCCCTTCGTCTTGTACAAGCGCTTGGGGTCGGTTTTTACGGTTTTTGGTTTTGGTTCTTGCTTTTGATTTTCAGGATGGGCCTCTTCCAGCGGCGAAGCCGCAGATTCCGAACTCGAACTAGCTATAGAAGTGGAATTGCAATTCGAACGAGAATCCGAACCAGAACCATAAACCGAAGAAGAACCAGAAACCTTGTTTTCACTTATTGAAAGGGTATCCCCCTCCAAAAAATGAAGTGGTGGGGATACTCTTTCAGATTTTGAAGTGGGGTCATCCACACGATAGACCTTTACCTGTTTTGAATTGTCACTGGGGATGCGGCCCATTGCCACAAGTTTGTCGTAGGCGGTTTTTCCGGTCGGCACTAACCATCCATGTCGGACGAGCCACTGCGTCCAGTGCACAATGGACGTGATTCCCATCGTCGTCTGAATGCGAATCTCTGGCTGACTGACAAAAGATTCCTTTTCGTAGTCCTCGTTCATCCAATAGCACATCCAAAGTTTGAATGCGGCGTTCGGTAGCGCCAGAATGGCCTTGCGACTGCGGTCGAGTATGGTCAGGTGGTCAGCCATCACTTACCTTCCTTGGCTGCCACGCCCTTCATAACACCGGACGCATACTTAATGGCGTCTTCTCTGTCCATTGGCAGGCACTCTTCCGTGTGCTGCCGCTTTGAGAACTTGATGTTCGTGGTTTCAATGCCTTCGACCACGGTGTCGAATTGATAGAGCTTCAGCCAGACCTGCGCCTGACGAGTATCGAGTGTTTCAAATTCGGGGAAGGTGACCGCCCAGAGCGCTTGTAAGGCGGACACATCTTCCTTCTGCTTGGCGATGCGAACTAAGAGTTCTTGTGCTTTAGTTGCCATGGCGACCCGGCTGGTCGCATGGAAACTCGGAATTGTAAATTCTGGCTTGCATACGTTAGTTACCTCTTTGTGAGTTCGGGTGGGATTCCCGCATACGGTTGGTGGGAGGTACAACTTGGGGGCTGACGTATGACAGCCCCCTGAATCTTCAAGCGAAGACCCATCCCATTTAAGAATCCTGAAGTCACAGAATCCTTAGGCACTGACTAGGTGCTCACTGGTCCAATACTCGCTTTTCCTGAATTCCAGAGAGAAAGTATTGAGCCTGATCGCCAGTGAAAACCTCTCTCACAATTTCCATTTGCCTCTGGTAGGGCACGCTGACTGAGTGCGCCACGGGGAGCAGACATGAAAAAGTACTTTGACTGGGAGCAAGCATTCCACTACATCTGGAACAACGCCGATCACGACGGAATCTGGAACGGGGACGCCGCCACTTTAGCTAGCGAGTTCAGCGTCTCCGAAGATTCGGCGTACTCCGTCCTGAGCGAGCTTTGCGACCATCGTCTCATCGAGCTTGTTGACGAACGGACATACGCTATTACGAACTGGCCTGAATTAGGCCAGCACGACTAGCTTGCTTTCTTCGGCGGCTGCCCATTCACCATACGGTGGAGGCGGACATTCATGCACGACCTCGCCCAGTGCATTCTCACCCATGCCGGCCTTCGCCCCGGTGACCTGCTTAAACCAAAACGGAATGCCCTGTGCTTCGCACTTCATCCGCAGGTCTTTCGCCCAGCCGATCTCCATCGTGCGGCGTCCACGGTCGTCTCGTAATTCCTTGCGCCAGTCGCCCTGCGGATTCCAGCGGTACTCAGGATTTGTCCCGCTCTCCCCGCCCACAATCACCCAGCCGATACCACTTAAGTCGATGTCCCAGGCAATGTTTTCCAGCAGAGGCTCACACGAAACGAAACGCACCGCTTTGGGATGAACGGGAACTTTGCCGAGGCTATCGAGCTTGCTTAGGGTGATGCGGCATCCCACGCTGGTGTCCAACCAGACATTCGGATAGCCCTCGCCCCAGTCTTTTGGTAGCCGAGCCGGGATCAATTCTGGCCGCTTTGTCAGGATGAGATATACGAGATTCGGAGTGTCTTTGATGACCTGCCAAGCGCAGTCACGCCAGTTGCTACTCCCACTGTGAAGGATTGCCCAGCGCTGTCCTGAGTTGTTTATCTGACCATGCACGCTACCCACAATTCTGCGCTCATCAACCTTGGCGTGAAAGAAATCACTCAGGCTACAAGTGAAGACCCGCTTGCACTCCTGCGCCACCTGCTTCCTATGGGTTTCGGGCGCTTCAATCCATTTGTTGAGCCCAGCAAGCATTGTGCGGCGGTCAAGCGCACTCTGCCACTTATATGGGTCACGCCACGTCTTCGTCAGGTAAAGCTCACCCCATGGTTTTCGCAAGCCGCCGTTTCCATCAGATTGTTTGCGAATCTCTCGATTGATGTAACAGTGGGCGCACTCCGGTGCGATCTTGTCACATCCCACCCACGGATTCCACGTGCCGTGAGTCCACGAGATTAGACTTTCTTTTGCCATTTGGATTCCGTGTATATTGGGGTTGTGGGCTCGTAAGTTTCTCGCACCTTGGTCAAGGTGATTCGCTTTTCGAGCCCGTTATTGGTTAAGACGCTGAACCTGCCGCAGGGACAAGCTGCGGCATTTCTTTTGCGCCCTGCGCTGCCAACAACCCAGTGATGGCGTTGTCATCAGATTCCGCCTTGTGCGCAGCAGACTTCGCCTCTCTCTGCACGAAACCAATCTTGCCGTGCAGTGAAAGACGCTTGATCTGTGCGTTCGCAAGGTTCACCAGCGTCGGAGCCACGGCGTAGATACGGTCGCCTACTCGCCGAATCTCAGTGAGCAGTTGTTCCAGCATCAGTGCGAAGTTCGGGTCATCGTTTGCGTTCAGCCCAGTCTTCGGTTTGGCCTCGACGGTGTATTGCAATTCTTCGATTGCTTCTTCCTTCTTAGCCTTATCGCCAGTCTTGATTGCCTCGACGAACTTTCCTGCGGCATGACCAACTGGAAGCAGGCGCTCGACGTTAGCTTTCGCCTCCGCCAATTCCTGTTTCAACTGGTCACGCTTGCTGGGCTGCGCCGGGGCCTTCTCTTCTGCATCCCCTTCGGCTTCGCTGGATTCCCGCTCGAAGTTCTTCAGCATCTTGTAGACCGTGGAACGGTCACGCTTGAGTCGCTTCTCACAGAATTCCTTGAAGGACGAACAGCCCATCAATGTCACCGACCCACGCACGTGCTTCTGAAAGTAATCCTCAACCTTCTTAATGGCTGGGGCCAGTTCCTTCAGCTTCGTGAGATGGCCGTGCCATTCGCTGACCAACTTGGTAGCGAACTTCTCCATCTCCTCGTGCTTGGTGTCCGGTGAAACGTCCTTTGAGTTTTGCTTACTCATATTCACTCTGTGTATCTGCTGGATAACCCCGCTGAGTGTGGCAATTTGCCACACTTAGCAGCAGCAGTTGGATTTGAAACAAACCTGCCGGAGTGCACCAAAGCCCAACGGCTCGGCCTTATCGCCCTCTCTGAAGCAAAACTACAAGCTTGGCTGAACCGTGAAAAGCTAAAGAAAATGCCCGATTATTGTTGGGCAAAAGAAATCTGCGAATTGTCTGGCTTGTTGTTAGGTAGGAATCCCGTCATGCTTCATAGCAGATCGGAGGTTTCGAACTGCTTGTTCAAGACGCCTGACGCAATGGTCGTCGTATTTATGCTCAGCCGTCCGGCAGTGAGGACATTTGCCATTTTCTTTGAAGAGTAAGTCGGCGGTCTGAGCAAACGTGACACTTGATTCGCCGGGCTTGTCCGGATCGGGGTTGAACTTACGGATGATGTAAGCCCGAACGGCTTGACGCTGCATAGATGTGGGTTGGCCTCGTTGCCGTCGGGATGAATGCGCTCGACCCAGAACGATGTACGCATCCCAAATCCCCTTAGCCAGTGGCGTGTACGAACCCTGTGGGGTGGTAAAGAGGGTGATGGCGAGTATACGAGATGCGTCATCCACGGCCTTCTGAGGGTCGAGCGTGGCTCTGACAGGTTCATCGCAGTAGTGAATTACGTCCGCCCAATGTTTCTCTGGATTAGGAGAGTAGCTGTGATGCAAGACGTAATGCCGCCACACGTCAATTGGAAGTTCGCCCTTCGCATTCTTCTTCAGTTGCTCGCCAAGGTCTGGACTGGCCAAGTCGATGAACTCGTATGGCATGACAGACCAAACTAGCACAGCTACATAGGGGAACCACAAGGCAGAAACAACGGGAATTCTATGGCAAGCGCCACACATGAATACGAAGTGCTAACATCCGTTGAACTGGCACAACGGCTCAAGGTGAAAGAGTCGTGGGTGATCGACCAGAGCAAGCGCTCTCGTACTCACGATCCTATCCCGGTCTTTCGCCTTGGGAAGCACAGGCGCTATCGCTGGGGCTCTCCTGAGATGAACGGGTGGCTTGACCGTCGTGCTGGCTACAACACGACAACACGCAGGGCTGGGTCTTCACGAAATGGAGGAACCATTGAATGAAGACGCAGCGACGTAGCAATCAGGACGGAAATCTTTACGAGAGCCACGGTGCTTGGTACGTCAGGTACCGTGAGCATGGCAAGACAAACCCAGTGGCGCATAGATTAGCCAGCACAGATGAGTACCCGAAGAAGTCGGAGGTAATTCCTCTGAAGAAGAAGTTCATGGATAGGGTGAACCGCACAGCACATTTGGCCGATGCGGGCATTGCGATCTTGGATTTCTTTGAAGAGGTTTACGTCCCAGTAATTACGGGTAGATTGAAGCCATCGACCGTCAAAGGATACAAGGACTCTTGGCGATGCCACATCAAACCTCGAATCAGTGGCAGAGTGCGGGATTTCATGACTGTTGATGGTGAAAACCTGATGTCGGAGATCGAACGGGCCAACAAAACTAAAACCGACGACTTGGCTCACGGCACGTACAAGCACATCAAGGTGACCCTTTCCGGTATGTTCACGTTTGCTAAGCGGAAGGGCATCTATGACGGTGTGAACCCGATGACCGGAGTCTCGATTCCGAAAGGAAAAAAGCACGGGCGCAAACGCCCCGCCTACACCCTTGAGGAGGTCGAGCAGCATCTTGAGCTTTTCTCCGGCCGTGCGCCCATCGTGATTTGCACAGAGGAGAGCCCCTACACACCCGAAGTCACTCAGGGGGTTGTTCGGGCTGTCATTGGGCTAGCCGCCTTCGCTGGTCTTCGAGAGGGCGAACTCAGGGGGCAATGGTGGGAGGACGACGACGGGGATGTTCTCAATATCCGACGCTCTGTGTGGCGGACTCATCTCAATGAGGAAACCAAGACGCACGAGGATGAGGACGAGCCCGGAGTTGTGCCGATAATTGAATCGCTGCGAGGCATCCTCGATGCCATTAAGCCGGAAATTGCAAGTGGCTGGATGTTCCCGAATACCATTGGCGGGGCACTCGACCTCGACAATCTTGCCGACCGGGTGATTAAACCAGTGCTCAGGGCAAACGGTCTGAAGTGGAAAGGCTGGCATGCATATCGCCGAGGCCTAGCTACGAACCTGCACGAACTCGGAGTGCCAGACAAGGTGATCCAAGCGATCTTGCGTCACGAAGACGTTAAGACGACGCAGAGGAGCTACATCAAGACGGTGCCCAGAGTCGTGACAGAGGCGATGAAGCGACTGGAAGAGAAAATTGCTTGTGCAGCAGATGTGCAGCAGGTTTCGGTGAACTGATCTCTAAGCTTCTGAAAAGAATGGAGCCGACGAGCGGACTTGAACCGCTGACCTGCCGATTACGAATCGGCTGCTCTACCAACTGAGCTACGTCGGCTTAGTGTTTTGGCGCACCGTGCGCCGACCTGTGCGCCATGAGGTTGGCTGAGGCCACTTTAGACTTACTCGGCCTGCATCAGCTACCACTCTTGATTTTAGCATCGCGAGTTGAGGAGACCGTGGCCGATCGGGAAGAGAACGCGGGCGCAGGACGCCTTACACCCGGCTTATCAATTCTATTAAGAGGAGGCGGGCCAGGAATTCGGGGTTGGACCCTTTCAGGCGACGCGCCTTACTGCTGCCGTTGAAAAACACGCGCAGCGTGGCGCCCTCGATTTCATATTCTCCAACGTACTCTTTTCCGCGGAAAGTCACAGTCAGGGATGATCGAGGGGGCATGAGCGCAAGGATAAGCCAACGCTCGCGAGCATCGATTAACAGCGCGTATTCTCAACTACTTTTGTTCCACAACCCACCGTGGCGTATGTTGGCGCTTTCATTCAGGTACACGGGATGTAAGCTCTTGAGCCAATGCAAGGGGAGACTAAGGAACGTTGGCTTGATGTATGCGCCGAGGCTGCGATCTGCGACGACCCCAAGCGCCTCGCAGAATTGATAAGCGAAATCGCCAGTATTCTCGAAGAAGAGGTATTGCGCCTGGAAGCATTACCACCCAAAACCCCGACCGCCGCTTAAGCGCTAGGGGCATAGATCACCGGAAACTGAGTGCTCGCCAGCTTACCTTCTACCTTCCACAAGGAACCAGGTCCGCGTAAATAAATTGCTCGCATTGGACGATTTCTCCGAGGACAACTTGTACCGGGCTGTTGAACATCGGGCCGGCGTAAACGAAGGAATGAAACTCGCCGTTTTCGCCGCACGGATCAGCGCTGGGCGGCAACTCGGAGAGTAATTGCGTATCGAATTCGCGTCCGGCTAAATCGCCGCTGATCTGCTTAGTATCGATGCACGCCAATTTTGCGCGCAAGCCTGAGTCAATCATTTCCCGCGCCAGAGCACGGGTAGGCAAGCCCCACACCGGGAAAACCGGCTGCAGTCCGGTATCGCGAAGTTGTTTCTCGCGATAGGCGCGAATGTCCGTGAGGAAAAGATCGCCAAAGGCGATGCATTCAATGCCGTTACCGACCGCCTTCTGGCACGCCTGCTTCATCGCGCATTCGTAATCGTCGTTTGAGCACGGCCAGGGCAGATCGACTTCCCAAAGCGGAATCTCCGCGGCCTCGCCCTGAGCTTTGACGAGTGCCCTGCGCACGCCATGCATGGCGACGCGATCAGCCGAGCTATTGAACGTGGTCAGCAGGCCAACGATTTCGTATTCAGGATTTTTCCGGAGAAGGTGGAGGCTCCAGGCGCTGTCCTTGCCGCTGCTCCAGGAAAGCAAAGTACGTTTCATGCAGGATCAAGATAGCACTGGCAATTGGCATATTACTTGGCAATTAGTAATGGGCAATGAGCAAATCAGCAATGAGCCATGATCCATGATCCATGATCCATGATCCATGATCCATGAACCCCCAAAGATCCATTACCGGGGCAAGTCGCGTATCGAATCGCGTACTTGAAGAAGAGTTCATGCGATCGCCAAATGCCAAGCGCCAAATGCCAAGCGCCAAATGCCAAATGCCGCGTGCCAAGTGCCTTCTTCATGCAGCGCTCGCTCGACGATAACTTTCGTATTCTTCCTCGGAGCGCGCAGGCAGTAATACCCAGAGAGTGTAGATCCCAAGCGCCGTGCCAAACGGAATGTTGATAAGCGAGAGAAACGCGATAATCAATGTCAACACTCGCGCCCAAGGCTCACGCTGCAGCAAGCCCCATCCGGCAAAAAAACCGGCCACTGACTTCGCCAAAACGAAAAATCCCACGAAGGTCAAAAGCGGGTGCAGGAATCCACCTACGGCCGGCGGTGCCCCGGAGATGTCTGACAAATGAACAAACAGCGTGTTCGCCAGAATAATTAGCACAATTCCGCCGACGGCATAGATCGCGGAAAACGCAAACCACAGAATCGCGAGCAGCCGAATATGTTCTCGCAGCCGGCTGCGCAACGGATACCCGGGCACGAATCCCGTGATTTCTTTTGCGCATCCGCTGCAAAATTTCTGACCCGACTGGATGGCGGTGCCGCACTGATCACAGAACATATTTGCTCCTTAATTTCCGCTCACACCGAATCGTAAGTCGGCTTGCGGAAAATTTCCTAGTTTCGCCTCGTGCTCTTTCGGACCTACCTTAATGAAAATAAAACCACGAAGGCCCCGAAGAAGGCCGTGCATTGCTCTCTATTGAGAATACGCGTCGCTGAAGCCATTCGTTCCATGGGTACAAACGAAAAGGCCACCCGGCAACAGGGCGGCCTCTTCTTCAAGGGAGAATAGTTCCAACGGAGGTTGAACGCCGTCAAAACTTTCTGGCGAAATCTTATGAGTGGAAAACTGGGGTGTCAAGAAACTTTTTTGGAAATAAACTCATTATTTTCAACATGTTGAATAATACTGGTCAGAGCTCGGTGCAAGGCTCACTTTGAGACAAATCTGTTCCCAGGATAGGTTCAAACGCCTTGGATTGAGCGGCTTACCTCGAATCCTGGGGTCCGCCGCCCCGATCGGACAGGTGCAAAGCGATGATTTCCATCCGCTCGGGACGGTCGAACACCTTATTCGGAAACAGACGTTTGATCGCCAGGCGGAAGCCCCCAAAGGCCACGCCTGCGACGATCGACATTCCGCCGATGATGGCAGCAAGGATGATGATTCCTACGATCAGGTTCGCGACATTGTCGCGGCGGGTGGCGTACGTGTTCTGGTTCCAGGTCACGTCGGCGTCGTAGTTGATGGAGGAAAGAAGATTCTTGGCATCGCTGCTGGAAACTGCTCCGCTCAAAATAGCCAGGATCGGGCCAGTGCGGCGCGTGCTGATTGGCTTGTCGCCGAGCAGGTGCTGTTGCTGCGCGGCCTCAATTTCCTTGAGCTGAGCTGCGGCAATTTGCGGAGTGGGATAGCCGATCAACATTATCGTCGCTGGCGTGCCGGAGATGTTGTAATCGCCCAACACGACCTCGGCGCCTTTGGCGAAGTTCACAAACTGAGCGGGAAGCGGCGCGCTGTCTTTCTCCAGAGCAATTGGCCCGACGACGTACTTCGAAGTGTTCTTTATGTACGAATCTTTGGGAAGATAAATCGGCAGGCCCGGCAAGCTGGCGGCACTGCCGGGAGCGCGTGGCACATCGTCGGCCAATTCACGCAGTTCGGCTGCAGACATCGCCGAGACCTGATCAAATGCCGCGTCAACCAGGATATTTCCGCGATAAAAGAGCACGCGCTTATTGAGCGCGTAGCCCTGGTCGCCGATTTTCGCGTTCTGCATGTCCGGCGATTTATAGAAAGTAAAGGCACCGTAAGCACCACTCGCGTCCTGAAAGCGCGCGGCCTTGATCGTGAGTTTGCGCCCGTCATCACGGATATAAGTGGCGCCCTCAAAGTCACTGAAGCCGTACTCCCTAAGCAGCGCGGCGTTGGTGGGATCAGCGGCGGCGGGATTCTGGCTGATCTGCGGGTCGCCGGAAACTTTCCATCCGGCAAACACTGCCGGCAGAATGGCCGGAGTGGTGGACCTCGGCGGCTTCGAGTCGGCGAAACACAAGCCCGCCAGCAGGACCGGAATGCAAAGGATACGTGAAAAGCTCATTCGGAGGGCGTCAGAACCCCTGATGATTAGACTACAGGCGGGGATGGAAAGTTTCCAGCCTGGGCATTAGCTGGAACACCCGCCGTGTCCCAACACGGTCGCGCGGATTTGCGTCAGGCAACGACGAATACCAGAAAGTAGTCCATGCCGTCGTCTTTCACGAAGTCGTACGTCTCAACCAGGCGGTAGCCAGCCCGCGCGGCTTCGTCGATCACGATCTTGCGGTCGACTCCGTGATCGGTGCCGTTTCCATTACGGTCAATGACGCCCAACCGCGCTCCAGGCCGAAGCGCCGGACGCAGATGCTCGAGCAACGTGACAGGGTCAGCGACCTCGTGGTAGGTCTTCAACAGCAGCACGGCATCGACTGCTTTTTTCGGCAGCATTGGATCATCGGGCTTGCTCAGGATGGTCTTGACGTTGGCCAGCGACTCGCTGTGCGCCCTGCGATCTATGTAACGGATCGCTTCGGGATTGATGTCAACTGCATACACAGTTCCCGAGGGACCGACCCGCCGCGCAGCCCGGACTGCGAACCAGCCTGATCCTGCTCCAATATCAGTAACGGCTTTGCCGGAAGCAATTCCCAGAATGTCCATTACGCGATTGATGTGGAGTCTCTTGTCCCGACCGGGAGAATCGAAGACGGAAAGGTCCCCGGTGTAAGGGGTGCTGGTTGCCCGCTTTGGAGTCTGGGCTGGGCCAGGAGTCTGGCCCCAAAGTGCGATAGCACACAGTGCAAGGAGAGCGAGGCCCCGCAGAGATCGGTTAAGAACAATTTTCATTTGTCTTGTTGGACTTGTCACCAAGCATGAGGTTAGCACGGTGAGGGGAGGCCAGCTCAATTGCTGTGCAGCCCGGGTGGTTTTCAGCGTTTACCTTTTTCAGGGTTGAGTGATATCGGGATTTGCAAGGATTATCTTGTACTCATTCACCGATACGGTTTTGTCCCATCTCCAATCCAACTACAGCGTGATTGTCGTCACAGTGCAAAACTGCCCTCTCAACTAGATTCAAAGCAGGGAACTTTCTTTGCGGCAAGAGAGTACCTATTAAGTAGTGGATCTACGGCACAAAATCCGGTTTTTAGGCGTTTTCGACAGCTTCGGCGAAGTCCTGCAAGCGATGTGGGCGCACAAACTGCGTTCCTTTCTCACCATGTTTGGCATCGCGTGGGGCGTCGGATCGCTTCTGCTCCTGGTTGGATTAGGCGAAGGTTTTCGCGCAGGGACCAGGAAGAACCTGGCGAACCTGGGCGACGATTACATGGTGATTTACAACGGCCATGCCCCGACAATCGGAAGCAGCCAGCTCTCGTCGCGCGAGTACTACCTGAATTATCAGGACTATCTGGATATTCGCAGCTCGCAGCTGGTTCGCAGCGCCACGCCGGTAATCTACCGTGGCGACCTTCGCCTGGTCAGCGAATTTGGCAATAGCAATGGCTACGTTGATGGCGCCGAACCACAGTTCTATGGCATCCGCTATATGCCCATCGAAACCGGGCGCTACCTGAACTGGAACGACGAACGTGAGCGGCGCAACGTCTGTGTGATTGGCAGCGAATTTGTGCGTTTATTATTTCCCGGGCATCCGGCGGTAGGCAGCAACATCCTGATCAATGGCGTGCCGTTCGAGGTTATTGGGACGATTCAGAAGATCGGCCATGGCAACAACAACGACTGGAACATGCGGCTGATCATGCCTTACTCCACCATGGCGGTCTATTTCCCCATACAGGGCGAAGGTCATGCCACTTCAATCAAGTACGTGGCGTATGAGCCCATCACACGGGAGCGCCACGATGAAGCGAAGAAAGCTGTCCGCGCCATCGTTGCCCGAAATCACCACTTTGATCCCGCAACTCCAGATGCCTTTGACGATTGGGACTCCGTTGCCACGGCGGAGATGGTCGGCAAAATCTCCGACGCGATGGATGCGTTCCTGGGAGCCGTCGGCCTGGTGACGCTCGGCCTGGGTGCAGTGGGGGTGGTGAACATTATGCTGGTAACCGTCACGGAGCGCACGCACGAGATTGGTTTGCGCAAGGCTTTAGGCGCTACCCACCGCAGCATCCTCTTCCAGTTCTTTTCCGAAGGGCTGATGCTTACGCTCATCAGCGGCTTCATTGGTCTGACAGTAGCCTACGGGGCCACCAAGCTTCTCGATCTCGCGCCGCCGATCGACGGCTTCGAACTGCCCCACATTTATGCCCAGTCTGCTGCGCTTGCGATCGGCACGCTTGCCCTGGCCGGCATTATTGCCGGACTCTATCCCGCGCGACGCGCAGCCTTACTGCAACCAGTGGAAGCTCTTCGTCAGGAGCAATGAATGATTTTGGGAAAAGACGTGCTTTCGCAAGCTTACGAGGCGCTCCGGTACAAGCCCCGGCGCAGCATACTCACTGTGCTAGGCATGGCGTGGGGAATTGCCACCGTCGTGCTGTTGCTGGCCTATGGCACCGGTTTCTCCGCGGCGATCGTTAACATATTCAAGAGCTACGCCAGCATGCAGGCAATCGGCATCGCGGCGGGACGCACATCGATGCAAGCCGGAGGAAACAAGGCCGGCGTCGTCATTCGCTTGACCCTGGATGACGTTGATCGTCTTCTCGCCAATGTGCCGAACGTGACGCGAATAACGCCCGAATCATTTTTTAACTCCCCGGTCAGCTACGAGGGGCGTACCTATACCTGGGGGGTGCATGCCGGCAATGCCGCGCTGCAGGACATCCAACACCTGCAGATCGAAGCTGGCCGTTTCTACAATGCGGAAGATCTGCAACAAAGGGCGCACGTCTGCGTGCTGGGTTGGGAGGCAAAGCAAAAACTCTTTTCCGGCCGCTTCCCGCTGGGCGAGAGGATCCGCATCTCGGGCGTCCCCTGCGACGTGATTGGCGTCCTCAAGCCCAGGCCGCAGGAAGGAAATGATAACGATATCAACCGCGTTGTCTACATCCCATTTTCGACCCTGAGCAATTTCCGAGACACGCACTACATCGACATGATCTGGCTGGAATTTCTCGGCTACGATTACGGAAATGTAGAGAAATCGATTCGCAGCACGCTGGCCGTCCAGCATAATTTCCGCTCCGACGACAGGCGGGCCCTGTTCGTTTTCAGCCTCATGGAGCAGCTCTCCGAATTCCGCATCATCACCATCGCTCTCCAGGTGCTGCTTGCCTTTATTGGCGCGTTGACTCTGGGAATCGGGGGCGTGGGTCTCATGAACATCATGTTGGTAAGCGTCACACAGCGGACGAGGGAGATCGGAGTGGAGAAGGCGTTGGGCGCGCGCCGCTGGGATGTTTTGCTGCAGTTCCTTGCAGAAGCGCTGGCGATTAGTTTTCTTGGCGGCCTGCTCGGTATTGCGCTTGCCTACATGGTCTCCTTTTCTGTAGGCACCCTCACTTTTTACAGTGCCCTGGCCCAGCACGGAGACGCGGGTGATATTCGACTCATGATCTCACCCGCCTCAGTGCTGGTTGCCACCGCCATTCTGGCGCTGGTGGGATTAGTCAGCGGCATGATTCCGGCGATACGCGCATCACGCCTTGATCCGATTGAGGCATTGCGCTACGAGTAGGACCAGACTTATGGCATTTCAGCAAGCCGGCCCCTTACTCCGCCGAGGCTTTTTCCACGCGGTTCGCGAGTTTGACGCCGCCAAGGCCATTCACATACCGCGAAATTCCGCGATAGAGCGACTCGGCGATGCGCTGGCGGTATTCAGGGCTGCGCAGGTGCTTCTCGTCTCCGGGATTGCTGATGAATGAGATCTCGGCCAGGATCGACGGCATGTTGGCTCCGATCAGCACGACGAACGGCGCTTTTTTCACGCCGCGGTCGCGAATGCCAGGACTCTTCGCGGCCAGGCCGGTGTGCAGCGATTGCTGAACGTCGGAAGCAAACTCGCGAGATTCCTCGATTTTTTCTTTGAGCGCAATCTTCTTCACCAGGTCTTGCAACTCATGGATCGATTTGTCGGACGCCGCGTTCTCGCGAGCCGCTACTTCCAGAGCTTCCGGCGAAGAAGTGAAATTCAGGTAGTAGGTCTCGACTCCGCGCGCGTCCGGATCGTGGCTGGAATTCGCATGCACCGAGACGAACAGGTCTGCCTGTTCCTGGTTGGCAATCGCCGTGCGAGTTTCCAGCGGAATGAAAGTGTCATCCCGGCGTGTGAAGACGACCTGCGCGCCGAGCCGCGCCTCGAGCAGTTTTCCCAGCCGCTTGCTGACGTCAAGCACGAGGTCTTTCTCATAAAGTCCACGCGGGCCGATCGTTCCGGTATCGTGTCCGCCATGGCCGGGATCGATCACGATCTTGCCAATCTTGAGCCCAAGCGCGCGAATTAGAGAGCGATCGCCATCCGCTGTCGGCTCTGACTCCCGCGCTCTTCGTTCCGCGGCGAGAGTTTTAGGAGAACGCGAGCGTCCGCCCGATTTGAGGGGTTTCGAGGTTGTCCTTGGCTGCGAAGCGTCGGCAGTTTCTACGGGAGGATCATCATTACCATCCGCTTCGACAACAACTCTCTTCGGAGAACTTGGCACGCCGGGCAGAGCTGCCGCTTTCTCAGTAGACCGTTCAGCCGCTGGTGTTACCCGGTTCGGATCGGGGTCGTCGTCCTGCCGTCCTGCGGTTTCGTTTTCTGACCGGCGTTCATAGGTATTGGCGCCATGATTCTCACCACTATGAATATCGCCGCTGTGAATATCAATGACCAGCCGTGGCGGGTTCAATACCAATGAAGCGTTGTAGGCCTCGTGGTTTACGGTCTCGATGACCACTCTGGCGCGCCCCGGCTTGAACTGGGCGATACGCACCTTCTTAACCAGACCATCATCCACATCGAAGGTTTGCCCCATCAAATGCGAGGACAGGCGCGCGTTCTTCAAATCGAAAAAGATCCGGTCAGGATGGTCGATCCGCTGCGACACGAACTCTACATCTTGCTCGAGATCGATACTGACGCGCGTGTAATCGGGCATCGACCAATACTGAACATCTTTAACGCGGATGGGCTTATCAGTGCCGGTCTCTTGTGAAGGCTCACGATCCGCTGCTTGACCATTGCTCGACTCCGCCGCCGTGCTGCTGTTATCGGCGGCCGCTTGAGTTTGCTCGTCCGAAGCATCGCTCGCCGCGTTGCTCTCGTCTTTGCCTTCGGAGGCCTGTTCTGTGGAGGCCGCTAATTCCGCTTTAGCCTCCTTCACCAGTTTGTTGTGGGGATAGCGACGGAGCAATTCCTCAAACGCCGCGCGGGCGTCGGAGTCGTCTCCCAGATCGTTCTTGTAAATTTCGCCGATGGCGAGCAGCGCCTCAATCCGATGCTTGCTGCCGGGATATTCTTTGCGCAGGTATTTGTACTCGCGGACGGCAGTGTACAGCGCCATGTCGTCTTTGAAATGGCGGCCCATTTCGGCGGTCAATTGAGCCACCAGGAACGCGCTGCCGTCGGCTTTGCTGGACGCCGGCGCTTCCAGAACAATGCGGCGATAGGAATCAACTACGGTTTCGTATTCGCGGCGCGTGCGGGCCTGCTCGTCATGGCCATTAAGGGTTTCACGCAGCGCTTCGGCCTTTGTGAATTGAGTTTCGGCCCAGGCCTGGGAGCGGTGAACGCGCGCTTCAGCAGATGCGGAAACCACGAGGAGACACACAACTAACGTGGTCCCTCGGACCACCCGACGGCCGGACATCCCGCCACTCAAAAATCGCGCCTGGCGGGGGCTTCGGGTAAGGACGCCCGTCCCCACATGTTTCCTTCGAGTATTCAATCGCTTACCTGAGAGATTAACTACAATACTGCCCGTACTAAGATGCCTTAGTCGGTGTTGCTGATGTAAAGTACGCCCCTGGAATCGCGTTCTACTCTGACCGGCTCCCGCGATGCGCCTTCGAGGTAGCTGGTGCCAAGGTCCCCGCTGTAAATGTTTGTGATGCGGCGTACATACTTGCGCGTCTCGCTATAGTTAGGAATTCCACGGCTGCGAGCGACTGCGCCGCTCCCTGCGTTGTATGCCGCGAGGCTCAAGCGCACATCGCCGTTGTAATTCTGCAGCAACTGTTTCAGGTGACGCACGCCCGCGTCGATATTTTCCTGCGGATCGAATGGGTTCTTGAGATTCAACTGGCGCGCGGTCTGCGGCATGAGCTGCATCAGTCCCATTGCTCCTTTGCGCGAAACCGCGTTGGGATTGAAGTTCGATTCGACCTTGACCAGCGCGCGCACGAGATTGGGATCCACGTTATGGCGAGAAGCGGCTTTGGCGATAGCAGCGTCAATCTCCCGCTGTGTAAACCCGCGCGCGGCGGAAGAGTTCTGCGCTGCAGCCGGTTTCCCGAAGTACTGGTCTACTTCGGCAGCCGCCGATTTTGCCGCCTGTACATGGGCATGCGGAACCACCTTCCAGCGGCGCTCTCTGGTGCTCCAATAAACCAGCCGATTCTGTTGCGAATGAAAAGCCTGTGCGGGAACACGCTCCGGTGCGGCGTCTTCGTTTACGTAAATTTTCCGGCCGCTGTCATCCGTCGAAGGTTCAATGGACGAATTGCTGGCTGCCATCGCGCGGGGGGCGAAGGAAAGGAGAGTCGCGATAGCTGGGGCTGCCATCAAGGCGAGTTGCAGGTGCTTTCGCATATCCGGGTGAAGTTCGCTGGGTTCGCCGCGACCACAGCCATATCTGGCCACAGGCACGAGCACACCCCTGCTCCTACCTTCCCGGAACCTGACGGAGAATCCCTACCAGAGTACGTAAAATTATATGCTGCGTCCGGAGCCGCAACAACGATCCAAAGGGGAATTGAACCACGGTGGTAATTTGAAGTAACCTGCGCAAAATCTTGTACTTGAATGGTAACGATTACCTGGGTGCGTTCTGATGCCTCAAGGAAATCAGGCTTGACGGACCCCGAAAAAACGAAACTGTCCAAATAATTGCGCACTGCCCAACAAACTGCACAAACACCACTGACGAACGCTCCCAGTTCACAAATACATTCGAAGGAGCCTATCGCCAACGGAGAATAGGTCCCTGAAGCCAGTTTCGCAACGAGCGCATGTGAAATACATGGCGGCTCGTTGAAGTTGCGCACGTCGTACATTTGCAAACCGAATCAGCGTCATTCGTGATTCCGCGGTTTTTCTTCCCGCCCGCTGCGACTGGCCCTTTGTTTTCACTGAGCAGAAACTTTCCTTATCCCGCAGATAAATTTCTTTTTTCAAAATTTCTCTAATCGCTGCGCAAAAAAAAATCAATTGGACACACCTCGGCGCAGGCAATAACTTGCTGAAAATTGTTGACCTAATCTGGCGTGCGTGCCGCCAGCTGCTGACGGTCAAGTCATTCGAAAAAGGAGATGAATTTTGCGCATACGATTTGCGTGTTTAGTTGCTGTTTGTGTTTTTGCGGTTGCGTTTTTGTCTTCTGCACAGAACGCTTCTTCTGATTCTCAGAGCACGCCGAACTCAACCCCAGCGGACACGACTACCGCGCAGGCGAAGCCGCCTGACCCTCAACCGTTGCCGATGCCCTCGATGTCCGGGCCGCTGCAAACCGCCGTTCCGCATGAGGTCGAAGGCGGCAAGCTGGCGGTTACGGGAATCCTGAGCGGCATCGGCTGGACGGAAGGCAACCACATCGCAGGTGATTCCGCCAGCCACTACGACATCAGCAACGCCCAGTTGTTCGTCCAAAAAACCAGCGGATGGTGGCAGTTCTATCTTCAAGGCGGCGCTTATAACTTGCCGGCGATCGGGGTGCCATTTCTTTCGACCTCCGACACGATCAAGAACGTCTACGGGCCTTTCCCGCAGGGCTACGTAAAACTCGTGAAAGGCAATTTCAACGTGGAAATCGGTGCACTGCCGACACTGATTGGCGCCGAGTATACGTTCAGTTTTCAGAACATGAATATCGAGCGCGGCCTCTTGTGGAACCAGGAGAACGCCATCAACCGCGGCATTCAACTGAATGAGACGTACAAGAAATGGAGTGCCTCGTTGAGCTGGAACGACGGGTTTTACTCGAACCGATATACGTGGCTAACAGGCGCGCTGACCTATGCGTTTAACTCGGCCAGCAGTTTGGAATTCGTGGGCGGCGGTAACGCCGGAGCCTATGCGAAGAACACGCTGGCGACGCCGCTTCTTCTCAACAACTCACAGATTTACAACCTGATCTACAGTTACACGAAAGGCAAGTGGGTGGTGCAACCGTATTTCCAATATACGGACGTTCCCACGAACGCGAAGATCGGCATCATGCAAGGAGCAGGCACAAAGGGCGGAGCGGTATTGCTCACTTACAACTTCTCGCGCGGTTTTTCGCTGGCAGCCCGGCCTGAGTACATCAAGAGCACAGGCAGCGTAAGTAATGGCGCCGTCAACCTGCTGTATGGACCGGGCAGCGGCGCGTTTGGGTTTACTGTGACTCCGACGTATCGCAAAGATGCGTTCTTCCTGCGCGGAGACCTTGCCATCGTGCACGCGACCAATTCAACGCCGGGAAGCACTTTCGGCCCTGCCGGGCTGAATACCACGCAACCACGCGGTGTTGTTGAAGCGGGCTTCATGTTTTAACTCGGCGCGATGGAGCGCCTTCTTGTTGCAAAGCGTGTTGCGAGATTGGGTTTCGTGGGCAGCCGCAGTTCGGCTAGAAGAAATATGCAGGCTGGCTTGGAGCGCGCAACCTCCTGCCAAGACCACGATGGTTTTCAGGCCAGCCTGCACCAGATTTGAGTTGTCGCGGTCGAGATATTTGGACGCATATTCCTAAGGAGAAGAACTGAAAATGGCCGACGCACCCGTTGAGATGAAACCGACATTAGGTTTGACCGGATTGACCATGAATGCCATGGCACTGATCGCCCCCGGCGCATTCCTCTGGCTCACGTTTTTCGCACAGGCAACTACCGGCGTGACCGGTCCCGCAATGTGGCTTGGAATTGTGCTGGCCCTGCTGCTGTGTCTGGCCACGGCCGTCTGCTATGCGGAACTGGCCAAGCTGTATCCCGGCACTGGTAGTTCTTACTACTTTGCCGAACAATCGTTTCTCAATCACGAACGCGCCTGGAGGTACGCGCGTTTGTCAAAGTTCATCGTAGGCTGGGCGTCTCACCTTTACTACTGGATCTATCCCGGCGTGATGGTGGGCGTGATGGGAATCCTTTGCGGGTATCTGGTGGGCACGCTGTGGCCGAATTTCATGAATGCGTCGAATCCAGGGCCAGCCTTCATGATGGTGGTTGCAATCGCGTTCTCGTTTGTCGTGGCCTATATCGCTTACCGTGGCGTGAATGGATCGACGGCGGTGAACATCGCGATCAATGTAATTCAGATCAGTGCGCTGCTGGTGTTTTCGGTAATGGCATTCAGTTATCGGATCAATCACAAGCCCGGCACCGAGGCATTTCAATTCGACGCGACTTCCGGCGACGCCTACAACTATGAATTCGCTACGACTTCGACTATGGTCAACGGCCAAGCGACGGAAACTATCGTTCGCGACCCTGACGGAATTCCACAAGCGAAGCTCGATTCCGCGGGCAAGCCGGTTCCATATCACATCAGTTATCCGGCGGCGGACGACAAGGGAAACTTCCTCACGCATCCTACAGCGAAGTCGGTGATCTCTCCGCACAACTGGGGATGGGTATTCGTGCAGGCCACAGTCGCGATTCTGATTCTGGTCGGATTTGAGTCGGTGACCTCGATGGGAGGCGAGGCTAAAAACGCGAAACGCGATATTCCGATCGCAGTAATTACGTCGCTGCTGGTGCAGGGAGCATTCTGTTATCTCGTCGAATATTTCGCGACGAACTACTTCCTCAATAGCGGCTACACGATGCAGAGCGCATCGGGATCGGCGGCGCCGGTTGGCGACATGATGGTTTTGGTGGGCAACCATTTCTTCAACGGTCATGGCCGTGCCTTCATGCTGATTGAGGCGTTCACAGTTTTCCTGGCGTTGATCGGCACGACTCTTTCATGCATGAACACCGGCGCTCGCGTGACCTATGCCATGGGCAAGGACAAGGAAATGCCTAACAGCCTGGGCATGCTGCATGAGGGTAATTTGACCCCGCATCGCGCCATCTGGACGCTGGCGGTGATTTCCGCGATTGTCGGCTGCGCGACCGTGCTGATGGTGTTCGGCGATGCCGGCGCTCCTGCCGATTCCGCCATCGCGGCCTTGCCGCACGGCTTCTGGTCGAGCTTCGGATACACCACTCACGACAAGATGGCGGCGCTGCCGAATTCATTCCTGACCACAACCTTGGCGTCCAACTTCGGCACGTTCCTCTTATATATGCTGAGCTGCGTGATTTGCCTGGTTGGATATCACAAGCATCCCAAGTTCAGCATGGTCCGCCATCTGGTGATTCCGGTTTTCGGGTTACTAGCGAATCTGGCTTGCATGGCGTTCTACCTGATCGGCCCGTTTATGGGATACGGGACGAAGATGGAGCCATTGCTGGCGCTAGGCATTGCGCTTGTCTGGGGCGCGTATGGCGGGATTTACTTCCTGCGCACCAGCAAGGCTTCTGGAAGAACGACATTGGTCACTAGCCGCGCTGGAGCAGCGTAAAGGTAAGGAATTTTTCCATGTGCTCTGTCCTCTGTGGTTAATAGAAGCATTAACCACAGGGGCACTGAGGTACAAAGAGAATCGCACAGCACTCATGCTACAAAATCACAGAGGAGTTTCGTTCGGTGCCGCCGGATCCAGATCTGGCGGCCAACCCTTCCACGGGAGTGCCATGCTTGATCTTGAGTTCGCAGAGCTTTCCCATCCGGGAAAGGTCCGCGGATACAACGAAGATTTCGTCGGCCACGCTGTTCCGGCCACTGCCGACGAAGCGAGATCACACGGCTGGCTTTTTGCGTTAGCCGATGGCGTCGGTGGCCATGATCGCGGCGAAGTTGCTTCGCGTACAGCAGTCGAAAGCTTACAGTTGTGCTTTCGAGAATCGAAGGCTGGAGAACCGCCCGACACGCTGTTACAGCGGCTTGCGCAAGCAGCGAACCTCAAGGTTTACGAAACTGCAGCTTCGGCCACGCCCGGCGGTAGTTCGATGTGTACGACTCTGGTCGCCTGCCTGCTTCGCTACGATCGAGTCACGATTGCGCACGTTGGAGATTCGCGCTGTTACTTGGTTCGTCGCGGTCAGGCCAGGGTTCTCACTCACGATCACACGCTGGTGGGCGAGCAGGTGCGCGTGGGGTTGCTCTCGCGTGAAGAAGCTGCCGAGTCCGAAAAGCGCCATGTGCTCAGCCGTTCGCTCGGGGCAAACCTGTTCGTGAATGTGGATATCGACGAGCACGAACTTCTGCCCGGTGATTTGCTTCTGCTTTCAAGCGACGGCCTGCACGGATCGGTGATGCCCCAGGAAATTGCTGCAGTGGCCAGCAAATTTCCTGATCTCAGAGACGCTGCGCGGCAGTTGATTGCACTCGCCTGTGAAAAAGACGGCAGCGACAACATCAGCGCGCAGCTGATTCGTATTAAATCAGTGGAACGCGTCGGCATGTATAGGGGAAGACCTTACAAACTGCGCTGAAGGTTCGCAGACAAAACGTTTAGCTGATCCAGCTTGAAAGTCCTTTGTTCCTCCGCGCACCCGCGTTCACTGCGGTGAAAAGCGGTGCTTTGTCGGGTGACTGAGCAGACCCCAGCTGCGCTGATTTTACGCACTCTTTACGCCGGTTCTGGCATTATGAACGTGACCCTGGCGCTCCCCATGACCTCTCTTCACACCGGCGACAAACTCGATCACTATCGGATCGAAAAAGTTGCGGCTCGCAGCGGGATGGCCTCAATTTTTCGCGCTGTCGACGAGCGCACCGGTCAGCCTGTCGCTATCAAAATTCCTCATCCGGAGATGGAAGCCGATCCCGTCTTCTACGATCGCTTTCAGCGCGAGCAGGAGATTGGCCAAAAGCTGGATCATCCCGGCGTGATGAAGGTATTTCCCAAAGATGATCACAGCGAGTTCTATATGGCCATGGAGTGGGTGGACGGCCGCCTGCTTCGCCAGATTCTCAACGAACAGCGAAAATTCCCACCGGAACGCGCGGTGAACATCGCGCTGCAGATTGCTTCGGCCCTCGAATACATCCACTCCCACGGAGTGGTTCACCGCGACCTGAAGCCGGAAAACATCATGGTGGACGCGAATGACCGCATCAAGCTGATCGACTTCGGGATCGCGGCGAACGTCGGCTCACGGCGTCTCACCTTTGCGAAGTTCTCTCAAACCATGGGTACGCCTGATTACATCTCGCCCGAGCAGGTAAAAGGAAAACGTGGCGACGGGCGCAGCGACATCTATGCGCTCGGCGTGATGCTCTATGAAATGCTGACCGGCAAAGTACCGTTTAGTGGCGCGAATGCCTTCGTGATCATGAATGATCGGCTGTTGAATAATCCCGTCCCACCGCGAGAGATCGATCCATCGATTGCACCGCAATTGCAGGAAATCATTTACCGCGCGATTGAGCGAGATCCGGCGAAACGGTATCAATCCGCGCGCGAATTCGCGCTCGATTTGCAGCATCCTGAGCAGGTGGGAGTCGCTGAGCGCGAAGAACTGACGAACTGGCGCGTGCGGCGGAAGCCTGTCACTCGACAGATTCTCTTCTATGCCGGCCTCGCGCTCATCCCCGTCGTCATCTTCGCCATTCTGCTGTGGGTGGCAAGACACACTTAGGTTCTACGCTCTTGGCTCTCGGTTTTTAGCGGCCATTGGTTCGGCTAAAGGCGAAGAGCTAAATGCTAGAAGCTGATAGAATCCGCGCATGCCGGACGCAAGATCGCGGGCTAAAAAAATCAAGTTGCTGCTGTTCGACGTTGATGGCGTTTTGACGGATGGCAAGCTGTTTTTCTTTCCTGCGCCTGCCGGGACGCAACAATCGATTCGCGAGCACGCCGCGAAACATGGTGGCCAGGGCGGGTTTGGTCTAGCCAGCGAGACGATAGTCGAAGCCAAAGGCTTTCACGCTCACGATGGAACGGGGATTTCCCTGGCGCGGCTCGGGGGAATTAAGACCGGGCTCATTACAAAACGCATTTCTGAAACCGTGGCGCTGCGAGCGCGCGATCTCAAGCTGGAATACGTATATCAGGGAATCCAGGACAAGCTCAGCACGTTTCACGAAATCTTGCGTCAGGAAGCGATTACCCGGAGAAAGCGGCTTTCGTTGGCGACGACGTGATCGATTCTCCAGTGATGTGGAACTGCGGGTTTGCCATTGCCGTGGCCAATGCTCGTGATGAAGTGAAGCACGATGCTCACTACGTGACAAAACACTCCGGCGGCGATGGCGCGTTGCGCGATGCTATCGAATTTATCCTGAAGGCGCAGGGAAAGTGGAAGAAGGTGCTTGCCAGTTACATCGGGGAGAGAAGTCCGGCAGGGCGAGACATCAGTAGTTAGCAACTACTTTCTACCTTTAGTTTCTAGCTTTTAGTAACAGACTTGCTGGAGAACGTAAGAATCTTGACACTAGTCACGGGCAACTGCTTTATGCATCGTACCGGCGAAAACGTAATTCGTATCGAGGCGCAGGCCCTCAAGGACCTTGCCGATCGCATTGCGGGCCCGATGTCTGTTGCCTTCAACTGCGGGGTTGAATTGCTCTGCGCCTGCGCCGGACGCGTGGTCGTCACGGGAATGGGCAAGAGTGGTCTAATTGCCCGGAAGATTGCTGCGACGCTCAGTTCCACCGGAACTCCATCATTGTTCATGCATCCGGTAGAAGCTTTACATGGCGATCTCGGAATGCTGGCCGAGGGTGATGTCGTCGTGGCGCTTTCTGCCAGTGGAGAGACGGAAGAGATTCTGCAGCTGCTGGCGACCATCAAGCGCTTGCGAATTCCTCTCATCGCGATCACGTGCGATGAAGAGATTAGCGTGGCGCGGGTGCCCGCGCCGGCGAAAGCTTCCCCGATGAAGAGGGTCTCAACTCTCGCGGGTGCAGCGGACATCTCGCTGAGCTGCGCGGTCGCACAAGAGGCCTGCACGCTTGGCCTGGCGCCGACCGCATCGACCACCGCAATGCTCGCCCTTGGGGACGCGTTGGCGGTTGCGCTGGCGGAGAAAAAAGGATTCAAAGAAGAAGACTTTGCCAGCCTGCATCCCGGAGGCAAGCTGGGCAAGCGCCTGGCGCGGGTTGAGAGCCTCATGCACACGGGCGAGGCCGTTCCGCGCGTAAGCCCGCAGACCAGGATGCCGGACGTGATCTACGAAATGTCACGCAAGAAGCTTGGCGTGACCACCGTCGTTGAGGGCGAGAGACTGGTCGGCGTCATCAGCGACGGCGATTTGCGTCGGCTGCTCGAACATCGTGGCAAAGACACGCTGGATCTGACCGCCGGCGATTGCATGACTCGAGATCCGAAGACCATCTCTGCGAATGAGTTTGCGGCAACTGCCCTCGCCATCATGGAGGAAAAGAAGATTACTTCGTTGGTTGTCGTTGATGAAAGCCGCAAGCTCGAAGGCATCGTCCATCTGCATGATTTGTGGGGAACGGAGATGGTGTGAGCAAAATCAGCTCTCGGCTTTAGGTTCTAGCTCAACGTGCCTCAGCCTAGAGCCTAAAGACTAGGGCCCTCTATGACCTGGCAAATCTGGTTGTTCTTCGTTCTGACCGAGGCTGTCCTCAGCATGACTCCGGGGCCGGCGGTGCTTTTCGTTTTGTCGCAAGCGATCCGGCGAGGGGCAGGGAAGTCGGTCTGGGGGAGTTGGGGAATCCTCAGCGCCAACGCAATGTATTTCGCTCTGTCTGCGACCAGCCTGGGTGCGGTCATCATCGCCTCCTACAAGCTCTTCTTTCTGATCAAGTGGATCGGCGCGGCTTATCTGGTCTATCTGGGCCTGTCCAGCTTCTTTGGAAAAACGCCTGTGATGTCACTGCCCGCCGCGAACGGCGACTCGCGCAGTGGCCCGCGCATTCTCCGCGATGGATTTTTTCTGCAGGCTGCGAACCCTAAGGCCCTGCTATTTTTCACAGCGATTCTGCCGCAATTCATCGATGCGCGACATAACGTTGTGTTCCAGGTTCTGGTGTTGGGAGTTAGTTCGATCCTCGTCGAGTTCGCGATCCTCTTTGCCTACGGCGAGCTTGCTGGACGCGCAGCCGCAGCGGCCCAAAATCCGCGATTCGAAAAGGTTACCAACCGAGTGGCGGGATCGCTATTGATTGGGGCAGGGATTGGACTAGCCAGACTTCGGCGAGCGTAGGCGTGCCGATATGAATCCCGGGAAAGCTGGAAGTGGATGTGATTTTAGCTTCCCGCTGCGAATCCGCCCAGATGGGCGTAAGTCACGCGGAGGTATTTGCGAGGGTTAACCGGGATGTCGTGGATGCGAACTTCGTAGTGCAGGTGCGGACCCGTGCTGCGGCCGCTGTCGCCAACGAAGCCGATCGTGTCGCCGCGATGAATGCGCTGGCCGGGGAACACCGCGAATGCCTTGAGGTGACCGTAGCGGGTGCTGATTCCGTGGCCGTGGTCGACAATAACGGCGCGTCCGTAGCCGCCCATAAAATCGGCAAATTCAACTACGCCATCAGCGGGCGCAATCACGGCCTGCCCGAATACAGCTCCGATATCAATTCCGGAGTGAAAAGCGCCTTCACCATTAAACGGATCGATGCGCTCGCCGAAAGAACCGGTGACCTGCCCTTCGACAGGCCAAAGGCTGGGCGCCGAATTAGCGCGCATCCAGTCGGCCGTGGTCACGTTGCGCGTCAAGCCCAGAGAGAGGCCGACCGTGGTTGCGCCGCTCAGTGCAGCGTCTTTTAGCGTATAAAGCCGGTCGAGAGATGAGCTGACTTGCGGGTCTTCGATCTTGTCAGAAGCCGCAGCCTGGATAAGCACGGGGTCAGGTTTCAGCCCGTAAAGCGATGATACTTCGCTGGCCAGCGAACCCAACGAAGCAACTTGCATGTCACGCTCTTTGGCCACCTGCTCCAAATGCGAGTAGCGATTCTTCAAATCTTCGCGCTCTGCCCTGAGTTGGTTATAGCTGGATACTTTCAAAAGCATGCGCACGTACGAAGTTGCCAAGCCGGTAAGGCCGAGTATGCCAATTACGGCGCCGACGACCAGAACATACAAATAGCGCGTAGGAATAGGAATTTTGCGCAGCTGGCCATCTTTGCCGCGGGAAACAAACAGAATGTAAAAACGCTTGGGCAACAAATTCCCTTTCTTCGCTTCGTGAGCCGCGTCAAGTTCGACGCTTGCTCAAAATTGCCTGAAAACCCAGTCTGGTTCTCACTCGCGTTTCCCCTTTTGGGACAGGGCCCAAACGCGTTTCCCAGCCAGGAACCAGCAAAAGCTCAATGCCGCGAACTCGCTATCTCAAGCAGCTGCAGCACTTAGCTCGACCAGAGGTGTTAAGAAGGTTGCGAGGCAACGGTAACAAAGCCGAGTTCCCATGTCAATGGAAGCCAAGGACATTTCTCGTTACCAAGGCCACGTAACTGTAGTTGTCCTGTCGGCCAAAACTACGGTTGCGTAGACGAGTGACTAGAGTACCCATATACGGCAGATCGGCTAAGAGCCCGTCAGCCGCCGGGTTTGTCGATTCTAGATGTCAGGCGATCAGCGTCAGTTGCCCTCCAGAGAGCTCTGGAGTGGCTGAAAAAGTTTACGCGATTCCAGCAGATCTGGCGCAAATTATCCGTTCTCGTTGCCGGCGCGTTTCCAGGAAACAAGCTCTCCTATGGTCGATCCCGTGCTCGAGGCCGGGTGCTTGTAAGATTCGACTTCTGACCGCGAAGCCTCTTCGCCGGCGGCCCGAATACTGAGCCCAACCTTCTTTTCTTCCGGGGCCATCTTGATGATCTTGAAGTCGTTCTCCTGGCCAGGCTCGAGATGGAGCGGTTGGCCATTTCCGTCGACTGCTTCGGATTTGTGGCACAGTCCTTCGACGCCCTCCGCAATCTCGACGAAAGCGCCAAAAGTGGCAACCCGCAGCACCTTTCCGTGAACGATGTCGCCCACGCGGTGCGATTGGAAGAACGATTCCCAGACGTCGGGCTGGAGCTGCTTGACCCCGAGTGATAAGCGCCGTTTTTCTGAATCGATGGCGAGCACGACAGCTTTGACACGGTCGCCCTTTTTCAGGACTTCGGAAGGGTGCTTCACGCGCTTGGTCCAGCTCAAGTTACTGACGTGAACAAGGCCGTCGATGCCTTCTTCGATCTCGATGAATGCGCCGAAGTCGGTCAGATTGCGCACACGGCCTTCGACGGAAGCTCCTACAGGATATTTTTCCGCAAGGGAATCCCAGGGATTCGAAGCCAGCTGGCGCATGCCAAGAGAAATCCGCCGCTCGGTGGGATTTACGTTCAGCACCACGCACTCGACCTGATCGTTAATATTTACCAGCTTCGACGGATGCTTCATCCGTTTCGACCATGTCATCTCGCTGACGTGAACCAGACCCTCGATGCCTTGTTCGAGCTCGACGAAGGCGCCGTAGTCGGTAACGCTGATCACCCGGCCGTGGACGTGGGCTCCGACCGGATAGCGGTGCTCGGCGTCCAGCCATGGATCCGGAGTGAGCTGCTTAAAGCCCAGCGAAACCCGCTGTTTGTCGTTATCAAACTTGAGGACCTTTACCTGGATTTGGTCGCCAACGTTCACAAGATCGCGAGGATGAGTGAGCCGGCCCCAGGACATGTCGGTAATGTGCAGCAGGCCGTCGATTCCGCCGAGGTCAACGAATGCGCCGTAGTCAGTAAGATTTTTGACCACGCCGGTCAGCACCGAGCCTTCCTGCAGGTGATCGAGCAGCTTTGAACGCTTTTCGTTTTGCTCCTGTTCCAGGAGTTGCTTGCGCGACACCACCACATTGCCGCGTTTTTTGTTCAGCTTCACGATGGCGACGTCAAAGCTCTGTCCTTTTAATCCATCGAGGTTGCGCACCGGCCGCAGGTCAATCTGCGATCCGGGTAAGAACGCGTGAGCACCGAAAATGTCAACGGTTACGCCACCCTTGGTGCGTTCGATCACGACCGCTCGAATGGGATGGTTTTCAGTGTGTGCCTTCTCGATCTCCTCCCACGCGCGCAACTTTTGCGCTTTCTGGAAAGATAGCTTTACGTAGCCTTCCTCGGTTTCGCCCTTGTCGCGAATAACATCGATGGAATCGCCGGGCTGAAACTTCGGCTTGCCCTCGTGGTCCATGACCTCAGCAATCGGCAACATGCCCTCGGACTTGGCGCCGATATCCACAAACACGTGGGTCGACGTGAGCTTCAGCACGGTGCCTTTGATCACATGATCTTCACCGGTGGTCTCTTCAGCTTCGGTGGTAAAGCTCTCAAGGGCGGAAGCGAAATCCTCGGTGCCGGCGGCTGGCCTGGAATCCTCCGGCTGGGCTTGCTGGCTAGCCGGATGCGGCTCAGGCTGGGTTTCAGTCGTCGGTTGTTCGGTCAGGGTTGTGGTTGAAGAGTCGGAAAAGGAAGCGTTGTTATCGTCGAACAAGTTCGTTGCCTCTCAGGTTTCAGAGGACGCGGGCTGGTTACTAAACAGCTGGTGTGAGTCTTGTAAGTAAACCCAGTTTATGTTGAGCCCACCCTGGCGGATGAACTTACCCAGCGGCCGTAAAGATCGAACCCGTATCCAAAGGGAACTCTTCGACTATAGCAACGCGCCAGAAAAGGTGTCAAACGTTAAGAATGAGAATTAACAAAGGCGTTGATTTGGGATTTTGTAATTTTGTAATCGGGTAATTTGGTAATTGGCGGCCAGTGCATAGCCTCCGCAATCCAGAACACTACTTTCACTGAGTTGCCCGATTACGAAATTACAAAATCTACCAAATTCTGCAACCTCGCCGCCCGAACAACCAGAGGCTTCTTCTGCTACTCTCGCTGCCATGGATTATTTGTGGACGCCTTGGCGATACGCGTACATCACCGCGGCAACCAGAATTGACAAGACCGACGCATGCATTCTCTGCACGCTTCCTAAGCTTCCCGATGCGGAAGCTAAGATCGTTCACCGAGGCAGAGAATGCTACGTCGTCCTAAACAGTTTTCCCTATACCTCAGGACATGTCATGGTCGTACCGTTTGCGCATGTTGATGAATTGCAGAAGCTGCCTGAGCCTGCTGCGGGCGAAATGATGGCGTTGTGTCAAAAAATGGAATCCGTCTTGCGCCAGGTCTACTCACCGGATGGAATTAACATAGGCATGAATATTGGCCGCGCGGCTGGGGCGGGCATTGCTGCCCACGTCCACATGCATGTGCTGCCTCGTTGGGTCGGCGACACGAATTTCATGACGGCAACTGCAGAGAGCCGGGTGCTGCCTGAGGCGCTGGAGACCACGTACGAGCGGATTCGGGGCGCCATGTAGCAATGACGAGCTCCTACGCAAGAATAGTCAAGCGCGGCTGATTCGTCCTTATCTCACTGACAATCGTTCGGTACTATTCCGCAGCTGATGCAAATCCAGGATTTCGCGCGGGAGTATGAAAGCAAGATCGACGATGATTTGCTCCGGCTTGCTGTCGACTTGGAACGTGGCGGGCGTACCTCACGCGGAGGCGTTGTGAGCGTAATCACAGCCAGCCAACCATCCATTCAATATGATTGCAATTGTCGGGAGCAACGGCCTGAGTTTGGGAGGCCGAAGTGGAGACCGCTGTCCAGCGCGCGCCTGTTTTGAGCCGGCAAGAAAAACCTGAAAATCCCTTGCCGGCTACGGCCACAATTCTGCCTACGCTTTTCGGCGAGGGCTATGGCGTCTACGCGCCTCAAAGAAGCAGATTCCTGCTGTCGTTTGTGACACACCTGCTGATCATCGTTCTAATAGCTCTGTCAGCGCGCTTCGCCGCTGTGCATCGCAGGCAGATTCAGCGGCAAATGATGGCCCTGGTCACGGACGTTAGTCCCTATATCCTGCCTCCATCGCCTTCGAGGGCCGGCGGAGGCGGCGGTGGTGGCGATCGCTCCAAGCTGGCGGCGTCGAAGGGCGCGCTGCCAAAACTTTCGCAGGAACAGATCACGCCTCCAGCGATCGTCGTACGCAATGAAGCTCCCAAGCTACCTATTTCGCCGACCGTGGTGGTTCCGCCTCAGCTGAAGCTGCCGCAACTGGGCCCGATAGGTGATTTGATGGCGGTCCTCGGGCCGCCTTCCAACGGCCTCGGCTCAGGAAGCGGCATTGGCTCGGGCAGCGGCGGAGGCATTGGCTCAGGGCGCGGGCCGGGTGTGGGGCCAGGTTCAGGTGGCGGCATTGGAGGCGGGGTGTATCGGGTCGGCAGCGGCGTGAGCCCTCCGCGTGTTATTTATTCGCCCGACCCGGAATTCTCGGAAGACGCCCGTAAGGCAAAATATCAGGGCACGGTGGTTTTGACCGTCGTGGTCGGGCCGGATGGCCGGACTCATGACATTCGCGTCGCGCGTTCCCTAGGACTGGGGCTGGATGAGAAGGCCATTGACGCCATTCAGAAGTGGAAATTCGAGCCTGGGCGCAAGGACGGAATCGCCGTTGCGGTGTTGGTGAATGTCGAGGTAAATTTCCGGCTGTATTAGAACCGCTCCGCCGAATTCCTGAGACGCGCGCTCCTGAGGGTTCACTGCGTAGTAGGCTGATGCCTGCGCAATTGGATGTCGATCCCAACCATCGGCCCGTAAAC
>Ga0070732_10000195_pt1 | contig 48494 bp, 40 predicted proteins | sample Coa_R1_5_FD_66449 | JGI IMG/M metagenome (GOLD analysis project Ga0070732, IMG submission 66449) | Surface soil microbial communities from Centralia Pennsylvania, which are recovering from an underground coalmine fire - Coalmine... | ecosystem: Environmental > Terrestrial > Soil > Unclassified ... | reverse complement strand
CCACAGTAAAAAAAGGCTGAGCAAGGCGAACAGCGCGGAAACGGCATAGAGAATGATGACGGCTTGTCGATGCGACCATCCGCGCTGCAGCAGCTTGTGATGAATGTGCTCGCGGTCAGCGGTGAACACTGGCCGGCCGCTGATGAACCTGCGAACAATCGAAAGAAAAGTTTCCAGGATGGGCAATCCGAACGAAACCACCGGAATCGCGACCGCAACAATGGTTGGCGCTTTTTGTGCACCTTGGAGAGCCAAGGCGCTGAGCATGAATCCAATGAACAAGCTCCCACAATCACCCAGGAAAATTGTCGCCGGGTTGAAGTTGAATCGCAGAAAGCCGAGGATCGCACCTGCCAAAGTCAGAGAAGTGAGTGAAACCAGCGAGAGATGTCCCAGTGATGTAATAACGAAGACTACTACCGTCGAGAAGAGAGCCGAACCAGCGGCCAGCCCGTCCAGACCGTCGATCAAATTAAATGCGTTGGTAATAGCAACGACCCAAAGAATGGTTAGCGGCAGGCCGATGTACCAGGAAAACTGATGAGTGCCGAACAATACTGGCAAGCCCAGAATTCGCAACCCGCCGGCGAAGAGCATGGCGCCTGCCACCGCTTGCACAAAGAATTTCAGATAAGGACTGGCGCCGCGAATGTCGTCATAAACGCCGAGAAAAAAAATGAGGATCGCAGGCGGCAAAATGGTCTGGAGTGGCCGCAATGAGAAATTCACGTGCGAGTGAGTTGCGAATCTCACCACGCCCAACGTGACAGCGGTGGCTAATGAGAAAGACAGCACAATCGCAATTCCGCCAAGCCGAGGGAGTGCGCGATCGTGCAGATGACGTTCCTGAGTCGGTGCTGAAACCCACCCTCGGCGGACGGCAATATCTCGGACAAATTTAGTGAGAATAAAAGAGAGCGTCAGAGAACCGGCAAATGTGCCCAGGAAAAGGGAAGTCACTTCAGCCCCTTTTGGATCTCATGTGACCCGATCCGGCGGAGTTTCAAATTCGCAGGCTCCCGTGCGGCAAATGTACTTAGAACTATAAGGACGTTTCCTGCGCGGAGCTATTCTCTTTGCAGATACCCATATCATCGGAGAGATCGAACTGCAACACGAGTTGGAGAAAACGCGTGCAGGGAGGTGAGTCCCTCGTCAACCCGGTGCTCTGCCGTAGACCAGAGCAGTAGGTCTGGTCAGCAACGAAAGCGTCATCTGGAATTCTTTGGCTCGGGAGGAGATCTCCAGGATCTTGGCCCGCATCGCGGCCAAGACCGCCAAAGTACCTGCGCCGTTCGACTGCTGTTTCCGATCGAGAACCATTACGGCGGAGCACGTCTCATTCTTCGCCTTTACCGACACGAGCTGACCATTCGACTTGTGTTATCTCTACAGAACGTGTTTCTCTGCGGAATCGTTTGCCGGAATAGAGGGCCAAGTTCTCGCCCCCGCTGCAGCGCTGTCCGTTTTCGCCGATCGCTCGACCGAAAGCAGTATCTCTCCCCGGACTTCCCGCCCAAGCGTATCCACGATCGTGAACTCCACCGGCGCAACCTTGCCCCGGGCATCCTCCGGAATTGGCTCACAGCTGTATCCAAGAATTACTCCTTCCAACATGGCCCCGCGCCTCAAGGACAATGGGTCGTCAAAGCGATCGTTCAGTACTTCCCAGCTCGGATAGCGTAACCTCTCGAAGTGGAAGTGCCCATCAAGCTCGCGCAAGCATGGCATTTCCACAGAACCCCAGGGCAGTTCGATGTAATAGTCCCTCACAATCACTGGGGATTTAGCCACTATGCAGATCGGTATGGCAACGCCGACATTAAGTGGCGAGACGTCGCACAGGACTCCAACATCTCTCCCCCGAGTAATTTCCAGCGGGCAAATCTCATCCGCCACGGCTAGAATTTCGCTATCCGCACCGAGGTCCACACCCTCGGCGCACAGTTGCTTAATGTATGAAGAAGTTTGTCTTGCTTCTTCCGCGTTTAGGCGGAGTTTCTTAATCGGCATTATTGCTCTCCTTTTATAGAATCAAAAAAAACTACATAAACTACACAAACTACACAGACGCTTACTGCTCAACCACTTGCGCAGGGGTGCAATCGGAGCAATCATGCAGTTTTGGCAACTGTAGACCGAACTGCCGAGCCAACCCGTGTATGTGACCGCGCACCTCTCGCGAGAACTTGATGACCATTCCTTTTGCAGTACGCTGGCGGCGAACACCTAAATCGGACAGTTTCCAGCCAATTTCTCTCGTCGAATATTCCAGGTTCTCGCCGCGGGCGCGCAGCAGCGCATTAAGCCGCCCTCGCACTTCTGCAACCGCCATCGATTCTTCCTCGTGGGCAGGTATCCAAACCACTTCAATGATCACGGCCAGCGGATCCACCGAGCGGCGCTCCTCACTCGCTTGCTGTTCCTGCTCCACGACTGGTTGCAGCAATTTCTGAATATTCGGCTCCCCCGCCAGCATGGCGAACAGTTCGCGGCCGAGCCCAGTCTTCGCGAGTTCGGCGGGACAACGAGAGCGCGTCGCCTGCGATTGCGAGGACAGACGCCAGAGACGAAACCTCTGCAGTTGCGGCTGAAATTTTCTGGCGATCGTCTGCAGCTCAGGTTCACGCAAGAGTGGCAGAGCATTGCTTGGTGGAAGGACAATGCGAAGAGCTTCACCGCCCCAGGAGGCAATTGAGTCGGGATTTTCGCAGTAGATTGCCTTTGAGCAAACCAGTTCCTGGAGCCTGCCTCCGCTGCCTGGAACGTATACGCCGAAATAATTGTATGCGCGCCACGCCGTGCGCGCCTTCTTCGACAGCCCTGTGTCGACAACCAGTAATGTCGGGCGAAGCTCACTTGGCAAACGCGGGCTGAGGTCCGCCGCAATGATTGCTCTGCGGCTGAGGCTGCGGCAAAAGTGAAACAACCGCATCGCATCCGCCATGCTGCTGGCTGCAATGCAAAGCGTCGGGGGAGCTGCAAACACTTCAGGCACCCAAGTAGTAAAAATCCAGCAGGCGGCGATGCTGGCAAAAACTTCAGAAAGGCCGAAGTTTTCAATGCTGAGCTGCGCAATTTCCAAAAACAAAGCTGATGTGCTGGCATAATCCGCGATGCAGGTTGGAATGATCAGGGCACGGCGGACGCTCGGATGGAGATCGGGCGCAACATACAAGATTCCGTTATGCTCGAGTCTCGGCACGACCAGTGATTGTTCTGCATCCCAGACCACGATCTCGAGCTTCTCGTCTGCGGTTGTGGCCAGCAGATCAATCACCCGGCCGTCGGGCAACAGCTGGCCATAGGTTGTAATGTTGCGAAGGTTTTCAAAGAATTCGTTTCCCACGAAATGCTCCCGGTATATGTCGAAGGCGCAAGCGTGTGAACTCGATTGGCCGATTGCGTGTCGGACATCGCGGTAGCACGCGCGCTCTGCGACTGAAATAACGAACGATGGTTACCGATCAGGTGGGACGATCTTTACCGGAGAACAACGATCTTTTCTGAGGATTGCATGTCAGCGGGACTCGTATGAAGCAGCCCGAATTGACCAGAATACCTATTACCATTTTGGCATTGAAAACAGAAAATGCAAGGATTTTTTTGGCTAGCGTAAAGCTTCAGGAAAAAGAATGACTTCGGCTAAGCTGTTGTTATTGGGAATGCGAACAGAACGCGTCGAGTGGGGCTGAAACAGCTTACGCGATTCGGCCTTTTCTCATGCCCCCCCATTTCATCGTTCTGCGATCTTATCGTATTACGATATTTACAATTTTTTTTTTGGGTTGTCACACAGTAAAGTCACCGACTCAATTTGCAGCGTAACTTTGCGCTCAGGGCATCTCCTGCCGACAATTGGATTCACTTTTTGGTCGGTGGCGCTTCTTCTCCAGTTAACAACCAATCAACGGACTTTCCAAATTCGCGCCTTATAGCGAGCAGAACCGCTGCCCCTGGTTCTTTGACTCCTCGTTCCAGAGCGGATAAGTGGCTCTGCGTGATTCCTATTCGGCGCGCAAAATCGGCTTGTGGAGTATAGAAGCCGCGCAATTCCCGAATCCTTCGTCCCAGTGCTTGAACGTCAACCGCGACGGACTTCTTTGATCTATGTCTTCTAGACTTTTCCACGTCGTTAGAGCTATAATAGTGCTACAGAACTTAATGCATTAGGACCACGAAACGTCGTATGGAAACTACGAAATATAATCTTGCACAGGAATTGAGGCGAGCAAAGTCCCTTTGGAAACACCTGCCCAGACCGACTTTCCAAGCGCTAAAGGACCTCCTCCAGAAATATTTCTTGTCGCTCGCAAACGGAGACGTTGAATTGCTTCATGGGCGCTGGTACGTGACACACGCCGGGCTCTTAAGAGTTGCTGAACGGCGCCGTTGCTGCGGAATTCATACTCAGCCGATCTTAAAAGCTTGTGACCCGGCCAATTCACGATGGGTGTTTCGAGCGACGGTGTTCAAATCTTCCAAGTGTAAAGGCTTCACTGGTTACGCCGATGCCGATCCGTCGAACGTCTCTCCACTTGTGCATGGCGCCGAGATGCGGGTCGCGGAGACGCGAGCGGTTAACCGTGCTTTGCGCAAAGCATACGGAATCGGCATTTGCTCTGTGGAGGAGATCGGATCCCATGATAGAGCTGCTGCACCTGAGCGTCCGGTCCGGAAGCTTCCGCCGAAATCGGCGAATGGTAACTGCAGCAACGGGCATGGCAGCAATGGAAATGGAAATGCAGATGGTAATGGCACGCGCGTGCGTGATCGCCTCTGCCAGCTCATTCGCCAGCACAAACTTGATGCGGAACTCGTGAAAGCCTACGCCGTCGATTTCTGCGGCACGAGGACCCTGCGCGAAGCCTCGCGCGAGCAGGTCGAAGCCTTCGTTGCCCATCTCGGCGACTGGGCCGGTAAGGACCGCAATGCCCTGCTCTGCCAATTGAACAGCTATCAGCGTCCTGAGGAACCTGCAAACCTCCCGCAAGCAGGTGCCGCATGAAACGCTACATCTCCGGTCTCAACCGGGCGAACGCATCCGCGACTGAAGGTCTACCCGACGGTCTTTTCCTAGTGCGAGTCGAGCGTGCGCAGTATCGCTGGCATGCGCAGAAACCTTTTTGTGCCTTCGTCTTCACCGTGCTCGAAGCCAAACCTCTGGCCGGCAATCGCTTCACTGGCCGTCTTTACTGCACGCCCAAAGCGCTGTGGAAGCTGAACTGGTTCCTGCGCGATTTCGGCTATGACACTGAACTGCTTGGGCGCGACGAGATCGACGACAAGAACCTTGTTGGGCTCTCGGGCGTGGTCAAGATCACCCACTCGGTCGTAAACGGTACCTCCCTGCTCAACCTCGACGGCTTTGCTCCCCGCAGTCAATGGGAAGAGCTTTCGGACGGAATCGAAGATCAGTTGCTACGCACAAAGGCGGCCTCGTGACCTACAGCTACACCCAGATCAGCCGCTACCTGAACTGCCCGCGCAGGTACCGGCATCGCTATCTGGACGGCTGGCAGGAAAAGGACACCCGCGCAGCCATGCTCTTCGGGCGTGCCTTCGAGCAAGCTCTCGGCGCATACTTCCGGCGCGAAGATCCGGCCGTGACGCTCTATCGCGAATGGTCGGTTTATCAGAAACAACCGCTGCACTACTCCGAGCGCGACAGCTGGGACACGATGCTGCAGCAAGGCATTCAACTGCTCGAGCGCTTCTGCCAGGAGGATCGCGTCCGTATCCGCCAGCCGCGGCGGAATCTGCAGATCAAGTTCGTACGCCCACTCTCAGCAGGCAATGAGTTCGTGGCCTACGTAGATGCTATCGGAAGACTCGACGGCCGAGCCTGCCTGCTCGAGTGGAAGACCACCTCCAGCCGCTATTCGGAAGAACCAGAGGGGCTCTTAGCGCTCGATCCGCAGCTGCTTTGCTACTCATGGATCACGGGAATCCACGATGTAGCTCAAGTGGTATTCGTGCGCAAACGCCTAGTCGAAATCCAGTACCTGCAGACCACAATCACTGACGAGCAGCGCCAGGAGTTTAGCCAGTTGGTTCACTCGACCATCGGACAGATCGAGTCAGCGCAGTTTCTGCCGCATAGCGGCATTCGCTTTCCGCAGAACCCCTGCAGCACTTGTCCCTACGTGGGGCTGTGTCTGGGGAAACCGCAGCTGGTCGCAGCCCGACTGATCCGCCGGCCAGGAGCAGAGCAATTTGGTGTGTTTGACGAGCTTACGTACTAGTGATCCGCCTATGCCGCCGAAGCTGAACCAAAAGCGAGCGCTGTTCGTGCTGTCGAAGATCGATGAGATCCTCGCCTGGGAGCGGCGCAAGGAAGCGGAAAAAGACACTCGCTTTGTGGAACTTGGGCTATCTGTGCGAGGTGCGGGCAGGCCAGTACTGGCGGCTTGAGCATCTGAAGTCCTTTGATGAGTTTCTGGAGCGCCGCTTCCCGGAATCGAGGAGGAAGGCTTATTACCTGATGTCCATCCACGAGCACCTGCCGCCGGAGGCGAAACGTGAGCTGAAGCAGGTCGGATGGTCTAAGGGCCTGGAGCTGGCGAAATTAGCGAGGAGCCGGAACGATCAGGGCTTCGATTGTGCAACCTGGTTGCACAAAGCCAAGGTGCTGCCCAAAGAGGAATTCCAGCGAGAGGTCGAGAAGGAGCTGACCGGACAAGACTCCCAACCTTGGGAGATTGTTTATTTCAAGCTCTACAAGAGCCAGATCCCAGTCATTGAGCAGGCGATCGAGACCGCGGCTTTGATGCTCGGCAGCGACAAATCGCGGGGGTATTGTCTGGAGATGATCTGCGCCGATTTCTTGGCAGGAGCTAGTCTCGACGGCAGCGATCCGCAACTGCTCCTGCATTCACAGCTGCGACTATTCAATTTTCTCGGACGCGAACAGCAAAAGCTTTTTCTCGCCGAAGTGGCGGCGGTTGCGAATTGAGCGCTCTTCACGAAACCCGCCGCATCCGGCTAGATTGCGAACAGTACGCGGAACTGCATCGGGTCATCTTGCAACGCGACCGCTGGCGATGCCAACTCTGTGGAGCCATGTCTCAACTGGAGGTTCACCACCAACAATACCGAAGCCAAGCGGGCGAAGACGTGGAAGAGAATCTAATCACGTTATGCCATCACTGCCATGCAACAATCCACTGCGGGTAGTCCGCGGTTAGGAATGGTTTGCGGACGTATGAAGAGGGTTCGAATCCGGGTTCGAAGTCGCGAGCTTTGACGCATTTCAGTAAAAGGTCGCGAGCATGGCCCCGATGTCGCCTGAACCACGAAAAGTATTATCGAGGGTGATGGATTCGCGATTCTCGAAACTCCGGCGGCCTGAAGGTTGAAAAGCGTCTTCGCGAAAGCAAGGAGAAGATCATGGCGCACGGGCTATGTTGATGTTGCAGCGGACTCGTCCACCAGTTCGGCGTCCAGGTCGTGATTATTCGAAGCGCGTCGTCACGTTACCGCGACAGTCGTCACGCAATCAAACCCAGAAATCCCTTCGGATCATTGCGGAATTCGGGAAAGACCGGGTCGAGCTCTTTATTTCCCAGCTGCCGGTATACGAGTTCGCCCAGCACAGTCCTAAAGTCGGTGGTCAAGGCCAGATCGCGCCCTTCATAGAGCTGAGCTGAATCGAGACCCGGCCAGCGACCGAATACTTTTCCGCCCTTGACCGACCGGCCCAGGACAAACATGACATTCGCATGGCCGTGGTCGGTTCCGCGATTTCCATTTTCACGCGCGGTACGGCCGAACTCTGACATAGTTACGAGCACCGTATCTTCGGCCAGATCGCCGAGATCGAACCAGAATGCGGCGAGCGACTGAGAGAATTCGCGCAGAACGTTCGCAATCTGACCTTCGGTGCTGCCCTCATTCACATGGTGATCCCACCCGCCGATGTCAGCAAAGGCTACCTGTACGCCCAAGTTCGCTTTGATCAATTGAGCGAGCTGTTTAAGACTGTCGCCAAAACGACCGCGAGGATAATGTGCACCGGACTCCGGAGCGTATTGCGCCGGGTTGGCAGATTTCAGCATCTTCACAGCATCAAACGTTTCTTGTGCGCTACCGTGCAGGATCGAATCCACAGATCCCGCATACATCGCTTCAAATGTATTTTCGATCGGCGAAGCTTTGGGATTTCGTCCGCCAATGCCAAAGTCGTTGATGTTGTTCATGGCTATAACTGGTTCGGTGCCGGAAAGAATTCTCGGTAGAGCAGGTCCCATTGCTACCGCGCGAAAGGGCGAATCGGATAGCGAAGGAGAATGCAATCCACGGTTCAGCCAGCCATCTTCCGTGGCTTTAACCCCGGGCGTGCCCGACTCCATGAAGTCTTGCGCGTCAAAATGCGATCGAGTGGGATCGGGCGATCCCGCAGCGTGAATGATGGCTAGGTGCTTCTGGCTCCAAATCGGCTGCAGCGCGACGAGTGACGGGTGCAGTCCGAAAAAACCATCCAAATCAAGCACGGCGCCACGAGGAATGTTGATTGACGGCCGCATTTGATAGTACGCAGGCTCGCCATGCGGGACCACAATGTTGAGCCCGTCGGCCGCACCGCGCTGAAAGATGACAACCAGACGTTTCGTGCGCGTTCCAATTTCCTGCGCGCCGAAAGCTGCGCGGCGCAGAAACGCAGGTACCGCAGTTGTCGCAACAACGCTGAGTGCGCCGTTACGGATGAAAATGCGGCGAGTAATCATCAAGCACCTCGGTTTTCGGCTAGCGGCTCTCGGCGCCGAACAGCCAAGAGCAGCTATCTCCTCTGAAAGTCCGGTGACCCTAAAAGCAGTCCTTCAATAACCGCCAAATTCGGCGGACGCGCGGGATCGTCCAGCTTGCGCCCCGTGATGGAAGGATCGCGCAATTGTGCGGAAATCGTCTCATGCGTTTGCTTCGAGACATCTCCTCCGAGCAGACTGGCTTCGAGCGATGCCAAGGTCTGGTTCAGATCCCAAGGTTGGTCACCCGCAGCTTTCTCGGGCTGCCTAATCTGAACCTCGCGGATCCTTCCCGACGCTAAACGAAGCGCGAAGTTCATGCGTCCAAGCAGTGCCGAAGAACTCACCCACGCGTCAGCTTTCATCGAATAGCCTGTAGGTGGCTGCGAGCCGTAAAGCGGCATCCCCATTGCCTGAAGCTGGCCGACCAGCGGAGTTGCGTCCTTGACTTCCGCTTCCGTGACACGCAGCGCCGACGCAACAAATTCCAAGGGTGTCTTGATTTTGGCACGATACGACTGCGGAGCCCAGAACTCCGGCGACTGCAACATGGTTTCGAGCACCGCGCGAATATCTCCCTTCTTCTTGAGAAAAGTTTTGTCCATGCGGTCGACGAGCGCGGGCGGAGGATCGTCGGACACGAAGCGGATTGCCAGCTTGGTGCAAATGAATTTTGCCGTCGAAGGATGGCGGGCGAGAATGTGCAGAACTTCATAACCCTCTTTCTCGCCGGTCTCCTTAATCTTATGTCCCAGCACAATCTTCGTTCCCGGCTGGTGCATGCGCCCGTTAAACGAGAATCCGCCTCCTTCCTTGGGCTGCTTTAGAGTCCAACCGGTAAAAACTTTGGCAACTTCGGTCACATCTTTCTGTGTGTAGCCACCGTTAACTCCGAGGGTGTGCAATTCCATCAGCTCGCGGCCGTAGTTTTCATTCAAGCCGCTGCGGCGCTGGTTCGGTCTGACGTTTCGTGACTGCGGAGCAGAGAAGCGACGGTTAGCGCCGTGACCGTGCAGGCTACGAATTCCTAAAGCGAATTCTGAATCCGGGCCGACGCTCAGCCAATTATCAAGATAGAAGACCATCGCCGGACTCTGTGCCGTCGCGACCAGGAGGTCCTCAAATTTTCCCAGCACACGAGGACGAATTACGTCCCGCTCATAGCTGGTCAGCTCATAGCGATCCAGACCCTTTCCGATGAAGATGTTGAAGTGATTCATCCAGAAGTCGGTCATCACTTCCTGCAGTTGACGTTCGCTGTAAGTTGCGCGCAGCAGCTTTGCCTGCATCAACTCGTTGGTGACGACTTGCTGCGGATTCTGCAACGCTACAGCAGTTTCGCGCTGCGCTGGAGACATGCCGTCCAGGAACTCAGTTCGTGCGGGTCCTTTAAGGTTCTCCATAAAGTCGAGCTCCGCTTCGGGAGGTAGTTGGAGTAGCGCTGACAATCGTTGATCAGCGGGTTGAGCCAGAAGGTGCGACCTTTCTTCATCAGTGAGCGAAATCGCGGAAATCATTGGAAGTTCGCTTTCATTACCTTGACCAGTTTCGGCTGATTTCTTTTCTTGCCGCTCGCGATAGCGGACCAACTGCGCTTCATAGATTGCCCGCTGTTCGGGATCTCGCGGTAGGTGCTCTTTCTCGTCGGCAATTTGGCGGATCAGAATTTGTGGAGGGAAATTTTGCGCCAGCTCGCGGGGCTGTATGCGTAGCGTACGAAAAACGGAAAGGCGCGTTTGTAGTGCATCATCCTTGATCGAATCAGGATGAAGTTGCTGCTCAATCCACTTATGAACTCCGATCGATAACACCCGATCCACATCGCCGGGGCGCGCTCCAAATGTGAGACGATTCAGTGCTTGAATTGCACGCGCACGCTCATCGGCTGGTGAAGATGAATGTTTGCGCACGTCCGCGTATGAAAGGCACAACAATGCGAAAGCCACAAGCAATGCAAGTCGACCCAGAAGTAGGCCCATACAGGTTCCTGCTCTCAATTATGAACCCAGGAACGTAGGAAAGTTGCGCTTATTGCCGCAATTGAAAACGCATTCCGAAGCTGGCCAGACGATTAATGGCGATTCTCGTCAACAGTGATGAAAACGATCGATATGCCGGATTCCTGAAGGCTCTCCACCTGATTCTGGAAGCTCGTCCACCATGGGGCCAGAAACTAAGACTCCGACTGACGAACTTCAATCGCGACAAGACCAAAATGAACCGAACCCCGTTCAAATGGCAGCGGATTCCCCTCGACGCCATCGGGCAGAAACCTTAAGCGCACTCTCCGGCAATTCGTTTCCCCCATCTTCGTGATGAAGAATTTTCAAATGAAGAATGACATCGGGACAGACTACAAATGACTTTACCCTTCGCCCAGGGCGGACATAGGCGCTCTAGGCGATCGGGGACAATAAGAGAGCGCCGGATATTGTTCATCCGGCGCTCCCCGGCTCTTACCCTCCCCCAGGTAATTGCCTAACCTAACTTATTGTGAGAACCATCCAAACGATTCGTTATCATTGCGGCGAGATGTTTCGTGCGCTCTGTCTGCAAAATTGGCCAAAGAACTGACAGAGCACAGATTGCTGCGCCGATCTCGCCAAAGCGTATAACCGAATGCAGGACAGCGATTACCGCGAAGCGGTCTATATCACAAAGATGCTATGACGGCACTTCGTTGTAAATCGCCCAACGGTAGTATTACCTAGGAGTGGTTACCTCCTAAAAAGCGGGTGTCTGACGCGTGCCAGCTTGGCGCCTGGAAGACCAACTCGATCAACAAAAGGCGCGCAAGTAGCTCTGGGCTGGGACCAGTGACCGCACTTGATTTGCTTTGGCCTTCGAAGAATATGTGTAAGACTCCACGGTCGATTTCGTATTCTCCGGTGTACTCCTTATGTTTGATATCCAGGGATATTGGTGACCGCGCCATAACTCCCACTTCGGTGTGCAAGAGGCACAAGGTTCTTGGTATGCTTGCTCGCCCCCTGACGGACTGACAATCCCTCGAAAGATGTACTCGATGTACTTCTGAGTGTTGACTGCCATATATAGAGCGAGTACCCTGGCGGGCACCTCGTGCTAATCCAGACGGGGAGTGAGCAGAATCACGCGTTAAGTGCGGAACGGGGCGCGACGCGGTTTCAAGTTCAGCAGGATGTTCCAACCCTACGAGCCGTGGCCTGAGCAAGCGCCGCCACTGCCATGCTGGCATGAGAAGCTCACCGGTCCAGCAGAGGTCGTATTTTTGCAGTGTCCCAGGACTGCTTCCTCAGGTCGCAAGCTAATGACCGTGATCTGCGGCTTCTCGTATTTCTTTAGCTGCTTATGCGGATTTTCGTCCATCGTAAGCCCTGCCTCAGTGCGTACACAATGTGCTCGAAATCAATGAGCGCGCAAGTTGTCTCAGTCTGTTCTAGAGACAAACTGGGTTCACCTTAGCAGAGTAGTTTTGCGATTCGTGTTAGCTAGATGGGTTCTGAGCGGACGCAGAGTGCATTGCACGATTAAGGACTGTGGATTTGCGTCGCGGTTTTCAAATCAGAGATTTCTCTGCAATCTCCCTCTCTAGAATCCCGGTGCCTTTTCTAAACTCCATCGGGATTGATGTCCTGGTGCGCGCACACAGTGCTCTGGAATGGCGTGCCAGCCACGAGATAGCGGGAACACTTCTCGCGACGAGGTCTTTGAACCTGAGTGAGTACGTTCCCGAAACGGCGATTAAAAATGAGAGGAATTCTAGTCAGAGTGGGGATTGACCAGACTCCTGAATATGGAGGCTGGAATGAACCCGTAAACACAGAGACCCGACGTTTCATCTTCGTTCCAATCCGTGACTCTACATACAACAACACAGGCTACATCGCGAATGGCACAACTGGGGATCAAGATGCGGATCGTAATCCAATTCCTGCCGGGGCTTCACCGATGAAAGAGGCGCAACGTAATCGTAGGTCTTGCGGGTCGGGAGCGGCGGGTCGGTTTCAGCCGTCACCTTTCCATAAGCCGTCAAGGGCCGAGGCCAACCTAATTGGATTCGCCGAGTGAGCGGCGTTTGCTTCGGAATTCGACACAAAAAATCGTAAGCCCTCTCCATCTTTTTCGGGTACTTTAATGTTTATGCTTGCGGAGAGGCGCCGGGATGTGCGACACAAAATTCAGAGACCGGCATATGCGTCGATAGCTGAAGGATCGAGAGGTTTGATCCTTGACGCAAATGAGCGGGGCATAGCGCTGCAGAGTGACTCGCCAGTTCCGCGGTGCGCACGGGTTAGCGTCAGGTTGGACCTAACGGAGTCAATCAATTGCATCGTCACAGGAGGGCGGGTCGCCTGGTCCGACGCACAAGGACGTGTCGGCATCGAATTCTTAGGTATCTCCACGGAGTGCCTCGGCCAGCTGCAGCACTGGCTTAAGTCGCAAAGTCCAGCAGAAAACGGGGTGGCGGAAACGGCACAGCGACAAGCGACCTCTGCAGAAAGCAGCGTGGACGACCTGCTCGCTTCAGCGATCGAGCGCGCCATACTGCTAACACGCGCTCACGGTGCGGCGATCGCGCTGCATGATCGTAGTGGTTTTGTGTGCCGGGCAGTAGCAGGGGAGATTACGCCGCTCGCCGGCTCACAGGTCGACGCTCAGTCCGGACTCACAGGAGCGTGTCTGCGATCAGGGCGCCTTATCCGGTGCAATAACGCCGATTCCGACCCTCTAGTTGACCGCGAAAGCTGCCGTAGCCTCGGGATCAGTTCGATCATCGCCGCGCCCATCGTGAATGCCAGCCGCGTTATAGGCTTGATTGAGGTTTTCTCGCGCCGGTCCGAAGCGTTCGATACCAGCGACTGCTTCGCGATCGAGAGACTAGCCGGGGCGCTGGCGGATTCGGCCATGCGTGCATCGTTGGACCATAGCCGCGAGTTGTGTTCGGAAACTGCCGAGACACCGGATGTAGCATTCCGTGCGGCAGAAGCGGAGCCGACCCCGGTTGACCCAGCACCGCCTCTTCTCTCGCGTGAAACACTGACAATCTTAGCCGCCGATGAAAGCTCTCAGTTGGCGATTTTACGATTGCCAGCCAGTTACGAGCTTTCCCTAATCGAGAAACTGACTTTGCACAAGCGAGTACTTCTGTGGTCGGTAGCCGCGATCGTGCTCGCCTTTGGTCTGTGGCTCAGCTTCCGAAATCAGTGGCGGTGGAGAAGCCATCCCACACCTGCAGAGAATCTGCAATTCTCGGGTCGGGCTCAGACATCACTGGCCCCGAGCACACGCAGGGGGAGCCGGACCTCCATTATTTCAATGACTCGGGATCAGCTTGAAGAGGTTCGCCAACAGGCAGAACGCGGCGATGCGAATGCTCAGCTCGAACTCGGAGCTGCTTACGCAAGCGGAAAAGATGACGTGCAGAACTACCCCGAAGCAGTGAAGTGGCTGACGAGGTCCGCTGAGCAGGGGAACGCGACGGCCGCAACCTCATTGGGCGCATTTTACTGGGCGGGACGAGGGGTTACTCAGGATTACGTCCAGGCATATATGTGGTCGGCTATTGCCCAAGCGGAGGGAGATGAGGCAAGTAGTTATCGAGTCACGATACTGAAATCACGTATGTCGCCGGTCGAATTAACCGAAGCCAGGCACCGCACCGCGGCTTGGCTTCGTACACACAGTAAACGTAACGTGGTTGGGAATTAAGAAATTGTCATCCTTGGCTCCGTTATCTCGCACTCGAAAGGTTTTCGGAGAACCGGAGCGGAAACTCACTAAGGTGTTTTATAGATAGCAACTCCCGTGGCTGCTTGGAGAACGGCTTCGAGCCCTCGTCTGCCTACACTCTTTGCAGCGCTGTTGGGAACAAAAATGATGTCTTCAGGCTGTAATTTCAGGTCTGTTACTTTCGCTGCAAGGATCTTCTTCAGCGGGATAGAGGATTCCTCGGGGCCGTTGCTAGTCCGGCGGATCAGCTTTGCGCTGTTAACAGCCGCCGTAGGATTCACTCCTCCCGCGATTGCAATGGCCTTCAGTACTGTCATGTCGGAATCGTTTTCTATCACTACTCCGGTCGGATTCTTCACATCGCCAACGACGTAAACGATACCTGCTTTGGAAACAAACACCGAATCTCCGGGCAAGATCTCGGGGTCGGCATTTGTCGATTTCCCGACCTCTACCAGCTTCACTTGTATCGGAGTATTCGGACTGCTCCGGTGCGTGATGGTTACGAATGGCCCGCTCTTCTGCGTCGTACCCCCCGCCATCGAAAGCACTTCAAACAGTCCATGCGATCCGAGCAAGGGATATATCCCAGGTTTCTGCACTTCGCCCAACACCGAGACACCCTGCGTGGCATATTCCTTCGCGAAAACTGACACTTGCGGGTGCAGCATGAACTGACCATCGATGAGTCGCTTCTCGATCACCGCTTGTGCCTCATCGGTCGTGAGCTCTGCTACTTGCACTTCGCCAATCAACGGCAAGGAAACGCTGCCTCGTGCCGACACGCGAGCGTCTACGTCGAAATCTTTTACCCCGAACACGCTGACCCTGAGCAGATCGCCGCCACCAATCAATGTCTCGGTCGCATCCCTTCCGGCCCGATCTTCGTTAGCGTGCGGCAGGGCCTCATTTTGCGAGAGAGCGCCGCCTTTCAACATCAGGATAGCGACCAGCACTGTACCGAGTAGCCGAACCGGCATCCATCTACTCCATTTCATGAATTGTTTTCGCGCAGTTTAGCACGTAGGTGCGATTGCTACTGTTTACTATATGTGGGAGATGCGGTCATCGTAAGTAACGCGCGACGGTTTTCGCGTTGATCTTCGTGACGAGCCCGATTGGGGCAAAGATGCCGTGCTGGTTGCCACCGCAGACAGGAAATAAAACATGCAGGCATTGGCCGGGATCTGCAGATTGAAGTCAAATGCACTGTGGACCAGAATCCCAGTGCAGCCGATCACTGCGGCAAGTCCTAACGTCCGCGACCAATCGCGATTCCATGAATCCAGGTTTCTCAAGCCCCCGCGATACAAAGCGATGACAAACCATAGAATTGCGGCGAACCCGAACAAGCCAGTTTCCACCAGGGACTGCAAGTAATCGTTGTGAGCAGCATTCACGAAGAGATTTGTGTAGAAGCTCCGGAACTGCGGGTAGACGGTGGTAAACGTGCCCAAACCCCAGCCGAGGATGGGTTTCTGCCAGAACATCCGCAGCCCATCCTTGAGTATGGCCAGGCGCATCCAGTCCTGCAAATTCGTGAAGTGATGCCACATAGCGGCGGTTCCCACCCACGCTGCAAACCCCATCACCGTCAGGCAAATTGCCCCGACGGTCGCAGTGACGTGCCTATTCTTTCGCGTTCCCAACAGCAGTCCCAGCAAGACGGCCATTTCAACCAGAAATGACGCCGTCCCCGCGCGAGACTGGGACAGCACGATACTTCCCGCCATCAAAACTCCTGCAGAACCGATAAGAACCCGCTTTGCGCCGCGTATCAGCGCACTTATGCTGAGCACGATTGGTATAGGAGCCAACATTTCCATTAAGCCGGCATAGTGGTCACGATCGACGTACGGCCCGAAAATGGCTCCCCCATTTCGGGGAGTTCGAAGCCAGTAGATCTTGTCTGTAGAGGTTAAATTCTGGCTGATGGCGAACATCGCAAGTGCGAAACCGAACAGCGTAAAAATCCAAATGACTGTCTTCGAGCATCGCGCATTGGTGAGACCCTGGACAGTAAGGAACAGAAGCATGCCATACGCCACATATTCGACACCAGCAATCAGAGTGGCATAGCGGTAGGCCGTGAGATTGAATCCCAACTGGAGCATCACCACTAGTCCGAACAGGACGGCCGGTGCATAAAGAGGATTGGGTCGGATACTGACTTCACCGAAAACCAATTGACGAGCGGCCCAAGTCAGGAAAAACAACGCCAAGGCGGTCTCTAGAATGGAAATTGACCACTGTTCCACGGCACCAAACGAGAGTACCGCGAAAATCAGCAACATACAGATACCGCATAGAAGGGGCGAGAGTCGCCGCGGCACCTGCTTCAGCTCAAGGCGAGCATCGCAACGTCGCAGTTCTGGCCTGGGGGAGATTACTGCATTCATAGAACAACCTTCAATTCACCGCTTTTACGAGACTGAAATCGTCTATCCAGAATTTTCCTTTGATTAGAACATTGCCCGGAACACGTCTGACGGTGACGACCAGCAACGACGTGTCCGAACCTGTGCGGAAGTCGGCAGACTGCTGCCGCCAGCCGGTAGTGCCCAGAGAATCATCTGTGAGCACGTAGGACTTGCCGGAGTAGGCGTCGAGCACCGTGACCCTCGGCCCGCTCGCGCTCTCGATATCTTCCGCTTTGGTGTAGACGCTAAAGCGATAATTGGTATTGTGCTGCACGGGAATGTACTCGAAAATTCCGGCGTCAGAAACAGCGGGCCCTCGGAATACCATTCGCAGCGACTGGTTACCGCCGTGAAATTCACTGGTATCAACAGAGAGCTGAACTGGACCTGTGACCGAATAGCGCCAGTCGAAACCGCCGTTTAAGAAGTCCCTTTCCAGACCACCGTCAACTATTAAATTGCCGGGTTCCGCATAGGACTGGAGCTTCGCGCCGCGTTTGACCAAGTCCTCCCACACCTGAACCGCTGTTTCTGTTTCGCGCTTTCGAAGCAGGTAATCAAAAAACGGAAAAGCATCGGAAACAGTGAACTGCTGGCCTAGACTAGTCAAGCCATGCCATACCTCCTTAGCCGGAGGTGTTTCGCTCTCCAGAGTGAGAAGATTCAGGAACGCGAAGTAGGGCGCCGGTAAAGAAGGGACGGCGTCTGCCAGCATCATGCTCACATTCTGAGTAGCGTGCCAGCATAACTTCAGGGCCGAGTTTGTCTGTTTCGGATCATTTGCCATAACTACCCGAAACAGTTGTAGTGCTCGTTCCAGATCATTCTGTGCCAAGTAGAAGTTTGCTGCTTCCCAAGACACGTCGGGAGTAGAGGGGTCAGCCTGCAATGCACGTTCAAGGGCCGATCTCTGGCGCTGAACGTCGCTCATGACCTGATAGGCTGCCGCCAGGTCCAGCCAATACCGCGCGAGATGCGGGTTTAGGGAGACGGCGGCTTCTAGATTCGAAACTGCATTCGTCGGGTCTTGGGCAATGAATAACGCCTGTCGGCCCAATTTCCATCGCAACTCCGCATCCCACGGTTCGAGCTCGGCTGCCCGGTTCAGGTTTCTGCGATCAAGGCTCGTGCTCAGCCGGTACGCTAGGTAATGCGTCGCGACGCTATCTATGTACAATCCAACAGTGACGAGGCATATGGCCGCAGAGAACAGTCGTAGCGAAACCGAGTTGAATTTCACATGCATTAGCGCGCGAATCTGAGAAATTAGCAGTTACGAGGCGAAGGCGTCCCGACTCTCTTCTTCTTCGAGCTGCTGGTAATAGCTGCCCGAGTACTTACTTCCGTAGTAATAATAGTGGCAATCGGAAGAGCGATGATTGAACGCATTCAGGACGATCCCCATGATACGGGCGTCGACCTGCAACAAAAGCTCCGATGCCCGTCGGACTGCCCCTTTCGGTGTTTGCCCCGATCTGGCCACCAAGATCACTCGATCCGCTTCAACTGACAACACTACTGAATCGGTCACCGACAAGCAGGGCGGAGTATCGAAGATGATGTGATCGAACTCGTTACGCCAGCGAACAATCGCATCTTTCATGACACTTGAGCCCAACAACTCAACTGGGTTCGGGGGAATCGGACCGGCCGGAAGCACCTGAAGTGACGGCAGGTCGGGGAATGGGAGCAGTACGTCCTCCATTCTGTCGACACCGCTCAAAAGTGTACTGAGCCCCCCGGATGCCTTTAGGCCGAGGGCTTTGGCAATTCCCGGCCTTCTCAGGTCCGCATCCACCAGGAGCACACGCGCGCCCTTTTGTGCCAGCACCACGGCCGAGTTGGCGCTCACTGTCGTCTTGCCTTCCTTCGGCAGAGCGCTGGTGACCAGAACCACTTTGGGTGGGGCACCAAATGAAGAGAGCAGGATCGAAGTCCGCAACGCCCGATACGACTCGGCCGCTTCCGATCTTGGCCGAGCATGGGTGATCGGACCCAGCATCGTCGACGCAGCCATTATTGACTCTCCTGAGGTCAAGCGCTGCCCGGCGTGCACGGCGAGTTGCAGCGGAATGGTCCCCAGCACTGGAAGTGCGGTAATGGCACTCAGTTCTTCGAGGTTCCCTACAGTCGTATCCATGCTTTCCTGGAGGAACGCCAGAGCCACGCCGCCTACCAGACCCAAGAAGAATCCGAGAGCGATATTCCGTGACACATTGGGGGTGGATGGTGAGAGCGGAATGCGCGCGACATCCACAACCCGGATATTGCTCGACCGCAGACCGGCTGTGACCGATGCTTCCTTTAGTCGTTGCAGCAAGCTCTGGTAGAGCTCGCGATTGGAGTCCGCGTCTCGCCTCAGCGCCGTGAATTCAATCCCACTCTCATTCAGCTGGTTGGCCTCCTGTTTCTGGTGGTCGAAGGCGGAGGTGAGCAGGTTCTCACGCTGGATTGCCGCTAGATATTCGTCGCGTACCCTCGACAGGAGATTTTTCTGCTCATTGGCGATCGAGCTGCGTACTTGGTTCAGCTGACTCCTCAATTGAATTACTTCAGGGTAAGAAGGGCCGAACTGGGTGGTCGCCTGCGCATACTGAGTCTCGAGCTCGGCTTGCTGGGTTTTCAGTTTCTCAAGCAAATTATCGGCGGATAGCTTGGCGAACCCGCTGGGATCGCCGGCTTGAGCCAGGTTGTAATTGGCCTCTTTTTGCATGCGGTCGGTTTGCGCGTCAGTCAACTCTTTGTTAAGTTCATCCAGCTTGGCGGTGATAATATTCTGCTTCTCGTCAATGCCGACGATTCCCTTTTGTTTCTCGTAACGGACCAGCTTTTCTTCGGAAGCTTGAACTTTGAGCTGGAGATCGGAAAGCTCCCTCGAAAGCCAATCCGCAGTCTGGCTCGTTGACTCATACTTGGTACGGAAATTCTCCTCCACAAAAGTCTTTACAAGCGCATTGGTGATTTCTGCTGCCAGCTGTGGATCCGAATGTACGTAAGTTATCTCAACGACTCGGGTCCGAGGCATGACCTGAACGGTAAGACCGGAACGAAAGGTAGACAGCATACTGGCAATCTGTCGGGAATCTAGTCCCGGATTGGTAGAGCCGATCCCCCGGGAGAAATCGTCGGCAACAGGGGTGAAGCCCATAAAACTGGGGTTACTGTCTAGGTGCAGCGCCTCGATAACTTTCAATGCCAGCGCATCACTGCGCAAAATCGACAGCTGCGTTTCCAGGCTGACGTTATAATCCCAGTCCTCGTTCATTGCCCCATTCTCTAGATCCTTGAGACCCAGGGTATTGGAGTTCTCGGGATAAATGGCAATCTTAGAGGCTGCTTCGTATAAGCGTGGCATTCGGAGCGTTGCGATGATTGCCAGCACAAGAATAATGACAAAGGTCGCAACGATGGTCCACTTGCGCTTCTTCAGGATGCGCCAATAGCTGACCAGCGGATGTTGTTCCCCGATCCGATAGGGGTAATCGAAGGAGTGTGCCTGTGGAGTTGGCGATTCGATCAGCTCAAATGTTCTCTGTCCGTTGGACGTGTCGCGGTTATTTCCAACAACAATCCCTGAATGCATTCAATATTCCGCCCCCGCGCGGTTTTCGCCCAGGTCCCAACAAAAAAACTCTTTCTCGCAAAAGTAAGCGAATTTTAGCATCATTTGGAGACATGTCTCTTTTTTTTAGAGTTGATGAACCAACTTTTATATTTCGTTGCAGATTTCTGTAACTCTGACTCTTCTCCTTGTGGTTTACTCGATTACACGTGAAGACCTCCTGATGCCAAGCCGTGGCAATAGCAAAGTCGTTGTGTTGGTGACCAGTGCATTCGGCGGCATTGGTGGGATAGAAACATTCAACCGTGCGTTGATCGGCGCGCTTGACCAACTCGCCGCCCGACACAACTGGAGCGTAGAGGTGTTTTCGCTTCTGGATCGCGGAGATCTAGCAGCCGCTAAACAGTATGTGCGGTCGCAGAATGTCAAGGTGCGAGGATTTGCAGGGAGCCGGGTGCAATTCGTCTTCTCTGCCATCCGCGCCGGCTGGGACGCCGACATAGCAATCGTTGGCCACGTAAATCTGGCTCCCCTCACACTGATAATGAATGGTTCGTTCAAGTGTTCAATCGCGCACGGGATAGAGGTTTGGAAAACGTTGCCCTGGTTGAAACGCTTGGGAGTAAGTCGCATTAATCGTATTCTGTCTGTGAGCGCGTACACCCAGCGACAAATGATGCTTCACAACAGCTTGGCCGAAGATCGCTTCTGCATTTTTCCCAACACGCTTGATCCGTCGGCTGCTTCTCAATGCTGCAAGCTCGACAGGACTGCTCTGGGTCTGCCCACGGGCCCTATGCTATTGTCCGTTACAAGGCTGGCATCAACGGAAAGCTATAAAAACATTCGTTCGGTAATTGAATCTCTGCCCGTGGTCTTGACGCACGTGCCCGATAGTTTTTACGTCATTGTCGGTGATGGCGCTCTGCGCAAGACTTACGAGGCGCTTGCGCGCGGTATGGGGCTGGGGGACAAAGTTTTTCTGCCTGGCGCGATTTCGGACGAGCTCCTGCCCTCCTATTACGAGAGTTGCGATCTTTTTGTGCTCCCCAGCACGAAAGAGGGCTTTGGCGTCGTCTTTCTGGAGGCCATGTACTACGGCAAAGCTTGCATTGGAGCTCGAGCCGGCGGTACTCCCGAAGTGATCCGCGATGGCGCGACTGGCATGCTTGTGAACCCCTCCGAGCTTGCTACTCAGCTTCCCGAAGTCATACTGCGACTGCTCAAAGACCCGGCGCTGCGTAAAACCCTGGGAACTAATGGAAGAACTCACCTCGGCGAGAATTTTTCCTTCAGCTCCTTTCGAGATCGCCTAGAAGAGGTTCTCTGCAGTCCTGAACACCGCATCACAATGAGTGCTCATGCCCATCAGTCTTGACACGAGCGTCCCGCCAATACCGCCTCCGAGTACTGCGTATCGACCGAGCTTTTTCATCCACTACTCTAATTGAAAACGTGCCTCAGGAAGTTCAGGCGCGACCTGACTTTCACAAGTATTCGGCGCACCTGACCGCAAATTTTTCGCAGTAGCTACAACTGCAACATCGTTGACCTGAGTTGAGGATCGGCTCGTCCAAGAAGGCGTGGGAATAAATCCCGCGGCTTGTCGGCCGATATCGCGAAGATCGTCGTCAACGACATTTGGTTACTAATCAGGTGCAGAAATTCGATAACTTTCAGCGCGATTACATCACTGCCGTATATTTCAAGGAGAGAATTTTTCGGCAAATCTCCGTGTCGCCTGGAAGGACGATTTGTAAAACAAACTTTAGTACTGCAAAACGAGGGGGAATGGAGTGGAATCCGTAGATCGATCGATCTTAGTGACCGGTGGCTTTGGATTCATAGGGAGCTATCTCGTAGAGGTACTTCTCAAGCTGTCGAGTAACCATGTGCACGTGGTGGATAACCTGTCCACCAGTCCAATCGAACTCCGGTCTTACCTTGACCAAGTACCTAATCCGGATCGCTTGAGCTATGACATCTGTTCAGTACGCGACTTTTTTGCCCGGAATGATATCCCACACTTCGATGAGATTTATCATCTCGCCTCCGTGGTCGGCCCGGTCGGTGTTCTGAAGCATGGAGGACGTATCCTACAGAATATGGCGAGCGACGCACATGACATTGTGGACTATGCGCTAGCCCACAATGCCAAGGTATGTGACATATCTACTAGCGAGGTGTATGGCGGCGGGCGAGACGGCTATTGCAGCGAGAAAGACTCAATGATCATTCCCCAAAAAATCTCTGCGCGCTTGGAATACGCCGTGAGCAAGCTTGCGTGCGAGGTCGCCTTGGTGAACATGCACAGAGCAACTGGCTTGCACGCCACAATCGTTCGGCCTTTCAACGTGGCTGGACCGCGGCAGGCGACTCAAGGAGGATTTGTGCTCCCCCGCTTCATCAAGCAGGCCCTTGCCGGAGAGCCTCTAACTGTCTATGCTGATGGCAAGAGCGTACGCGCCTTCACCCACGTTCGGGACATTGTGGATGGAATCAGGCGCACAATGTGTTGTGGCAAACCCGGCGAAGCGTACAACATCGGCAATCCGTCGAACAAAACTACGATCCTGGCCTTGGCGGAGAAGGTGCTGCTCATCACCGGCAGCGACAGTACGGTTGAGTTCATTGACCCGAAGGCTCTCTGGGGACCGCTGTTCGAAGAAGCCAATGATAAGTACCCAGACGCCGATCGCGCGCTGAATGAACTCAAATGGCGCCCTCAATTCGGACTGGATGCCATTATTCGACAGAGCGTGGAGTACATCCGTGATGGACGGAGTAACTGACCCGGCGCTGCAACTCATGCCAAGAAAAAGCGTAGACGGCCCGCGCATGAGTATCATCATGCCTACGTTTCGCCGATCGCATCAGATCCCTGACAGCATTCGTTCCCTGCTAAATGGGGAATACCAGGACTTCGAACTGCTTGTCCGGGATGATGGCAACGCTTCTGATGGGACCGAGCAGGCAGTGGCGGACGCTGCAGCTGGTGATACGCGCGTCCGATACCATCGCAATTCCGCAAACCTTGGTGTTGCAAGGAATCTCAATGCCGGTATTCGTGCCTCTCAGGGTGAACTGATCGCCGTCTGTCATGACCACGATCTCTACCGGCCGGGGTTCCTGAAAGCGATGGTGAATGCTCTCGATCGCCATCCCTCCGCCCTCTACGTACATTGTGCCAGCCAAGTGATCGGCCAAGAGGGTGAGCACAGGGGATCCAACGTCAGCGATTTCGCCGAACTAACGACCGGGACTGAGTGGCTCAAATTCATGCTCAGCACACCACATTGTCCCGTTTGTGCGTTGACCCTCGTCCGTCGTTCTGCGCACGAGCGCTATGGCGTCTACAATCCAGCCGACGGTTTCATAACCGATGTGGACATGTGGATGCGGCTCTCAACGTATGGGGACGTGGCTTACGTTCGTGAGCCTTATCTCTTGCTACGAGAGCGGGAGCGCGACCACCACGCGAATTCTAATTTCGCTGACATTTCCCGCAGCGTGGCGCGCATTCATTCGCGTTACATTCCAGTGGTGTACCAAGGTGCTGAGCGCGTAAGAGCGACGTTGAGGCTGCAGTTTTGGCGTAACCGCATCTTGCTCACGGGAGCCGCTCAGGTTCTCAAACATCGACTTGTGCGAGCTGAAGTCCAGCGAGTACGCGTTGAGGGCGCCTAGTGGGAGTGCAGACCAGCGCAGTCGCTCCTGTCGCCGATGTCGCGCATGCAGGCGCTCGAGTTGGGTTGGTGCGCGAAGTCAGCACGGAACCTTCACGGCCACCGAGAGGGTTTCTGCGCAGGGTGAGTAGGGGTGTGGGTGCCCTGTCGCTCAGCGTCTTCGTAAATATTCTGTCGCAAGTCACCGTTCCGATTGCACTCTATGTCTGGGGCAAATTCCGATTTGGCGAATGGATTCTTCTCAGTGGCTTCGTCCAGTTCCTAAAAATAACTGATCTGGGCGTTCAGACCTATGTAGTGAACAGGTTATGCGCCAGCTTCGCTTGTGGCAACAAGGACGAATTCCGTCGCATTCTTCATAGCACTTTGCGAGTACAGCTACCTCTCTCGCTAGCGGTATTGAGCGGGGTGGCACTAGCCGCAGCCGTGCTGCCTACTGGCCGCATACTTGGTCTGCGCACGATTGGAGGGCGGGCGCTTTTCGCCGCGATCCTACTGCTTTCTGCGGAGCTGCTCATCGGTGTACCGATGGGCGTAATTGGCGGCGTCTATCGGGCTACTGGGCGTTTGGCACGCGCGGCCGTATTGGGGGCCGTGCAAGACTTCGCCGTGCTTGCTGTTACGATCGTCCTCATTGCCACCGACTGCAGTTTCGTAAGTGTAGCCGCAGGGCAGGTTACTATTGCCGTCATGATAACCGGACTAATTTTGTATGACCTTGACCGTCTCTATTCGTGGCTAGGGGTCTGGCCAACTCACGGGTCATGGAGAGAAGGACTAATGATGATTGGCCCAGGGCTATTTTTTTTACTTATTCCGCTGGCCGATTACGTCGCAACCCAGTTCAGCCTCATGGTAACGCAGCGATGGCTAGGCGGAGGCGAAGTGAGCCGATTAGCGACCCACCGTATGGTCATAAACTTTGGAGTAATGGTCAGCTCTCTACTTACAAATGCTGTCTGGCCGGAGCTGACAGCGATGCACGCGTTGGGGAAGACACATTCTCTGATGCGCGTGCACAGCACCTTGGCGAAGCTGAACTTGTGGCTGGTTGGCGGCTTAATACTAGTGTCGCTGCCCCTAATTTCCGTGCTGTACCCACTGTGGACGGCGCGCCGGCTGAGCCTCGATTCCTGGACCCTCGGTTTTTTGACGGGACGCTTTTTCTTGTGGACGGTGTGGAATGCGAGCTCCACCGTCTTGTGCGCCGGTAACAGACATTACCTACCGAGTATTGCGCTTGTTGCGGAGGCAATCGTCACCGGCGTTCTCGCGGTGTGCCTGGTACCGACTCTCGGCATTCGGGGCGCAGCTTTGGCTGCATTACTGGCGGATATCAGTATCTGCGCCTGGCTGGTGCCCTTGTTAGTAATGAAGGAATTTGGTGAAGATTTCGTCGAATTCGCCAGGACGTCACTGCGTGCGGCATTTGCCCTACTACTGCCTGCCGGAGTTTGCCTCGCAGCTTGGCATTTCAGCTCCTCGGTGATCGTGCGATACGCGTTGGTGTTTCCCGCATGTATTTATCTAGGCTCAGTGTTGATGCTTAATCAAATCGATGACAGTGAGCGGCATCTGCTTGTCAGGCTGTGGATTGGATTGCGACTGAAAGTTGCTAGGGCAGCGAAGGTGTCGTAAGACGAAGATGAGGGGTTAATTGTCTCAACGAAACTTTGGTAAGCGCGTTCGGGAGGCTATTCAGCGTAGGCTGCTGCCGGCACCTTTTCATGCCCGCCACACAATGTACTCCATGCTCTTCTCCGAGGATGACGCGAGCTCATGGCCCAGCGAGCGTCTGTTGGATTTATCGCTTGATGCCATCCATTGCGCACGACAACTCGATCTGCGTGATATCGTTCAACGCCTCCAGGGTCGATTCAGTTTTCCTGATTGCACAATCAATTTGTGGCCCGGTGAGCATTACCGTCTGCTCGCAGCTTTGGTCCATGTACTTCGTCCGAAGTCGGTACTCGAAATCGGCACCGCAGAGGGAATTTCGGCCCTTGCCCTATTACGGCAACTTCCGCCTGAAGGTCAGGTCATCACATTTGACGTTGTTCCCTGGCAACAGTATCCCCGCTCGTGTTTAACCGCAAGGGACTTCCATTCCGGGCGGCTGCGCCAGATTGTGGCTGACCTAGGAGATCCGCATCAATGCGCCGAATATTTGGATATCTTGTCGAATTCCGGTCTTATCTTCATTGATGCGGCTAAGGACGGCGTGCTCGAGCGCAAGATTCTTGAGAATTTCTCCACTATGCCGTTTGAAACAAGACCTATTCTTTTGTTAGACGATATACGGATGTGGAGCATGTTGAAGACTTGGCGGCAAATGCAGTTGCCGAAACTAGACCTTACTTCGTTCGGCCATTGGTGCGGCACGGGGCTGTGCGAATGGACGGGGTTGCCGGTCTTCGGCAGCAACGACAAAGGACGAGATCAATGACGCAGATGGGTCCGTTAGTGTCTGTTTGTGTTCCTACATACAACTATGCGCGGTTTTTGCCGGATTGCATCGAGAGTGTTCTGCAGCAGACTTTCGCAGACTGGGAACTAGTAATTACAGATGATTGCTCTGACGACGGCACTCCCGAGCTGGTGCGCCGATATGCTCAAGCAGAGCCACGCATTCACTACATCATCAATGAACGGAGGCTCGGAATGCACGGCAACTTGCAACGCGCAACCGAGTCTGGAAGAGGCCGTTATCTGAAAATTTTATGTGCCGACGACTGGCTGGCACCTGGATGCTTGGGTGCGATGTTTCGTCATATGGAAGGTCATCCGCAGGTAGTGTTGGGTACGTGCGCCGAGATTCACACCGATGAGGCGGGGACGCCTTTGCGGCAGCAGTTTTTCTTTCGCAAGCCACTGTCCGTTATTGCCGGCCCCGCCATGCTTGACCGCATGGCCTTAGGAAATGGCTTCGGGGGGAATTCAAGTCTCTTCATTCGTGCCTCGACGTTCCGTGAGATCGGGGGATTCGATCTCACTCTGCTCTATGCGGGTGACTTGGACTTGTGCGCGCGTTTGTGCCGGCTAGGTAACTATCTTCACACCGACGAACCACTGTTTTATGGCAGAACCCAGGCAGCTAGCAGTTCGTCGGTCAATCCTAAGAAGCTCTGGGATGTGATCGATTATTTTGTGATTCCCGAAAAATTGTTTCGCCCTCGAAAACTAATGAATCCTGAGTGGCGACGCTATTACACGAATGTCATGCTGACCACAGCGCGATATCTGGTCAACGTACCCGTTCGCTATCTGCACGGGGACAAGGAGTATGCACGCAATCTGCTGAAGGTGATCTGGCAGCATGGCAATGTGCCGCTCGGCTTGCTCTACGCTCCCATCCAAGCGTTTTCTCGAATCTACAATTGCGTGACGGCTCGACCGAGCTATGGCAATTGGTTGCCACCCGAACCGGGAATGGGCACGCCTTCTCATTGGAGAGAGCCTCGGTTTCTCAACGCAAGCGATGGTTTGCGTGATAATTCTGGATCGCTTCAGACAACTGCTTTACCTTAAACAATGTCTAATGTCGGTTTCAAATCGCCAATCGCAAAGCCGGTGACCTTGCATGCTTTGCCAAGCAACAATAAGTGCAGTCGGGGGAAAGTTGTGTGGGTGCACGCTTCGGTTGTGGCTTCCGTGGCGCTCACCTTGTACGCAGACGATCCTGTAATGACGCTGGTTGCAGGTGGCGCATTGATTTCACCTCTTTTCGTATGGCTCGCGATTCTTGAGGCTCGACGAACTTCTCTCATTTTGGGTCCACTCTCCTTCTACTTTCTCTGGTACGCAGTGGGGCTTGGTTTGTCCTCTTTTTATGCCGCATACCTCCTTTTGAGGGACGGATTCATAAGCTTCTCTGTGGCTGACATTTCACCTCACGACATTGCTGTGGGTTATGTGGTGTTCCTAGTGGGTTCCGTTGCCTTCCATGCGGGAATGCAATCGCTCCGTCCAAGATTTGACGAAGAGAGCGCCTTGCCACAGAAGCCGAGTGGCACAATCAAAACGCTGCTTGCGATGGGTGCCATTGGGATCGCGATCCTGATCAGGCCGGGATGGTTCCAGGCGCTGGGAACTATTACCCACCCGCTGCAAATGGCTCCCCTGACCGGCTTAGTCATCTTTGGTCTTCTCGGCCGCAAATACTTTAAATTGCGGCGTGACGTGTTTGCCCTGATATTTGGCATGGGTACCGCGGTACTGTTTGTACTCAACCTGCGCTCCGGGTCAAAGGCGTTCCTAATGTATTCTTTTTTGCCTCTGACTTGGATGATTCTTCTCCGCCGCGACCTTCGCCGATGGTTACCAGTCTTGCTCCCCGGTCTCGCCGCGTTGTACCTCATGGTGATCGCTCCGAGCGTAACCCGTGCGCGGGTGACTTCGCTCGCGCAAGGTGAGACTCCGGTTTCACACCTTGTGCATTCGTTCAGTGCAGGCGACCAGACTGACACTCCGGTCGGAGCTTTCATGTCTGACCAGGTCGGCGGATTTCTTATGCGCCAATTCGATGTATTGCCAGTGAGTTTCCTTGTCCGCGAGGTCGGCAAAAACGGATACCAGATGGGTGAAACCATGCGTTACGCCTCGTATGCGTTCATTCCTCGCCTGCTCTGGCCAGACAAGCCAGCCCTTACGAGAGGAGCATGGTTCTATGCGTACGTCGGCGGTTCGCCCAGAGAATCTGAAGCCACTTCGTCGCTGGGTATCACTGCGGCAGGAGAACTCTACTGGAACTTCGGAATAGGTGGCGTGCTAGTTGGAATGTTCGCTATTGGTTGCGGGTACGCCATTCTGTGGCGCCTCGCAGGCTCCAACCCTCTAACGCAGCCGCTACACATGCTCCTGTATGTCCTCATATCCATCTATGGCATGGTTGATATGCCAGAAGCAGTTACGGTGTTTGCAGCCATCTGTTCAGAGTTGCTGGTTTTCGGAACACTTTTTCTGGTCTTCGACCGGCGAAAACAAACACGGCAAATTCGGATGCGTGTTATTGAGAGGCCATTTCCGGCCGCACGGACGGTGGGCTCGTGAACTTTTCCGCCATTCCGCGGGATCGGCTAACGGGCAAGCTGTTGCGTCTGCCCCTCGGCCTGCTGCCCGGCGACATGGTAGTTCCTGTCATGCAGGGTCCTATTAGGGGCAAGAATTGGATCGTGGGATCAGGGAATCACGGTTGCTGGTTAGGTTCCTATGAAGCAGATAAGGTGAAAGCCTTCGCAGATGCTCTTCGGGGAAAATGGGTAGTCTATGATCTCGGAGCAAATGTAGGTTATTACAGCTTGATTGCTTCGACGCTGTTGGGCAAGATGGGCCACGTCATTGCCTTCGAACCTGATATTCGAAACATATCTTTTTTTCGCCGTCATCTCTCCATGAATGGTATTAATAATGTTCAAATAGTGGATGCCGCTGTGTCCGATCAATCCGGAACCGCAGTGTTCTGGCAGGAAGCCGGCCGTTCGATGGGAAGATTGAGCGACGACGGCGGGGTGGCAGTTCGGACAGTAGCGCTCGATGACTTAATTCGTGAATCCCGTGTGCCCGTTCCGGACGTTATGAAGATTGATGTAGAAGGTGCCGAGATGCGTGTTCTGCGCGGAGCACAGCGTGCCCTATCGGAACTGCAGCCGTTGATATTTCTGGCGACGCACAGTGCAACGCTGCAACAAGAATCCCGTGTATTCCTGAGTTCACTGGGTTACACGTTCGTGCCAATAGGATCCGCCTCTGTTGAGATTAATGACGAGCTCATTGCTGTACCCCGAAACTCATCGGCTGGTTTGGCTCACGCTTTCGGATGACACACATGGCAAATTTGGCTCAGCTACCATCGCTGCACGACGAAATCACGCAGGAATACTATCGCACTACGGCTGCACGCGGTCACATTGCTACTCGTGAGCACTATGCTTTCACCTCGCAGCAATTGGAGAGACGCTTGCATGGCTGGCTCCCAGGCGATCCTGATACCCGGTTCCTCGACCTGGCCTGCGGATGCGGAGACATGCTCTACTTGTTAGAACAACGAGGGATCGCTGCAACAACTGGGGTCGACCTTTGCCGAGAGGAGCTGGATAACGCACACCTTTTCGTGCGAGGCCAGTTGGTGCAACAGGACGTGCTGCAGTTTTTGCAGTCAGAACCGGACGAGTCCTACGATTTCATCACCGCCCTCAATTTTCTGGAGCATCTTGCCAAAGACAAGCTGTTGGCAGTTCTGGCCGAAGTCAGGCGAGTGTTGGCACCTGGCGGGACCCTGGTTGCCATAGTGCCCAACGCCATCTCGCCCTTTGGATGCACCACCCGGCATTGGGACCTGACGCATGAATGGGCATTCACCCCGAACAATTTTCGGCAACTAGCCACCCTTTGTGGCTTCGATTCCAAGATCGAGCTCCGGGAGTGTGGACCGGTGGCGCATGGCTTCCGGAGCGTATTGCGGGTCGTCGCCTGGACGTTCATTCGTGCCGCGATTTCGGCATGGTTGCTCGTGGAGATTGCGGATCGTAAGGGTGGCATTTACACGATGGACATGATGGTTCGCCTGCGGCGCCCGTTGACGTAAGAATTGGTGTCAAGAGTACACAGGCATGTTGCGGATCCTTTTCCTCGGTGAAAACTGGTTCGGGAGCTGCGCTCGTGCGTGCTGCTATGCACTGCGACGCGCAGGTTACGACGTACAAGATATCGACATTCAGACGTTAATGCCGCAATGGCGACAACCCAGTAATCGCGTCATTACTCGACTGTTGCGGTCCCGAATTATTCGCGAATACAACGACCTAATTTTGGACTCAGCGGCGCAGTTCCGCCCTGATATTCTGCTGGCATTCAAAGGTGCGTTTGTGTGTTCTTCAACCCTCGATGATCTTCGTTCGTCGGGCGTTGCGCTTTATAACTATTACCCCGACACTTCTCCTTCTGCGCACGGCAAACATCTTACGTCCTCAATTTGTGGATACGATTGCGTCTTCTATACAAAAAAATTCTGGGGAACGAGCGTACCCCAAGAACTCGTAGGAAGGCGCCTGGTTTATGTCCCGCACGGGTATGATGCTGATGTCCATCGGCGATTACCCCTGGACTCCAGAGATTCCCAGCTCTACGGGAAAAAGGTGCTATTGGTGGCGGGGCACACTCCAGAGAAAGAACGTTTGCTTTCTGAGCTCATGCGCTTCAGGCCGGATATCGATCTCCAGATTTACGGTCCCCGGTGGGCCGAATTCGGTCGGTTGCCAAACCTGCGACCTCGCACGCGTGGTGTTCCGCTCTACGGTTCCCAATATGCAAGAGCAATTGCTGCGGCAGCCATTTGCCTGGGCATTATGTCCGGTAAGGTTCAGGGTGTTACCCAGGGAGATGAAACCACGACACGATCGTTCGAGATTCCGGCCTGCGGCGGTTTTATGCTCCACGAGCGCACTGCGGAACTACTGGAACAGTATGAAGAGGGCCTTGAAGTTGCTTGCTTTGGCTCGGTCAAGGAGTTAGCGGAAAAAATCGATTACTACCTCGCGCATCCGGATGAGCGCGAGGCGATCGCTCGTGCGGGTCACCGGCGTTGCGTACCAGCGTATTCTTACGACCGACGCATGGCCCAGATCTTGGACTACCACGTCGAGCATTGTGATCGCACTGTCAAAAATGCCTCAGCCCAGACTATGCGAGCATCTTGAGTACCGGTTGGATAGCGTATCGCTCGCGTAGTCAGCTAGGCCGCGACTTCGGTCCGACTGCCGACGATCCCTCGCAAACATTCCAGCACGCCCTCCACAACCTGTGGGATGCCCCACTTCTGAATCAATTTACGTGAAGCCCGACCAGCAGAATGACGTAGGGTCGGGTTGAGGAGCAGTTCCTCGAGGCGAGCTGTCAGTGCTGCTACGTCGCCCGCCGGATAGATGAAGCCGTTTACGCCAGGTTGCACCAAATCACCGGTGGCCCCCACCTTGTCGGACGCGATGACCGGCAGGCCGAAGCACAAAGCTTCATTGACCACCAGACCCCAGGGCTCAAATCCCGACGGCAGGACGAAAACGTCCGACATGGCGAAGTAGGGGGCGAGCTCGCTCTGATTCTTGAATCCCACGAACTTGACGTTCGTTAATCCTCGATCGCGCGCGTACGCTTCGAGTTGCCCGCGCAGTTGGCCGTCACCTAAGAACACCAATCCGCAAGGGAGCTTTTTCGAGACTGGTTCGAAAGCCTGAAGTAGATCTAGCGGACGCTTCATCGAAATTAGCTTGCCAGAGAAGAGTACGACCGGAGTTTCAGGCCCGAAGCCGAGATCACATTTGAGCTGAGATTTACATGCTGAAAACTGGGCACCTTGCGCGAGCCAGTAATCGTTATCCACAGAGTAAGGGGTAAGGTATATCTTGCGCGCAGGTACACCCCAGACACGGTAGAACTCTGTATTGTGTCGGCCGATGCTCAGGAAGCCCGAGGTAGCGGCGAATAGCGGTTTGAGCACGGCAGCCTTGAAGCGCTGCTTGAATGAGGGCAAGAAATTCAGCAAATTGGTCTCGCCACGCAGCAGCAAAGGCGTGTTGCTGGCCAAAGCTGCTCCGATCGCCAAGAGGTTGGTCGCGCGCGCCCAGCCGTAGACCAAGACCGCGTCGTAACGCCCGGTGACGATCCACGGCACTACGCTCGGATTGAGCACACCCCAGAACCTGTTCAAACCAGGGCGCCAGCTCCAATTCCGCAGAAAAGTGAAGCGGTAGTCATCAAGTAGGGGTACGTCCCATTGGACATCGCGGCCAAAACCTTGGTCGCGGTAAGGCGTCAATCCCCACTCCGAGCAGAACAAAACCGTAAGATCGATCGCTGGGTGCGCGGCCAAGGCGCGGTGCATTGGTGCCTGATACTGGATCGGATGAGAGCTGAGTACGAGCAGACGATATGGCTGCATCGAAAGCCATTATAGAAACCACCATCTGCAGTGGCGAGCGATTTGCCGAGCCCGGAATCCATCATGCCACGAGGTTCGTCTGGCATGCCGGGTTCGAACCGGCGATATTTCATGTAAGCTAGCGAGCGCAGTAAAAGCATCCAATTTTCAGAAAAGGGAGAATAAAGTGTACAGGAAGAATGAGTCGCAAAGGGACGTGAACATTCGTCAGCCGCGAAGACTATCTGCAGAAAACCAGAGAATGGCTGGTCAGCGAAGGCGACTGGTTCTTGCGTTTCTCTTGGCTTCAACCTCTCTCTGCTTCGGACAGACAGACTCCTATTTCGCTGCTCAAGAGACTAGTCGCAGTGGGGTGAAGAGCGCGCCCGAGACGTTAGGATCCTCATCGGGCTCCCGCACTGGCTACGTAGATGCGGCTGCCAGCGGCGTTAAATGCGATGGCGCCACAGATGACACCGCAAAGATTCAGGCCTTGCTGAATCTGTATGCAGTCGGCGGCGCCGTTGCGGGAACCATTCAGCAGATAGTTTTTCCCACGGGGGTGTGTCGGATCCGCAATGAATTGGTGTATGAGGGCGGCAGCTCAGCGGCAGTTCGCATTTCTGGTCAGGCAGGCTGGAGCACCAGCGCCCCAGCTACTCAGTTTGCATGGTACGGCCCGCACTTCGGAACCATGATGCTGATTCTCGGCTGCAACTCTTGCTCTGTTGAGAACATAGATTTTGTCGCTGCTCCCGCCGGGGGTGGAGAGGCGCAGAACGGCTTGTGGTTCGACGCTTCGAATACCGTTATCCCCGTAACTTCCACTATTTCGACTATTCGTCGCACCGGCAACGTTGTGACGGTGGCGACGACGACGGCACATGCAATCGCAGCTGGAAGAATTGTGAAAGTCGCGGGCGCGGACTCCTTCGATGGCACCTTCCAAGTCCTTTACTGTAATGACAATAAGCACTGTTCGTGGGCACAAACCGGGTCGAACGAATCCGGCAATACAGGCACCATATCGAATTATCGGAGCGCAGCCAGCAATGGCAACACGATCAAGCATGTTAAAGTAAGCAACCCAAGAGCAGCCTCCACTCCGCTGATATCCATTTCATCTGGTGCCAGTCCGTACACTTTAACCGCTGCTGCCGCGCATTTTGTTGAGCTGGGTGACATCATTATCGTTCGACGGCAGAGTGATTCTAGCTATGATTGCGCTTATACGGCGACCGGAATACCAAGTTCGACCACGATCACGGCCACAGTTCTTCCAGGTACGACATGCTCGACATCGGGAGCCGGTTCCACAGGCGGAACAGTGCTTTCAGGCGCAGTCGGAATAAGGTTTGGCCACCGCGATGCCAACACTCCGCAGGTCTCCTCAATTTCCGGCGATGACCTTTATGTACAAGGGGATCAGCTCGGAAATAGCATCACGGCAATCCAAGCTGATAATGCAGGAAACACCAAGAACTTTACCTTTCACAATGTAAATCTTAACGGCTTTCGGTATGGATTCAGCGGGTTCCTGTCAGGTAGTTTCAGCGTGTTCAACTACAATGGCGGGACGTTCTCGCCTGACTCAAGTGCTCAGTTGGCCGGAGTCGACTTCGTAAATAACGGCGGCCAATCATTGGTTTTCGGTGCCGAGGTCGAATCGACGAATGATCGCTTTTGGGTTGGAACGGGTGCGAGTAGCAGTACTCATTTGGATGGAATTTCGTATCAGTCGAGGGCTCCAACTGACGACATTGTCATCAATTTCTCAGGCTCACTGGTTCTGACGAACTCCAGGTTTGATGATAACCGAATCTCGACCTCTGCTCCGTACATCTCGTGCGGGAATCCTGAAGTCTCAGCAACCCAGGGATGTAGCCTGGTTTCGCTAGGAAATTTCTACGCCAATGCCGCGGTTGGCGGAGCAGCGACTGCACCAGGTTACATCCCTTTCAAAGATGGAAGTGGGAATGTATTTAAGCCGGGCGCGCCAGTATTTCTGAGGAACAAGCAAATCAATATCACGTCGATAGGTGATCAAGGCAGCACGGCAAGCCTCACTGGCGCTGGAACTCAGAAGCCACTGCTGGAAGTCCATCCCAGTCTCTCGACTACCTCAAACTGCATGAGCTCAGCATCTCCAGCAGTTTGTGGTTCGGCGATTACGGGTATGGTGACAATCTCGCCAGGGTCAGCAACTGTTAACGTGAACACCAGCCCAGTTACCTCGAATAGTGAAATCTTCGTTCAGGAAGATTCGTCAATCGGGACACCTCTGTCCGTGACTTGTAATGTGACCCCTGGACGAACCTATACGGTTACCAGCAGAACTGCCGGAACCAGCTTCACCATCACGGCATCAGCAATACCGATCGCTAATCCGGCATGTCTGGCGTACAGGGTGATTAACTAGTCCCGAGCATTAAAAGCGACATGTGTTCTTTGATCGCAACGCGCCGGCGCGGCAGGTTAAACGGAAAATTGCAACTGGTATTTTGATCCCTGGTACCCACAATTACCGCTTAAGGAACGAATTGAAGTCGTTTGAGCGTTTCCTGCTGCAAGTGGCAGCGCGCGAGCTGCTTTCCGGGGTATCTTCGACGGCACTGTGGCGCTTTATTTCAACACAAGACTTGTAATATATGTTTTGGTTGCCGACTAAAAATGAGCAGCCGTCTCGGTGCGCACGTCCGGAGTCTTAACCATGGGGCCTTCATCATGAAGCGCTGGAGCGAGCGTTAGCTAAATGCGCGTTCTTGTTAACGCTGTGGCGGCAAAGATGGGCGGGGCAGCTAACTACATCCGAACGATCGCCCGCGAACTGGCAGCGGTAAATCAGCATCAGTTTCTGTTCCTTGTGCCTGAGACACAAGCCACTGCCATAAGAGGGATTGCTCCTCATATCTCCGCTATCGCTACCGACATCGCGGCGCAGCCATTTCCGCGACGGCTCTGGTTCGATCAGGTCGAACTGCCGCGTATTCTCCGTCGCGAGCGCATCGACGTCTTGTTTTCGACCGCCAACTTTGCGACCCTCTTTTGCTCCTGTCGCCAGCTTCTGCTAGTGCGCAACAGCCTGTATTTTTCGTCCGTGTACCGGTCGAACATTTTGGCCCACAAAGCATGGAGGACTCGGGCCGGGGAGGCGCTCCGGCGATGGCTGGTCTGTCGTTCGGCTATGGCATCCGACGTGGTATTAACGCCCTCTCAGGCAATGCTCGACGAGCTCCAAGCGGCGGTCCGACTACAGGGAGCTCTGGTAAATCACTATGGGGTCGACCGCCAGCGCTTCCGTCCGGGACCGAAAACTTTTGCGGTAAATGGCTATGTGTCGCTGGTATTCACCTCGCTTTATTCCGAACACAAGAATCTCGGGACTTTGTTCCGTGCCCTGCTCGAGCTGGAGATGTCCGGCCAGAAATGTCAACTAATCACGACTGCTAATCCAGATTGGGAAGAAATTGACAATTGCATTCGCGATTCCGATCGCAAGCTGGCGGAGGAGTTGAAGCGCCGCGGACTGATTGAGCTCACAGGAGTGCTCGCGGGCCCCGCCCTCGATCAGCTATATGCGAGGGGTGACATTTTCGTGTATCCCTGCGTAGTGGAGTCTTTCGGGCACCCTTTGTTGGAGGCTATGGCAGCGGGTTTACCGATTGTCGCTGCCGACGTCCCCATAAACCGTGAACTATGCGGGGACGCCGCAACTTATTTCGCGCCGTTTGATCACACAGAATGCGCGAGCATGATAAGCAAGCTGATAACGGATTCACAATTTCGCCATTCTCTTGCTCACAACGGGTTAACGAGGGTCGAAAAGTTTGCGTGGCCAGACCACATCAACCATCTGGTTCAAACCTTCGCGTGACCGACGAGGAAATATTTTGTGAATGTAAAAGCGTTTGTCCTGGCCAAGAATGAAGAACCCAATATCTCAAATTGCCTGCAGGCATTGAAGAATTGCGGCCTGCGGGCGGTAGTGCTTGATTCAGGTTCAACCGATCGCACGCGAGAGCTGGCCCTCCGATGGGACGCCGGCGTTGAGCCTTATAAATACCGCAATCACTTGGAGGCCCTCCGCTATATCTGCCAGGAACGTACAGCAGTGGACGAATTCGCGCTTGTTCTTGATGCGGATATGGTCGTTTCGGCGGAGCTGCTGGCGGAGGCAAGATCGGTTTTGGTTCAGAACGGAGCAGATATCGCCATAGCGCCGGTCTTGATGTACTGGAACGGGCTACGGTTGGATCAAGGCTCTCTCTATCCTCCTAAACCATTCATGTTTAGAGGTGGAGCGCATTACTTTGAGGCCGTCGGGCACGGAGAAGCTGTGGTTCCCGGTGCCCGCACCGTCGCCACCAAGAATCGGCTTATTCACAATGATCTGAAGCAGTTTGACGCTTATCTCGCCAGCCAGTTGCGGTATTCCGATAACCTTGTAGGTCGCAGATCTGTTCGCAAACTCAGCTGGCGTGACCGTCTGAGGACAACCCCAGTCATGATGCTCGCTTCACCATTTCTCTCATATTTCTTCAGAGGCGGCTTATTTTCCGGGAGGATCGGTTTGGGCTATGCGCTCGACCGACTGATCGCCGAAGCAATCATGTATCGTCAGCATGTGGCGTCCAGCCTTGAAGCAGCGGAAGATAGTTTCAGAAGAAGCGACTGCACTTCTCTTGACACATCTCCTCAACAATCACATTCGCATTTTCGCGAACTGTGACCACGTGTGCACCAACTCGTCAACACTGATTTGGCCCCCCTCATTGTTATCCACACGCCGCAGAGGTAAGCTGAGGCAACGCAAGATGTGTGGCATCGTTGGGATAGTCGCAAGGGGGGGGAGCGTGGATCCAGATCTTCTGGAACGCGCCACTCAGTCGCTTGCCCACCGCGGTCCGGATGACTCAGGCACAGTTATCATTCGCGAGAACGTCCCCGAGCCCGTTGAAATCGGCTTAGGCAATCGTCGACTCGCGATTCTTGATCTCTCTCCCCTTGGTCATCAGCCGATGCACGATTCTGAGACCGGAAACTGGATTGCCTACAACGGTGAGATTTACAACTTCCGGCAGATTCGCGAAGCCCTGGAGCGCGAGGGCGCCTCGTTTCGCGGCCATTCCGATACGGAAGTGTTGCTGCGGGCTTACGGGCGCTGGGGTGAAAGTTGCTTGGCAAAACTGCGAGGCATGTTCGGCTTCGCAATCTGGGATGCGCAGCGGCACAAGCTGTTCCTGGCGCGAGATCCCATGGGAATTAAGCCTCTGTATCACTTCGCGTCCGAGCGCTATTTCTTGTTCGCCTCGGAGCTACGCACCTTGCTAGGCACAGGCCACGTTCCTCGTTCCCTAGATCGCGCCGGCCTTCTTAATTACCTTACTTTCGGTTCTGCATATGATCCAGTAACACTTGTCGAAGGCATCTCCTCCCTGCCGCCCGGCCATTCTCTAACGTGGGAGAGTGGCAAGCTTACCGAGAAGATGTATTGGGACTTGGGAAGTACACAGCAAGCGTGTAGTCATAATGTTCCCGCCAGTAACGCCGAACGCCAGCGCGTCGAAGACGAACTGCACGCGGAGTTAGCGGAATCCATTCGCATGCGCATGGTGAGCGATGTTCCGGTGGGCGTGTTCCTCTCGGGTGGAATTGACTCTAGTACGGTGACGGGAATTCTCAGCCGCAGTGGTGAACGGCTCAATACCTTTTCCATTGTTTTCCGTGAGGCCGCGTACAGCGAGGCTGAATATTCGCGTTTGGTAGCGCGGACCTTCAATACCGAGCATCATGAGCTGCTAGTCTCGCAGGGTGATGCTTTAGCGGCCATAGCGCCAGCCCTTGGAGCAATGGATCAGCCCACTGTAGATGGGCTGAATACCTACTTTGTGTCGCGGCAGGCCCGCGCCGCCGGGATTAAGGTTGTGCTCTCCGGCTTAGGTGGGGATGAGTTGTATGCCGGATACTCCACTTTTCACAACATACCCCGGATGGAGCGGTTCCTGCAGATATGGAACATCTTTCCCAAAGCGTTTCAACGTTGCGTGTCGGGTGCTGTTGGCCGGGTCTTGTCTGATACAGACCAGAGCCGGAAGCTCAGTGCGCTGGCGACTGAGAATGGCAACTTGATTCATCCGTATTTCCTGTCGCGAATGGTGTTTACCCCACAGCAACGCGCGGCCCTTCTGTCCTCCATTGGTTCTCTTGAGCTTGATCGCTCTCGCGCAGCTCTTGGCGAGTGCGTCAGCCGCGCCATGAGTCTCGATCCCATCAACCGCGTCTCTTATCTTGAGAGCCGCTGCTACATGCTGAATACGCTTCTGCGAGACACTGACATGATGAGCATGGCACATGGACTGGAAGTCAGGGTCCCGCTGATCGATCACCTTCTGGCCGAGAAACTGATCGCCTTGCCAGGCGCGTGGAAGATCGATCGTCAGACCCCCAAACCGATGCTGGTCGGGGCTCTTCGTGGTTCGCTACCGGAGCGGGTGATTCACCGTCCAAAACGCGGGTTTACTTTACCGTTTGAGCACTGGCTAAAAGATGAGTTGCAGGAGGAAGTTGAAGCAACTCTGGGAAAGGTCGCAGCCGGGCCCTTAAGTAAAATCTTAAATGCAGCTGCCGTGGAGAGTGTCTGGAAAGATTTTCAGCATGGCCGAACTTCCTGGTCCCGCCCTTGGTCGCTCTACGTGCTCGAGCGGTGGTGTGAATTGCATTCCATCACTGCCTAAATATTTCCTTACATGATGAGACTCTTGGTTCTCCGGCGTGGAGATGCACAACACGTCAGTTAATATATGCCCAGCTAACGTTCGGCCTGCGTCAGTGCTCGTCGAGCGGACTATCTCCATGCACCCTCACAAATTCTCGATATTCGTATTCTCTAAGGAGACCAGTCAGTGAACGTGACATCGTTCGGGGCGGGGCTCGACGCAGTTCGATATCACGACCGGCTGGCGAGCGATTGGGATGAACGTTACCAGCAAGTATCTTTCAGAGCTCGCTTGGTCGCGCTTGCTGAGTGCCTCGACGGCGTAGACTTAGGTGGTACGGAATGGCTCGATGCTGGTTGCGGCACTGGAACACTATCGCGCTGGTTGGCGGAGCATGGATGTGCAGTTCTCGGCGTCGACGCTGCTCCGAAGATGATCAATAGTGCTGCCATGCTGGCCAACTCGGAATACAGTTCACGGCTCCTGAGATTCCAACATGTCGAGACCATAGCCCAACTGCCTTTGGACTCGCATTCCGCAAACGGCATTTTATGTTCAAGCGTTTTGGAATACGTGCCAGATCCTGAGGCGTGTCTAGCAGAATTCGCAAGAGTGTTGCGGCCCGGAGGAATCCTTGTCGTTTCGGTCCCCAGTAGCCATTCGGTCATCCGTCGCGCACAGATCGCGTGTAACCGTGTTGGCCAACTCTTAGGGAAAGACTGGGTAGCCTACCTGAGCTATTCAAAGAACCAATACTCACATCTGGAATTTGAAAGCATGCTCGCGAGACATCGCTTTTGTCTCGACAGAGCGTTGTCGTTTGGAGGCCCATTGCCGCGGTGGATGCAACGGACACGTACAGGGGGGCCACTGCTGATGTTCAGCGCAAGAAAGCTCTAAAAGTCTCGAGTCCGACAAAAGTCGATTGTTTGTATTTCCTCTGGTGAGTTGTATGTAGCAGCGGAAGCATGAAACAGGTTCTGCAGGACGCCCGTACCGGCGAAATCGAAGTCGTCAATGTTCCAGCGCCTAAGGTGCAGGCTGGTTGCGTGCTCGTGCGTGTTGCTTGCTCGCTGGTTTCCGCAGGCACGGAGCGTGCTTCTGCTGATTTTGCGCGGAAAAACTTGTTCCAGAAAGCAAAGGCCCGTCCGGATCTCGTGCGTGAAGTTTTGGGCAAACTTCGTCGCGATGGCGTGATTTCCACTATGGCAGCCGTGCGCACCCGGCTCGATACGCCCAGTGCGCTCGGCTATAGCAGTGCTGGAGAAGTAGTCGCAGTCGGTGAGGGAATTGCGGATATCAACGTCGGATATCGCGTCGCTTGTGCGGGCGTTGGCCATGCCATACACGGAGAATTTGCCTGCGTGCCACGCCTGCTGGTAGCTCGAATTCCGGATCCCACAGTTAGCGCCGAAGATGCCGCGTTCACCACGATGGGAGCAATTGCGCTCCACGGAGTCCGCTCCGCGAATGTGAAGTTGGGGGATGCTGTTGCCGTAATTGGACTTGGCCTTCTGGGTCAGCTCACGGTTCAGATCCTGAAAGCAGCGGGCTGTCGAGTCATTGGGACGGACCTGGTCGATGGACGAGTCGAGTTGGCACGAGCTTGTGGTGCGGATGCCGCGAGTAGCTCCTCCTCTGAATTCCATGACTTGTGCCTACGACATTCCGCAGGCCGAGGAGTGGACGCGGTGCTCATCACCGCCCAGACCTCCAGCAGTGATTTAGTGAACTTCGCTGCTGAACTCGCACGCGACCGCGGCGTAATTGTTGCGGTGGGCGCGGTAGGCATGGATATTCAGCGGAAGCTCTTCTATGAAAAGGAATTGGATTTCCGAGTTTCGCGATCGTATGGTCCGGGGCGGTACGACTCCGCTTACGAGCAGAAAGGAATTGATTACCCGGTCGGATATGTGCGCTGGACGGAGACGCGCAACATGGAAGCTTTCCTCCAATTACTGGCTGAACGGAAAATACGGACCGAACCCCTAGTCACGCATCATTTTCCGATTGAGCAAGCAGATCGGGCGTATGAAGTCATTACCGGTAAGACCGGGGAAGCTTCTTTGGGAGTGATAATCACTTACGAGGAGAACGCGGAGCAAAATGCACTCGAAGTAATTTTGCGCAGCTTGCCAGCTTCGACTGCTGCTCAGGTCACGGTGGGTCTACTCGGTGCCGGCGACTTTGCTGTGAGCACCCTAATCCCCGCGATGAAGCGGGTCAAGGGAGTCGCGCTGGTAGGGGTCTGCGCAGCGGATGGCGCCCATTCTCATCATGCCGCCGCAAAGTTTGGGTTCCATTATTGCGTCACAGATCAGAACCCCATATTGGCCGATCCGAATATCAATACCGCGGTGATTGCGACTCGCCATCATCTACATGCGGCTCAGGTATTAGCGGCCCTGCATGCAGGTAAGCACGTTTTCTGCGAAAAACCGCTCTGCTTGAACGAAGAGGAGCTGTTTGCGATTGTCCGCACTTACCACGGGTTGGCGGTTGGACGGCCGCTCATCATGGTTGGATTCAACCGGCGTTTTGCTCCTTTAGCAACGCGTATGAAGTCATTTCTACGCCAGATTCAAGAGCCGTTGGCACTTCATTATCGGGTGAATGCCGGATTTGTTCCTGCAACCCACTGGATACACGATCCCACGCAAGGTGGCGGCCGCATTCTCGGCGAGGTCTGTCATTTTGTCGACTTTCTTTCCTTTTTGGTGGGTGCTTCTCCCGCAACCGTGGAAGCTCGGGGATTGACGAATCCCGGCAAATATTCAGACGACAATGTGATTATTTCGCTGCAGTTTTACGATGGGTCGCAAGGCACGATTACTTATGTCGCAAATGGGGACAGATCCTATTCCAAAGAGCGAATAGAAGTTTTTGGAGGCGGAGCGGTTGCAGCGCTGGAGGATTTCCGACGGCTGGAGCTGGTACATCGCGGTCGCAAGGAGGTCGCCCGATCTTTCATACGCCAGGACAAAGGACACATTGGTGAGTGGAACCTTTTCGCGAAGTCCATCATGTCAGGAGAAGACGCACCCATCCCATTTGATGAAATTGTCGCAAGCACGCTGTCGACCTTACGGATCGCCGAATCGCGATCCTTCGGAGGTGTTGTCGACGTGAATGCGGCTGAATTCATAGCATCCGCTTCGGCGAGCTAAGAATAGAACGCTTATGTCGCCCACAGGCCGTCTCAACTATTACCGGCGAGTCCTCAGTGCTTATCTGCTGTCATCACACAGCCAGCTGACTTTCTGGCACGAGGTGCCAGAAGTAAATCCGAATGCATCCCGCAGTGAACTGGGCGAATACTACATGCCTTTTACCGCTAAAGCCGACTATCCCGGACAATGCGACGCGGACGGCGTTCCAATGCTTGATTATCACGGAGAAATCGGGCTGCAATATAACCCGATCGCAATTGCCCATTGGGGGCTGGGCAACTACAACCTGTTTTGCAGGTCGGGTAACGAGGATCGCAAAAGAAAATTTCTAACGGCCACAAACTGGCTGTGTGCTCACCTCGAGCAGAACTCATCAGGCGTTTGGGTGTGGAACCACCATTTTGATTGGGAATATAGAACGCCCCTTAAACGTCCCTGGTACTCCGGTCTGGCGCAGGGACAAGGGATTTCCCTTTTGCTGCGGAGTCATCAGGAAACCGGTAATGCGTCTTACCTCGAAGCAGCCCAGAAGGCATTCTTGAGTTTCACCAAATCCACATTGCAAGGCGGAGTCACTTTCACTGACGAGCGTGGTGATCTCTGGATCGAGGAGTATATCGTCGCTCCTCCCACCCACATTCTGAACGGGTTTATTTGGGCGATGTGGGGAATACACGACTATTTCCTCGCCACAGGAGATGCGTTCGCTCGAACCGTTTACGAGGCTTCGGTACGGACACTGCTGAGCAACCTCCCACGCTACGATCTCGGTTTTTGGTCCCTATACGAGTTCTCCGGCACATGGCTGCCCATGCTGGCCAGCCCCTTCTATCACCAGCTGCATGTTGTGCAGTTGCGAGTAATGCACTTTCTAACAGGAGAAGACCTATTTCTACAATATGCAGAGCGCTGGGAAAGTTATCGCCGTAGCCGCAGCAAGCGCACGCGGGCACTCTGTTACAAAGGCGTGTTCAAAATCTGCCACTACTAGGAAACTGTGAAGATTCTCTACGTCTCACAATATTTTCCACCGGAGATGGGAGCTCCTGCTGCCCGTGTTTCCGAACTATCCCAGTACTGGGTTCATGCGCGACACGAAGTCACGGTGCTCACGGGATTTCCAAATCATCCGGATGGGATCATCAAACCTGAATACCGCAGCCGTTCCCGCCGGATTATCTTTCGGGAGATCATCGATGGCATAAGCGTTGTCCGAACCTGGCTCCTGCCGTTCCCGAATCGGAAATCCTATGAAAGAATTCTGAATTACAGCTCGTTCTGTGTATCGGCAGGGATTACTGGATCTTTTCTTCACCAACCGGATGTGGTGATCGCGACATCGCCGCAGCTATTGGTCGGCCTCTCCGGCTGGTGGATTGCCAAACTTAAACGTGTGCCCTTCGTTCTAGAAGTGCGTGATTTATGGCCGGAGTCGCTGGTGGCTGTCGGCATGGGCGATCCAAACTCATTGTTGAGCCGCGTCCTCGGAAGGATTGCCGCATTCCTTTATCGTCAGGCAAATCATATCGTAGTCGTCACTCCTGCCTTCCGTGAGCACCTCATAAAAAACTGGCGAGTGCCAGAGGAGAAAATTTCTATTGTCCAGAACGGCGTTGAGACCAAGCTGTTCAGCCCGGGTGACGGCAGCACATTGCGGAGCGATCTGAATGCGGAAGGGAAATTTGTAGCGTCTTATATCGGAACGCTCGGCCTTGCGCACGGCCTGCAAACGCTAGTGGAGGCAGCCGAGACTCTCCAGAGGACCGAACCGAATATTTTGTTTCTCCTACTGGGGGAAGGCGCGGATCGGGAACGAATCCACGCGTTGGCGAAGTCAAGACGATTGGAGAACATCCGCTTCGTCCCTCAGCAGCTGCGCGAAAAAATCCCAGCTTACATCGCTGCGTCGGACGTCTGTCTTGTCCTCCTCAAGAAGTCGGAGGTGTTCGAGACGGTAATTCCCACCAAAATGCTGGAATTCATGTCATGCGGACGCCCTGTCATACTGGGAGTCAAAGGGCAGGCACGTGAGATTCTGGAACAATCCGGCGGCGGTCTCTATGTTGAGCCGGAGAATTCGGCTGCGCTGTGTGAAGCAATTCGGGAGCTTCAACGACAAGATGGTTTGCAGGATTCAATGGGGCGCAAGGGCCGGCAATACGTTGTGCAGAACCTTTCGCGCGAGCGCACGGCTGGCGACTACCTCGATGTACTTAATCGGCTTTCACCGAAGAAAGCCGACGCAGAATCAGCTGTTGCTGCGAGCCGGATCGCATGCAGCTGAAGCGCGTTTCCTGTGTATCCGCCGGGCGATTGGACTGGACAAACATTCTTTCCTGCGCACAGCTTGGTGGCGCTGTAAAGGTTTGTGGGATGAACGGCCTTGTCAGTGCTCAAAGCCATTACTCGGCGAACGCCGCGATTCACGGCAGCATCAATCACGTTTTTACTTCCAATGATGTTGATCTGAATCGCCTCAAATGGGTTATGTTTGCATGCAGGAACTTGCTTGAGAGAGCGGCATGCACGACTAGTGTTACTTCAGAAAGGGCGCGTTCCAGGCTCTGTGCATCGCACGCATCTCCGAGGAAATACCGCAGAGACGCGTGATCCAGACCGCCAGCTCGCATTTCGTACTGTTTCAATTCATCACGACTGAAGACGGTCAGCTTCTTAGGGCGATATTCGTCAAGCATGATTTCGACAAACCTTCTGCGAACGAACCAGTGCCGCGGGTTAGAAGGACGGCTTGCTCTGACCAACTCATCTTCATCTGTGCCGATCCATTTCCGTGGGCAGTTGCTCAACGAGAGATGCCACGACGAGCAGCCCTCTTCACAGTAGACTACAGTGTTTTCGCAAAGCGATGAAACCGCTGGCGTTCGCACCTTCGCGGTTAACTCAAGAACAACTTCCAATCGTTAAACTTCAAAAAGAAGTCTGTTCGATTCACGGAGATCCGTTGCTGGAATTCGCTCGCAACCTGTTTCATCGCCGAACCGAAACTCCAGGTCTCGCATTCTCCCGGCCTCTGGTGGTCTTGCAAAGCGACGATTGGGGACGCGTTGGCGTGCGTGACAAGCAAGGCTATGACCGGTTGCGTTCGACCGGATTGCGACTGGGTAAACATCCTTACGATCTTTACAGCCTCGAAACGGCAGCGGACGTAACCTCGCTCTCGTCTCTACTGGAAAGCCATCATGACTCGAATGGTCGGTCACCATGTCTGGTAATGAATTTCTGCGTTGCGAACCTGGACTTCAAAAAAATGCGCCGACGGGAATTTACAAGACTCGAACTTCTTCCGCTTTCGGAGGGCCTACCTGGGAGCTGGTCGCGACCGGGCCTCTTCGAGTCTTATCGCGCGGGCATTAAGCTGGGTGTCTTCTACCCCGGCGCGCACGGTCTCACGCATTTTTGTGCTCTTTCGGTTGAGCACGCGCTAGCTGAAAACCAAGAACGAGCACAACTCCTCCGCCTGCTGTGGGCGGAAGAGACTCCATACATCTATTGGCGCATGCCTTGGATTGGCTACGAATACTGGCATCCAGAAAAACGAAATTCTGGTTTTGTGCCGGCGGAACAGCAGCAAAGTCTAATCCGGCGTACGCATGATTTTTTTTTCGCGCTATTTGGCACTGCGCCAACCTCCGCGTGCGCGCCTGGAGACCGCTCGAACTTGGCTACGCATCGCGCCTGGTCGGAATGCGGCATCCGGGTATCGCAAAGCGGAACCGCCAGCGGCCTGAAACCGCCTTACATCGATGACGTAGGAATTCTGCATCTTTACCGCACCGTTGATTTTGAGCCCTGCCAGAAAGAGGTTGACATCGAGAAATACCTGCAAATAGCCGCAGGTGTCTTTTCGCACGGGCTACCGCTGATAATTTCAATTCACGCGATCAATTTCCATTCTTCGCTGAAGGACTTTCGCACCTCCAGCCTGGCTGCGCTCGATACACTGCTCACAGCACTCGAATCAAAGTATCCAGAGCTGTTGTACGTGAACGATGATGATATGTATACGATCGCTACGGAAGGGACTTTCCGTAGCCATGACAAGAAGACCACCGTACTCGCGACGTACCGGGAACAGAAGATGTGCGCAATTCAGCAAGGTGCCCTCTGATGGCCCCGCGGGGTTCGCTGATCTGGATCACGTTCGACCCTCAGGTGGGTTTTTCTGGGTTGCGAAAGTGGCGCCGCCATCTCGAGCGAGCCACTGAAGAAGCTTTAGCTTAGATCTAGCCTACGGCACAGAAGGACTAACTACCTCTGGATCGTCTCCTCTTGCGAGTGTCCATCCCAGAAGTGCGCCACCCACACCAAGGGCGGCATACCCGGCCTGGGAAGATGTGATGATTGGACCTCTCGCTGCTGGCGGAGCGCCACCGTTGTTCTTTTGTGCGATGCCACAATCCGCCGCATCATCGCGCGATATCTGCTGCCCTTCTTTGATTGTGGACGTGTTCGGACCGCAACTCACGGTCACAGCGTTCTTGCGAGCGACGATCTGAATAGCGCCACTGGCGCGAGTGACATAAAACTCCGTCCAGGCCGCTGTGGCTGGGGTCACCTTGAAGTCCCGCGCGAAAACGCTCATTCCTTTCCCGGTCGCAACCGAAACGCCACCCCGGTCGAGCGCTAGTCCGCCGCTCTGGAGGCGCGCAATTGTGTTCGACTCAATCACTACGCTAGAGCCCGGAGCGCTCAAGTTGGCCGCGCCGTTCTCTTTAGTCTGAATCACATCTCCGCTAGTCACCGCCGATGAATTCGTCAGCTGCGATCCGTTCAGATATACCGACCCAGTGCCATAAAGCAAAGCTGAGCCACCCTCCTGTGCCATGAGACAGCCCGGAGTAAGCAGAATAACGATCCACGTGATCATTTTGCGAAACATGGAATTCTCCGATCTGATCCTAACCAGCTCTGATTCGTAGTTCAATCGGCTTTTGAGAGGCAGCACCCTTCCGGTAACCGCTATCACCAGGGCTCTAACTTCCCACTACACCAGCTGGACTTGCTTTCCAGCGAGAACGTCAAAGGCGAATGTTCTACTGCCGGCGATCACCGGTCGCCGCCTCGGGCCGCTGCCACGGCTTTCAGCACTGCTTGCGCCTTGCTCGTTGCCTCCTGATATTCCGTCGCGGGATTGGAATCCGCGACAATGCCGGCGCCCGCCTGCAGGTAAGCTTTTTTGCCTTGCATCAGCATGGTGCGGATCGCAATGCAGGAGTCCAGATTTCCGGCGAAATCCGCGTAGAGCACCGACCCGCCGTAGATTCCGCGCCGCGTAGGCTCGAGCTCTTCAATGATCTGCATCGCCCGCACTTTTGGAGCGCCGCTTAGGGTTCCTGCCGGAAAGCATGCCGCGAAGGCGTCGAGCGCGTGCAACTCAGGGCGTAAGCGTCCTTCAAGCGCAGAGACAATGTGCATTACGTGCGAGTAGCGTTCGACGTACATCAGATCTTTCACCTTCACCGATCCGTACTCGCTGACGCGCCCCAGGTCATTCCGCCCCAGGTCAACGAGCATCACGTGTTCGGCGCGTTCTTTCTCGTCGCTGAGCATTT
>Ga0070732_10000194_pt1 | contig 48511 bp, 44 predicted proteins | sample Coa_R1_5_FD_66449 | JGI IMG/M metagenome (GOLD analysis project Ga0070732, IMG submission 66449) | Surface soil microbial communities from Centralia Pennsylvania, which are recovering from an underground coalmine fire - Coalmine... | ecosystem: Environmental > Terrestrial > Soil > Unclassified ... | reverse complement strand
AGTCCGCCGGTGGACAGGCCGTGGTTGATCATCTGCATCAGGCTGCCGGCAATGCCAGTGGCGTTCAGCGCGAACATGCCGAGCATGCAAAAGCCCAGATGCGAGACGCTGCTATACGCCACCAGCTTCTTGATATCTTCCTGAGCGAAGGCGCACAGAGCACCATACACGATACCGATGATAGACAGCGTGCCGATCAGCGGCACGCCAATGGAGAGCGCTGCATCGGGTGTCAGCGGCAGACACAAGCGCAGGAAGCCGTACGTTCCGAGCTTGAGAAGGATGCCGGCCAGCAGCACGCTACCTGCCGTGGGCGCTTCCACGTGGGCGTGGGGCAGCCAGGTGTGCAGCGGGAAGAGCGGCACCTTCACCGCAAAGCCAACTGCGAGCGCCAGGAAGACATATGTCTGTACTTGGTGCCAGAAGGCGGCCCGCTCGGGGCTTTGTAACGCGAGTTCCGCTTGCATGCGCGAGACAAGTTCCGGAACTGAAAATGTTAGCACATGGGTTTGCTGGTACACGGCAATCACGAGGCCGATCATGCCAAGGAGGGTGATCAGGCTGCCGGTAAGCGTAAACAGGAAGAACTTGCGCGCTGCCTCGCGGCGCGCGGGCCCGCCCCAGATGCCAATCAGGAAAAACATCGGCACCAGCGTGAGTTCGAAGAACACGTAGAACAGAATGATATCAAAGGCCAGGAACACGCCGATCATGGCCGTCTGCAGCGCCAACAGCCAGGCGTAATACTCGTTGCCGCGCTCCTGGATCGAGTTCCACGAAACGAGCACGCATGGCACCATGAGGAAACTCGTCAGCAACACGAGCCAGATATTAAGGCCATCGAGTCCTAGATAGAATTGGATTGCAGTGTTGCGTTCGTCGCCGAACTGAATACGGAGCAAGTCCCATTGCGTGGCGTGCGTTTCCGACTGACTCCCGGGATCGCCTGGTACGCAGATCGGCTGAAACGCGGGCTTCGTCAACGATTCCGGCCGCTTTTGCAGCAAGTCGGCTGCATTGGCGCCAAGGATAATGGTCAGAATCAGGTTGACTAGCACCGCAACGAGGCTGATCCAGCGAATCGCCGGCAGCACGCGCGGCCCGAGCGCTGCCACGATCGCGGCCGCGATGGCCGGAATCGCGAGAATGCAGAGCAGCAGAACTCGAAGTGATTCTAAAGGCATTGTCCGTTAGCCACCGATTTCAGGGGTAACACGGATGAGTCAATCCACGGATTTTCTTTATCCGTGTTATCCATGAAATCAGCGGTTCATTTCCCTCCGTTACCTTCCAAACCAAATCACCAGTATCGCCATAAACGCCGTCACGAACACAATTGTCACCAGCGCATAGAACTGTACCAAGCCGTTTTGAATCAATTGCAGGAAACGCGCTAATAACCGCGGCGATAGGCCGACCAGGTCTACGATCCCATCGACAATGGCATCGAAGAACCGGCAAATCTGCGCCCAGACATTTAGCGGCCCGATGATCAAGTAGCCGTAAAGCTCGTCGAATCGAAAGCGATAAAGCGACCACTCATAGAGCTTCGGCACCCTCGCTGCAACTTCATTCGCTGTGCCGGGCCGCCAGTAGTACATCCACGTAGCCAGCACCAAGCCGGCCAATGCGCCGACTGTGCTCAGGCCCATCATGAGCCAGTTCGTGTGCCGCTCCGGCTTGTCCACGTGGAACGCGGTCGAGCGGCCGAGGAAAGCGACGATGTGCCACAGACTCACAGAAGCCAACCCAATGAAAAGGGCACAGATCGCAAGAACGATCAACGGAAGCTTTTGGGCCATCGACTGTTCGAAATTCTTCGGATGCTCCATTTCGCCGTGAGCGTGGGCCGGGTGCGCTACTTCAGAATGTCCTTCCCCGGCGTGATGGAATGCTTCCGGAGGAATTTTCTCTTCGCCGTGAAAAGTGAGATAGTACGCACGGAAAGTGTAAAACGCCGTCATTGCTGCCGTGATCAAGGCGCTAACGAGCAGGATCAGATAGATAGCGCGGTAGGGCGAGGTGCTTTCGCCTGCTTCCATCACAGCGTCCATGATCAGGTCCTTGCTCCAGAAGCCCGAAAAGATAGGCAATCCCGCCAGTGCCACGGCGCCACAAAGAAAGGTCCAGTGGGTGGTCGGCAGCACCTTCCGCAAGCCGCTGAATCGCCGCATGTCGATGACATGGCCCATCGACACCATCACGCTACCGGCAGAGAGGAACAGCAGCGCCTTGAAGAAGGCGTGCGTGAACAAATGGAAGATCGCTGCACTCGCGGCCAGCACGATCAGGTTGCCGTCGCGCAAGCCGGCGCCGAGTGCGAGGAACATGAAGCCGAGCTGGCTCATTGTCGAGTAGGCGAGTACTCGTTTTAGGTCGTACTGCGTGAGCGCGATGGCAGCCGCGAGCAAAGCGGTGAAGCCGCCGATGATTGCAACCACAAGCTGCGCCACCGGCGACAGCACGAACAATGGCGAGCAGCGGGCGACGAGGTATACGCCGGCCGTTACCATCGTGGCAGCGTGAATCAGCGCGCTCACGGGCGTGGGGCCTTCCATGGCGTCAGGCAACCACACGTGCAGCGGAAACTGCGCAGACTTTCCCACGGCACCGCAGAGCAGCAACAGGCAGGCGGTTGTTACGTACGGAGAACTGTGCGCCCGTAACAGAATCTCATTGAGATCCAGGCTGCGTTTGAAATTGGTACCGTCAGCTGAGTGAAGCCATAACAACATGATGCCCAGGATCATGCCGGCATCGCCGAGCCGCGTGACTAGGAATGCTTTCCGCGCTGCCGCCGCGGCCGATGGTTTTGTGAACCAGAAGCCGATCAGCAGGTAACTGCACAGCCCCACGCCTTCCCAGAAGGCGTACAGAACGATGAAATTATTCGCCAACACGAGGCCCGTCATCGAGAATAGGAATAGGCTCATGATGGCGAAGAACCGCGGGTAGCCGTCTTCGTTGTGCATATACCACGAAGAAAAGATGGCAATCATGGTGCCGCAAAAGGTGACGGCAACGAGCATCACGGCCGTCAGCGCGTCGGCCTGGAGGCCGAAGTGCACTTCGAAGTTATCGATTGCAAACCAGGTCAGCGCATTCGTGTGGAACTGTGGGTGAAAGTCGGTGATGCCATGGAGCGAAATCAATAACAACAGAGAGCAGCCGAACGAGCAGGCCGCGCCGAGGATGGTGGGCCAATGGCTTTGTTTGCGCAGCAACACAGGTCCCAGGAAGGCCGTGATGATGCATGCTGCCAACGGAAACGCGGGCACCAGCCAGAGTAGGGTTGCGGGATCAGACATAACTGTCCTCCCGCTTCTGCGGCGGCGCGATGCCGGATGGCGTCAAATGCGGCAACGGTTCCTCTCTCGGCAGCTCGGGCACCGGCTCATCGAGATCGAGGATCGCCTCTTGGCCTGGCTCACGCAGCTCTTGCCAGAGGCTCACGTCAAGTGATTTCTTGGTCCGGTAGAGCATGAGAATAAGTGCCAGGGCCAGGGCGGCTTCGCAGGCGGCCACCGTGATGATGAACAGCGTGAAGACCTGCCCGTGCAGGTTGCCGTGGTGCCGGGCGAAAGCCACGAGGTTGATGGCCACGCCCTGAAGCATCATTTCGGCGCAGAGGAACATCAGGATCATGTTTCGGCGCGTGAGGAAGCCGATCATCCCCAATACGAAGAGAATTGCGCCCACAATCAAGTAGCTGGAAAGCGGAATCATGCCGGTCTCTCCATACGTCGGTGGGCGATCGCAATGGCCCCAATCGTGGCGACTAGTAATAGCGTGCCGCCGAGTTCCACCGCCAGCAGGTAATCGCTAAAAAGCGTTCGGCCCAGCGCGGCCACGTTGGCGGCGGGCACGTTGCCGCGGCCATTGCGCTCCTCGATCTTGCGCCCGGCATCCACGATCGTGGCCAGCGCATTTTGAAATTCCTTCTCGCTCGGATCTCGCGCATTCCATTCCGCCGTGAGGTCATCCAGGCCTTGTTGCAACTTGATTCCCTCTTCCGTTCCCCGGTATCTGCGCACTTCGCGCTGCAAGCGATTCAGCACTTCATCCTTGTCGCCCAATGTGGCCTTGATCTCGGTCACGGTCCGTTGCTGGGCGGCCAGCTCCAGGTGATCGAGGAATTCGGAAAAATGCTTCGGGTCGGGGAAGGTTCGGTCAAGTACGAACAGAAATGAACCAAGCAGCACAAAGCCGGCAAACGAAGCCAGAAACGGCTCGCGTGATCGGTCATCGGCACTGGAAAATCCCTGTTGCTGTGCGAGCATGAGCACGAAAAGGAACGTGACGATGATGGCCCCGGCATAGATAATGATGCTTGCGGCCATCAGGAACGGCGCCGCCTGGAGCAGGAACAGGCCGCAGACGTTGACGACCACCACGGCAAACGAAACCGCTGCCCGGGCCGGGTTCTTTTGTGCGATAAGGGCAACGCCGCCGAGGATTGCCATGCCAGAGAAGGCGTAAAAGAGCACTACTTCCGGCGACACCGCGTTTTCCCAGCGCACCCAGAACACGCCGGCCAGAATCAGTGCCGCCAGCGCACAAAGCGCGCCCCAAACGATGGCCCGGTTTCGCGGCCGGGGCAGCAGCAACCAGATGCCCACCGCCGCCAATACAAGCGGCAGCAGTAGGTTCCAGTGGGCCAGGAATTGCAATACATCTCCCATTACTGGTCCATTTCAGATCGTTCAAGCCGGCAGGCGAGTCTTCGAGCCTGCCGGGGCCGGCCCCGGCAGGCTCGAAGACTCGCCTGCCGGCTTGCCTGTCAACTTTTCGGCGGTTCCGAGGCCACGCTCAGCGGGCCGCGGCTGGTGCGAATCGGATCCTTTTCCGTCTTCGCGGTTTGATCGAACACGCTCAGCAGCTTTTCCTTGTCGAACATCAGCTCTTCCCGGCTATAGCCGGTGAGGTCGAATAGCGAGGTCAATTCAATCGCATCCACGGGACAGGCTTCTTCGCACATGCCGCAGTAGATGCAGCGCAGTTCATCGATCACAAACGTTTCCGGGTATTTCTCGCGGTCGGGCCACGGCGAAGGCGCGGCCACGATGTCGATGCAATGGGCCGGGCAGGCGGTGGCGCACATGTAACAGGCCACGCACTTTACGCGGCCGGCCTCATCGCGGTTGAGGCGGTGGACGCCGCGATAATTCGGGGGCAGATCCGGCTTCTCTTCCGGGAATTGCTGGGTGACGCGCGGCATGAAGATGTGCTTCATGGTCGTCGCCAGACCCGAAACCACGGCCGGCAAATAGAGTTGCTCGAAGATATTGATCTTCGGCTCCTCGACCCAGGTAACGTCTTGTTCGGCGATTGGCATCGTCAGTTCCTTAGCCTCCCTGCCTTTTTGGCAGGTTGTTTCGTTTCCATTTCACCAAAAAACACACTACCCCCATGAAACGAAATGCTTTTTCGTGAAATCAAACGCACTTTTGAATGACCCGCCGCCATTTTGATCGTACACTGCGAAATTCGCTCCAGACCCATTACGACACTCCCCTTACCCGAGCCCTCTCCCCCCGAAGCGGCGAGAGGGGAGAAGAAGAGTTTGGCACAATTGCCGGGTCACGAAACCTCCACCTCAATTGGCCGATGCACATTTCTCGCTACATGCCGCACCGGCGGCGCCTTAACCGTGGCGGCGATGTAGCCCATCACGATCAGCAACACGATGGAAACAATCGTCAGCGTAATCAGCGGCAGGCCGAATTCGCGCACGATCATCACGCATAACAGATACACCACTGAAAGCGGAATCAGCACCTTCCAGGCCAGACCCATTAGTTGATCGAAGCGGAAGCGCGGCAGCGTCCAGCGGATCAGCATGTAAATCATGATGAAGATTGTCGCCTTGCCGCAGAGAATGACGAGCTTCAGCACGGTGTGCCACCACTCGCTTCCGTCCGTCAAGCCGGGGATTTGCCAGCCGCCGAAGAACAGAATCGCCAGCAGAAAGCTGGTCGTGATCATGTGCACGTATTCGCCGAGCATGAACATGGCGAATTTGATGCTGCTGTATTCGGTGTGATAACCGCCCACGAGTTCCTGCTCGGCTTCGGGCAAATCGAAGGGCAAGCGGTTGCATTCGGCAAATACGCTGGTCATGAACATGATGAACGCCAGCGGCTGGTACAGCACATTCCAGCCGTGGTGCGTTTGCCAGTCGATAATCTTTTCCAGATTCAGCGAACCGCTGTAAAGCACGAGCCCCAGAATCGACATGCCCATCGGGATTTCGTAGCTGATGATCTGGGCGCTGGAACGCAGTGAGCCGAGCATGCTGTACTTGTTGTTCGACGACCAGCCGCCGAGGATGATGCCATAGACCGTGAGGCTGGAGATCGACAGCACCCAGAGAATGCCGATGTCGATGCCGGGCGCGATCACGAATTGATAGCGTTGGTAGTTTTCCTGGGCTTGCTGAAACTCAGCGCTGGTAGCAGCGGGTCCGGGCGGCGGCAGCGTATTTCCAAATGGCACAATGGCGAATGCCAAAAGTGCGGTTCCCGTCGCGATGCCGGGGGCCAGGAAGAAGAAAACGCGATCGACATGGCTGGGGACGATGTCTTCCTTCAAAAACATCTTCACGCCATCGACAAACGGCTGCAAGATGCCAAACGGCCCCACGCGGTTCGGCCCAATGCGGTCTTGCATGTAGGCCGATACCTTGCGCTCCGCCAGAATCAGCAGCGCAACCGTGTTCAGAATCACGAACAACACGGCCGCGATGGTGACGAGCGTCAGGATGATGTTAAACGGCGGCATTGCGCTCTCGCGAACACCATTTGTTTAGCGACGCTTCGCAGAAGCGTCGCCACGTTCCACGCTTCTGTGAAGCGTCGCTAAGCATTCGAACTCAACCGTATCCCCAATCCACCCAAGTCCTGCGCCAGCCGTGCGAAGTACGGAATCTCTTGCGCCATCTCTCTGCGAATTTCCGCCGGCTGAATCAAACCACGGCGTTCCATGAGGTCCAAGTACACTTGTCCCTCAGTGCGCGCCTCCTGCGGCGGATGAATGGCGCGATGGATCGTCTGTGCCAGGTTCGCGTGGTTAATGAAGGTCCCTTCCTTCTCGGCAAACGATGTTGCCGGGAGTGCGTAGTTGGCGCGAGCGCTGAGCGCGGTCGTGAAGAAATCCTGCACCAGCAACCATTCGATATTCTGCAGCGCTTGAATCTCTGCCGCGCTTGCGCCCACATCGGCAGCCGGATAGCCGCCGGTCCAGAACAGGGCCTTTACCTGACCGGCCGCAGCGTCCTTTAACACACCCGGCCACGTGGGCACTTGCTTCTGGAAATGCTGAAGCACCGCCTCCACGCCCTTCCGGTTCGGGCATTTTTCCGCGTGGATTGTGAACTTCACCGGCTGCTTCGGCCGGCCTCTGAAGTCTTTAGGATACGTGTCATCTTCGCCGATAACGGGCACCGGGCCCAAAGCCAGCTTCACCGCCGGCGACAGGCTCTTCAAGTACTTGGCGAGCAGGAAAGCCTCTTCGCAGGTGAGGAACGGCGACAGCACGCCGACGAGTTTCGAGCCCTGCTGCGGGGCTATTTCAGCCAGATCCCGGCGTATGGCCGGAAGCAGGTCGCGCCAGCTTGTGGGAGTCGACTGCCCGTCTTTACGAGCCAGCGGCCGCCGCAACCGTTCCGGCGAGTTCACATAGTGGTAGCCGAGGCGGCCCTCGTCGCACATGAAATAGCCTTGGGCCTGCGGGTTCTCGCGCGGTCGGAGACGGTAGATGATGTCTTTATTGGTGTCGAGATAGATGCTGCACCCCGTGCTGCAATTCGGGCACACGCTGTTCTTCTGCTGCAAGTACCAGACGCGCTGCTTGTAGAGGAAATCCTTGCTGCCGAGGGCGCCCACGGGGCAAAGATCGACCACGTTGCCGGCCAGTTTGTTTTCCAGCGGCTGGCCAGGGAAGACGTCGATCTCGGAATGATGGCCGCGATTGATTACCTGAAGTTCGGCCGTCCCGCTGATCTCGCGCGTAAAGCGCACGCAGCGCGAGCACATGATGCAGCGGTCGGTGAACAGCGTGATTTTGGAACTCAGCTGCGGTTTGTTGGGCGGCGTGTTCTTCACGTCGATCATCCGGCTCGTCGCATGGCCGAATTTGAAGCTAAAGTCCTGGAGCAGGCACTCGCCGGCCTTGTCGCACACCGGACAGTCGAGCGGGTGATTCAACAGAATGTCTTCGAGCGTTTGTGCCTGCGCCGACTTGGCTTTCGGGCTGTCGGTCACAATCACCATCTTGTCTTTGACAGGAGTCTGGCAACCGGGGACGACTTTCGGTTGCATGGCGATTGTACCGTCGTCCTTCTTTTCGCCGACTTCCACCAGGCACATGCGGCAACTGGCGACCACGGTGAGCGCCGGGTGCCAGCAATACGACGGCACCTGAATGCCCGCGCGCGCCGCCGCCTGGATGCAATTCAGCTTGTCATTGCCGATGTCCACCGGCTTGTTGTTGACGAACACGGTCGCCATGATTGGCACTTCCTTCTACTTCTGCGGCGGAAACGCCTTCTGGTATTCTTTGAACTCTTCCGCCGTCACTGAGTTCACACTGCCATCGCGGTTGGCCACCAGGCCGCCTTGTGCGGGCGCGGCCTTTTCGTAAGCCAAAACCTGGCAATTGGTGTTGTTCCCACTCACATGCCAGACGATGACGAGGTCCCCGTTCATGACGAGCTTCAGGATCTGCCGGCCATCGGGCTGATCCAGACCGAGGTCTTCGATTTTGGAAGGCCCGCCCGAATTCGTCGTCCAGTACTCGATGTACAGCAATGCAATCTGCTGGAGTTCTTGCCGATTGACCGCCCGGCCCACCGCCGGGATGACCTTGCCGACATTCTCGGCCGGCCGGGCGGCGGTCGGGCCGGTCAATGGAGCATAGGCGCTTCGCGGCGGGGGCTTGCAACCTGCGGATGAGGCGATAATCGCCCCAAGTGCAAACAACATAGCAACACCTAAAACGCGCAGCGTTTTTTCTCCCTCTCCCGCCGCTTCCGGGGGACTGGGGCAGGGTGAGTGGGGCGGAAGCGCGACAAAAGTCGGTCGCTCAACCCCCTCACCCCCGTCCCCTCTCCCCCGAAGCGGGGGAGAGGGGAGTAAGGCAAGTCGCTGATTGTTCATGAGCCCATCTCTCCTAACCCCGCCGGCTCGAAGACTCGCCGGCGGGCTTGGTTCAATTAATGCACTGCTGCCAATGGCAGCGGCTGCCGCGATTTCTGGCCGCTGCGAATGTAGGCTTCCAGTTCCGGCCGGAATTTTTTCACTGCCTGCTTCACCGGCCAGCCGGCGCCGTCGGCCAGGCCGCAGATGGTTGTGCCGGGCATGATCCCGATGTTGTTGCCGACTTCGCCAAGGATTTCAAGATCTTCGAAACGGCCCTGGCCATTGCGAATGCGCTCGACGATCTTGCGCATCCAGCCAGTGCCTTCCCGGCACGGCGTGCACTGGCCGCACGATTCATGTTCAAAAAAGCGGCAGATATTGTAGAGCACATCGACGATACTGGTTTGCTCGTCGAACACCGTGACGGCCGCGGTGCCGAGCCCTAGGCAACCGACCTTGCCTGGGCCGTTGAAATCGAGTGGCGTATCGAACTCCACCTCGGTCATCAGGCCCATGCTGATGCCGCCGGGGATGCAGCCCTTGGCCTTGCGGCCTTTCCAGACGCCGCCGCCATGTTTGTCTACCAGTTCGCGGACGCTGATGCCGAGCGGCAACTCCACGCAGCCGGGCTTATTCACGTGGCCGCTGATGCAATAGAGCTTCGGACCATAACTGCCGGCATCACGCGGGTTCTTTGGATCAGGCGGCACGCCCATGGATTTGAACCAGTCAGCGCCGCGATTGACGATGTGCGTCACGCAGGCAACAGTCTCAATGTTGTTGACAATCGTAGGCTTGCGGAAAGCGCCCTCGACGGCGGGGAAGGGGGGCTTGATCCGGGGCCAGGCCCGCTTGCCTTCCAGGCTTTCGATCAGGCCCGTTTCCTCGCCGCAGATGTATGCCCCGGCGCCGCGATGCACGAAGACGTCGAGGTTGAAGCCAGTGCCGAGGATACCTTTGCCGAGCAGGTTGTTCGCATAGAGTTCGCGAATTGCATTTTCGATGGCCCGAAACGCTTTGCCGTATTCGTAGCGGATGTAGAAATAGGCGGTCCAGGCGCGTACGGCGTAGCACGAGAGCAGGATTCCTTCGAGCACCTGGTGCGGGTCTTGCTCCATGAGGATGCGGTTGTTGAAGGTGCACGGCTCACTTTCGTCGGCATTCACGCAAAAGTAAATCGGCCCTGGATGGCCCTTGGGCAAAAAGGTCCACTTCACGCCCGTGGGGAAACCAGCCCCGCCGCGGCCGCGCAGGCCGGATGTCTTTACGACGTCGATCACTTGCTCCGGCGTCATGGTGGTGACCGCTTTGCGCAACGCTTGATAGCCGCCGTCGGCCTGATATGAGGCCAGCGAAGTGCTGTCGGGCTTGGCAATGCGGCGCAGGAGTACGGGTTCAAAGTCGGGCATTCATTCATTCCTAAACCCGCGGGGCTCGAAGACTCGCCCCGCGGCTTAGACTTCTGTGACCCGCGGGGCTCGAAGACTCGCCCCGCGGCTTATCGGCGTAATTCCTCAATCAACTTATCTGCCTTCTCATTGCTTACATCCATCATCGCTTCGTCATTTACGAGCACACTCGGAGCACCTTCGCAGGCGCCGATGCACTCGGCGAACTCCAGGGTGATGTTGCCGTCCTGCGTCGTCTGTCCCGGTTGCACGTGCAGTTTTTCGCATAGGTGGCCGAGCAACTCGTCGCTGCCGCGCAGCTGGCAGGCCAGGCTGCGACAAACCCAAAGCCGCGTTTTGCCGAGCCGATGCTGTTCGTCCTTGAAGAAGCCATAGAAGCTCATTGTGTCGTTGAGTTCCGCGGGGCTAATTTCGAGCATTTCGGCAATTTCCCGCACCGCTTCCAGTGGCACGCAGCGCAGCGTGTCGTGGACCAGATGCAGCGCCGGCAACGCCACCGCCTGCTTGCTGGGATAGCGCGGGAAGTAGGCTTCGATCTTCTGTCGAAGTTCCGGGGTAAGCACACTCATCTCCACATCCAACCCAAGCCCGCATGCGAGTCTTCGAGCGTGCGGGGTTGTTATCCCGCACGCTCGAAGACTCGCGTGCGGGCTTGCAATTTCTCTTATCTGTCCAATTCCGCCGCAATAATATTCAGACTCCCCAGCACCGCCACGATATCGCTGATCTGGTGCCCTTCGATCAGGTAGGGGAAGATCGCAAAGTGGATATACGACGGCGGCCGGGTGCGAGCGCGGTAGGCCCGGCCGCTGCCGTCGGCCACGATATAGAAGCCGAGTTCGCCGTTGGCGGTTTCCTGCGCGCCGTAAAGCTCGTCCACCGGCGGTTTCCACTGGCGGTTGGTCATGATCAATTCGAAGTGCTGGATAAGCCCTTCGATGCTTCGATAGGTGGCGCTTTTGTCGGGAAGAACCGCCTTCCCCTCCATATCCACGTTCACGGGCCCACTCGGCAAGTTCTCGATGGCCTGATGCACGATGTTCAGGCTTTGCAACAGCTCTTCCATGCGCACGAGGTAACGGGCATAGCAATCGCCGGCTTTCGCGCAGGCGACTTTGAATTCGAAATCAGGATAGGCCAGGTATGGCTCATCCTTGCGCAGGTCGCGCACCACGCCGCTGGCGCGGGCAACCGGGCCGGAGCAGCTCAGGTCGATGGCGTCTTCCTTGGTGAGGACGCCAATGTCCTTGGTGCGGTCAATGAAGATGCGGTTGCGGTTGAGTAACTTCGAGAGGTCGTTGTGGGCTTTCGAAAAATTCTTGACGAAGTCGCGAACTTTGGCCACGAAGTCGTCGGTTACGTCGGCCGCCAGCCCGCCGACGCGCGTGTAGCTGGGATGAAACCGCTGGCCGGACGCGGTCTCCATGATGTCGTAGATTTTTTCGCGCTGGTAGAAAGCGTACAGAAACGCGGTAAAGGCGCCGAGGTCCAGAGCCGCAGCGCCCACGCAGAGCAAGTGATCGAGCATCCGGGCCAGCTCGGCGAGGATCGTGCGGATGTACTTGCAGCGCTTGGTGAGTTCGATATTCAGGATTTTTTCGACGACGTGATGCCAGGCGATCTCGTTGGCGATCGGCGAAAGGTAATTCATCCGGTCGGTGATGGTAATGTACTGGTTAAAATCGAGGTCTTCGCCCAACTTCTCGAAACCGGAATGGAGATAGCCGATGTCCGGCACCGCCCGCAGGATCTTCTCGCCGTCGAGCGTGAGAATCAGGCGCAACGTGGTGTGCGTAGCAGGATGCTGCGGACCGAAATTCAGCGTGTACAAGTATTCCTTGTCCACGTCGTTTTCGGCATCCAGGGATTCGGCCTGCTCTAGGGGCATGATTCACCTTGGGCGGCCCAGGGACTTCCGTCCCTGGGCTTTAGCTCTCCGCACGCGGAATGGCCGGGAAGTTATGCCGCTCGCCCAGCCCGCGGAGCGGGTAATCCTTTCGCAGTGGGAACGACGTAAATTCTTCCGGCAACAAGATTCGCCGCAAGTCTGGATGACCTTCAAACACGATGCCGTACATGTCGAACACTTCGCGCTCCAACCAGTCGGCCGCTTTCCAGATCGGGAAGCATGACGGCAGCACCGGATCGGGATCATTCACAAATGTCTTCACGAATAGCCGTTCACCGGTGACGGTATTCGTGAGCCCATAAATCACGCCGTAGCGATCGCGGGCATTCGGGTAGTAGAGATAATCCGCGGCCGTGAGTTCCGCGAGCATGTTGAAGCCGCAGCTTTCCTTCAGGAACTTCAATGTCTCGAAGACTTTCTCGACTTTTACGATCACGCGGAAGTTATCGCGGAACTCTGAGGTCTGGAAACCATCGGTGCCGAAGCGTTCGCGGAGTTTGGTCAGCGTGCTCTCGTGGCTCATGTTGGTGTTCCATCACCTAACCCCCCGACCCCCTTCCCTAAGACGGAAGGGGGTTAGGGGCTTAGGTTTTCTTCTCTTCCCAAGCCCTCGTTGACGTCTGAAAATCCCCGGGAGCGACTACACGCTCGGTTGGGGCCATTTGCAGCGCGATGGTCTTCGGCCGGTCCGGTTCGGTGCGCTGCTCGAATTCCTTGGCCATCAACGTGCCGGTCTTCTTGATGCGGTCCTGCAAATCAATTATCGATTGAATCAGTTGCTCGGGGCGCGGCGGGCAGCCGGGAACATAAGCGTCCACGGGGATGAACCGGTCGATTCCCTGCACGGTGGCATAGGCGTCGAACACGCCGCCGCTGGAAGCGCAGGCCCCCATCGAGATGCACCACTTGGGCTCCGGCATTTGCAGCCAGATGCGCTGCAACACGGGGACCATCTTCATCACCACCCGCCCAGCCACGATCATGAGATCGCATTGCCGGGGGCTGAAGCGCATCACTTCCGCGCCAAAGCGAGCCAGGTCGTAGCGCGAGGAAGCGGTGGCCATAAGTTCGATGCCGCAGCACGCGGTGGCGAAGGGCATCGGCCACAGACTGTTGGCGCGAACAATACTCGCGAGCCAATCGAGCTTGCTGATGAGGAAGTTTTCGTTGGGCCTCATCGCCATTTGAAGACCCCCTTCCGCCAGGCGTAGACATACGCCACGGCCAGAGTGGCCAGGAACACGAGGACTTCCCAGAAGACGATGCGGCCGAAGTTGGCGCGCCAGGCGTCGTTGCCCTCGCCGTAGGCTATTACGGCCCAGGGGTACAGGAACAGCAACTCCACGTCGAAAACGAGAAACAGAATGGCAATGAGATAAAACTTCACATCGAACTTGTGCCGGGCCGGCCCGATGGGGTCCATGCCAGATTCATACGGCATTAGCTTGACGGCTGTTTTCTTTTTCGGATTCAGAATGTGCGTGCCGACGATGGCCGCGATTGGAATGAGCAGGCAAAAGCCCAGGTAAAGATAGATCGGGTAGTAATTGGTTAGCTCAAAAGCCGGTTCAAAACCGGCCGGCGTTTGAATGGGGGTGGCAGTCTGGGCAAACAGCATCACAACCCCCTTTCTTAGTTGTCAATCATGACGGGAACTTCGTGAAAAAAATCACGAAGTGGTTCCAAAAAAAACTCGACCGAGTCGAGCCGAAAGGAAGATCAGAGTCAGTATAGGCTGACGCTTGCGCGCGTCAAGGTTGTCGTCGGGCACGTTTTCCCCGTGCCCATTCAATTCGGGCACGTTGAAAGCGTGCCGCACGGGCTCACAGATTCTTGAAGTGCCGCACGATGCGCGGGTCGTAAACATAGCCGGCTGCTTGCCAAAAGCCCATCGCGTCGGGATGATCTTTTTCGACGAGCGGATTGATGTGGCGAGCGCCTTGCCGAACAAACCATTTCTCTAGTTCCGCCAGGAGTGCCGATGCCAAGCCGCGGCGGCGATAATCGGGATGGACGGCCAGTCGATAAACGTGGGCGCGCCAGCCGTCGAAGGTGCCGATGATCGAGCCGGCCAGCCGGCGGTCGATTTCTGCCAGCAGCACCAGCGCCGAATCTGTAGCCACCTCGCGCTCAATGTCGGGCATGCTATCGGTCACGCTCGGCGTCGCCGAAGCGCTGCGCCAAAGTTCCAACATCGCTTCGGCATCCGCGGGCCGGGCCTGGCGAATGTGCCAGCAGGTCGCATTCATGAAAAAATCCATTTCGGGGCAGACTTCCAACCGCAATCCGCTTATCTTGTTGGGCAGCGAGCTTCGAAGGCATGAAACTCGTGCCCGCCATGGAACTCAGGAGTCTCTTATGTTGCGCCGCATTTGGCGAAGCCGGCTGCCGATTCTAATCCTTATTCTCACCGTCGTAAACGTGAGCCCCGCGTCCGAAACGTATTCACCCCGCCAGTACTATGGCGCCTGGATCAAGCATCCGAAGCACAATTATTACTACCGCAATTATTACTTCAAACCCAGCGCCGACTATGCCGGCTACAAGTACCACTACGCCATGTACTTCCCGGCCCGGCCGGCCCATTATTACTATTACAACCCCCAGATCAAAAAGTACTGGGGCCGCTGCCCCATTAATAACGAGGGCAAGCCCTTGTATTCGCTGCTGCCGGAGAAGGAGCGCAAGGAGAAGCTCAGCGAGATTCCCGATTCGGCCTTTCCCGCTCCCGGCCCGCTGCCGCCGATTCCCGATTCCGAAGACGGCGCGACGCTCGATTTGCCGCCCAACGACTTGCCCCGCGAAGATCTTCCAACCAATCCGTGAACGGAATCACGGTGAATCGCCAACATGCATGTCCTCTACTTCCATCCGAATTTCCCGGCCCAGTTCGGGCCGATTGCCGGTTATGTATCCCGCCGGCCTGATTGGAAGGTGAGCTACGTCTCGCACACGGGGCCGGCGTCGATTCCTGGTTTTCAGCGCTTCCATTACGAACCGCGCGGCGGCGCGACCGAACAGACGCATTATTGCAGCCGGTCGTTTGAAAACGCGATCTGGCACAGCCACGCGGTGTACGAAATTCTGCGCGCCCAGCCGGACTTCAAGCCCGATCTGATTGTGGGCCACTCCGGATTCGGGACCACGTTTTTTCTGCGCGAACTTTTCGATTGCCCGATCATCAACTACTTCGAGTACTTCTATCACACCAAGAATTCGGACATGGACTTCCGGCCGGAGTTTCCGGTCTCGGAAATCGACAAGCTGCGCGCCCGCGCCCGCAATGCCGCCATCCTGCTCGATTTGGAAAACTGCGATGCCGGCATCTGCCCCACCCACTGGCAACGGGATCGCTTCCCGGCCGCGTTTCATCCAAAAATTCACACCATCTTTGACGGCATTGATACGCAATTCTGGTCCGATAAGCCGCACGGCGAGTCTTCGAGCCGTGCGGGTTTGCGCCAGATTGGCGATCTCGTAATCCCGGAGGATCGCAGGCTCGTGACCTACGTCGCGCGCGGCATGGAATCAATTCGCGGCTTCGATCTGTTCATGAAGTTCGCCAAGCTCTTGTATCAACGGCGAGCCGATGTACATTTCGTGGTCGTCGGCCAGGATCGAATCTGTTACGGCGGTGATGACAAATTCACCGGCGGAAAGTCATTCAAGGAATGGGTGTTGGGGCAAGACTCTTACGATCTTTCGCGCTTCTCATTCCTTGGCAACATCGCGCCGAACTTGCTGGCGAAGCTGTTTTCAATCACCGATTTGCACGTCTACTGGACCGTGCCGTTCGTCTTGTCGTGGTCGCTGCTGAATGCCTTGTCGTGCGGTGCTGTCGTGCTGGCTTCCGACACGCCGCCGGTGCGCGAAGTCATTCAACATGAGAAGAACGGCTTGCTGGTCGATTTCTTCGACATCGAAAAATGGGCAGTCCGCGCGGATAAGGTTCTCTCCGATTTGCCATCGTTTCGGCCGGTCGGCGTCGCCGGCCGGAAGACCGTACTAAGGCACTACAGCTACGAGGTCTGCTTTCCGAAACTCGTCCAACTCTACGAGCACGTCGCCAGACATCATGGCCTCTGACTTCTGACCGCTGATCCCTGCCCCCGGTTGCTTCCGCCGAAGCGCAAGGTACAACAAAAGAATCCTGGTGAGAGCCGCGGGGAGGGAAGATCATGCGCTGCCTGGCCGGTTTGTTGAGCGTGCTGGTTCTCGCAGGCATCGGGAACGAGGCCCGGGCGGATGATGATCCTCTCAAGCCAGCGCTGGCGCTGCAAGCGGCCATCGAGAAGGCCATTGCCAAGGCGGAGCCGTCCATCGCGTGCATCCTCGTTTCGCGCAGCGACAAATATCGCGACCGCGAGATGGTCGCCTTCCAACATATCCGGCCGGACGGCCAACCGGGTCACCTTGGCGATTTTGATTTCGAGCGTGCGCGGCTAAAGTACGAATTCGACCGTACGATGCTCAGCCTGGCCAAGCGGCTGGACCTGGCCGCCCCGGAGCACGTGCCGGATAGCTACGGTAGCGGCGTGGTGATCGACACTTCCGGCCTAATTCTCACCAACTATCATGTCGTCAAAGACGCGCGCAAAATCTATGTGCGAATGCCGCACCAAAACGGCAGCTATGCCGACATCTTTGCGGCCGACGAGCGCTCGGACCTTGCCGTCTTGAAGCTGATTTCGCCGCCGGAAAATCTCGTCGCCCTGCCCCTGGGCGATGCCGGCAAGCTGCGCAAGGGTCAGTTCATTCTGGCCCTGGCCAATCCGCACGCGGCTGGCTTTCGCGATGGCAGCCCGAGTGCGTCGTGGGGCATCCTGAGCAATCTGCGCCGCCGGTTGCCCGGCGAGGCCAATGAGATCGACCTCCGCCGGCCTCGCCTGCACTACTACGCCACACTCTTGCAAACCGACTTTCGCCTCAACCTCGGCAGCAGCGGCGGGGCGTTGCTGGACCTGCACGGCAACTGGGTGGGGCTGACCACGTCGCAGGCCGCGCTGGCCGGCGGCGAGGCGGCCGGCGGTTTCGCCATTCCGCTGGATGCGCGCATGCGCCGCATCATCGACACGCTACGGCGCGGCGAAGAAGTGGAATACGGCTTTCTGGGCATTAGCCTGAATAACGGCAGCGACAGTCCCATCGTGCGGGGCGTGGCCCCAAACGGCCCCGCCGCCAGGGCCAACCTGATTCCCGGCGCCCGCATCCTCAAAATCAACGACGAACCGATTAACGAGGCGGATGATCTGCTGTTCCACATCGCCGCGAACCTGGCGGGGACCGAAGTTCGCATTGAGTTTCTCCCCTACCAGCGCGGCGACAAGGTTGTCGGCAAATGCGCGCTGGTAAAAGCATTCTGGCCTGCGGCGGGGCCGGTCATTGCGGCCCGACGGCCCGAACCGGTTTTGGGAATGCGGGTGGATTACACCAGCACACTCATTCGTGCGGCCGGCGGCAACGAACTTGCCCCCGGTGTGGTGGTGCGCGAAGTGACTCCGGGCAGCCCGGCCGCCAAGGCCGGCCTCAAGCCGGAAAGCGATATTATCATCGCGGTCAACGGCAGGGATGTGAACACGCCGCGCGAGTTCTACGACGCGGCCGGCAAAAATCCGGCGTCGCTCGAACTCCTTCTCTCCGATCCGGTGCGCAAGGTGAGGATTCCATAAATGCGCTATGCCATCTGCAACGAGACCTTCGAAGGCTGGGACCATGAGCGCGTCTGCCGCTTCGTGGCGTCGTTGGGCTACACCGGTCTGGAGATCGCGCCGTTCACGCTGGCCCCGCGCATTACCGACGTGAGCGCGGAGCGCCGGAAGTTGCTGCGCAAGCAAGCGGAAGACGCCGGGCTGACGATTCTGGGTTTACATTGGCTGTTGGCCAAAACGGAAGAATTTCAGCTCACGTCTCCCGACGCAGCCGTGCGGCAACGCACGGCGAAATACCTCGGCGAACTGGCCCGCTGCTGTCGCGATCTGGGCGGCGACATTCTCGTCTTCGGTTCGCCCAAGCAACGCGAGATTCCGCCCGGCCATAGCTATGAACATGCCCGCGAATTTGCCGTGGATACGTTTCACCGCTGTGCCGAGGCCTTGGCCGAACACAATGTCACGCTCTGTCTCGAACCGCTGGCGCCAAGCGACACGCCATTCATCAACACCTGTGCCGAAGCGACGGAAATCTTGCAACGGATCGATCATCCGAATTTCGCATTGCACCAGGACGTGAAGGCCATGTCGGCCGAAGCGAAAACGACGGTTCCCGAGTTGATTCGCCGCTACGCTTCCTGGACCCGCCACTTCCATGCGAACGATCCGAATCTGCGCGGCCCCGGCTTTGGCGCAACGGACTTCCATCCCATCTTTCAGGCGCTCAAGGATGTGGAATACTCCGGCTGGGTCTCGGTGGAGGTCTTCGATTACTCGCCGGACCCGGAAACAATCGCGCGCAAGAGCATCGAGTATATGCGCAGATGTGAGCCGCTTGCGGCTTAGCGCTCGGCTCTGCTGCGCTGTGCCTCGCGGCTAAACCAAGATAGATATGCCCGACTACCTCGTTACCCTGGAATCCTTTCGTGGGCCGCTGGACCTGTTGCTGTACCTGGTCAAGCGCAACGAGGTGGACATCTTCGACATTCCGATCGCCAAGATTGCCGAGCAATTCGTCGAATTCATGAACGTGGCCCAGCAAATCGACGTGGAGTTGGCCGGTGACTTCCTCGTCATGGCCGGCACGCTCATGGAGATCAAGAGCCGGATGCTGCTGCCGCACGACCCGGCCGCCGCGCCGGATGAAGAAGACCCGCGGCTGGAATTGGTGAAGCAACTGGTCGAATACCGCAAGTTCAAAGATGCGGCCACGCTCCTGGAAGGCCGGGCCGAGGAGCAAACCAGCCGCCTCACTCGCGACGCGCTCGATGAGCCACTGACACCGGGAGGACCAAGGCCCCTGCGGCCGGTCGAATTGTGGGACCTGGTGAGCGCGTTTAATCGCCTCATCCGCGATGCCGAAGCGCTGCAACAGCAACCGGTGATTGTCGATGACACGCCGCAACACGTTTACCAGCAACAGATTCGCCGGCAATTGGAGCAAGAAGGCCGCTGCACCTTCCGGGCGCTATTTCAAGCCCCCTTCAATCGCAGCCGGCTTGTGGGCTTATTTCTCGCGCTGCTGGAAATGATCCGCATCAATCAGTTGCAAATCGAACAGGAAGAGCGCTTTGGCGAAATCTGGGTGTCGCTGAAGGAAGGCGCGCCGCCGCTGCCGGAGCCGGCCGTGGAAGAACCCAGCGAAAACGGGTAATAGTTCGCCTTTCCTAATTCGGCGGGGCCGGTTTTCCCGAAGCGCAAGCGAGGGCGACTGGCATTCCTCGCTCGCGCTTCGGGCTAACCCACCCTACTTTTTCGCCGGCACCGGCATTCGCACCGCCAGATCATCTCCCGGCGGCATATCGTCCGGCCCACGGCCGCCGTCATCTTTGCCATCCACGCCGACGCTGTAAAGCAGATAGCCGTTGTCGTTGGGCCGATAAATGAGCGGCTTGCCAGAAAAGATGTCGAGTTGAACTTCGGACAGATACTCCGGCGCGAGATCCTGCAGTTCCTTCGGATAATGACCGTGTTCGCGCTGATACCATTCTAGGGCAAAAGCGATGAGGACGTTGTTGCTGATTTGCTGGGCACGGTCGGCAGCGTTCATCCATTTGGTGGGAAGGCCGGGCATCATCAAGCATATCAGATTATCGCCGACCCACCTTCCGCGCTCATCACCCAATTCAATTACTGCCTGCTTCCATTCATTCAAGACCTTTTCCTTGAGCGCTCTCAAGTCCGCCTCGATTTGATTTGTCTGCTTGACCCGCTCAATCCGCGTTCGTGAGCACAAGGCGTCGATGCGGTCAAACCAGCGATTGATGTTCCGTAGCGCCGGGTCCCAATCCACGTCCTCAAGAAAGGATTCCTGAAGCGGGCTGGCCCTAACGCCCCTCGTGTCGGCTCCGGCCAAACCCTCCAAGTAGGAGATTCCGTGGCGATCGATCATGAACAGCTCGTCAAGAACCAGGAACCTCTCGCCGTTAGGCACGGGATCGACACCGTCGAGCCACCAAAAGCCCTCAAGAAACTTTTGCAAGCAGATTTCAAGCTGCTTAGCATCCGGTTTCGCGCTTGCTAGAAACGCTAGGTCGGCCTCGGCCGCGATCTTATCGACAGCAAATCCGTTGAGCAATTCGATTTGAGTAGCTCCGCGCCTTACCATTCGCCCTATATTGTGACAGGCAAGCAGATCCCGCCAAGCGGCCGCCTGATCACCCTGGCTGGTGTACAGCATGGCGCGAGCCGCCAATGCCTTCGCCAGCTCACGAAATACCCGCAACAAAATGCGCGTTCCCAGAATACTAGCGCGACCCCTGGGCGATACCTCCGGCACAAGCGGTGAGAGGTATCCCCATTCAGCCGCGGCCACCAAAGCCAACGGTCGCTCGTTGGCCTTTAGCCAGGCATCTAGCTGCGGGTGTTCACTCGGCTTCCAGGGCCTCTTGCCACATTCGACTAACTCCAATTCCAAACGCGTGGCAAGTTTTTCAGCGTCGACCCCAGACTGGTCCTTCAAGTAATGCTTGAGGTCGACGAAATACTCGCCTTTCTCCGGTGGCGCTTCAATTTCCAGCCAGCGAAAGTACTCCTTCGGCACCAACCACCCGTCTGGTCGGGGCCCAATGGCTTTCCATAACAACGAAATTGAATCCTTTTGCGGGCTAACGCCGGTGCACATTTTTGTGTTGAGAGCCGTCACATAATCCGGGTAGCCGTCCTTATCAAGCGGCTCGGTAATGTAAGTGGTTTCCTTGCTGATGGTGAACTTGCCATGCGCGTTCTTTGGCGTGTTGGCGACCGCGTTGCTTGCGGGCGTGCTGGATCTGGGCTTTTGACCTGGAGAGCGCCAGCAGCCAAGAACGGCAATAGCTGCGACCAGCAGTGTAAGAACGGGCCGATATATTTTCATGCTGCTAGGATACTCCAGCCGTCGGCATAGGGCGAGCGTTGCTTGAAATGCACGCCGAATCCGCTATGGCAAGCGTAGAACGGAATTTATTCCGTTCGCGTCCCTCCTTGAACGGAATAAATTCCGTTCTACGTTCATCGGGCTCGCCGGAAATTCGCCATGCTCGTCTTCGACGCACACCTCGATCTCGCCTGGAATGCTATCGACTGGAACCGCGACTTGCTGCTGCCCGTGGCCGACATTCGCCGGCTGGAGCGCGAAGCCGGCATGAAGCAGAAGGCGCGTGGGGAAAGCACGGTTTCGTTCCCAGAGCTGCGCCGCGGCAAGGTTTGCACCTTCATCGCCACGCTGCTGGCCCGGCTCATGCGGCCGGATGCCATGCCGGCCATTCAACGCTACACGAACATGACCGCCGCCTATGCCGCCGCCTACGGCCAGCTGTACTATTACCTCGGCCTCGAACAACAAGGCGTGTTGCGCTTCATCAAGGATTGGCCTACGTTAGAAGCGCACGTGAACGAATGGAAACAATCGGCAATCGGCAATCGGCAAGCAACAATTCCTCTCGGTTTCATCCTCAGCATGGAAGGCGCCGATCCGGTGCTGAATCCAGAACAGATCGACGAATGGTGGGAAGCCGGCCTGCGGATTATCGGCCCGGCCCACTATGGCGTGAGCCCGTATGCCCACGGCACCGCCACCGAAGGCGGCTTGTTCCCGCCCGGCAAACCTTTGCTGCGCGCGATGGAGCGCGTGGGCATGATCCTCGACGTGACGCACCTGGCCGACCAGAGCTTCGACGAGGCCATGGACTCGTTTGGCGGCCACGTGCTGGCCAGCCATCACAATTGCCGGGCCCTGGTGCCCGACCAACGGCAACTGACCGACGCGCAGATCAAGCTGCTGATTTCGCGCGGGGCGGTGATCGGCGCCGCGTTCGATGACTGGATGCTGCACCCCGGCTGGATTCGCGGCACCACCATGCCGAAAGAAGCCGGCGTGAATCTGGAGCGCGTGGTCGATCATATCGACCACGTCTGCCAGCTGGCCGGAAATGCGAAACATAGCGCCATCGGCACCGACCTCGACGGCGGCTTCGGCCGCGAGCAGTCGCCGTACGATCTCGACACGATTGCGGATTTGCAGAAGCTGCCCGAATTGCTGCGCAAGCGCGGCTACAAGGAAATTGACATCGAAGGCATCATGCACGGCAACTGGCTGCGCTTCTTCCGCGAAGCGTGGGCAAAGTAAAAACCAGTTCACCGTGAAGACGCAAAGAACGCAAAGAAATCAAGAAAAAGAAGCCGATTGCTTTGCGTCCTATGCGTCTTTGCGGTGATTTCGTCAGGCGGCGCGTGCCGTGACATTTGCTGCTGCACAGTTCAGCCAGACCTGTTCCAGTCGCTCGGACAGCATCTCCCAATCATAGCGCTCCAGCACCTTGCGTCGCCCGGCTTCCGCTTGCTCACGCATGCGCTCCGGATTGCGGATGCCTGCAATGAGCGCTTCGGCCATTGGCTCCACGCCGTCCACGATGTCGAGATGCTTTTCCGCCTCCAGTTCCAGCCCCTCGGCGCCGATCTTCGTGGAAACCACCGGCAATCCGCTGGCCAGCGATTCGAGAATCTTGAGCCGCGAGCCACCGCCGATGCGCAGCGGCACTGCCATCACGCCGGCTTTGGCGATAAAGGGCCGCACGTCGGGCACGCTGCCATGTAATTCCACTCCGGGGCGATTGGCCGCGTGTTGCCGCAGCCATGCGGGCGGATTACGGCCCACGAGCAGCAGTTTCGCTTGCGGCTCGAATGCTTGCACAGTGGGGAGAATTCGGTCGAGCATCAAGCGCACGCCGTCGAGATTGGGCCGCCAGTCGAGGCTGCCGAGGAACAGAATCGTCTTGGGATCGCGCGGCATGTGCAGCGGCCGGAAATAATTCGTATCCACGCCGTTGTCCACCACATCCACATGCCAGGCGCCGAAGCGCTCGCGAATGAGCCGGGCATCGTCAGGGCTCACGGCGATGGTTCGCCGCGCGGCCGAGTAAGCCCAGCGCTCGAACGCTTCGAACTTCTGCCATTGCCGGCGAATGTACCAGCGCTTGACGGGGTTCGCTTCCGTTTCCGCATAGCGCTGCCAGATGAGCGATTCGACATTGTGTGCCATCACGACCCACGGGCCAACGTCGAGCCCGCGCATCATTTCGGCGTACGGCGTCCACTCACAATGCCAAAGATCGACGTCGTTTTTCTTGGCAAAGTCGCAAATGGCAGCGCGCATTTCGGAGCTGGCATGCGTGGCCACCGAATACGGCAATGGCGAGAACATATTGGCAGCCAGCCGGCCATAGAATCGAGGCCCCGATTTCGCCGGCACTGACCGGTCCACGACCACCGTTTCAATTCCCATCTCGGCAAAGCGCTGGGCCGCGATTCGCGACTCGGCGATATCGGCATTGCGATGGCAGAGGTACGTAAGCCGATGCCGGCCCGCGAGCCGTTGCAGCAAGTTGAACGTGCGAATGCGCTTGCCCGAAGTGAGCGGATACGGCAATTCCTCGTCCAGTATGGCGATGTGCATGGGAATCCTTCCTTTGGAATGGGCCCACGGAGCTGCGCCACACGGATTTCATAACACGGATGAACACGGATTTGATCAAAAGCTTTTTCCAATCCGTGTGCATCCGTGTTACGAAGTCCGTGTTCGTCTGTGGCCTAATCCTTTTTCGGATCTCTAACCTTCCGGATTTCTTCCATTCTCTGCCGGATGACCGCCTCATACCCGCGGTCGGTCGGCTCGTAGTAGTGCCGCTCCTCGGCGAGATAAGCTTGCTCCACGTGGCCGCCTTCGAAATCGTGGCTGTAGAGGTAGCCTTCCCCGTGGCCGAGCTGTTTGGCCCCCTGGTAATGCGCGTCGCGCAGATGCAGCGGCACCGGCAGCGTGCGGCCGTTTTTCACGTCGTCGCGGGCCGCGACGATGGCCACGGTCGCGGCGTTCGATTTCGGGGCGGTAGCAATATACGTTACCGCCTGGGAAAGCGCCAACTGACATTCCGGCAAACCGACCATTTCCACCGCATGCCAGGCGGCCATGGCCACCAGTAGCGCCTGCGGGTCGGCATTGCCCACGTCTTCCGAAGCGCAGATCACAACGCGGCGGGCGATGAAGCGCGGATCTTCGCCCGATTCGAGCATCCGGGCGAGCCAATACACGGCGGCGTCCGGATCGCTGCCGCGCATCGACTTGATGAACGCAGAGGCGACATCGTAATGCGTGTCACCGGTGGCGTCGTATTCGAGTACTTTGCGCTGGATGGAATCCAGCGCGACCGAGAGGGTGAATTCAATTTGCCCAGGGACTCCCGTCCCTGGGCTTTCGGGCTTGAGGGAGAGGACGCCAATTTCCAGTGCCATCAGCGCGCGCCGCGCGTCGCCGTCGCTCATCTCCGCGAGGAAGTCGAGCGCCTCGTCCGTCGCCTGCACGTTGAGCTTGCCGAGCCCGCGCTCCTGATCTGCCAAGGCGCGATCCAACAGCGTGCGCACGTGCGCTTTCGTGAGCGGCTCGAACGTGAAAATCTGGCTGCGGCTCAAGAGCGGCGTGTTGATCGCGAAAAAGGGGTTCTGCGTGGTGGCGCCGATCAGGATGACAATTCCTTCTTCCACGTCGGGCAGCAGCAAATCCTGCTGGGCCTTGTTGAAGCGATGCAGTTCGTCGAGGAAGAGAATGGTCCGTTGCCCGGATGTCTCCAGTTCTTTGCGAGCGGCGGTCAAAATCTCGCGCACTTCCTTCACTCCGGCCGCCACAGCATTGAGGGCGGCAAACCGGCTTTTGGTATGCAGTGCGATTACGTGCGCCAGCGCTGTCTTGCCGGTGCCGGGCGGGCCGAAGAAGATGAGCGAATTAATCCGGTCGGCCAGCAGCATGCGCCGCAGCAGCTTGCCTTCACCGAGAATGTGTTCCTGGCCGATGAATTCATCCAGCGTGCGCGGCCGCATGCGCGCAGCCAGCGGCTGGGCCTTGCGGCGATTAGCATCATAAACGTCGTTGAACAGGTCGATGGTTCTCTCCCCAATTTCCATCATCGTACCCAATCTGCGAAGCGGCGCGAATGTTGGTTTTTCATCTGAACACCGTTTCGGAATGCGTTGTCCATACAGTAGAATGTAACCGAACTGCCGTTTGCGGCTTTACCGGAGATGTTTGTGTCGAACCGCGTCGTTTTAGCCATGTCTGGAGGCGTCGATAGCTCCGTCAGCGCCTGGCTGCTGAAGCAGCAGGGCTACGAAGTGATCGGCCTCTTCATGCGCACCGGCGTTCATGGCGAAAGCTCAGGGACGGCAGTGCCTGGGGTGAAGGATCACAAGAAGGGCTGCTGCAGCGCCATCGACGCCGGCGATGCTCGCCGTGTGGCCGACCGGCTCGACATTCCGTTCTACGCCCTCGATTTCGAAAAGGAATTCGACCGTATCATCGATTATTTTGCCGATGAGTATCTCGCCGGCCGCACGCCGAACCCTTGTGTCGTCTGCAACAATTGGCTGAAGTTCGGCAAGCTCTGGTCGTTTGGCAAGCAACTCGAAGCCGACTATATCGCCACCGGCCACTATGCACGCATCGTGCGGCGCGACGGTGATTTCGAAATGCACAAGGCCGTTGATCCGGAAAAGGATCAGTCGTACGTGCTGCACGGCATCCGCAAGAGCATTTTGCCGCACCTGTTGTTTCCGCTGGCAGAGATGCGGAAGGAAGAGGTCCGCAAGCTGGCCCGCGAGTTCGGCCTGGCCGTGGCCGACAAGCCCGACAGCGTGGAAATCTGCTTCGTGCCCGATGGCGACCACGCCGGCCTTATCCGCCGCCGCCGGCCGGAACTCGTAACCTCGGGCGCCTTCGTGGACACCGCCGGCAACGTGCTGGCCGAGCACGACGGCTACGTGCGCTTCACGATCGGGCAGCGCAAGGGCCTGGGCTACGCCGCCGGCAGCCGCCGCTACGTGCTCGACATCATCCCGGAAACCCGCGAGGTGGTGCTGGGCGACAAGGAAGAATTGTTGGCGGGCGGTTTGCGCGCATCCAAAGTCAACTGGCTGACTAGTGAAGTGCCAACGGAGCCTTTGCGCTGTAGCGCAAAGATTCGCTACCGCCATGCCGGAGCCGCGGCGGTGGTGAGCGCGCTGCCGAATGCCGAAGCGGACGTGGAATTCGCCGAGCCGCAGAGCGCTGTCACGCCGGGGCAGGCGGTGGTGTTCTACGACGGCGAGCGCGTGCTGGGCGGCGGCTGGATTGAGGAAGCAGTGAGCTAAAGTCGTCGCGAATTGCTATTTCTCCGCCAGCCGCACCGCCAGCACCCACCAGGGCGTCTTCCCCACATCGTACGTCGCAATTCTGTCCAGCTTGCCAGAAGTTTCATCGATCTTGTAGGCGGCCAAGCGACCGGAGGATTCGCCGGCGGCGAATAAGTACTTGCCGGAGGGATCGATGTCAAATGAGCGCGGCGTCTTCTCGGTCGGCGTTTGGCCCAGGATGGTAAGCGTGCCGCGCTCTGGATCGACCCGAAACCCGGCAATGCTGTCATGGCCACGATTCGAGACATACAAGTATCGGTTTGACGAATGCAGCCGAATCTCGGCACATGCGTTTTCGCCTTTGAAGTCTGCCGGCAGCGTCGAGATGGTCTGCCTCGCTTGCAGCAGCCAGTTGATAGGATTGAGAATGGCGTGGTACATGGTCACGCTTCCGCCCTGCTCATTGGCCACGAAAGCGACTTCAGCCTCGGCATCCACACCGCCGTTGATGCGCAGCGTGGGATGAAAGAGAACATGGCGTGGCCCTGTGCCATCCGGAGTCTTAAACTCAAGTCGGCCAACTGGCGGACGGACGAGTTCGCCCTCTTGGTTCCAATAAAATGCATAAATGACATTCGGCCCCGTATGCGGAACCAGGACGGCGCAACCGTTCGGGTCGAAAACCACTGCGTGGGCCTTTTCTTTGGTTGGAAAAGTTTGCTTCGGTTCCTTGCTGAGTGAGCCGTCGTCGGCAATCGTGTGCACCGTGACCTTGCCGGCCACATAATAGGCCGTCAGCAAGAACTTGCCGGTCTTGTCGGTGCTGATGTGGGCCGGGTCGGCGCCGGCCGGCACGGTGTTGATGTGCGTGAGCTTGCCGGTTGCCGGATCGATGCGAAAGGCCGCCAGTTCGCCGCTCGACCGCAAGGCCGCAAACAGGAACCGCCGCTGCGGATCGATCGCCAGCGCTCCGGGCTCCGCGCTCGTGGCAATCTCGCCGGCTGCAGTCAGCTTGCCATTGCCGGGATCAACCCGGAATACCGCGATGCGCTTTTCGCCGGCAACCGAGACATACACAAAGTCGCCGGCCACGGCGTCAGCAGCGAAGAGCAGGGTGGCAAAGATGGCGAAAGTTCGCATGGGCAAGCTCCGGACGGTGCATGACTGCCGGCCACTATTTTGCTATGTCCTTTTTCTCCTTCAGCGCTGCGGGTAATCCTGGCACGTCGTCGGCGCCGGTTGGCACTTTGATGGTCGAGCCCGCGAATGCGCTGCCAATCGGCTCGTAACGCCCGCTGAGATGCTGGGCAAGAAACGCCTCGGCCACCGCGTTGAATGCCAGTGAGTTCTCAGGCCGGCGGAAGCCATGGCCTTCATCGGGGAAGAGCACGTAGGTAACGGGAATTTTGTGCTCCTGCATCGCCTTGACGATTTGGTCCGACTCCGCTTGTTTGACACGCGGATCGTTGGCCCCCTGGCCGATCAGCAACGGCCGGCGAATCTTGGCCACGTAAGTAAGCGGCGAGCGCTCTTCAAGGAATTTCTTGCCCTCCGTCGTGGTATGATCGCCCACGCGGTTTTTGAACAATTCGATGGCCGGCGCCCAATAGGGAGGAATCGTGCTGAGCAGTGTAACCAGGTTCGAAGGGCCAACGATATCCACACCGCAAGCAAATTTCTCGGGCGTGAAGGTGAGGCCGACTAACGTCGCGTAGCCGCCGTAGCTGCCGCCAAAGATCGCCACCTTGTCCGGTTGCGCGATCTTTTCACGAATGGCCCAATCGACCGCGTCGATCAGGTCGTCGTGCATTTTGCCGGCCCATTCGCGGTTGCCGGCGTTGAGGAATTTCTTGCCGAAGCCGGTCGAGCCACGGTAGTTGACGCTGAGGACCGCATAACCGCGGTTGGCAAGCAACTGATGTTCCGGATCGAACCCCCATTCGTCGCGGCCCCAGGGGCCGCCATGCACGTCCAGCACCATTGGCACGGGCTGGGTCGGGTGGCCCTTGCCATCGGGGTCGCTGCCCGGGGGAAGCGTCACATAGCAGACCAGGTCGAGGCCGTCACGCGACTTGATGATTTGCGGATGCATCTTGACGAGCGGCTGCCCTTCGAGCGCCTTGCGATCGGTGAAGAGGAATTGCGCCTTGCCCGTGGAGCGATCGTAGTGGTAATAGCGCGTCGGGCTGCTGTCCATGCGAAACGCGACTACCCATGCTTTGTCATCAAGCGTCCGGCTGACTACCATGATGTCGCCATCCGCTACTTGCGCGAGTTTCTTGAAATCGGCTTCCACATCGGCGTCCATGAATTTCCAGTGGGTGCGTTCATACGTGAAGGCCACGCCTTCGACGGTGCGTTTTGTCGGATGAATCATGGCTCCGTCCACATCGGCGCGCGGGTCGGCGGCGATCACAGTCTCCTTGCCGCTCTTCAGATCGAGCGAGGCAAATGCCCCGGTGTCGCGACCACGGCTATCGATCAGATACGCCACGTCGCCGCTTTTATCGAAGCCAACCATATTAGTGGTAAGGCTGTCCTCCATCGGAATTTTGATAAAGTCTTTCCAGCCACCCTTGCCATCCGGAGCGAGGATCAGGCTCCCGCCGTCCGGCTCGAATCGGTGCGCGAAGCGGACCCGGTAGTCGTCGTCGGTGGTGAAGCCACTGAACCCTTCGTTCTTTTGCACCAATTCGTGTTTGCCGGTATCGATGTTCAAACGATGGACGTCGTGATGCTGCGGGTCACGGTCGTTTAACCCGATCAGGATTTCATTGGGGAACTTATGGCTGATTCCCAGGATCTCGGCCCGCACTTTCTTGAGCGGCGTCAAATCCCGGTCTTCCTTGCCGTCGAGGTCGGCTCGATAGACGTGGAAGTCCTCATCCCCGTTTGCGTCTTGAATGTAAAGAATGTGTTTGCTCGTATAGGCCCAATTATAGGTTCGAATGCCGCGTTTCTTGTCGTGGGTAATTGCCTTGGCCGCCGGCAAGTTGTCGATCGGCGCCACCCAGACGTTGAGCACGCCGTCCACCGGAGCGAGGTAGCTGAGATGCTTGCCGTCCGGGCTGATCCTGGCGGCGGCCTTATCGGGATTGCCGAACAGCAGTTTCCGCGGGATGAGCGGCGTATTGGCCACCGCTTTCGCCGCCGCCCCTTCACCGGCCGGTTGGGCGTGCCCGACCGCTGCCTGTGCCAATAACAGCGACGTAGCCACAAGGGCCGTTCCCAAAAGCGCTCGGACTTTCGCAGCGACCATGAGCTTCTCCGCTAAGATTGAATGGGCAGATTCAAGGGCATTCGAAAATTCGTCTGAAAGTTGTTCGTAAACGGCTCACGTTTCTTGGGTGTCAAGTGGTTTTGAACCCTCGAGCACAAATTGCACTTGGCGATTCTGCCGGGCAAACGTTAATGATTGGCGCCCTGAAATTGGACTGCGTTACGATATACGCTGCGTCGGCCAAGGCAAGAAAAAGGAACAAAAACGAGAAGGGAGCGGGAAATAGATTATCGCGACCGCCCGGTTCACGCAAATGTTAGGCACTGCACGCGGATTACGCCGCATATCCCCATTCCTCGAAGTTTCGGCGCCACTCCTCGACGATCTGCCGGCGCTGCGCTTCCACCAAAGGCGGGTACTCGCTCTTGCGGTAGCCTTGCAGCGACTCGACGTATTTGGTCAGTGCCGGGCGCACTTCGCCGAAGTCCGGCAGGTTCAAGCTCGCGTAGGTTCGTTCAATTTCGAGGAGCGGTTTGCGCTCCAGGTCTTCGAAGCGCAATTCGTGCAGCTGGCCCGGCGGGATTAGCGGGCGGTCCGCGAAGTAGGCGTCGTACATCAAGCGGTATTGCCGTAGCACGCGGCCGGGGATGCGCTCAACGGCGGGGCGCTGCAGGCCGACCATGCGTGTCACGCCTTCGAACAGTTTCTGGCTCGAACGGAACACTGTATATGGCTCGCGATAGACGTGGACGAAGCGGGCCTTGGGGAAGAGTTCCAGCAACAGGCGGATACGGGCCGTGTGCGGCGGCGACTTCAGGATCAACGGCCGACCGTCGATCGCTGTCAATCTTTGCATGAACCAGCGCACCGCCGTCTGCCAGCGCTCGACCTCTTCCTGCGTTGCATCGCGGAAGCTCAGGTAGCGCTCATAGCGCTCCGCTTGCCGCGAAAAGATGAAGCCCAGGTACGGCGACATGCCGCAAATCATCAACAGGGCAAGCTCATCCTCTTGCGGCCAGTCAGCGCCCCAGGCCATGCCGTCGATAATGCGCCGCCGCGGCAGCAGCCGGGCGACCAGGGGCGCGGCGATTGGCTCAAAGACGCGAAAGGTGTGCGGGTTGTAGTTGCGGAACATCGTGGGGAACGCGAAACGCCGGTCGACGGCAAGCAGGTTGTGAAGCAGCGTCGTGCCGCTGCGGTAGTGGCCGAGGACGAACAGCGGCGGCGGGATTTCCGCGTTGGCCGCGTTGGGGTACAGCCGCTCTTCGCGCCATTTCATCAGAGATGTGAGCGAACTGCAAACGAAATGCAGCGCGAGCTTCGGATAATTGGCCGGATCAATGTCGAAGTCGTTGTCCCAAAGCAAGCGCAGCGACTGGCCCAGCGGCATGCCGGCCAGCGGCGGCGTCAACCGTGTGATCAGCAGCGCCTTGAGGCGCTCGATGGCGGGTTCCAAGTGCGACTCGGCTGTTCCAAGTTTGTAGTGACGCGCTTATGAACTTTGACGAAATACTTGGCGTGTCGATTTTTGGTTTTTACGCTGAAGGCGTTACATAACACAGCCCAGGGTAGTCCCGGCGCGCCGGGACTACCCTGGGAAAGGAGATTCAATCCAAATGAACCCTGAAAGGGTTCCAGCGTTGGACAAGCGGCCCTCTATGCAACCCCTTCGGGGTAGGGAAAGGGGTGGATACCGGTTCCCAGGGTAGCCGCGAAGCGCGGCAACCCTGGGCTGCGACATGGAACCCCGTTGGGGTTCAGTCGCCGCTTGTTCCTACCATAACTCCAAGTAATTTGTCAAACATCATTAGGGGGTCCTTTGTGTGGAATGACCCGCTAAAGCGGGTCACTACAAACAATTCTATCATTGTGCCGCTGCCGGAATCGATGGCTCAAAACTCGACATGCATGCGGATTGCCCCAATCGACACCGGGCCGCGGTCGCGGTTGTAGGCCGGATTGCTCACTTCCTGGAAGTCGAACGTGAATTCGAAGCCCTTCAAGATCTCCAGGTTGTAGTAGACTTCGAGAATGCCTTCCGGGCCGTAGTTCAAGGCGCCGTCGCCGATGATGAAGTCGAGCCCGCCGGCGGAAAGGTACGCGGCATGCGGCGCCGAAATAAAGTTGAACACGTACGCCAGGCCGACTTCATCACCGGGGCGGCGCCAGCGCGTGCCCTTCAGCAGGAAGCCGGCCGCAATCGTGTCGTCGATCGCGGTGAACGCCCACGACTCGGCATGTCCGTCAGACCAGCCCCCGCGCATCCAGAAGCCGAGATCGCGGGTGATTTCCTGTTCGAGGTTGCCGACGAAGCCGTATTTGAGGCGGTAAGAGCGCGTGGCCGTCACGTCGGGCGGAGTGCCGGTTTGCAGAAGCGCATCCTCATAGTTGCCCATATGCGCATGATTCAGGTACGCCATGAGTCGAATCTTGCCAGGATGGTCGAACAGCAGGTAGCGCTCTTCCAGTTCCCAGGCTTGGCCGTTGGCATTCAGAATACGCGGATCAAAGGCCGCGCCGTTGGCCTCAGCGGGTTCGCCAAAGATGCCCCAGCGAAAGGCCCAGTCCTTGCGATTGAATTCAATGGCCATGCCGTAGTCGTAGCCGCGCACGTTGGCCGGGTAGTCCCAGGCGCCATTGTACATGAGCGACCAGTTCAGCATTTGCGAGCGCGGGTCGTGGCTGTAAGCGTTGTTGTCGAAGATATCGGTCATGGCCATCTTGCCGAGATACACAGTGATTCGGTCGATGTCGCGCTCGCCCGGCAACTGGTTCGGACCGTCTTCCACTTTCTCGCGCGGCCCGCCGAGGCCGAAGGTGAACTTGCCGAACAGACGCGCAACGTACGGCGTCGGCTCAAGCTGGCCAACGCGCGTGATCTCGCCGTTGGGGAAGCCGGCCACGCCCATGGTGTCGCTCAGGCCGAGGCCGCCGGCAATCTCGGGATTGAAGATCAGTTCGACCGAGCTGTGGTCCGACTCCCACATGCGGGCGTCGAGGAACAGCGTGCTGGTCAAGGAGCGCGCGCCGCCTTCAAACGGCTGCAAACTATTTGTCCCCGTGTACGGCGCCGGAAACGGCAAATGCCGCTGGGCCACCATCGTCGTCTGCGTGTGAGCATTTAGCCATTCGGGTTTGTACTCTTCCGGCTTGGCTTCGTCTTTTTTCTCCTCCGGTTCGTCTTTCTTTTCGGCGTAGTCGTCTTTCTTGTCCGTGCCGTTGTTGGGTGGCTCGCCCGGGATGGTGAATGCCGTGATCTTCAAGTCCGGCGGCTTGTCGTCGGGGTTCTTCTTCTCCTTGCCGTTGTCATTCTTGTCGCCGTTGCCGCTTTTCTTTTCGTCGTCGCCTTCCTTCTTCTCCGGCTCCTTTGGCGGCGGCGGGAAGCACTCCGGGCATTCCGGGTGGCGCAGGCAGAACAAGTAAGCACGAACAGCTTGGAAGGCGGTGCGCGGCGGCGGGTTGTAGCCGATCTGCGGTTTGTCGTTGGCTGCAGGGGCTGGGCAGCCGGGCGGCGGCGGATAATCGGGCCGACGCAGTATCTGCTGCTCGCAGCCGGCCAACAAGCAGCCGAGCAGCGCGCAGAGCGAAAGGAGGCCGAGGCGGCCCCTGGTGAAAACCAGGAAATGGCGTCCCCCACGCGCGAACACAACGTTCCCCCAGTCGTTGCGCGACGCAATTCCGCATTGTGTGCAATATCTGTGCAGCAGGCTGATAACCGCAACTGGCGTGGAACGCAAGCGCATTCCTTAGTCCGCTGGCCACGATTGTTTGAACTGATTGCGAAATGGGTAGATGCGCCGCGCCGTCAACTAAACCTGTTTCTATTTTCTGTGCTGACCGTCCAAAGCCGCAGCCAGCGGGGTCGACGGTCCGGCCGTGCCGTTGTGCGTGTACTTCTCGTACACGGACTTGGCCCGCTCCAGCGCCGCCTTGAAGTGCGGTAAGATATTCTCCCGCCCCACGTGGTGCTCAAACCCGGCCTGCCGCATCATTTTGGCCGGTTGGGGCAGCGCGTCACACAGGATGAGGTTGCGGCCGGTGGCGTGCAACTTGTCGGCAAGATCTTCCAGCGCGAGCAGGCCGGTGGCGTCGATGGCCGTCATGTTTCGCAGCCGCAAAATGACGACCGGCGGGAGCTCCTTGACGTGGTCGGTAATACTCGACAACTTCTCGGATACCCCGAACAAGAATGGGCCCTGGATGCGAACGACGGTGACGTAATCGGGGATGTGCTTGTCCTGCAAGACGTGCGGACGGCCCTCTTCAACGTATTGCTTCGTTACCTTGGAGACGGTCGTGGTCATCGCTACCTTGCGGATGAATAGCAGAGCAGCGAGAACGATCCCGAATTCTACTGCTACCGTGAGGTCCGCAAACACGGTGAGGGCGAAGGTCGTGGCCCAGACGGCCGAGGTGGTCCACGACATTTTCATGAGCTTCGGGATTTCGCGCCACTCGCCCATGTTGTAAGCGACGACCATCAGGATCGCGGACAAGACAGCGAGGGGGATGTGGCTGGCAAGCGGTGCCGCGAATAGCAGGATGGCCAGCAGGGTAACGGCGTGGATCATCCCGGCCACCGGAGTCTTGGCCCCCGAGCGGATGTTCGTGGCGGTGCGGGCGATGGCCCCGGTTGCGGCAAAGCCGCCAAAGAACGGGGCGGCAATGTTCGCGACCCCCTGCGCCACCAGTTCGACGTTGGGATTGTGCTTGTCGCCGCTCATGCGGTCAGAAACCACAGCCGACAGCAGCGACTCGATGGCCCCCAGCAAAGCCACCGTCAGGGCCGGGGAAAGCAGCACTGGGATCATGTCGCGGTGAACTTGCGGAACAGTGATGCTGGGCAAGCCGCTGGGAATGCCGCCAAACCGCGTTCCTATCGTTTCGACCGGCAGGCCAAAAACCACCGCCACGACAGTGCCGATGAGGAGGGCGGCAATGGCGCCGGGTACCTTCTTGAAGAACCGCATGCACACAATCACCACGCAGAGCGCCCCGGCCGCCAGTAGTGTCGTCGGCAGGGAGATCGTGTGGAAATGCGCGATGATGGCTTCGATTCGCCCCACGAAATCGCCTGGCACATTTTCGATCCGCAGGCCGAAAAAATCCTTGATCTGCGTGCTGGCGATAAGGACCGCGATGCCGTTGGTGAACCCCACGACCACGGGCCGGGGAATGAACCGTACCACCGTTCCAAGGCCGGTCAGCCCCAGGACCAGGAGCATGACGCCGGCCATGACCGTGCAGACCAAAAGCCCGTTGAACCCGTGCTGGGCGACGATGCCGAAGACGATCACTACGAACGCTCCGGTCGGCCCACCGATCTGCGTTTTCGAACCGCCGAGCGCCGAGATGAGGAAGCCGGCAACGACCGCAGTGTACAGGCCAGCCTGGGGCGGGACGCCGGATGCGATGGCGAACGCCATCGCCAGCGGCAAAGCGACGAGCCCGACGGTCAACCCGGCGATCAGGTCCGAAACAAACGTCTTGAGGTTGTAGCCTCGCAACGACTCAATCAACTTCGGCATCTTGCCTCGCTTCATCGCCCAACCTCCTGCTCGGCCTTCTTCGCCTGCTGCTTCTCCAACCGCAGCGTCTCCATCGCCTCGGCCATGTGTGCGAAGAAATACTCCCGCATCTTCGCCAGCACTTCGCCCAGGATGGGGTCGCCGAGCCGGTAGAAGATTTGGTTACCCTCCTTGCGCGTCTCGACGAGGTGCTTGTTCCGCAAGACGGCAAGGTGCTGCGATGCATTGGCCTGTTCGATGCCGATCTTTTCGCACAATTGCCCCACCGACATCTCGCCGTAACTCAGGTATTCGGCAATGGCGACCCGTGTTGGGTGGCCCAGAGCCTGAAAGATGCCCGCCTTGAATTGCCGCATTGAGTCCGGCATCGCCTTCCTCCTCGCCGTCTACGCTTCTTGTGCAGCTTGCCAATATTCGAATAATCGAATATAGCATGACAGCGGAACAAGTCAAGCCGAGTAAAGGCGGGCGCTGTTATGGATCTGCCGCAACAGCCGTTCCACCGTTTCGCCGGCACAGCGTCTGCCAACGCCCCGGGCATGTATAGGTTGGCCGAGCGGTGCAACAGCGGCATCAGGCGTCAGATAATAATTCGCGTCGGTTCCTTGCCCGCTTGCTACAATTGGCCCAGGTTAGCGCAGCCGGCTGCAGCGCTTACGCGGCCGACTTGAACGTGTTGGCGCCGTCGTTTTCGACCTGGGGGCCCTTCGGAAGGCAATTCGTGGCGGCGGCCGCAGCCAAAAACGACAATTCGTCCAAGCACTATGGTGAGGTTCATATGTCTAGCATCGTCGTCGTGCAATGCACACAAGGGTTTGTCATCTCCACCGACACTGTTGCCTTCAAGACACCGGTGGCGGAGAAGCGCTTTGCCAAGGTCCGGGCGAGCACCCACAAGCTGTTTCAGATCAGCGACGACGTGATTGCAGCCGGCGTGGGTGAATTCACAAGCTACCTGAAGGTCTTCAATGCCGCCGCGAAGTTAAAGCTACCAACCGAGAAACTGGTGCCGGAATTGCTGGACTTGGCGGTCAATAAAGCGGCGGATTCGCGCATCTTTGTCGTGTATCGGGTCGATGGAAAAGCCAGGTTAGATGTCTGCGAGTTCGCTCATGTGCGCCGCGATGAGCCCGGGGCGCACAGCTATCCGGATGATTTGCTGAATGGCTTGTTCGACCGCATTTACGAGTCGCCGGAAGGCATGGCGGTGCGCAAGTCGGGCATCCTGGGGATTGCGGCGCTCGTGAATGGGATCAACTCTTTGGCGGCTTCGCTCTGCCCCGAGATGTCGCCGCCTTTCGACACCGTCTGTTTCTTGCACGAGGGCATGTTCGTCCTGAGCGGGGGACTGGCAAAGTTGCCGGTGACGGAGATTTCGTGAGCTGGGCCAAGCCATGCGGTTGCTATTTGTCTTTCTTGCCGATGGGCTTTTTCGGTTCCAGGTAGGCCGGCGGTTTGCGCAATGCATCCAGATATGGGGGCTCTAATTTTTCCTTCTTCAGATTCTTGGCGTCGCGGTTCAGCGCTTCGGCAAGAAGCCGGCGCATTTCGGGATTGTTTACCGGCACCGGAATGCCCTGGAGATGCAAGCCGTTGGGAATCAGTTGCAACGGCGCGACGATAGGAGTTAGTTGGTCGAGCGATTGCTTGGCCTTGTCGTGCCACGCCAATACCAGTGCCAAGCCGAATCGCCCCAGAATGCGGTACGGATGCTCCGCGGCGCCCGGCGGCTTGTCGTGATAATTCCGCTCCATCAAGCTGCGGAACAGCTTTTCGGCATCATCGATCTGGTTCTTCCTAAAATAATATGCGGCTAAATCAATTTGGGCGTTCATGCCGCGTTCCATCGAAGACATGTCACGGGCGTTGGGATCTGCATTGTAATCGGCTAGTTCGCGGGCTAGGCGCTCTTCATTCGTGACCAACGGCTGAACCGGCGGAGGCGGAGTGGCTTGCAGTTTGTCCGGCGCAGGCGGAAACAGCCGGTTCTTCAGCAATCGCACCGTGATCCCGCCTGCGAGCATCCCGACGAGTATGATTCCAACTAGTGTCCAGAGCACCCAGCGATTGGACTGCGATCCCTTCGGCGTCGCCGGGTTGAATGTTGCTGTTTGACCTGAATTCAATGTAGCCTGCGAAGCGGATTTCACGACCGCTGAACTCGGCACGGGAAGGGGTTCGTTCGTGCCGCCAGGGTTCTCGCGTAGCCTGGCCAGATCGCGCAGAATGTCGCGGCAATTCTGGTAGCGGTCTTCGGGCTTCTTCGCCATCATCTTGTGGACGACAGCGCACAAATCGGCCGGCAGGTCCGGGCGAAAGGAAGCCAGCGGTGGAGGCTCATCGGCCACATGCTTGATCGCCACGTCGAACGCCGTGTTGCCGCGAAAAGGCGGCTCGCCTGCCAGCATGTGATAGCAGGTTACGCCGAAGGAATAAATGTCGGTGCGCTGATCGACGGGCTTACCTTGCACTTGTTCCGGGCTCATGTACAGGGGTGTGCCCATGGCGATGCCCGACTGGGTCAGATTGGGCGCGGCACCCGTCTCTTGAAAACAGCGCGACAGGCCGAAGTCAGCCACTTTCACCTCGCCCTTGCGCGTGAGTAAGATGTTCTCGGGCTTAATGTCCCGGTGTACGAAGCCTTGCTCGGCGGCGCGGGCAAGGGCTGAAGCAATCTGCCGCATGATGCTGAGGCAAACCGGCAACTCTGGCGGCCCCTTGCGACTGATGTAATCGCGCAGATTGCGGCCCTCGACATATTCGAGGGCCATGTACGGCATGCCGTCCTGCTCGCCGATGGCGTAAATCTGCACGATGTTTGCGTGCGTGAGCTTGGCCACGTTCTCGGCTTCCGCGCGGAAGCGCTTCAGCGACGTCTGATTGGCGGCGAGTTCGGGGCGAAGGATTTTCAGCGCGACCTTGCGTTTCAGAGACAGTTGCTCGGCCAGGTAGACTTGCCCCATGCCGCCCTTGCCCAGCCGCCGAATGATCACAAATTCGCCCAGCGTGCGGCCGCTCCAGTCTTCTTCCGATTCTGGCGCGACAGCCTGGCCGGCTGCGGCAGGCAACGTGGATTTCTGGGTCTCTTCCATGTCTGGGCTCACATGAAGGCGGCCTGGCGCTCCGCACCGGCGGTCTTATTCTCGAATTGCTCCCAATATGATTATGGGACGAAAAGGGAAACCGGGCAAACCGATTTGATGCGTCCCCGAGCGGCCGCCCGAGTAGTAGTCCGGAGCCTGATAATCCTCTAAAGTAGCAGAACGATAGTGAAGGAGATGTGAATGGCGAGCCTCGCGGCGCAAGCTCGACACTCGTCCGGAAATCAGTGCTCTTGGAGGAATCATGGCCCGACCCGTGCTGCTGTTCAGCGGCCCCTGGACGGATTTGCCGCTGGCGGAATTAGTGGCCCGGGCCGCCGACTGGGGCTATGCAGGCCTGGAATTGGCCTGCTGGGGCGATCACCTGGAGGTACAGCGCGCGGCCGACGATAGCGACTATTGCTCCGAGCGCCTTGACCTGTTGGCCCGCCACGACCTCCAAGTTCCCATCATTAGCAATCATCGCGTGGGCCAGGCGGTGAGCGATCCGATCACTCCCCGCCATCAACCGCTGCTGCCCGATTATGTTTGGGGCGACGGCAAGCCTAAGGGAGTCCAACAGCGGGCGGCCGAGGAACTGATGGCCACCATCCGCGCGGCCCAGAAACTCGGGGCCGGCGTCGTCGCGGGCTTTTCTGGTTCGCCGCTATGGGCGGCCATTAGTGGCTGGCCGGCCTTTTCCACCCACGAGGTGGCCGAAGCGTTCCAGGTTTTCGCCCAGCAGTGGAATCCAATCCTCGATGTTTGCCGAGAGACTAGTGTCCGCTTTGCCCTGGAAGTGCATCCGGGCCAGATGGCCTTCGACATTTACAGCGCGGAAATGGCCCTGGATGCGCTGCACGGCCGCGAGGAGTTCGGCTTTCTCTTTGACCCCAGCCATTTGCATTGGCAAGGCGTCGATCCGGTGGAGTTCCTTCATCGTTTTTCGGACCGGATATTCCACGTGCACGTGAAAGACGCGGCCTTGACGTTGAACGGCCGTAGCGGCATTCTGAATTCATACTTGCCGTGCGGCGATCCTCGCCGTGGCTGGGACTTCCGCAGCCCGGGCCACGGCGGCATTGATTGGGAAGGCATCATCCGCGCGCTCAATTACGTCGGTTACGACGGCGCCCTTTCGGTAGACTGGAAGGACCCCGGCATGAGCCGCGATGCCGGCGCTGAAGATGCGTGCAAGTTTGTCAAACGACTGGATTTTGAAACAGCGTTGCCGGAAGACCGGGACGCGTTCAAGTAGCAAAGGCCGCTTGCGGCCTAGCAGGGATTACCATGATTACCCCAACGCCCGAGCAAATCGAAAACCTGAAATCCGAGTGGACGGATCAGTACGTTCAGGTCAACGCCGAGCGGCCCGAGTTGAAGCGCTTTGCTGGCCGCGTGGGCCGTGTGGTCACAGTGAACTGGAGCGGCAAAGCGCTGGTCGATTTCGCCGACGGCGCCTGGTATGATATAACCGCCTCGGCCGATTGCCTGACCCGCCTGGATCCGGCGGAAGCCAAGGCGAAGTACGACAGCACCGTCAACAGCGCCCAACCGCTGCCGGCGCGGCAAGGGTGAACCAGGAATCGGGAGTCTGACAAGCCGCGTTCGACAAAGAGGACTCATCTGACTCCTGACTCCTGACTCCTGACTCCAATGATTCTCCTCATCGACAACTACGACTCCTTCACCTACAACCTCGTGCAACGGCTCGGCGAGCTGGACCCGCACTTGGATATGCAGGTCTTCCGCAACGATCAAATAACGCCGGAGCGAGTGGCGGAGTTGACGCCGAGCCACATCATCATTTCGCCTGGTCCGTGTACGCCGAATGAGGCTGGGGTCTCCAACGCCATTCTCGAACGCTTTGCACCGACAACGCCGCTGTTGGGCGTGTGCCTGGGTCATCAGTGCATCGGTCACGTTTTTGGCGGCGAAGTGATTCGCAACTACCGGATCATGCATGGCAAAACGTCGCCGATCCATCACGACAACCAAGGCGTCTTTCGCGGCTTGCAGAACCCGTTTGAGGCCACGCGCTACCACAGCCTGGTCATCAAACGCGAAACCTGGAACAATCCGGATTTCGTAATCTCCGCGTGGACCGACGAAGGCGAAATTATGGGCGTGCGGCATAAAGCATGGCCGCTGCATGGCGTGCAGTTCCATCCCGAGAGCTTCCTCACGCTGGAGGGGCCGAAGCTGCTGGGAAATTTTTTGGAAATCAAAGTCGGGCAAGCAGCCCGGTGACAGGTTTCAGATATCAAGGTATAATCTCAGTATGACTCTTCAAACTTTTCGTGATCTTCTGACCAAAAGACCGTTTCAGCCATTTCGACTGGTTATGTCGAGTGGACAGACGTACGAAGTGCGACATCCAGAAATGGCTTGGCTTTCTCGAACGGACATCTTTGTCGGTGTCGGTGAAACCGATGAAGGAGTGCCGGCCGATGTACGGATTTGTTCCTTGCTACATGTCACCGCCGTTGAGCCAACAGGCTCCGCGGCGAGCGGATCGAAATAGCCTCGGCGTTGATGTCAGTGATTCTCGGTCCTAGGCAAAACCCGGGATCCAGCAAAATCCGTCATGTCCATCCGTGGGCTCGGAGCTGCTGTTGTCGCTCAAAGCAACGAATTGCGTAGGTCTTCAGGCGTTCGAATTCGCCAACAGATGCAAATGCGCGCTTGGGTATGATTGCCGCGCTCCGTCGCGTGACATAGATGAAAAGGTAATCGCCCGTGTCATCGATGTGATTCACCTGGCGCCACATATAAGCCGAACTCCCTGCCTCGGTTAGCTCTGTAAGCCATTCATCGTTGAGCACAAGCCGGGTTTTTCCAAGAGATCCTTGGATTTTCTTTTTTGCAAGAATGTGGAGAAGCAGTGAGGATGCCAGCCGACTGAGAATCCAGTGAAGGGGGAGAGCTGCGGCCGCCATCGCGAAAGAAAACGCAACGTAAGGCCAGTACTTCCTGGCATCCTCGATAAGCATGCCAATTGGGCATAGGACAAACCAAAACAGCACGAAAAAGTAAAACATCAGACGAACACAAAAGACGATCCATGATTGCCGCCGGTGGTGGCGATTGAAGGCTACATAATCGTCGAAGGTGGTGTAGTACTCAACTTCCACTTTTTCTCGATCCTGCGTCGCGGCGCCAGCAAGGGCGAAGGCGAATGCCGTTGCTGGCGCTGCGGGCTACGTGACCTCACGTCCCCATCAACGTCTCCAGCACGTACATCTCCAGCGCCTCGTAATCCCGCGCGGCCCGCAGCGACTCGATTTTCGCCGCATCAATGTTTCGCGCCACATCCACCAGCCGCAGAAACATCGCCTTGCTGTTCGTCAGATGCTTGGTCTGATCCTCCGGCTTCGTCGTGCGCATGGCTTTCACGTCCAGGCCGATGCAGCCGTCGTAGTTAGCGCGTTCCAGCACCCAGACGGTGTTGAACGCCCGGCGCAGATCGACCGAGCCGAAGCTTTTGTCCTGGTCGTACTTCAGGCCGTTCTGGTCGTTCAAGTGCACGCTCCAGAGCTTCTTGTGCCACAAGGCGTAGGCCATGTCGTCGCCGGGGTCGAGGCCAGCGAGGATGGAATGAGCGCTCTCGATTAGCACGCCGCTGCGGCTGGGGTCCGCGGTGCGGTAGCACAGGGCCAGGAAGTGGCCCGGCGTGGGCAGGTAGGCCTGGTCCATGGGCTCGTTCGGCTTCATTTCGCCCAGGATGCGAATCTTCCTGTCGTATTCGAGCAGCGCGTTGACTGCGTCGAGAATACGCTGGGCGGCCGTGATGGGGTCCTTGGCTTCCCGAATGTAGGTGCCTTCACGGGCCAGCCAAAGGACGATGTCGCGGCAACCGAGCATGTTGGCAATATCCACGGCCCGCTTCGAGCGGTCGATGGCGTAGCGCCGCTCGGCCTCGGAGTTAGAGGTGTAAGCACCGTCAATGGTGCGTGGGTCCTCCCAGAGCCTCGGGGCGATGAATTCGCAGAAGAGCCCTTCGCCTTCGAGCATCTTCCTGACCTCGGCCACGCCCTTTTTGGTCTGCTCCACGCCCCAGTCGGCCGGCACCACGTCGTCGTCGTGGAACTGCACGCCGTCGAAGCCCAGCTTCTTGTACAGGCGAATTTTCTCGGCAAAGGCAACCTCCGGCCGCACCACCGGCCCAAACGGATCGGCCCCCTGGCTGATGTTCCAAGGACCGAACGTAAATCTGTATTTGCGGGGCGTGCTGCTGCTCATTTCCGATGTCTCCGAGAGGTGGTAGGATGAACGCGGCCATTGTAGTGTCTGGCCGCGCAAGGGGAAACCATGGGCACTTCGGCTTCCAACGACCCGGATAGGGAAAACGATGATCTCGCGACGCGCCGCCCTCGCAGCCACGCACCCCATGATAGATTCTTTGAGGATGGAGAGGAGCCGCCCGAGCGTTATGATCAGGAGGACGAGTTTGAAGAAAGTTTCGATCACACCTGGAAAGCAACGCCTCTGGTGTGGGCGCGAATAGCGCGAAGGCAATATTGGCGTTTCTTTATTGGCTCATTTTGGCTTTTTCTCGTTTACGGTCCGCTAATCGCCTACGGCTGGTTTGTGTGCTTCGTTTTGGCGTACATACTACTCGAGCCATGGATCTTCTTGATACTCGCGCGTCGCTCATTGCAACAGATCAAGGAGGGCGGTCTACCGGCACAGGATTGGAAGACTTACGGTTCCTTGTTGCTATTGCGATTTGGCACGCTGTCATGGGAATACATTATTTGGGCGCTGGGCTATTCGGCCTGTCATGTCCTCCGCGAGGCTTGGTTGCGATATCCGTGGCATGAGGTGGCGGCATGTATGATTCTGGCGCCGATTGTTCTGCCAGCGGCGGCAGTGAAATGGAGGCTAACTCGATTTGCTGCAATCCTTATTGTGGACAAGCGCGCCAGCCTTGCCGAAGCAGTGCGGGTCAGTTGGAGAATTTGGGAAGGGCGATTTTGGCCCTTGTATGGATTGGAGCTAATGATTGCCGCAATGCAATTCGTTGGTGGCTACTTCCTTGGAATTGGCCTGATATTTCTGACGCCGTTCACAATGTTATTTTGGACGGCAGCCTATCTCGACATTATTTACGGCCAAGCGGTTCAAAATAAAGGCAACCGATCGGAGGATGGCGAGACCGAATCTTTTCGCGCTGCGTCGGAAACTGATGCCCTTTCCAAACGTGCCGAGGAGAAATCATGACCGCAGGCTCCGACTCCGAGCGCGAATACGACGACGAGCTTGGCATCGTGCGGCCCCCGCATGAGCCGCCACATGATCGTTTTTTCGAAGAGGGCGAGAAGCCACCCCAGCGCTATGATCTGGATGATGAACTCGAGTACGTACTGCCGAAGGAGTACCAAGTCAACTCGGCCGAATGGTTCCGCATTGGCGGGCGGCACTGGCAAAAAAGCAAGAGCGAATTCCTCAAATCTTCGGTGGCGTACTTCTTCATCGCATTGGCAGGCGGGCTTTTCGCCGGGATGATTTACGCCATCGTGATCGATCCGCCGCTGAAGGCCGGCTTTACGATTTATTCCTTGGGCCAAGTCACCGGCCGGCGAAAAGAGTACGGCGAGTTCTTTTCCGGCTTCCGCTACATTGGCAAATTAATCGTGTGCCAGTTGCCGACCGTGGGTTTGAGTTTCTTTTGTGCCATCGCCTTCGATGTGGGCCTCATTGCCACTATGGAGACACGCCGCTATCTGCTGGTTGGCGGCCTGTCCGCAGCCGGCTTATTGCTGTTAATTTTGGCGGCGATCTATGTAGGCTTTCGGCTCACTGCCTTTGCCTTTGAACTTGTCTGCGACCGGAAATTTGATGCCATCCAAGCCATGCGCGGTTCGTGGCATCTCACCGGCGGCCATTTCTGGGGACTTTTTTGGCTCTTCTTCCGCCTTAAGTTTCTCGAGTTCATCGCCGGGTTGTTCACGTGCGGCATTGGTAAGATCTGGCTTCAGCCGTATATCGCGCTCGTATGGACCGCCGCATACGTGGACATTGCCGGAACGCACCGAATTGCGGATGACGAAGATGAGGCAGCGAGCCCAAGCGAGCACCTAGATGAATCGGCAACCGAATAGTGCATTCGTCCCCTCGGTAGGCTTTTTCGGTAGGAATTACCAGAGCCACGGGTTATCATGATTGGGTGGAATCGACATAGGAAAGTACACACTCACCTTCCCCAGGTGCGGCATGAGACTGCAAATCCTGTCCGGAGCCTTCCTATTGGCTCTTGTATTTCTGGTTGGCTGCGAGCCGCCCAAGGCGGAGCCGCCCAAGCCGCCGGATAAGCCCAAGGAGAATCCGCCGCCGAAGCCGGCGGAGTCGAAGAAAACGGCGCTGAACCCGATCGGCACGCTATTCCTGGAATCGTTTCCCGATGGCCGCAAGCGCATCTTGATCGAATCGGAAGTTTGCCTGCGGGAAGGTATCCTCGAACAACTCCTTTGCCGGGCGCAGACAAAGGAACATGAATCGATTCTCCACGCGAACGTCGACGCACGGCAAATCCATGCCGCGCTGGAAGCGATCAAGGCCAAGCCCGGCACCACGGTGAAATATGAGCCGAAATTCCAACCGCCCACCGGCACCACGATCAAGGTTTCGCTCGAATACGAAAAAGCGCCGGGCGAGAAGGTAACCGTGTCGGCCCGCGACTGGATTCGCAACATCAAGACCCAAAAGGCGCTCGACGTGGACTGGGTCTTTGCCGGCAGCCAGCTTTTCACCGATCCCGACGATCCCAAAAAGGTGACGTACCAGGCCAACTACGGCGATGTGATCTGCGTGGCCAATTTCCCCGATGCCATGCTCGATGTGCCAATCGACAGCCCGAAGGTGAACCGCGACGTGTCGTATGAGGCCTGGACCGAGCGCATTCCAGAGCGGGGCACCAAAGTCACCGTGATCCTGGAACCGGTTCTGGATGAGAAGAAGAAATGACGGTTAGCCGCGAGGCGCAGCGAAGCGGAGCGGAGCGCGGAAACGGCGACGCGCTCCGCTCCGAAGATTCCGCGTCGCGGCTAAAGGCTTTTGAAGTCGCGGTCGTTGGCGCCGGCGCGGCGGGGTTGATGGCCGCCATGCGGGCGGCCGAGCGCGGCAAGCGCGTGCTGCTCCTCGAAAAAAATCGCAAGCCAGGCGTCAAGATCCTCATGTCGGGCGGCACGCGCTGCAACATCACCCATGCGACTAATAACCGCGGCATCGTGGAAGCGTATGGCCCACCGGGTAAGTTTCTCCATTCCGCGCTCGCGGCCTTCAGCGTGCAAGACACTTTGGACTTCTTCGAAGCCGAGGGCGTCGCCACCAAAGTCGAAGAGACCGGCAAGGTTTTCCCCGTCTCCGACAAGGCGCTCGACGTGCTCAATGCCTTGCTGCGCCGCTTGCAGCGCAGCGGTGCGACACTGGCGCTCGATGAGCCGCTTCAGCGATTGTCCCCCCATGGCGACATTTTCGAACTCGCGACGCCGAAGCGCACGTTGACGGCCGAGAAAGTCATCCTTACCACCGGCGGCAAATCGTATCCCGGCAGTGGTACTACCGGCGATGGTTACGCATTCGCCGCTCAGTGGGGTCACACGATTGTTCCCCCGCGGCCGGCGCTGGTACCGGTGCGCATTACCGCGCCCTGGGTGGCGGATCTTCGCGGAATCACGCTGCCGGACGTTCGCGTGCGAATCCTCGAAGGAGAATCCGTCCTCGATCAACGCCGTGGGTCGCTGCTATTCGCGCATTTCGGCCTGACGGGCCCGGTCATCCTGGACATTAGCCGGACGATCAGCGGGCACTCACGGCCGAATTCCCTTCAACTCGAAATCGACCTCCTGCCGCCGCTGAAGGAGGCGGATGTTGACGAATTCCTCCGCCGACAAGCGCAGGAATCGGGAAAGAAGCAACTGACAGTAGTGCTGACGAGCCTGCTACCGCGACGGTTATGCGACCACGTACTTAGCCTGTGCGGCCTGCCAATCGAGCGTAAGGCTGCAGCCCTGAGCCGCGAGGAGCGCGCCTGCATTATTGCAGTCGTCAAGCGTCTCCGTCTGCCGGTGGCCGGCACGCTTGGCTTCGAGAAAGCAGAAGTCACCGCCGGCGGCATCGCGCTGAATGAAGTCGATTCGCGCAACATGCAGAGCAAGCTGGTACCGAATCTTTTCCTGGCCGGGGAAGTGCTTGATCTCGACGGCCCCATTGGGGGTTATAACTTCCAGGCCGCATGGAGCACCGGCTGGCTGGCGGGGAACAGCGTGTGATTTTTTGTCGCGGAGTGCGTTACGGTTTCGGCCTGGAGGTGGAGCCGGCGGTTACATAGAGGGCAAGATCCTCGTACTCTTCCGGCTTGAGCTTCGCCAATTGGCCCATCACGGGCAGGATGGACTTCTTCCAATCCTTGGCGGAATAGTTATAAACCGGCTTGGGGTTGTGGCAGCGGGCGCATTTTTCCTTGCTGATGTAGATCTCCCGGCCGGCGGCAAGGTCCTCTTCGGTAGCGCGCGATTCGGGCGCCGGCGTCAGCATCGGGGCCGCCATTTCCAGCGGAATCTGGCTGCAACTGATGGTGAGCAGGAGAATCAGGCAGGCGCCGGCCCAACGAAATCGAAGATAGCGGCTCTTGTCCATGACGGGATTCCTTTCCCATCTTCCGAAGACCATGACACCAGAATTGGCGGATTGCGCGAATTCCTACACCGCTTGATTTTTTCCGTCAAGCCCATCCCGATGGGCCCTGGCATCATTTGGCGGAATGCGCAGTGCCCAAATCATCAAGCCACGCTTTTGCCCACGGACTTCGGCGATTTCGGTGAGGTGGGCCATCTGCTGGAATCCCAAACTTTGATTGATCCGCGGCGTGGCTTGATTGTGGTCGAAGTGCATACTGAGGAGCGTAGTGATGCCCAGCCGGGGGCATTGCTCGATAGCCCATTGCTTGAGCCGCCGGCCAATGCCGCGACGATGGAATGCGGTGGCCACGTAGACGCTCACCTCGGCCGTGGCCCGGTAAGCCGGGCGGTCGTGGTAGAATGACGACAGGTAGACCGTGCCGACTACTTGTCCGTCAGCCTCGGCTACCCAAATGGGCCGCCGGGCCGGATCGAATTTGCGAAACCAGTCGACGCGGTCGGCCACGGTGATCGGCCGCGTGTCGGCCGTGGACCAACCGGCCGGTATCGACTGGTTGTAGATATCGACGATGGCCGGCAAGTCGGCTTCGATCGCATTGCGGATATGCAAATTCACGGCTTCTTGTCTTCCTTCACGCGCTCGAAGATGAACACCACGTTGGCGCTGTCTTTGGTTGTGAAGTCCTTGGGGCGGTTGGCTTCCTTGGCGCCGGGCGGCGTCATGTTGACCGTCCATTTGTCGCCTTCAAGTTTATAAACGCCGAACTGCGTTTTCCCTTTCTGATTGCCAGTCTCGTGCGCCGCCTCGATGGTCCTCGGCTTCTTTTGCGGATTGATCGTTAAGGTGAAGCGGAACTCTTCTTCCGGCAATTTGCCCGACGACTTGCCATCGGCGCCAACCGTTATGATGAACTCCGGAATCTGGTCCTTCGGCACCGAATTTCCGTTGGCCTCCACTCCTACCGTCTTCCACTTCCCTTGCAATGCTTTGAACTCTTTTTGAACGTCGTCGTTGTCGGCGAGGGTCAGCGAAGGCACGGCGAGCAGAACAGTACTACAAAGGATTCGCTGCATGAATGCTCCTAGGAAAGAATGGTGAGTCCAGTCCAAACCGGCATGGACCGTCGACCGCATTTGATCCGACCGGGCAAAGGACTTGCTTTGCATGGCTGCCATGATATTGGTCCTGCTAGTGTCCTGAGTTAGAAGTTCGTTTACAAACTTTCTCGATTTTTTTGAGTATTGAGTCGGTAGTTGCCGTCCACTGAAACGGTTTGGGGTCGCGGTTGTGTTCCGCAAGGTAG
>Ga0070732_10000191_pt1 | contig 49597 bp, 39 predicted proteins | sample Coa_R1_5_FD_66449 | JGI IMG/M metagenome (GOLD analysis project Ga0070732, IMG submission 66449) | Surface soil microbial communities from Centralia Pennsylvania, which are recovering from an underground coalmine fire - Coalmine... | ecosystem: Environmental > Terrestrial > Soil > Unclassified ... | reverse complement strand
TCGACCGTTTCTGAGGGAGTAAACCTGGACCTGGGTCACGTTTGTATATTGATCGGTCCTTGAGTCTGTCACGCTGCCAGGCCTCAACGAGATGACATGTCGCACTCCGGTCGGAAGCCAGGAGTATTCCACACACGCGTCAGACGGACCCTCAGCTTGGCAGCAGCTAAAGACCAGCGTCACATGTGTTGCCATAAACCTCCAATCGCAGGGGCATAACTTACCACGCGTAGCTAACCGTTAGACAGTTCAGTCGCGTCTGCGCTGGTCCGATTCGCCAGCAGCCTCTCGACTTCTCCCCGAAGCGCGTCGTCACCCTTGCAGGCCTCATGGAGGAACGACGCCCGCTCATTGGGAGCGAGTTCGAGGGCGGAGTTCAATATCTGCGAAATCTGTCGCCGTCGGACGGCGCCCATGTTGTCCCTCTGGCCTTACGCGGAGACTGGAGAAGATCGCCCGGGGCGACTTTGCCTGCGCGGGAAGAGGATGTCAAGAAATCGGCCCTAGGCGCGCGGGCGCTCTGGCGAAACCGTACGATCTTCTCACTGACCTCCACGGAGCCAAGAACGCCGGACCTTGGCGCCGAGTTTGACACCGCGTATGACTGTATATACAATGAATCCGGGGATGATCGAGTTCGACCCGGCGAAGAATACTGCGAACATCAAGAAGCACGGCATTGCCCTCGGCCGTTATGCGGACCTCGATCAATCAACCGCGATCGCCGAACTATCGCCGCGCCACGGCGAGGATCGCCTGTTCGTTCTCGGGTTCCTCGATGGGCGCCTGCACGCGGCTGTGATCGTGGTCCGCGGCGAGGCAACGCGCGTGATCAGCCTGCGACCGGCGCATCAAGACGAGCGATACGATTATGAACAAGAACAACTTCGACGCCCCGACCGCTGAGAACCCGAAGTGGACCGCCGGGCGGATCCGCGCGGCGGTGCCCCTGAAAGACGCGATCGCCGCCGTTAAGAGGAAGCGTGGCGGCCAACGAAAGGACATCACCAAGCGGGCGGTGAGTCTGCGTCTCGATCCTGACGTGCTCGAATACTTTCAGCGCGACGGGCGAGGATGGCAGACCCGCATCAACGCGGAACTGAAACGGGTCGCGGACGTGCGACGCTCAGCGACCTCGGAACGGCCGCGCCGTGGCCGCCGGAGGGCCGAATAGAAAAGGGGCCACTGGACCCGAATCGACGAGAGCGTTGCCGCACACGTCGTTCGCAGGTTGTTCCAACAACGTCGACTGGTCCCGGTCCATCGTCGGCAGTCGCGCCGGGTGATGGACACCTCTTGAATAGACCTTGCCCGAACTTGGGAACAGCTTGGGAACAGAGCCCCCCGGAATACCCTCTAAAACGACCGATCAGCCGAAACCAGAAAGCAAGACGAGTCAATCACTTACGGGTTGCCGCCCAGTCTGCAAAACCTCCATCCCCGGTTCAATTCCGGGCGGCGCCTCCACTACTTAACTCTCAATAAATGCAGCACTTGCGCGGATGGTCCACCTGTCCCAGTTGTGCGACTTGGGAACAACTTGGGAACACGTAGAACCACCGGGAAACAACGTCCGCTCGAGCTGCTCGATCGCCTGCCGATGCGACGCGTCGATGACGTGCGTGTAGATGTTGAGTGTGGTCTGCACGTTGGCGTGGCGATGATGACAATCTCGCGGGCCCGGGACGCGGAGGGAGCGGTGACTTGGGTCCAAGGTTGAGAGTATCGTCGGCCAGCTAGGGAACGCACGGCGGAGGCTTGACGCTTCGACTTGCCATCGTCGGGGGCAAGGTGGAACTGATCAGCGCCGACGTATGGATTTCTTGACGAGAGGGACGTTCGCCGGCGTCACGGGGCCCTGGCCGCGCCAAGGAGCAGGCCGGCTCCGCAGCCAACCGAAACCCTATGTAGATCGTCTATATACGCATGGGTCGGGGACTCGGACTGGCGGCGCTTCGGGTGCTGCAGGCCATTGCCGACGGGCGGCAATACGGCTTCGACGTCATCGAGGCCACCGGCCTGGCGAGCGGGACCGTGTATCCGGCCCTGACGAGGCACGAGCGCGACGGCTACGTCCGGTCTTTTTGGGAGGATGCCCGGCTCGCCACAAAGGCGGCCCGCCCGGCGCGTCGCTACTACCGGCTGACGCCGGCTGGCCACCACGCGCTCGTCCGGACCCTAGGCGAACTCGACGTGCCCATGCGGCGCGTCCGGGCGCACTCATGAAGATGTCCAGCGCCCGGCGGCCCGCGATGGCCGTGGCGCGCACCCTCATCGCCGTTGGCTCGAGGCTCGTGCCGGCCGACGCGCGAGCCGAATGGATCCGCGACTGGCAGGCCGAGGTCGCAGCGGTCGCCGACCGGGGCCGTTCACCCGTTCGCTTTGCGTGGGGAGCCCCCAGACACGCGTTGGCGTTACGCCGGGACGACTGGGGTCTGGCCGTCGTGTCGTCGGACGTCCGATTCGCCTGGCGTTTTCTCCGGCGGCAGCCCGCGCTCGTCACCGCGGCCGGCGTGACCATCGCCGTCGGCATAGGGGCCACCCTCGCCATGTTCGGCGTCGTGGACTCGATTCTTTTCACGCCGCTGCCGTATCGCGATCCGGCCCGCCTGGTCGAACTGTGGGAGCGGAATCCGCTCTTCAACTGGACCGACGCAGAAATCGCGCCGGCCAATCTCTTCGATTGGCGTGCTCGAAACGTCGTGTTCGCCGACGTCGCCTCGTATATGGGCGGAGCGGACCGGCTCGGCTCCAGCGTCAGGCTCACACTCGGGGGTCAGGACCCGCGGCCCTTTGATGTCCTTCAGGTCTCGGCGAACTTCTTTGAGCTGCTCGGGGTGGCACCCGCGATCGGCCGGACGTTCGCGCCGGGAGAGGACATTCCCGATCGGCACCGCGTGATCGTGCTGGCTGAACGCTTCTGGCGCACGGCATTCGGCGGCCGGAGTGACGTGGTGAACGAGCGCGTCTCGATCAACGGCCGCGAGTGGACGGTCATCGGGGTGATGCCGGCGTCGTTCACTTTTGCCGAGCAGCGTGTCGACGCCTGGATTCCTCTGGCGATGGATGCTGCCCAGACACGCACCATGCGACAGGCCCATCTGTTGCGGGCGATCGCGCGTCTGAAGCCAGGCGTGACCGTGCCCCAGGCGCAGCACAACCTGTCAGCCATCGCGCGCGATCTCGAGCGCGAGTATCCCAAGACCAATCGCCAGATGGCCGTCGGCGTCGGCCCCCTGTCCGAGTGGTGGGTGGGACCCTCACGCCAGAGCCTGCTGCTGTTTCTGGCGGCGGTCGTCCTCGTGCTCCTCATCGCGTGTGCGAATGTCGCTAACCTGCTCATCGTCCGCACGGCCGAACGGACTCACGACCTGGCGCTGCGGGCCGCGCTGGGAGCCAGCCGCAGCCGGTTGCTCCGCCAGCTCCTCATGGAAGCCCTGATGCTGGCATCGGTGGGCACAGCCGCCGGTCTGCTCCTCGCCCTGGTCCTCCTTCGACTCTTCGTCGCGTTCGCGCCGCCGTCGTTGCCTCGCGTGGACGAGGTCGGTCTCAACGGGGTGGTCGTCCTCGTCGCGGTCGCGCTCACGGGCCTGATCGCCGTGCTCGTCGGCCTGGCTCCGGCGGCGATCGCGAGCCGGGTCGATTTGCGCGACGCCATCGCGTCGACCGGGCGAAGCGTCCTCGCGCGCGGGCGACTGCCTCGAGCGATCGTCGCGGCCGAAGTGGCCCTGGCCGTCGTGCCACTCGTGGCCGCCGCTGCCGCGCTGCTCAGCTTTCGTGCGCTCGTGAGGGTCGATCCCGGCTTTCCGGTCGAGGGTCTGGTGACGGCTCGGGTGTCCCTCCCGGCCGCGCGCTATGGCGACGACGGCCAGGCCAGCGCGTTTTATGAAACGCTGGTCGCACGACTCAGGGCCGCGCCAGACGTCCAGGCGGCGGGAGCGACCATGGGGCTGCCCCTCGACTTGCGAGAGTGGACCGGTGATCTGTTCATCGAAACCCAGCCGTCGCTGCACGTGAGAGAGTTGCAGCACCGTTCGATCACGTCGGGCTATCTCGAAGCGCTGGGCGTCCGACTGATCGCGGGCCGGACGATCCAGGCGAGCGACCGCGCGGGGCAGCCGCTCGTCGTCGTCGTGAACGACACGCTGGCGCGCCGGTTCTTCAGCGGACAGAAAGCCGTCGGCCAGGGGATCGCATTCGATCCGCCTTCGCCCACTACGCGCTGGCGAACGATCGTCGGCGTCGTCGGCGACGAGCCGCAGCGGGGATTGGGCGCACCCATTGCGCCGGCGGTCTATGACGCCGAGGGCCAGGAGGAAATGAGCGACCTCGCGATCGCGGTCAGGTCACGCGCACCGGCCGCGTGGACGGCCGCGCTCGTCCGATCCACGATCCGAAGGATCGATCCGCAATTGGCGGCCGCTGAGATCGAGCCCCTGTCGGATCGATTCCATCGCGTGCTCGCGCCCGAACGAGTGGCCGCCTGGTTGGCGGGGGCGTTCGGCCTGGTGGCGATGGGCCTCGCCGCGCTCGGCATCTACGGCGTCGTCGCCTATGCGGTCACGAGTCGTACGCGAGAGGTCGGGGTTCGGGTCGCATGCGGTGCCACCGCGACACGCGTCCTCTCCCTGATGCTGGCTCAGCACATGCGCATGGTCGGAGCCGGCCTGACGGTGGGTCTGGCCGTCGCCGCGGGGATCTTGCGCGTGGCGAGTCCGTTCCTTCACGGGGCCTCGGCGACGGGCGCGACGCCGATCGTCCTCGGGATCGTGACGCTCTTCGTCTCGGCGTTCGCCGCCTGTGTCTGGCCCGCTCGTCGGGCGACGCGAATCGACCCCGCCGTTGTGCTTCGGGACCCGTGACGTCGTGCCTCACGGCCGCCGCAGCCGCAGACCCAGGTCGAGGGTGCGTCCTATCGTCGAGCTCTGGCAGACGCTTTTGGTGGGAGTGAAGTAGTCGGCAGGACCCTCTGGGGCCTTCGCCTCCAGTTCGCCTTACCCGCCCGTTGTCAGCTGGAGCGCCAGCATTTGCAGATCGTCCTGTCGATAGATGCGACGGTTGACGGCGCCATGCACGCGCGCGGCCCAGCGCGACGGGATCGCCTGGAGGCCGAACGAGGCCCCGGCCAGTCCGCCCGTCACGCACGCGACCGTGTCGACGTCGCCTCCCACGTCGCAGGCCTGCCGCATCGCGGCCTGGAATGACGCCGCCCGACGCAGGATTCGCACCGCCTGCGCCAGGCAGCCCCAGACCGTGCTGTTGGCCGGCTCGTCCGTCGCGCCGACATGGGGCATAAGCAGCGACCGGTATCTGGCGGCATGCGGCGCCGGCAGGTGATCGAGTAAGCCAGGCAGCGCCTCGAGAGCCGGTTCGTCCCGTACAGCGGCGCGAATCATGCCGTGGTAGAGCGCCACGCCCCAGCCGGCCGCTGGATCGCCATGCGTGAGGGCCGAGTGCGCCTGGGCCAGCGCGAATGAGGAGGCGAGATCGCCGCCGGCGGCGAAGAGCGCCGACGTGGTCGCGCGCATCAAGGATCCGTTTCCCGCCGCCCGACCCGTGAGCTTGAAATGCCGGGCCGCGGCATCCGGCGAGCCGCCGTCGCAGAGAACGGCACGCGTCTGGCCGCCGACGTCCTTGGCTGTCGCGGCCCAGGCGCGGAACCGCGCGAGCAGGTCGACGCCGTCGAACCCGCCGCGGTCGATCAGACTCTCGGCCAGGACGATCGCCATCTGCGTGTCGTCGGTAAATTCGCCCGGTGCCCACCCGAACCCGCCACCGCCAATCATCTCGTCGGCGTCCGGTCCGGGCATCGACGCCGGGAACCGCCTGCTGAACTGACGTGCGGGTCCGAACTCGAACGGCGCACCGAGTGCGTCGCCGACCGCGCTACCGATGAGGGCGCCCACGGCGCGTTCACGACTGACGACGGTCATGGCACGTGCAGGGAAACGGTATCGTGTCGCGCATTCATGCGCCTTTCACGAATGATCCAGACGGTCGATCTGCACGCCGCAGGCGAACCAGGGCGCGTCATCGTCGGCGGCGTCCCTGACGTGCCAGGCCGCACGATGTTCGAAAAGATGACGTGGCTGCAGACGAACGACGACGGCTTGCGGCTGCGCATGCTCCGCGAGCCTCGCGGGTATCCCGCCGCGAACTGCAATCTGATCCTGCCGCCGACGGATCCCGACGCGCAGGCCGGTTACGTGATCATGGAGCAGGTCGAGTATCCCGGGATGTCGGGCACGAACACGATCTGCGTCGTGACGGCACTTCTCGAGACCGGCATGATCACCATGCAGGAACCGGTCACCGACCTCACGCTCGAGGCTCCCGCGGGACTGATTCGTGTTCGAGCGGAGTGCGCCGGCAGCAAGGTCCGGAGCGTGACGTTCCGCAACGTGCCGGCGTTCGCGACGCATCTCGACACGCCGATTGACGTGCCGCAACTGGGCACCGTCATGGTCGACGTGGCGTACGGCGGTATGTTCTACGTGATCGCCGACGCCGAGCGATTGGGCTTCCGGCTGACGCCCGACGAGGGCGCGGACCTGACGCGCGTCACCGAAATGATCAAAGCCGCCGCCGCGGAGCAGTTGCCGGTCGTGCACCCCGAGCAACCAGGATTCGCGGGCATCACGATTGGTCAGCTCTCCGGGCCCGCCCACGACGCGCGCAATTCCGGCCGGAATGCGGTGACCGTGTCGACGGGTGCGCTCGATTGGCGAAAGCCGTCGACGTGGACCGGTGTGATCGATCGGTCGCCGTGCGGCACGGGCACGTCGGCGAGGATGGCGGTCCTGCACGCCAAGGGGCGCCTCAAAGTCGGAGAGGAGTTCCGTCACGAGGGCATTTTGGGCACCGTCTTTACGGGCCGGCTGATCGAGGAGACGACCATCGGAGCCGGCGCCGCGAAGCGCAAGGCCGTCGTGCCGACCATCACCGGCACGGCGTGGATCACGGGCTTCGCGTCGTACGTGGTCGATCCGGAGGATCCCTTTCCGAACGGATACACGGTCGGCGACATCTGGTAAGCGCCGAGACCGCGCTCGGGCAACGCCGATACGCGCAGGAACCGTCGAGCGGTGCGTAACCGCCGTCCCTATTTCCCGGGCGCGGCAGGCGTGACCGACGGCGGCGTGCGCAGGGCGTCGGCGATCCGCTGCGCGAGGTAGTTCACGATCTTCGCGCGGCTCCGCATCGTCGTCAGATATGCCACGCGAAGGAGTTGCTCCTTGCGATCGTGGAGAGTGCTCTTGATGGCGTCATGCACGCCGGGGGTGTTCAGATCGCGCTGGCCCGCGGTCTCGCGCGCGATGACGGCGATGAGCGTGTAGCCGCCACCGGCCGACGCGGCGCCGACATTGCCCGGGTCGGTCTTCAGCACGACGTCGCGGAGCTGCGGCGGGATGCGGCTGAGCTGTGTCGCCGAGATGAAGCCAAGGTCGCCGCCCTGCAGCGTCGTTTGGGGATCTTCGGAGTAGTCGGCCGCCAGCTCTGCGAAGGGCGTGCCCGCATTCAGCTTCGCCTTCAGCATCTCGAACTTCCTCTTCGCTTCGTCAGGCGTCTTCGCGTCGTCGTTCCTGCGGTTGCGAATCTGCGGGTCGGCCACGGGCGTCACCAGAATCTGCGCGATGTGGTACTGCGTCTCGGGCACGCTGAACTCGGCGCGATGACCGGCGAAGTAGTCCGCGATGTCACGGTCGCTGATGTCGATCTTCGACGACACGTCCTGGTCGAGCACCTTCTGGACCACGAGGTCGCGCCGCAGGGCGGCGCGCAGGTCGGCGGGTGTCGCGCTGCGCTCCTGAAGCCTCTGCTGAAACTCGGCGTCCGACATGCTCGCTCTGCGGGTCGCGTAGGCCGCCTCGACCTCGGCGTCCGTCGCATCGAGCTTGAGTGCCTTCGCCCGCGCGAGGAGCACTTCCTGCGTGATGATCTCGTCGACGACGCCCAATTCGGCGATCATCGCTCCGTCGTCCGTCGTCGACGTGGGCACGTTCTGCGCCTCGCGCCGATAGGTCTTGACGACTTCGTCCTGATGGATCTGGTGGCCGTCGACGACGGCCCACACGTCAGGCGCGGGTGCTCGGGTTTCGGAGCCGCCGCACGCGGCGGAGGCCGCGAGCGCGGAAACTACGGCGACGAGCGTCTGATGGCGGCGCGCGGATCGGCGCATAGGCGTCCTACTGTATCCGGGTCAGAGGGCGGGCGTCGTACTACGGGATAGGATGCGGACAGAGGCCGTCGGTGACCTCCGACGAACCGACGCCTCAGAAGTCACGCTGGTTAGGAAACAGCGTCTTGGCGCATGGTCCTCCTAGCGCATCGAGACGACGGTCCTAGCGCGAGGCCCGCTTGACGGCTGACTCGAACCACGCGAGGCAGGCCAGCATGACGAGCAAGGTTCCTGGAACGATCGCCGCGAGGCGCGGGCCGTGAATCAGCCAGGTGCCGGCCGCGCCGATGAGGACGACCATCAGGATCGCCGTCCCTGCTTTCGCGAGGGCGGGAACCCAGAGGGCGATGACCCCGACGATTTCAATGACGCTCGTCGCATCCGCGCCCCAGGCGGGGTAGCCCCAGCGGACAAAGTGGTCAGCCCATTGCGTGCGCTGACTGACCTTGGACACGATCGCTACAGCGAAGCCCAGCGTGATGAGCAGCCGGAGCGTGAGCGTCAGCAGCCAGCGCCATCGAAGGCTCGGCATGAGGGGTGCCCGATGATACCCGCTCACCGGTCACCGAGAATCCGCGCATAGCAGAGGACATCCGACCGCACACCCGGAGTGAGATTCGGAAATTCTGCATGATCCCGCCAAATGCCTTCTCGGGAGAAACCGCATTTCTCCAGGACTCGCCACGACGCTCGATGCGCCGGGTGACAGAGAGCGTGCAGTCGCACGACGCCCAGGCGGGCGGCAAGATCCACCATCGCGTGAACGGCCTCGCTGGCAAAGCCTTGTCCCCACGCCTCCTTCGCCAGAACGTAGCCCGTCGCCGCCCGATCGGCAGTCTCAAACGCAAGACCCGTGCTCCCCAGGAGCCGACCGTCAGCGCGTGACTCGATCAGATAGGGGCCCGCGGGCCACCGGCTCCATTCCGCGTCGCAGAGTTCCAGGAAAGCCTGCGTGTCGGCCACCGACCGATGCCGAGGCCAGCCGACGAACTTGGTGACATCGGAGTCGCTGGCGTACACCTCGAACATCGACGACGCATCGGCGGCAACCGGGCGCCGGAGCAGAAGCCGCGGTGTTTCGATTCGCTCGCGGTCGCTCGTCATGCGCCGCCGGGCCCGGCGCTCACGCCTCTCGGGCCTTCTCGATTTTCACGTCTCGCTCGGACGAGAGTCTCGCGCGCTCGCTCCGGTACTCGTGCTCGAGCGTGGCACGCTCGGCCGGATCCGCCGTGCCCCGCATCCGCCCCTGATAGAGCAACTCGAGCTCGGCGATTTTCGCGAGATAAAAGGACCGGACCTCCGCGATCGCGGCCTTCTGGGCCTCGGTCAGTGGCCGCCGCTCGACGCCGGCCTGCTCGTCGCGCTTCCGCAAACGCTCCTGGGCGAGTTCGTACGAGGACTTCGGTGGGTTGTTGTCCGTCATCTCGGCACCCGCGTTGCCGGTTTGGCCGTCATGTCGCGAGCGCCGGGTCGCTCGATGCCCCATTTTCGCAGGAAAGTCGGTGCCGGTCCGATCGTCAGGGCGCGCGTCGCTACCGCCATGGACCACAGCCGTGGACTGCCTGTCGAGAGAAGGGCACGCCCGCGCTCTCGGCTGGGAGTAACATATCCGCTCTGAGGCTGACTATCGGCTCTTCCGTGAGGGGCTTCCGTGACACTCGTCCTCCGATTCGTTGGAGTCTAAGCTTCAGCTCGGGGCACGGAGCTTGCGTCTTCCACTAGCTACTCAGTAATGGGTCTCTCGCTCCTGATCGTCGATCCGGACTGGCATGTCACCGGCGCGCTCGCCCTCGAAGCGCGCAAGTGTTGGCGCAGTGTAACGACCTACAGCTCGTTCGAGAAAGCGAGCGAAGCGATTCGCATGCGCGGGCCTCTCATCGTGGTGGCACATGCGGTGATCGGAAAAGCCCAGGGCGTGCACTTGGCGCAGGCGGCGATTCGCGCGAATACCGAGGCGCACTCGGTCATCTATGGCAGCCTGGCTGAATTGGTGCTCGCGCGCACGACCTTCAACCGGCGCGTGTTCTTCGAGCGGCAGACGTTCGTTCGACACAGTTTGCCGCGCTATCTGACCGGCGCTCTCCCGCCCAGCGATCGCCGTGAAGTGCGTGTCGTCGATCGCCGGACCACGTTTCGCGGCGGTCGGCGCGCGTCGGACCTGGAGGCCTTGCGGTCGCTCCGACCCACGGGAGTCGCCGTAGGCCCGCCTGGGAGCCGAACCGGCGCTTGGTGACGGCGCGCATCACGCGCGCTCGCCGAGGACATTCGCGCGGCGCCACCAGCCAGCAGGTCAGTGGGTGGCGGCCTACTCTTTGAGCGCCGCCGTTGGGGCCATGCGCGCCGCCCGCGCGGCGGGAATCGCGCTCGCGACCGCCGCGACGATGACCAATGCGGCGGCAGCCAGGGCCATCGTCGGCGGGTCGTTGGGCTTGAGATTGAAGAGCAAAGAGGCGGCATAGCGTCCCGTGGCCATGGCCAACGCCAGGCCCGCGGCGAGGCCAATCGCGACGAGCACCACGGCCTCCCCGAGGATGAGACGCAGCACATTCCAGGGATTCGCGCCGAGCGCCATGCGGATGCCGATTTCGCTCTGCCGTCGTGAGACGCCGTACGACAGCACCCCGTACAGGCCGACGGCCGCGAGCAGGCCGGCGAGCACCGCGAAAAACCCCGAGAGCGTCGCCATCAGCTGCTCGCGCGCGATCGACCCACGCGCGATCGCGTCGAGGTTCCGGATGTCGACGCGCGCAACGGGACTGAGCTCGCGCACCGCCGTCACGATCGCGGCGGTGACCTCGGGCGCGGAGCGATCGGTGTGGATCCCGATCGAGACGTCCGTGCCGGGATGGGCGTCCTGCCCGTCCGGGAAGTAGATGATGGGCCCGAACGCTTCCCGCAGATCCGAGTACTTCGTGTCGGCGACGACGCCGACGATGGTGTACGCCGGATGCGGTTCATTGGGCGCGCGCTCGAACTCGAACGTCCGGCCGAGGACACTCCCACCGCCAAAGAACGCCTGGCCGAAGGCGCGATTGACGATCGCGACGAGCGGCGTCGTGCGCGTGTCGCGGTCGCTGAACGGGCGGCCAGCGACCAGGGGAATCTGCATCAGACTGAAGAACTCGAGGCCCACCTGGTTGAGATTCGGATAGGGCTTGCGGGGCTTGCCGTCAATCACCAGGATGTCGTTCGCGCCGTCGCCGTCGAGTGGGACGATGGACATGGAAGCCGCCTCGCCCGCGCCCGGAATAGCCCGCAGGCGATTGGCGATCGTCTGTTGAAACGCCTCCTGCTCGTCGACCGGCACGGCAGCGCGGCTGTAGTCGACGTGCACGATCCGCACGCCCGCCGTCCGAAAGCCGGGATTCTCGAACGCGAGATTCCAGAACGTGCGCACGAAGAGCAAGGCCCCTACGCACAGCATGACGGAGAGCGCCATCTGTCCGATCACCAGCGCCCGACGAAACACGAATCGATCGCGGCTCTCGGTGAGACCGCGTCCGCCCGCACGCAGCGCAGCCGTGGGCGCCGTTCGTGTGGCCCGAATCGCCGGCGCCAACCCGAAGATGAGACAGGTGAACACCCCGGCGCCGACGGTGAACGCGAACACGCGCCCATCCACCGCGAGATCGAAGGCCAGCGGGTTCTGCGGCGTGCTCAGGAACGACACGAGCGCGCGACTGAGCTCGGTGGCGATCCACGCGCCCGCGCCGGCGCCCACCGTCGCGAGCAGCAGGCTCTCGACCATCAACTGCCGCACGAGCCGGCCGCGCGACGCGCCGATCGCGAGCCGGACGGCCATCTCGCGCGCGCGCGCGCTGGCGCGCGCGAGCAGTAGGTTCGCGAGATTGCCGCACGCGATGACGAGCACGAGCCCCGTGATCGCGAGCAGGACCCACAGCGGCTGCTCGTACAGGCCGCGCAGTTCGGTCGCGCCCGAGACGCCCGTGTCGGCGGGGAGGGCGCCGAGCAGGAACGCCTGATAGTGCTCCGCATCGCCCACGGCGTAGTGCGGCGACACGGTCGCGTGAAAGATGCCCGGCGAGATCGCGGCCAATTGCGACGACGCCCGTGCGATCGACATGCCGGGCGCGAGCCGGCCCATGACGCCGAGCCACCAGCCGTCCGCTCGGTCCGTCTGGCTGTTCGCGCCATTGAGGAGCGGCTCGGCGCAGAGCGGCGCCGCGACATCGAAGGTGTGCCCCACTTCGACGCCGAAGAATGCCGCGGGCGAGACGCCAACGATCGCGAACGGCCGGCCGTTCAGGCGAAGCGTGCGGCCGACGGCGGCCCGGTCGCCGCCGAACTCGCGGCGCCAGAACCCTTCGCTGATCACTGCGGTTGGCGATCCACAGCCGCGCTCGTCGTCGCGCGCATCCAGCAATCGGCCCGCCACGGGTCGTACGCCGAGCGTGCTGAAAAACTCGCCGCTCACGAGGAGTCCTTCGGCGGGTCGGGATTCACCGCTGTCGGCGAGGTCGACGCGCTCGGTCGACCAGGCGAAGACGTTCGAGAGCACGCGCTGTTCGTCACGGATGCGCCGCCAGATCGGATCCGTCAGCGTGCTATGGCGCGCCGTGAAGTCCCCTGTGCGCCCGTGAGCATTCACGATCTTCACTTCCACGAGGTCCGACGGCTGGTCGACCGGCAGCGGCCGCAGTCGGACCGTGTCGAGTAACTGGAAGATCGCGGTGTTCGCGCCGATGCCGAGCGCGAGCGAGCACACGGCCACGACCGTGAAGGTCGGACTGCGCCGGAGGAGCCGCGTCGCGTACGTGAGGTCCTGCCAGAGGGTCTCCAAGCGGCGGAAGGAGTTCATGCGGTAGATCTCCTCGCGAACGAGCGTCGCGTTGCCGAGCGATCGGTGCGCGGCCGCGTGCGCCTCGGCCGGCGTCATGCCGCGTGCCACGTTGTCGGCGATTTCGATCTGCAGATGGACGTCGAGTTCGCGGGCGCGCTCCGCGTCCCAGCTCGCCCGATGGAAGAAGCGCTTCCAGCTCATGCCTTTTTCGCCACCCGGCCGGATCCGAGGATGCGGCTCACGGCGGACGCGAGCAGCGCCCACCGACTCGACTGGTGGGCGAGCTGGCGCCGGCCGGTCGCCGTGAGACGGTAGAAGCGCGCGCGGCGGTTGTGCTCCGACGCCCCCCAGGCCGACGCAATCCACCCGCGATCTTCCAGGCGATGCAGGGCCGGATAGAGCGACCCGTGCTCCACCTGCAGGACGTCATCCGATTGGCGCTCGATCGCGTGGGCAATCGTGTGGCCGTGGGCGGGACCGAGAACGAGTGTTCGCAGAATGAGAACGTCGAGCGTGCCCTGCAGGAAGTCCTCGTGCATCGCGGAGGCGCCGCGTTTCGGCATGAGCCATCCTACTCCACTAGATCATCTCCTGGAAGCTCCAGGAGATCATCTTCTGGACGAGTGGCCGCTTCCGGACGGCGTGGCAAGGCCGGCGGCGGCCCGGCGCCGGTCGAGCAGCGCGCGGCCTGACGGGCTGACGCAGACGATGACGCGTCCGTCGATGTCCTCGCGCGTGACGAGCCCTCGGTCACTCGCGTCTTCCCACACCGGAAGTCTCGGACAGGACGTGCGCCACGCGTCCATGACCTCGTCATAGGTTCGCTCGCGCGAGGCGAGCCACTCCAGGAGGTCGAGAATGAGCGCGTCCACGACGGGGTCGGCCACGGCGTCCTTCAAGGATGATGACACGAGCGGTTCAGTCCGGCAGTGGCCGGCCTCTGGTCTCCTCGCCGAACGGGACGAGGAGCAGGCCGACGAGGAACGCGATCGACGTGAACGCGACCGGAGTGCCAATCGTCTGGTACGCCGCGACGCCCGCGCCGACGAGAAACGTGATGCCGGCTCCGGCAAACCGGCCGACGGCCGTGGCAAACGCGAACGCGCTTGCGCGACACTCGGTCGGATACTGCTCGGGCAGCCAGAGCGTGTACAAGGCGAAGTTGCCGCCGCCTACGCCGAGGACGAACAGGACCACGAAGAAGGCTTGGATCGCCGGAGTCATATAGAAGACACGACCGAACCCGACCGCGATCGCGAGACCCGTGACCGCGAAGTACATGGCGAGCGTCCATCGTCGGCCCATCGACTCGGCGAACGCCGGCAGCAGGAGGCAGCCCACTATCGTGCCCGCCGAGAGCACCATCGTGCCCGCCGACGCGAGCCTCGCCGCCCCAGCCACGGTGTGGCCCTCGCGCAGCGCAATTTCGCGCACGGACGCCGGGACGTACACCGATCCGGCCCAGAGCCCGACAATGGACACGAAAAGGAGCGCTGAGTTGATCCAGGTCCGGCGCGCGTAGGTCCGGGAAAAGAGCATCCGAAAGGCGTGTGCCATCGAAGGACGATGTCGCGCCGCCGTCCGGGTGCGCCACACAGTCGATTCGGTGACGCCATAGCGGATGAACGTCACGAGGAGCGCCGGCGTGCCGCCGACGATGAACATCCAGCGCCAGCCGTAGCGCGCGCCGATGACGTAGTTGGCGATGGCCGCGAGAAAGACGCCGAAATAGAACCCGGTGTGCAGGTAGCCGGCCCCGGACGTCCGCCGCTGCTCCGGCCATGCCTCGGCGACGAAGGTCCCTCCCATCGACCACTCGCCGCCAATGCCGATTCCGGCGAGGAGCCGAAGGACCGCGAGCTGCCAGACCGTGGTCACGAACCCGCAGAGAAACGTGAAGAGCGAGTAGCAGAGGATGGTCAGCATCAACGTGCGGACCCGACCGAACCGATCCGCGATCGGTCCCCACAGCGTCGACAGGCCCCACCCGATGAGGAAAAGCGCAAACAGGAGGCTGCCGTAGTAGCCGACATGACCTGCCGTAGCCTCGATGCCAGACCGTGGAAGAAGTTCAGTCAGCGCCGGTGCGAGCACCAGGGAGTAGATGAACGAGTCCATCCCGTCGAGCGCCCACCCGCCCCAGGCTGCCCAGAAGCCACGGACCTGGTTCGGCGTGAGCGGGATCGGTCCGACCGACCGAGCGACCGTCCGAACCGGCGTGGGCTCGATCATCGGCGGTGAGTATACGCGCGGCCCGCCGCACCTCTCTCGTCCACACGCGGGAGTAGAATTGCCCGGCCGTGCAGCTCCTGGATCTCTTCGACGTCACGTTCGAGAGCCAGCGGCACGACGTCGCCATCGAACTCGACGGGCCCGGCGGTTCGATCCAGCTCCTGACGTTCGGCCAGATTGAGGGCCGCGCGGATCGCACCGCGCAGGTGCTGGCCGCGCGCGGACTGGCTCCCGGTGACCGACTGTGCGTCTGTCTTCCGAATGGTCTGGCCTTCATCGACATCTTCATCGCGTGCATGAAGCTCGGCGCGGTACTGGTGCCGATCAACGTGCTGTATCGCGAGCGCGAGATCGCGCACATCGTCGGCGACGCCGCACCCAAAGCGGCCGTGGCTACGGCGGATGGCACGCCGCTGTTTCCGAAGGGCACGACGGTGTGGGACGTCGAGGAGCTCACGGCGGCTGCCGCCGGTGCACCCGCGGGCCGCGTGCGGACGACGATCGATGGCCGGACTCCTGCGACCTTGATCTACACATCGGGCACGACAGGTCGATCGAAGGGCGCGGTCTTGTCGCACGACAACGTGCTGGTCAACACGGCGAACCTGATCGCCTGCTGGCGCATCACGTCCGCTGATCGCTATCTGGCCGTGCTTCCGCTGTTCCACGTGCACGGCCTCGCCAATGGCCTCGTGACCTGGCTCGCCTCCGGCTTCCGCATGCGCCTCGTCGAGCGATTCGACGCGTCGCGCGCCGCCGATCTGTTCAGCGCGTTCAAGCCGACCCTGTTCTTTGGCGTGCCGACCGTCTACGTCCGGCTGCTCGAGCTGCCGATCGAGGTCTCTCAGGCTATCGGGCGGCACGCGCGCCTGTTCGTGAGCGGATCCGCCCCGCTCCAGGCCGCGACGTTCGAGGCCTTCCGCGCCAGGTTTGGCCACGCGATCCTCGAGCGATACGGGATGAGCGAGACGCTCATGAACACCGCCAATCCGTATGCCGGCGAGCGACGACCCGGCACGGTGGGACTGCCACTCCCCGGAGTCGAGACCCGAATCGTCGACGGAAATGGGACCGATGTCGGCGCAGGCGAGCCGGGCGAGCTGCTCCTGCGAGGGCCGAATGTGTTCCAGGGCTACTGGCAGCAGCCCGAAGCGACCGCCGCGGCGTTCGTCGACGGCTGGTTCCGAACAGGCGATCTCGCGGAGCGATCGCCGGACGGGTACTACACGTTGTGCGGCCGGCGCACGGATCTCATCATCTCCGGCGGCTTCAATATCTATCCCCGTGAGATCGAGGACCTGCTCCTCGAACACTGCGGCGTACGCGAAGCCGCCGTGGTCGGCGCTGTGGATCCGCGGCGGGGCGAAGTGCCGGTGGCCTATGTCGTGGCTGACCAGCCGATCGATCAGGCGGCCATCGACGCTGTCTGCCGCCGCTCGCTCGCGTCGTTCAAGGTCCCGCGCGGGTTCATTCAAGTGCCTGCGCTGCCGAGGAACGCGATGGGCAAGGTCCAGAAGCACCTGCTGCCGCCATGGGAGTGACTACTCCTCTGCCAGGACTTGCGTGGCGGGAATTCGGGCGGCTTGAACAGCGGGCCCGGCACACGCCGTCGTCGTGACCAATGTCATGAGGACCGCGGCTGCGGCGAAGGTGGCCGGGTCGAACGGCGTGACGCCGAAGAGCACGTTGCGGAGCACCACGCCCGAGAGTTGCGCCCCGGCCACGCCCACCAGGGTTCCGGTGCCCACCAGACGGAGACCGAGCCAGAGAAACTGCCGGCGGATTCGAGACGGCGCGGCGCCGAGGGCCATCCGAATGCCAATTTCCCGCCTCTGACGAGCGACGGCCGCGCCGACGACGCCGTACGTCCCCACGGCCGTGAGGAGCAGCGCGACGCCCGAGAAGGCGATCGCCAGTAGGGCCGGCGATCGCCGCAAGAACAGGTCCTCAGCCACCCGCGCGTCCATCGTCTCGATGTCGCTCATCGGCACTTCGGGATCGATCGTCCGGACAGCACGCCGGAAAGTCGAGACAAAGGACTCGGGCGCGATGTTTGTGCGAGCGACCACGAAGAAGGTGTTATCCCCGGCGTACGAGAACGGAAAGTACACGGCGCCCTGCCGATCGTCGGCCGTGATCCCGCGCTGCCGGACGGGGGCGACCACGCCGACGACACGAAACGCCTGGTCATCAGCCTGGGCCCGGGATCCGTTGAACAGGGTTTGGTCGATCGCGTGCTGTCCGGGCCAGTAGCGCCTGGCGAAGTCATCGTCGACGACACACACGCGCAGCCGGTCGCGCGAGTCCTCAGCGGTCAACGGTCGCCCCTCGCGCAGGTCGATGTGCATCGCCTTGAAATAGTCCCCGCCGATTCCGTAGGTGTAGGTGCCGTGCGGGGATTCGCCGGCGGGAAGGACATAGCCTTTCACGGTCACCGCGCTCTTGACGTCGCCGGTCAAGGGCAGCTTCGTGGTGATGCCGACGGCCTCGACGCCGGGCCGGCTCGAAAGGTCGTCCGTGAGGCGATCGACAAACGCGAGGACGCCCGCGGCACCGCCGGCGATCGGCGTGCCCGAGAGGGACACGCGCCCGGTGAGCACGTGATCGACCCGAAAGCCCGGAGCCACTGCGAGCGCGCGATTCAAGCTCGCGGCGAGCAAGCTCGCGCCGACGAGCAAGACAAAGGACAAGGCGACCTGGAGGACGACGAAGACATGACGCAGCCGCTGGGCCTCATGACCGGAGGTGTGGCTGCGCGACGTGTCATGGAGCCCATGGCCAGGGCGGCCTCGCAAGAGAAACGCCGACACGGTTGCGGCCATCGCCGAGCCGATCGCCAGAGCGGCAGCGAAGCCCAGTGCCGCGGTCCGGCCGTCGAATGTCACCGAAGAGCCAAGCGGTAGTCGATCGGCGCCGGCGAGCGTGAAAATCCGCACGCCGGCCATGCCGAGGCCGGTGCCGACGACACCGCCGCCGACCGAGAGCAGCAGCATCTCGGCCGCCACGTGGCCCACGAGCTGTCGGCCGCTCGCGCCCAGTGCGCGTCGCGTCGCGAACTCCTTGATGCGGCCGATCGATCGCACGAGCAGCAGGTTGGTGAGATTGACGACGCCGATGACGAGGAGAAGGCCGACGCCCGCCTGGAGCAGGAGGAGGATGGGGCGAACGGACGACACGTGGTCGGCGCGCAGCGGCCGGACAATCGTGCGGAAGCCGGCGTCACTCATTCGGCGTGCCTGCGCGTACGGCGCGACGAGTTCGACGGCCGCGTTGCGCGCGTCCACCTGCGACTGAGCGTCGTCCAGCGAGACGCCGGGCGCCAGCCTGGCAATCATCGTGGCCGCGCTTCCGGAATGCCGTTCGGCCGGCGCTCTCCGCGATAGATCGGACGCCAGGGGCACGTAGAGCTGGGCCTCGGACGACAGGAATCGAAACGTCGACGGCAGGACGCCCACGATGGCTCGCGGCATCCGGTCGATGCGGATCGTCCGGCCGAGGATGTGCGGATCGGCGTCGAAGCGATCGCGCCAGGCCCGGTCGCTGAGGATGACCACGCGGTCCGCGCCGGGCAGGGTCTCCTGTTCAGCAAATGGACGGCCAGCCGCGAGGGCCACACCGAGCGTCGCGAAGAAGTCCGGAGAGATATGCATGACCGGCTCGCGGTCGGTCGACGAGGCATCGCCGGTGGTTGCCGGCCACTCCCGGTAGATCGAGAGGTGACTGAAGGCGGCGATCTGTCCACGCCGCTCGTAGTAGTTCGTGATCGACGACTCGTCGCGGGCCACGCCGGCCCGCGGGTACGTGTTGAACATCGTGACGAGCCGATCGGGATCGGGGAAGGGCAGCGGCTTGACCAGCACGGCGTCGACCATCGCGAAGACCGCGAGCGTGGCGCCAAGGCACACAGCCATCGTGAGCACGGCGGCGGCCGCGACGCCAGGCGACCGTCGCAGGCTTCGGACGGCGTGTCGCAGGCCGCGCCATGCGGATTCCACGACCGGCACGCGCGCGAGGTCGCGGTGCGACTCCGTGACGCTCGCCCGGCTGCCAAACGCCGCGCGGGCCCGGCGTTTCGCTTCGCCTGGCGTGACGCCCGCGCGAATCAGATCGTGGGTGGACGCCTCGAGATGGAACTCGAGGTCCGCCGTGAGCTGCGCGGCGTCCTGCCGACGTCGCGTCAGGGCGCGCAGGCGCGCGCAGAGCATGTACCACCACCGGGTGGCTGTCATGACGTGGTCCTGATGACCAGGTCGATGGCCGAGGACAGCCGGTCCCACGTCGCCAGCTCGCGTTTGAGGTGCGACCGGCCGGCGCGCGTCAACGCATAGAACTTCACCGTGCGGCCGTTGTCGGCTTCACCGACGGTCGCCGTCACCCACCCCTGACGCTCGAGCCGATAGAGCGCCGGGTAGAGCGAGCCCTGCGGTACCTGCAGCACGTCGCCCGACATCTGCTGGATGCGTTTGGCGATGGCCCAGCCGTGCCGGGGTTCGAGGGCGAGCGCCTTGAGAATCAGGAAGTCGAGCGTGCCCTGGACGAGGTCGGAAGGTTTCCCCATGCGTCTACCTTGACGTTCTACAATACGTCGACAATTGTCGACCGTCAAGGCAACGGAGGCGCGGCTAGGCCGCGCGCCCGCCGGCTCGCGCCCTGACCGTCATCCGGAGCCCGTGCTTCGGGCGCAGCGTCACGAGCTGCATCGGGACGATCGGCCGGCTCGACGCGAGCACGCACCGGTAGCGCTGCGCCATCGTGGCGAGGATCAGCCGCGCTTCGGTCAGCGCAAAGCCGTTGCCGATGCACACGCGCGGCCCGCCGCCAAACGGCAGGTAGGCATAGCGCGGAATCCGCTCCATCCAGCCGGGCGCGAACCGCTCGGGATCGAAGCGCTCCGGATCGTCGAAAAACCGCGGGTCGCGGTGAAGGGCATAGGTGATGATCGTCACGAGGCTGCCTTTCGGCACTTCGTAGCCGCCGAGCAGGATGTTCTCGATCGGCTCACGTGCGACGCCCGGAGCCGGCGGATAGAGCCGCATTGCCTCGCGGATCACCATCTCGGTATACGGCAGGTCCGCCAGATCGGCGGCAGTCGGCGTGCGGCCACTGAGCGTGTGCTCGAGCTCCGCCGCCAGCTTCGCGTCGACCTCCGGGTGCTCGGACAGCAGGTACCACGTCCACGTGAGCGCGTTCGCCGTGGTTTCGTGGCCTGCCAGGAACAGCGTCATCATCTCGTCGCGCAACTGTCGTTCCGACATCCGAGCGCCGCTCTCCTCGTCCCGCGCGGCGAAGAGCAGCGAGAGGAGATCGCCGCCCGGCGCCGATGCCGAAGAGCGGCGCGCCTCGATCATGCGCCGCAGAATGGCGTCCAGCTCCCGGATCGCGCGCCGCTCGCGGAGGTGGCGCCATGTCGGCACCCAGGAGGGGATCTGAAAGGCGTTGATGATGCGTGCATTCGTGGCGTCGAGCACGGTCGTCATCAGTTGGCCGACGTGGTCGCCGTCGTCTGTCAGGTCGGTGCCGAACAGCGACTTGACCACCACCCCGAGCGTCAACTTCATCATGTCCGTGTGGATCTCGCGGACCTGGCCGTCCTGGAACGACTCGAGCATCCGGGCCGTGTGGCTGACCATCACGTCGGCATAGGACGCGACGTGCTTGTGGTGGAACGCGGGCTGCATGAGCTTCCGCTGCTGCCGCCACAGATCGCCGTCGCTCGTGAGCAGACCATGGCCGGCGAGCGGTTTGAACCCGCGTTTGATGAAGCGTGCCTTGTGGAACTTGTCCGCTCGATCCACGAGGACCTGACGAATCAGATCGGGATGGTTCACCTGGTAGACCTTCAACGGGCCGGCCGAGTAGTACGCCAAGTCGCCGAAGGTGCGGGCGATGTGCAGGTAGAAGGCCTGGGGGTCGAACGGCAGCAGCCGTGGAAAGGCCTGCGCGGCCAGAGCCAGGAGCGGATTGATTTTGGGTCCGTCGGGGGTTCGGCGCCTCACGCGGCACGACTCCGACCCCCGATTGTGACAGGTTTCGACGGACGGATTCTCAGTCGCCTCGCAGCGCCGTCACCGGATCGACACGGGCCGCGCGCCAGGCCGGCCAGCTGACGGCCACGATCGCTACAGCTGCGACGAGCACGGCGACCCTCGCGATCGTGACGCCATCGAGGGGCGTGACGCCATAGAGCAGCCCGCGGAGCATGCGCGTGACGCCGGCGGCGCACGCGAGCCCCATCCCGCCGCCCAGTCCCGTCAGGACAGCGCCTTCGCGAACGACGAGGCGGATGACGCCGGCAGCCGAGGCGCCCAACGCGATTCGTACGCCGAATTCCTGCGTGCGCTGCGAGATCAGGTACGCGAGCGTGCCGTAAAGGCCGATCCCAGCCAGCAGCAGGGCGGCGGCCGCGAACGCCGACAGCACGAGCATCGTGAACCGTGTGTCGTCGATGGAGGCCTCGACGATGTCGGCCATGGGCCGAATGTCGAACACGGGACGGCCCGGGCCCAGCGATTCGACGGTCTGCTTGATCGCCGGCCCGATCGCCGCGAGCGGCGCTCGGGTCTTGACGACGAGCGACTCCTCGATCTCGTAGACGGGATACGGCACGAACATCATCGGCGTCCCCTCATCGCGCACCTGACTGGCGCGGATCGGCCCCGTGACACCCACGACGTCCAGCGTCTGGGTTTCGCCGATCGCCAGGCGCTTGCCAAGCGCGTCCCCGTGCCACAACTCGGCCGCGAGCCGCGCGTCGACGATGACGACATGACGATGCTGCATGATGTCGTCGTCGGAGAAGTCGCGTCCCACGAGGAGCGGGATGCTCATCACGGAGAAGTAGCCGGGCATGATGCTTTGTTGCATGCCGATCGAGGGCTGGGGATCCACGTCGTCCCTTCGCCAGTAACGCTGCGTGGTCCGCGCTGGTGCGAAGGGCAGGGGGCCGCCGACGCTCGCCGCGTCGACGCCAGGAAGCGCGCGGACGCGGGCGATCGCGCCGAGGTAGAACGCCGATCGACGATCGATTTCCGGAAACGCCTGGAGGCTGAGCGGGACCTGCGCCGTGACCACGTGCGAGGGATCGAACCCGATCGGCGCCTCGAGGAGATTCGTGAACGTGCGCAGCATCAGGCCCGCCGCGACCAGGGGGGCAATGGACAGCGCGACTTCCGCGACGACGAGGCCGCGCTGGAGCGTGCGGCTGGCCATCATCGTGGATCCGCCGCGGCCGGAGTTGAGTGGTTGACCGAGGTCGTCCCGCGTGAAGAAGAGCGCCGGCACCAGGCCGAAGAGCACGCTGCACGCCGAGGTGAGCCCGACGGTCCACCAGACGACCACGCCGTCGATGGCGATCTGGGATTGCCTGGGCAAGTGAACTGGGCGAAGCCAATCGAGCAGGCCGATGCCGGCGCGCGCCAGCAGCAGGCCGCACACGCCGCCGAGGACGGCGAACACCAGATTCTCCGCGAGGAGCTGCCGGACGAGCCGAAGCCGGGTGGCGCCGAGGGCGCGGCGGACCGCCAGTTCGCGCTCGCGGGTCTTGGCTCTTGCCACCATCAGGTTCGCGACGTTCACGCACGCGATGAGCAGCACGAATCCGACGGCGAGGCTGAGTGCCATGAGGACGGGCTTGACGTCGTGCGTCACCACGTCGCTCAACGAGCGGATCGAGACGCGCAGTTCGTTGTCCGGATAGGCGCCCGGATGCTGTGCGACGAAGGCGGCAGCGAGCCCGTCACACTCGGCCTGGGCCTCGGCGACGGTCGCGCCGGGCGCGAGTCGTCCGACGAGCGTGGCTCCCCGAAAGAGCCAGGCCGGCGCGAAGGTGATCGGCAGCCACACGTCAACGCGCTCCTCGACGTGATCTCGCGGCGGGAGGTAAACGCGAAAGTCGGGCCGCGTGACGCCGACGACCTGCACGTCCCAGTTGTTGACCGTGAGGTGGCGGCCAATGACGCCGGCATCGCCCTGGAACCGACGCTGCCAGAGCTCGTGGCTGATGACGACGCCCTTGATGACCACGCCGCGCGCGTCCTCGGCGCCGACGAGCATGCGCCCGAGCGAGAGCGGCGTCGCGCCGAGGAGCGGCAGGACGTCATCGGTCACTCGGGCGGCCGGGTCGCTCTCCATGACGCCGTCGATGGTGACGCTCGCGTCACGGCCCTCGACCCCCGCGATGTCGGTGATGAGGTGGCTCACCTGTCGCAGGTCGAAGATCGCGCGGGAAGACTCGTATGCGTTCGGCAGGCCCCGCGTGTCCGCTTCGATCGCGACGATCCGGCTGGCATCGGGGTAGGGCAGCGATCGCCAGAGCACGGCGTGGATGACGCTGAAGATCGTGACGTTGATGCCGATCCCCAACGCGATCGTCAGGATGACGACGAGTGCGTAGCCCGGGGACTGCCAGAGCACGCGGCAGCCGTGCCGGGCGTCGCGCACGGCGGTGGCGAGCGTGAATCCCACGCGAACCTCGCGCACCCGCTCCTTGATCTGCTCAGTGCCGCCGGCGTCGAGGAGCGCCGCCCGGCGCGCGGCTTCGGGCGACAGCCCGCGACGCTGATGCTGATCCGCGAGGGCGTCCACGTAGCCGCGGAGCTCCTCATCCAGATCGTGTTCGTGCCGTGAGTGCCGCCCGAGCGCGCGGAGTCTGGCGAGGAGGGTACGCAGGATGGCCATGATCAGGACTTCTATATAGGACTTCTATATCACAAGTGGTCCGGTCGCGGCGGCCCCGGCCGCTTCCCCGGCGCTCGAAGGCCGCGGACATAGGATAGAGGGAGCGTATGCGCCGCCTCGCGATCGCGTTGCTGGGATTCCTCCTGAGCGGAGCCGCCGTCCTCGGCCAGACCTCTCAGGCGCCGGTCTTTAAAGGCGGCGTCACCCTCGTCCCCGTCGACGTGACCGTGCTGGATCACGACGGGAAGCCCGTCCCCGGCCTGACCGCCGACGACTTCGAGGTCAAACTCGACGGCCACGTGCGGCCCGTGCGTGCGTCGGCTTACGAGGAGACCGCGATGCCGGTCGCGTCGACGGCCGCGAGCACGCCCGCCCCGGGACGGGAGATCACGAATGCCTCGCCCGCGGCCGAGCCGCGGCTGTTCGTGGTGCTCCTCGATGACCTTTTCATCGCGCCCCAACGGGACAAGGGGATGTTTCAGTCGGCCAGCAAATTCGTCGCGGACCTTCCCGCGACCGATGTCGTGGGGTTTACGACGTCGAGCGGCGTCGGCACCGTGAACCCGACTCGTAATCGGGTGGCCGTCGAGGCCGCCATTCGGCGCGCGGTCGGCCAGTTCATGGATCCACGGGACTTGCCGCCGCCACTGGCTGTCGGTCTCGATGAGGCCCAGGAAATCGCCGCCGGGGATCAGGCGCTCCTCAAACGTGTGGTCGGCCGGGATTGCTTCAACGGCGCGACGCCCACCGTCGCCCAAATGACCGGTTCGTGCGCGGAAGACGTGGAGCGAAAGGCGCGCCAAATGGACTTCTTGGTCCAGGACACCACGGACCGGCAGATCCTGTCCCTGCTCGGCGTCATCAACGCGATGCGACCTGCTCCGGGTGGCAAGTATCTCGTGCTGCTGTCGGACGGGCTCGTGGTGCCCAATCGGTCGAAAAGCGGCGGCGCCGTTGCACTCGAGCCCATCGCACGGGCGGCCTCTGCCGCCGGTGTCCAGCTGAGCGTCCTCTTTGCGGATCCGGACGCCACGAGCATCACGGCGAGGGATCACACCGCGGCTGAGGCACTGCGCGACGACGGCTTGGCGGTCATGCAGGGCATCCAAACGGTCGCTGACATGACCGGAGGCAATTTCTATCGCGTCATGGGCCAGCCGGATCGTTTCTTCGGCTTCGTGGCGCAGGCGACGTCGGGTGTGTATCACCTCGGCGTCGAGGCCCCACCCAATAGCCCCCCAGGTCACGACTTCACGCTGGCGGCTCGCGTGAAGCAGCCTGGGCTGGCGGTGCATGCCAATCGCGTCGCGATCCTGCCCGCGCCGACGAAACCGGTGCCGGTCGAGGATCAACTACAGGCTGTGCTCCTCAAAGGCGTACCGAACTACGGCGTACCGGTCTCGGTGGCGACCGTGGTCCGACGGGGCGACACGCCCGCCGAACTCGAGCTGGGCGCAAACGTCGAGGTGCCAGCGAATGTCCCGGGGCCGCTAACCGTGGTATTTGGCCTCGTCGATCCGGCCGGCAAGCTGCGCTCGGGTCGCAAGGTGATCGAAGCGCCGCCCGATGGTCAGGCCTATCGCATCACCGTCTCGTTACCCGTCTCGCCCGGAAACTATCGGTTGCGGCTTGGAGTCGCCGATGCGGCGGGCCAGGTCGGGAGTCTCGACGCGGCCGTGACCGCGCAACTCGGGCATGTCGGACCATTCCTCACGAGTGATGTCCTGACGTCGTGGAGCGGCGTCGACGGCCAGCCGCAGTTCCTGGCCCTTGAAGAGGTGCCCGCCACCGCGGCGAGCCTGCGAGCGTTCCTTGAACTCTATACTGCGCCTGACGTCCCGGCGCCTACAGATGTCCAGGTGCAATGGACCCTGACCGGGAGCGCCGCGCCGCCAGCCGCCGGGCCATCCGTCACGCCGACGCGAACGGCCGACCGTCTGACGGCAGGCGAGCAGTTCCCGTTGGACCACCTTGCGCCTGGAACATATGAGCTCCGCGCAACGGTCCTCGTGGCCGGTCACTCCGTCGGCGCGGTGTCGACGACAATCCGGAAGGCCGAGAAGTAACCCGGAAGGGCTGCCGGGTCCAATCGCCGCATCGTCTGGCACGCATAGCCAGGAGGCCCTAGAATGCGCGCGAGGTCATCGCGTGCCCACTCCTCGACGAACGCTCCTCCTGGCAGTCCTGGCGCTCAGCGCCGTCGCTTTCGCGCAACGCGCGTCCCGTCCGGCGCCGTTCGACGTCGTCGAGGCGACGATTCCGGGGATGCAGCGGGCGATGCAAGCGCATCAACTGACGTCGCACGATCTGGTCGTGCAGTATCTGACGCGCATTGCGCTTTACGACAAGCGGATCAATTCGGCCATCACCATCAATCCGCGCGCCCTCGAGGAGGCCGATGCCCGGGATGCGGAGCGGGCCGCCGGGCATGTCCGTGGCCCCCTCCACGGAATCCCCATCGCGCTCAAGGACAACATCCAGACGGCGGGCCTCCGGACCACCGGTGGCGCCATGGCCTTCAAGGACTTCGTGCCGCCGTACGACGCGACGCTCGTCAAACATCTGCGGGACGCGGGCGCGGTCATCATTGCCAAGACCGTCCTCACCGAACTGGCCAATTGGGTGTCGGGTGCCCCGACGCCGATGCCGGGCAACTACAGCGCGGTTGGAGGCTTCGCCTTCAATCCCTACGACCCGCGGGCCGATCCGCGTTCGACGAGCGACGGCGGTCCGGTGCTGAGCACGGGCGGATCGAGCTCGGGCGCGGGAACCGCCGCGAATTTCTGGGCCGCCAACGTCGGGACCGACACCGCCGGCTCCGTGGTCAATCCGGCGGCGCTCACGATGCTCGTCGGCTTGCGGCCCACGACGGGCCGCATCAGCCGGTACGGGATCATTCCCATTACGGCCGATCAGGACACGGCCGGACCGATGGCGCGCACCGTGACCGACGCCGCGATTCTCTTCGGCGTCCTGGAGGGCGCCTCTCCGGACCCCAATGACGCCGCCACGACCCGATGTGCCGCGCCGCCCGGAGCCGACTACACGAAGTTTCTTCACGCGGACAGTCTGCGTGGCAAGCGCATCGGCATTCCGCGCGGTTACTACTACGATCGTTTGACGCCCCCGGACGCCAGTGCCGCGACGGTCGCGGCCGGCACGGGGCGGGCCGGTCGCGGCGGATGGCGCGGTGGACTGAGTGATGCCGCGAGCAAGCTCATGGCCGACGCCATCGAGGTGTTGACCCGGCTCGGCGCCGTCGTGGTCGATCCCGCCAATCTGCCGACGGTGCTCGATCCCGATCCGGCGGCCAACATCCTCAACTTTCCGATCTGCTCGGGCACCAACAACGCAAAGGGCTCCGACGCGAACTGCTCGGTCGTGCTGAAGTACGGCATGAAGCGGGACTTCAACGCCTACTTGACGTCGCTCGGTCCGGCCGCGCCCGTGAAGACCCTGAGCGACCTCCGGGCGTTCAATACCGCTCACGCGCGCGCCGGCGCGATTCGGTACGGCCAGGCGAACCTCGACATCTCGGACGAGATGGACGTCGTGCAGGATCGCGTCCGGTATGAGGCGGATCGGGCCAGGGACGTGCAACTTGCCGGCGATCGCGGGTTCAAGGCCGCGATCGAAGCGAATCACTTGGACGCGCTGATGTTTCCCGGCTGGGCGATCTCCAACCTCGCGTCGCGCCCCGGCTACCCGGAGATCGTCGTCCCGATTGGCGTGACGCCGTCCGGTCCAGGCGGCGGTACGAATCCCTATCCCGCGGATTTCAATCCCAAGCCGTCGCCCTACAGCGCGGCGTTCGTCGGACTGCCGTGCAGCGAGCCGACACTCTTCGAGGTGGCGTTCGCTTTCGAGCAGGCGACGAAGCGGCGCGTGCCGCCCGACTTACGCTGAGACCCGAGCAGGAATCGCGCGCGCGCCGTTCAGGTTCGAACAGCTCGCGTCTTTCGGCGCTTTGGCTGCGGTTCCACGACACAGGAGTCCTGTTAGTGAGACCTCGGTGTCGCGCCGGCGCCTCAGCGGGTCAGGCGATCCTGATCCGTGCAACACCGTTGCCCGCGACGTAGGTCGGTTTGAGTTCGCGAGACCTGGCATGGAGCATGCACCTCGGCGCAGGCTACGGACGTGGAGCCGATCACCCCCATGCGAGAGCTGCTGAACGACCTGAAATACGCGCTGAGAGTCCATCGCAAGGCCGCAGGCTTCAGCGTCGTGGCCGTGCTCACCGTCGGGCTGGGCATTGGCGCGAGCGCCACCGCGTTCAGTCTGGTCAACGCGATCCTTCTGACGCCGCTTCCGTATCCCCAGCCCGATCGCATCGTCGCCTTACTGCGTCTGGCGCCCCCGGGGTTTGGGTTCACGGAGGTTCCGTCGGGCCGCGTGGACAGCCTGTACTACATGCAGCAGGCGAAGTCGTTCGACGCGGTCGGCGCGTTCAAAGGCGATTTCTTCAATCTCACCGACAGCCGCGAACCCGAGCGCGTCGACGGCGTGCGCGCCTCCGCCGGGTTCTTTCAGGCCTTGGGCGTCGACGCCCGCGTCGGACGAACGATCACGGCCGCTGACGACCAGCCCGGCCACGATCACGTCGTCGTCCTTGGCGATCGGATCTGGCGTGAACAGCTCGCCGCCGATCCAGCCGTCCTCGGTCGGACGCTACGCCTGAACGGCATCGGATATGTGGTCATCGGCGTCATGCCGCCGGGCTTCGATTTTCCGCGCGCGAGCGGCATGCCGGCGATCCTCACGCTCCCTCGCGCGGCCGAGTTGTGGGTGCCGCTTGCGCTCGTGCCCGGCCCGGTCATTCGGGGAGAGGAGTCGGATCTCGCCCTGGTTGCGCGCATGAAGGCGCGGGTGAGCGTTTCCGAAGCGCAGGCGGAAATCGACCTGTTGAGGACTCGGCTGGAAGCGCTCTACCCGTCTGGGAAGGGCTGGTTTGGCGCGCACGTGATGACATTGGGTCGCGAACTGACCGGTGACAGCCGGCGTCCGCTGTGGTTCACGCTCGGCGCCGCGGCCGCGCTGTTGCTGATCGCCTGTACGAATCTTGCGGGCTTGCTGATCACGCGCTCGCTGGGCCGACAGCGAGAGCTGGCCGTTCGAGCCGCCCTCGGCGCCAGTCACGCCCGCCTGGTGCGCCAGCTCCTGACGGAATACCTGCTACTCGCCGTGACCGGCGGCGGCCTCGGGATGGGCCTGGCGTCGCTCGGCGTGCGTGCTGCCGCCCGGCTCGGCCCGAGCGACGTGCCTCGATTGTCCGAGGCGGCCTTGAACCCGACCGTGATCGCGTTCGCGATCGGGGTGACGCTCGTGACCGGCTTGTTGTTCGGGCTGGCTCCGGCGTGGAGCGCCGCTCGGGGCAGCGCGCTCGAGGCCGCCACGCGCGCGGGCCGGCGGGTCGCCGGCGCGAGCGGAACGTTGACGCTTCGCCAGGGGCTGCTCGTCGCCGAGATCGGACTCGCGGTCGTGTTGGTGACGGCGTCCGGGCTCCTGGCACGAACTTTCGTACACTTGATCGATGTGGACCCGGGCTTTACACCCGATCACGTGCTGACGTTCGAGCTGACGCTGCCAGACGGTGATTACGGCGATCAGCCGCACGTCGTCGGCCTCTATCAAAACGTCTTGCAGCATCTTCGCGCCGTCCCCGGCGTCGAGTCGGCGGGCATCGTCGAGACCCTGCCCATGAGTGGCGCGCCGGAGAGCACGGGCGTTCGTATTCCCGGGCGTCCGGCCGATCCCGCCCATCCCCTTTACGCGAACTACACGATCGTCTCGCCCGGGTACTTCACCGCGGTCGGCACGCGGATCCTGCGCGGACGGGACATCCTCGAGAGCGACACCGCGGCCTCCCAGCCGGTTGCGGTCATCAACGAGGCAATGTCGGACGCGTTCTGGCCTGGGGCTGATCCCATCGGTCAGCAGGTGACCCCGCCGATCTTCAAGAACGCCGCGACCGTGGTCGGCGTCGTGCCGGATGAGAAGCACGTCTCGCTCAGCGAGAAGCCAGCACCCGAAATGTGGGTGCCGTTCACTCAGAAGGTCTGGCCGTCGATGCAGACGATGGATGTGGTCGTGCGGACGTCGCGGGACGCGGCATCGATGACGCAGGCCGTGCGCACCGCCGTGCGGGCTGCGACTCCGGACGTGCCCATGGCTCGTGTAGCGACACTTGAGGCCGTCGTGAACGGTTCGCTCCGGGCCCGACGGTTCTCTGTCGTCGTCATCGCGGTGTTCGCACTGCTGGCGCTCTCGCTGGCGTCGGTCGGCCTCTTCGGCGTGATGTCGCACTCGGTCGCACAGCGCGCCGGCGAGATCGGCATCAGAGTGGCCCTGGGCGCGGAGCGGCGCGAAGTGGTCGCGATGATAGTCGCGCAGGGCGTGCGAGTAACGGCAGTCGGCATCGGGTGTGGTCTGCTCGCGGCGGCGGTGTTGACTCGGTGGATTGAGGGTTTCCTGTACGGCGTTCGACCCCTCGATCCAGTCACGTTCGCGGCCGTCGCGGCGACTTTCGTGGCCGTCGCCCTCGCCGCATGCATCCTGCCGGCCCGGCGCGCCGCTCGCATCGACGCCTGGCGGGCGCTGACGACCGACTGAAGCGTCCGGGACGAGTCCAGCCAGGGGCGTCGCATCGAGATGTGAGGGTCGAGGAACCTACGGCATGACCGATCTCCGATACGCCTTCCGCCTCCTGCGATCGAAGCCGCTCTTCACGATCGGGATCGTCAGCACCTTGACGCTGGGGATCGGCGCTTCGACGGCCATCTTCAGCGTCGTGGACACGGTGATGCTCAAGCCCTTGCCGTTCCATGATCCGGATCGCCTCGTCTGGGTCGCCGAACGCAACGACAAGCTGAACCTGCCGACGTTCTCGGCTTCGGCGCTCAATTACCTGTCCTGGAAGGAGCAGCAGCCGAGCACTCTCGAAGCGTTGGGCGGCGTCCGCGGCCTGAGTTTCGTCCTCACCGGCTCGGGCGATGCGGAGCAGCTCACGGGAGCCGGTATTACGGCGTCTCTCGTGCCGCTTTTGGGCGTACCGCCCGTGAGAGGACGCGCGTTCACCGATGGCGAAGATCGTCCAGGCGGGGAAGCCGTCGCGATGATCACGGAAGGGCTGTGGCGGCGGGACTTCGGCGGCGACAACGCGATCACGAACCGCCGGATCGTGCTGAACGGCGTGAGTTCGCAGATTGTCGGCGTCCTGCCTGACGCGATCGGGCGCCTCCTTGGCGCCGAGGTCGCCGTGCCGATCGCCATCGACCCGGCGCAGGAACGGCGCTTGAATCACGTCATGACCGTGGTCGGCCGGCTGCGGGCGGGCGTGACGGTTGACCAGGCGCAGTCGGAGATGGACGCCATTGCGCGCCGCGACGGCGTGACCTACCCCGAAATCAAGGACTGGGGCATCCGGCTCGTGACCTTTTACCGCTGGATCGTCGGCGATCAGCTGCGCATGTCGCTGGTCGTGCTCTTTGGCGCGGTTGCGAGCCTTCTTCTGATCGCCTGCGCCAACGTCGCCAATCTTCTGCTGGGTCGCGCGGCCTCGCGCGAGCAGGAAATGGCCGTGCGCGCGGCGATCGGCGCCAGCCAGGCACGCTTGTTCCGGCAGTTGCTCATCGAGAGCCTGTCGCTGTCGGTCGTAGGTGGGCTCCTCGGCATCGCGCTGGCCGTGGCGAGCGTGAGGCTGTGCAATGCCGAGTTGCCGCAAGGCCTGCTGCCCGTGCCGTCGATCGAGATCAATGCTCCGGCCCTGCTCTTCGCCTGCGGCGTGACGCTCGTCGCCGGCCTGCTGTTCGGCATCGTCCCGGCGTGGTCGATGGCCCGGCGACCTGCACACGGCGCGCTGAAGCAAGCGTCGCGGAGCACCGTCGGCGGCGCGCGTGCGGTGCTGAAGCGAGTGCTCGTGGCGGCGGAACTCGCCTTGGCGACGATGCTGCTGGTCGGCGCGGGGTTGCTCGGCCAGACGCTCGTCAGGCTGCAACACGTGACGCTGGGCTTCGAGCCCGATCATCTCCTCACGTTTCAGCTCTCGCCGCCGATGGGCCGGTATCCCCTCGATGGCAAGGCCCAGCTCTTCTACCGATCGCTCGTGGAGCGGCTTCGCGCCGCTCCCGGCGTGACCGAGGCCGCCGTCTCGAGCGGCATGCCGATGGGCCAAGGCAACTACACCCGCACGCCGATGGCCGCCACGAGCGGGGGCGCGGTTCCCGTTGGGACGACGATCCCCATCGACTGGCGAATCGTGAGCCCAGGCTTCTTTCACCTGATGCGGATTCCGATCCTGCGCGGCCGGACGTTCACGGACGCCGACGGGCCCAACGGTCAAGACATCGTGGTTGTCAGCCGGGCGATGGCCCGAGATTTCTGGGGCGACGCCGATCCGGTGGGTCACTTCATCCGGCGCGTGGGCGACGGCAAGGAGTTGATGGTCGTCGGCGTCGTGGGCGATGTCCGCAACAACTCGCTCGATACCGAGATCCCCTCGATGTACTACGCCAGCGCCCGACGGGTGTGGCCGCTCATGGACATCGTCGTTCGCACGCCTGGCGATCCCGCATCCGTGGTCGCGAGCGTGCGCCAGGCCGTGCGGTCGATCGATCCCGAGTTGCCCATCTCGACCGTGCGGACCGAGGAGGATTGGGTCAGCGCAAGCGCGGCACAGCCACGGCTGAATGCCGTGCTGATGACGTCCTTCGCGTGCGCGGCGCTTCTGGTCGCCGCCGTCGGTGTCTACAGTGTGCTGGCCTACTCGGTGGCTCAGCGGACGCGAGAGATGGGCGTGCGCCTGGCACTCGGTTCTTCGCCCGGCGGCGTGGTGAGGTTGATTCTCCGGGAAGGGATGACCGTGGGTCTTCTCGGGATCGGTGTGGGCGTCCTCGGCGCCTCGGCGCTCGGCCGCGTGCTCGGAGACCTCGTGTACGGCGTGCCCGTCCACGATCCGACAACATTCGTCGTGGTGTCCGCGACGCTCACGCTCGTGGCGTTCGCGGCCTGCGTGCTGCCCGCCCGGCGCGCGTCACGAGTCGATCCGCTGACGGCCTTGCGGAGCGACTAGAGACGCGTGTCGAGGATCAGCCCTTTCGACCGACGGCACAGATCCAGCCCTTGTCGTACTCCTCGAACACTTGAACGTCCGCATAGCCGGCGCTCGAGAGCAGATCGCGGTGCTCGCCGACGCTCAGGTGCGCGTAGGTCATCGTCTCCCGCAGTTGTTCGAGCCTTTGGAGGAGTTGATCATGCTTACCGCCCTTGTAGGCCTCTGCGATGATGATGAGGGTGCCGCCACGCTTCAACACGCGTAGAACCTCCTGCATGTCGGCGTTCAAGTCAGGCCAGTAATAGTGCGTCTCAACCGCGGTGACGAGGTCGAACATCTCATCCGGAAAGGGCACGTGCGAGACGGACCCGAGCCGGACGTCGACACGGGCCGCCGCGATCGCGGTGCGATTGAGCGCTCGTGACGCCGCCACGCTCGTCTCCGAGTAGTCGATGCCGTAGGTCTTCCCATCCGTGGCCACGGCGGCCAGTCGCGCCAACGTCATCCCACCGCCACACCCGACGTCGAGAATCGTGTCGCCGCGGTGAATCGCCACATGCGTCAATCCCCATTCGGTCACCTTCGAATGGCGACGATTCATGCTCCAGAGATTGACCCGTCCCAGCCAGCCGTCCGGCTTGCTGCACTGACGCAACAGCGCCTGTCCGAGGCTCATGACGGGGGCCAGAGATCCGGCACCGCAGCGGCCGAAGGGAGGATGTGCGTGTGGGGTGCCGCCTCGAGGGTCGCGCGATCGTGCGCGCCGCCGAGCACACCGATTCGGTATCCGGCGCCGGCGTTGAGCCCCGCCTCCAGATCCAGCCGCGTGTCGCCGACGACCGCGACCTGTTGGGCGTCGGTGACGCCCGTGAGTGCCATGCTGCGGAGGATCATGAGCGGCGCCGGCCGGCCCAGTGGGACGTCGTCGCCACACACGATCGCGTCGATCACGCCGGCGGGCCACGCGACGATGCCGAGGATGAGGTCGAGGAGGTCGCGATGGAATCCTGAGTTGATGGCCACTCGGATGTCGGCCGCCTGGAGCCGTTGAAAGGCGCGAGTGACGCCGGGAATGGAGAGATCCGTGGCCTGACGCAGCCGTGCGGCCAACGCCGCCCGGAAGTTGCCGTACACGTTCGACGCGAAGGCAGTCTGCGCCTCAGACGGAAGCCCTGGCCGGCGTTCGGCCACCACGCGTCGAATGACCTCGCGCTTGGACGCACCGCGCCACCCGTCGATCTCGCTGGCATCGACGTGAAGCCCGGTGGACGCCAGGGCTTCAGCGAAAGCGGCGGGAACGTCGCCCGTGTCGCGAATGGTCGTGCCGCCCAGATCGAAGACGACGAGCGCCGGCGCGCGGCGGTCGAAGGTCATGGTCGTTCCGAGCACTCTACACTGACGCCTCATCCGTCGTAACACGAGCAGGTGAGAGTCGGCTTCCTCGACGACGGTGCGGCGGCCTTCGTATACACTCTGGGGCGTCCGGGAGGATGGGTTCCGTGGCTAACAATCTGATTCGGCGTTTCGCCCTGGGCGCAGGGCTTCTGGGGGCATTGGCGTCATCGATGCTGGCGCAAGCCCCTCAACCAACCACGTACTCGGATATGCACTGGCGGGAAATCGGTCCGCCCCGGGCGGGCCGCGCCCGGGCGCTATCGGGCGTGCCCGGCCAACCGAACGTCTTCTACATCGGCTTCGACAACGGCGGTGTGTGGCGCTCAACCGACTTCGGATCGACGTGGGTGCCGTTGTTCGACAACGAGCCGACCGGATCGATTGGGGCCATTGCCGTCGCGCCCTCCGATCCCAATGTGATCTACGTCGGGAGTGGCGCCGGGATCATCCGGCCTGATTTGTCGGTTGGCGACGGCATGTACAAGTCCACCGATGCCGGCAGGACATGGGCGCATCTGGCTCAACTGCGCGACACGGCGATGATCGCGAACATCGCGGTCGATCCGAAGAATCCGAATCGCGTCTTCGTGGCGGCCCTCGGCCATCCGTATGGGTCGAACGCCGAGCGTGGCATCTTTCGATCGACCGACGGCGGGGCGACGTTCCAGAAGGTCCTCTATAAGGATGAGTACGTCAGTGCCAATGACGTCCGCCTCGACCCTAACGATCCCAACACCGTTTATGCCGCGCTGTGGCAGCAACAGGAGGGCTTCAACGAGGGCCGGTCGTTCGGCGGCACCGACGGCGGCATCTTCAAGTCCACCGACGGCGGTTCGACGTGGAAGCCATTGACCAACGGTCTGCCACCTATCATCGAGGCGAATCTGGCAATAGCGCCGAGCAACTCGAAGGTGATCTATGCGACGGTAGCGTGCGGCGGCGGACCGTGCCCGACAGCCGCTGGGCCGAGCCCTGCACCAGCAGCTGCGGGTGGCGGCCGCGGAGGTGCTGGCGGCCCGCTCATCGCCTTCTACAAGACGACGGATGGCGGCGATCACTGGTTTCTTGCCACGGACGATCCGCGCGTCGCCGAGACCGGCTCGCAACGTCATCCTCCAGACGCTCGGCCACTCGGACGCATCGGCGGCGGGGATCTGCCGACGATTACCGTCGATCCCAAGAACGAAAACACCGTCTACAGTTGCTCCACGGTCTTCTGGCGCACGGAAGACGGCGGCCTGACCTGGTCGGCGGTACGCGGTGCGCCCGGCGGCGACGACTACCAGAAGAGCTGGGTGAGTCCTGACAACTCCAACATCATCCTGTTGGTCAGCGACCAGGGCGGCGTCGTGTCGGCCAACCGCGGGGAGTCGTGGAGCAACTGGTATACGCAGCCCACCGCGGCGATCTATCACGTCACCGCGGACAACGCGTTTCCCTATCGCCTGTGTGGCGGTCAACAGGACTCGGGCTCGGCCTGCGTGGACAGCCGCAGCAACGACGGCGAAATCACGTTCCATGACTGGCATCCGGTGAACATCCAGGAATACGGCATCGCCGCGCCTGATCCGAAGGATCCGGATCTGGTCTTCGGCAGCCAGCGCACGAACGTGTCGCTTTACAACCGGCACACGGGGCAGACGGCGACCGTCGGGCCGCCGCCCGACGTGCGCACCGCGGCGTTTGGCCGTAACGTGCGCACGCAGCCGATCGCCTGGTCCCCGGTCGATTCGAAAGTGATGTTCTACGCCGGGAGCGCCGTGTTCAAGACGATCGATCAGGGCCACAGCTGGACGCGCATCAGCCCCGATCTGGCGCGCCAGACCTGGCCCACGCCGGCGAGCGCCGGCAAGTACGCGGTCGGGCTGACGCCCTCGCCAACCGGCACGATCACCGCGCTCGCGCTGTCGCCGACCAACATCGCGGTGCTTTGGGCCGGCACGGACGACGGCAACATTCAGGTCACGATGGACGGCGGCCTCAAGTGGACCGACGTGACGCCGCCGCAGATCAAGCCGTGGACGCGCATCTTCAACATGGACGCCGGCCACTTCGACACGCTGACCGCCTACGCCGCGGCGAACACGCTGCGGGTGGACGACATGAACCCGCACCTGTGGCGCACGCACGACGGCGGGAAGACCTGGACGGAGATCGACAACGGCATCGCCCCGGGCGCAGTGACCAACTCGATCCGGGAAGATCCGCGCAAGCGAGGGTTGCTGTACGCCTCCACCGACACGCAGGTCTGGGTCTCGTTCGACGACGGCGATCACTGGAGCTCGCTGCGCCTCAACATGCCGGCGATCTCGGTGCGCGACATCGAGGTGAAGGACGACGCCACGTGCCTGTGCTCCGACCTCGTGGCCGGCACGCACGGCCGGGGCTTCTGGATCCTCGACGACGTGACGCCGTTGCGGCAGGCGGCGGAGGCGCAAGCGGCGAAGGGGGCCTATCTCTTCAAGCCGGAGACGGGCGTTCGCGTGCGGTTCGGCACAAACGATCCGACGCCGTGGCCGCCGGAGCTGCTTGCCGGCGAGAATCCGCCGCCAGGCGCGCTCATTGACTACTACCTGCCTTCCGCGGCGGCCGGCGAAGTGAAGCTGGAGGTCCTGAACAGCGCGGCCAAAGTCATTCGCACCTATTCGAGCAACGACCCGGTGCGCAATCCCGATCCGGCCAAGGATCCGGCGGCCTACAACAAACTCTGTCAGGCGACGCCGACCCTGCCTGATTGCGGCCTGCCTCTGTACTGGCCCGCACCTCAGCAAGTGTTGTCAACGCAGGCGGGCGAGCACCGGTTCTCGTGGGACATGCACTATGACCCGATCGCCGGTGGCGGCGGCGGAGGCCGCGGCGGGGGAGGCGGCGGGGGCGCCGTGCCGCATCGCACGTACGCCGGCGTGAACTCGCCCTGGGTCACCCCGGGTGAGTACACCGTGCGTCTGACCGTCGACGGCAAGAGCTCGAGCCAGCCCATCACCGTCAAGATGGATCCGCGCGTCAAGGAGACGCCCGCCGTCCTGCAGATTTACGCCCTGACCACGCAGATGGAAAACGGCGCAATCGCCGCGGAGGCGGCGGTAAAGGAAGCGCGTGATGCCTCCGACAAACTTCGGCAGCACCCACAGTCGGCGGCCAGCGACGCGCTCCTCAAAGAGATCGACGCCCTCGCGCCGCCCGTCCCGAACGCGGGCGGCGGCGGTGGCGCCGGCGGGCGAGGCGGCCGCGGTGGTGGGCGAGGCGGCGGGGCCGGCGCACCCGGCGGCGCGCCTCCTGTTGCAGCGACCCTGGCGTCCATCGGGCCCGACATGGTGACGGCCGCGATGGCCATGCAGGGATCCGAGATGCCGCCGACAGCGGCCGCAGTGACGGCTTGTCAACAACGCCAGGTGCAGTTCACGGCGCTGATGGCCAAGTGGGCTGCCCTGAAGCTCAGGTTGAAGGCGGCCGGCCAATAGCTGGACGTCAACCGACTTGTAGTTGCGTGTCAACTGACTCGAGCGGGCGGCGGCATCAGCGCCCGGGCCATGATCGTGCCCGGCAGTCCACCCAACTGCGCCCGCTCGAGCGCCGACCAGCCCAGTCGGGCGTAGAACGCTTCCTTATCAAAAGTGAACAAGTACAGCGTCGGCACGCCCAGGGCTTCAGCCTCGTCGGTCGCCCGCCGGGTTAACGCCGACCCGATGCCCTGCCCGCGAAACGCGGGCCCTACGAGGACGCTCGCCAGCCACGGCGTCAAGTGACGATGAGAGTCGACGTCGCACGCGACCAGGCAGGCCATGCCAGCGACGACGCCATCGGCGAGGGCCACGAACCCCGTCGGGATGGAGCCGCGTCGAGCCCGCGCCTGAAAACCGGCGACGCGGTCGCCGATGCTCAGGTGGGGCGTGACCGCTGACCAGGCGTCGTGATGCCAGGCCGCAAGCGTCGGAATCGCGTCCAGGTGCTCGTCGAGGTAAGCGATCGCGAGCGTCACGGCTGTTCCGAAGCGTATTATGAGGAACCGATGATCGCCGCGCGAATGGCCGTCGTCGCTTTCTTGATTGCCGGCGTGGTCGAGGCACAGGGCGGGCGCGGGCAGACACCGGGTCCGGCCTCGGCCAGCATGCCCGAACCCTCGCCCTTGGGTTTCGACGGCCTGCTCAGCTACATGCAGGCGTTTCCCGGCGACCCCAACGGCCTGCCCGTCCGGCAGGCGTCATCCGCGAAATACTGGGTGTTTCAGGGGATCGCGCTCCGAGCCCCGGGCCAGGGTCAGGCCGCGGCATGGACCAGCCTCGGTCCCGAGACGGATCTGCAAACGACGGAGGCCTTTGTCGGTTCGGATACGGTCTCCGGGCGCGTCACCGCGCTCGCCATTTCTCCCAAGTGCGAACTGACGGGCGGATGCCGCCTCTGGGTGGGGACCGCCGGCGGCGGCGTGTGGCGCACCGAAGACGCCATGAACACGACTGATCCGCAATGGCGTTGGGTCGGCCATGGGCTCGGCACGAACTGCATCGGTAGCCTGACGGTCGATCCGACCGACCGGACCGGCAACACGATCATCGTCGGCACGGGCGAGACCAACTTTTCCGTGACCTCAGGCGCGGGCACGGGCGTCTACCGATCGATCGACGGCGGCGACCACTGGGCGCAGATCCCCACGATGATCGTCGACCCGGTCGTGCAGCCAACGCCGATCGACTTCACCTTCACCCGCGGGATCAGCACGGTCGTCATCGATCCCCGCAATGCGCAGACGATGTACGTCGCGACGACGAGCGCGATGTTGGGCATGACGGCCGTGCGGGGCGGTCAGACCGAGATCACGGGTTTCCCGCAGCCTCGCGTCGGGCTGTACAAGACGATCGATATGGGCACGACCTGGACCCTGGCGTGGGTGCCGCCGCTCGATCCGGTCGTACCGCCCAACCCGAACCTCGGCCTTGGGGTGGGGGACGCAATGTTCGGCGTGCGGCACGTGAAGCTTGATCCGAGAGACCCGACGATCGTCTATGCGACGGCGTGGAACAACGGGATCTTCCGGTCGGCGCCGTCGCTCGAGAACGGCGACGATTCGTTCAAGCCGGTGTTTGCGATCGTGGGTCTGCAACGATTCCAGGACCTCGCGATGTTCGATCTGACGCCCCTCGGCTTCAACACGCGGATGTACGTCTACAACGGCACCGCCAATGCGTCCACGCAGGCGTTGTACGTTCTCGACCGTGCCAACGTGCCCGCCTCGACGCTCGTGACGGGCAGCGGGGCGAACCTCACGAACACCTCGGCCTGGGTCAACATGTCCTCGAACAGCGCGTCGTCCCCCGGCTTCCCGAGCGCCCAGCTCTGCGGCACCCAGTGCTTCTACGATTTGGTCGTGGCCGTGCCAGATGGGCAGCCGAACTGGGTGTACATGGGCGGCCAGTTCAACCTTCTCGGGGACTCGACGATTCGATCGACGGACGGGGGCGCGAGTTTCACGAGCTTCAGCAGCGATGCCGAGAATCCCTCGAAGAGCAGCCACGTCGACGTTCGCGCCATCGTGTTTCATCCACGCAACCCGGCGATCGCCTTCGTCGGGTCGGACGGCGGGGTCGTCCGCAATGACGGGACGTTCGTCGACAACAGCGGCCAGTGCCGGAGCCTCCCATCGTCGCGGCAACCGCCCTGCGCCGCGGACCTCTCGAGCGTGCCCTCGCAGCTGTTCTTCCTGAACCGAGGGCTGCAGACGCTGCAGTTCTACAACGTCTCGCTCGATCCGCAGTCGCCACTCACGCGGCTGATCGGCGGGTTGCAGGACAACGGCACGATCTGGCAGGACGGCACGGGCGACCCGCGTGTGTGGAAATCGCTCTTTCCCTTCGGCGACGGCACCTCGGCGTCCGGCTTTCATCCGACGCGGAGCGGCGTCCTGTTCGCGAGCTTCCAAAGCACCAACTTCTACGTCAATTTCCGCGACGGGGTCCTGTCGAGCTGGGCGCGAACTGGAGATCCCATCAGCGCGAGCGGCGAGCGGGAATCGATCACGCAGTCCACGGGACGGCAGTTCATCACCTTCGATACGGCCAGCCCCGACACGCAGTTCACGGGATACCAACACGTGTGGCGCACCCAGGACAACGGCGGCAGCCAGGCCTTTCTCGAGGCGACCTGCGGGCTGTCGAATGGGACGTCCCAGTCCATCTGCGGCGATTGGGTCCCGCTTGGCGTCGCGTTCCCGTTTGCTGCCGGGAGCAACCCCAATTCGCCCAGCCGCCTCCCGGGCGATCTCACCGGCACGGTCTACGGCAGCGACCGGACAGGCGGCCTGATTGTCGCGGCCGCGCGCACGCCCGCCGATACCGGGACGCTGTGGGCGGCGACGAACATGGGCCGCGTGTTCATCGCGAAGAACGCGGACGGACCCGGCGGCAACGTCACCTTCGTGCGACTCGACACGCCATCGACCCCCATGCGCTTCATCTCGCACATCGTGGCGGACCGGAAGGATCCGAACGTTGCGCTGATCTCCTACTCCGGCTTCAACGCGCTCACGCCCCAGACGCCCGGCCACATCTTCCGCGTCGTCTACAATCCGATAGCGGAGACGGCGACGTTCACGTCGCTCGATGTCGACCTCGGGGATCTGCCGATCAACACCATCGCCTACGACGACCTGCGGGGAGATCTGTACGCGGCGACCGATTTTGGTCCGCTGATCCTTGCCCAAGGGTCGTCATCCTGGCAGATCGCCGGCGTCGGCTTCCCCGAGGCGCTCATGGTCGATCTCGAGATCCTGCCTGATAGACGACTGCTCGTGGCGGCGACGCATGGCCTGGGTATCTACTCGTTGATCCTGCCGCCCGTCGGCGCCGCGCCGATGGCGACGTCGTTCAAGCGACGGCCCTGACGGGCCGCTAAAATCGCACGTACACGCCGATCGTCACCAGCACGTGCGCGTTGACGCCGCCCGAGAACGCCGTGAATCCTTGGAGGGCCGGTCCACCAAGCGAGGACGAGCGGCCAGTCGATGAGCTGTTGCTGAACTGGATGCTCGGGTAGGTGAAGGACTCGATGAAACCCGCGGGCGCCCCTGGCGTCACGGTCGGACTCGCGTCGAGCAGCGCCTTGACGGGTTGAGGGCCGACGAGGAGACGGCCGTCGACGTCGATACCCCACCGTGGCGACACCGGGCGGCGCACACCGGCGCCGAAGACGCCGACCGCACTTGTGCTCTGCGAGTACCGGACGATGACCCGGTCGGTTTCGTTGATGGGTACCCCGCTCGCGACAAGGGCTTGGTAGTTTCCGACGAGCGTGGTCGAGGGCAAGCCGCCCCGGCGTGCCAGCAGGCCCACGCCGACCGTGAGGTAGGGCGTGAGGCCAAAGTGCGACGCCCAGGGCATCCTGATCGATCCGGCCGCGACGACTTGCTGGCCGGAACCATTCGCTGTCGTCGCCGTCGACGAGACGGTTGCGCCAGCAAATGGCCCAGTCGCGAACAAGCCGGTAAACGCCGTGCCGAAGCTCGCCCGGCTCGACTCCACCCCCGCCCGGAAGGCGCTGGTCAGCACCGGCGATCCGGCGAGCACGTCGATGCTCAGCTCCGCTGAGAGGCGCGGGCCGATCGATCGGCGCACGCGAATCCCGCCGGCGGCGCCACGGTCACCGAACCCGAGCGACGCGAGCAGGCCGTCGAGGGGCGTGATCCGGCTCGTCAGGCCAAGGTCCCCGACGGCGCCGTTCAGGAGCGCGGACCCATCGCCGAAGAACCAGGATGGGGTCTGCCGGCTGGGGAAGGTCGGGTTCGACGTCGTAATCGGCGCACCCGCGGCGGGAAGCGCCGCCGATCCCGTGGACACGGCGCGGTTCTGGAAGCCGCCATACCCTTCGACTTCCCAGCGGGCGGGCACGCCGCTTCCAGCGCGCATGGCTGAGGCGGCCGGGGAAGATCCATCCAGCGGCGTCGACGATGCGGCGCCGGCACTCCCCGAAGCCACGACCTGCGCCGAGGCCGGCACGCTGAGCGCGGCGAGCGCCAGTCCGCTCATTGCCAGCATCCCGACGGTGCGCCACATGACACAAAAGGGTAGCAGATGAACCCGAAGCCACCCGAGCACCGGCCGGCCCGGCGCAGGTCTGGCCTGGCCGGCGGTGATCACGGCGATGAACTGAGCGGCGCGCCGAGGCCGAGGATCTGGCGCAGCTCGCGGTCGAAGACCGCCTGCGCGGCGGCCTTGTAGTCGGTCGTGCCGTTGGGCACCGGCGGAAGGCCAATGTGTTTCCGGCACACACGTCCGTCGCGCGCGATGAGGTAGGACATCGGCAGGTCCGCAAAGGGTCCGAACGCCTGTTCGATGTCGCGACGATCGGTGCCGTCGAGCACGGGATACGTCATGCCGAGATCGCGCGAAAACGGACGCGCCTTCGCGAAGTCGTCCTGCACCAGCACGCCGACGACCTCGACGCCGAGAGGCTTGTCGCGCGCCGCGAGGGCGACGAAGCCGGGAATTTCGATCCGACACGGTCCGCACCACGTGGCCCAGAAGTCGAGCAGCAGCACCTTGCCCGCGAAACTGCGGAGTGCGATCGACCGTCCGTCGAGGTCGCGAAGCGTGAAGTTCAGGTTGGCTTTAGGTGCCGAGGCAGGACAGGTGGTCTCGTCATCGGCCGCGAGGGCGACCAACGGTGGCCTCATCCCTCGCATCGCGCCGATCGCGAGCGTCGCCACGGCGACCAGCATGACAGCGGACTTCGGCACACACGTGCCGTCGCAGGGCGCCATGCTACTTCATCCACCGGACGAAGTCGGATTGGATGAACGCCTTCGTGCCCGGTCGCCCGGTGAGCCGGAGCCCGAGCGCCCCGCCCTCCCGCGAGAGGCGAACGTCGAAGTCGAAGAACGGGCAGCAGAGCCGCTCGGTGACGACCCATTCGGATACGAGCGCGATCGTCGCGCCGTCGCCAGGGAACTGGAATTCGTACCCGTCGGGTAGCTCCTTGACGCCGAGCTTGTGCTCGGCAAGCGTGCCCGAGATGACATCCTTGCGCGTGCGCTCGGCAGCGCTGAGCATCGACAGGTCGCAGCGGAAGGGACTTTCGGTGACGATCTGCGCCCGGCCGTTGCCGACGATGGCCGTGGCGATGACGAGGGCGAGAACCAATGCACGTGACATGTAGAACCTCCAGACACGACGCTACGACTTCAAGTGCACTGGAGGTCAAATACAATCGAAGGATGGCTGGTTTTCCGATTTCGCACGTCGCGCGCGAGACCCATTTGCGCCCGTCCACCCTTCGTTACTACGAGCAGATTGGGCTGCTGCCCGAGCCGCCTCGGGTCAGCGGCCAGCGCCGCTACGACCAGACCGCCCTCCATCGTCTGACCCTCGTCAGTCGCGCTCGCCAGCTCGGTTTCTCGCTCAGAGAGATCCGACAGCTCCTCGTCGAGTTTCCCGCCGAGGCGTCTGCGGGCGCGCGATGGACCACCATCGCTTCCCGCAAGCTGACGGAAGTGAACGGTCTCCTCGATCGGCTGCAGGCGATGCAGACGGAGCTTGAGCGGATTCAGCACTGTTCGTGCGGCACGCTCGACGAGTGCGGCAAGCGGATGTTCCAGCGCGCGTGCCAAGGGAGTGGAAGCGTCGACGCGGGCGCGCCGCGGACGAAGCGCCGTCGGTAGGACCCATGGTCGAGCGTCTGGTCCCGCCGGTCAGTGACGCGGATCTTCAAGGGCTCGCCAAGCTTCTGATCGATGCGGTCGAGTCTGGAGCGGCCGTGAGTTTTCTCGCACCGCTCACGCTCGGGGCCGCGGAAGATTGGTGGCGAAAGACCCTCTCGGCATCCGACGCGCGTGCCATCTTCCTCGTCGCTCGTGATGCCGACGGCATCGTGGGGACGGTTCAACTCCACCCGGCCTGGGCTCCAAACCAGCCGCATCGCGCCGAGATCGTCAAGCTGTTGGTCCATCGCCGGAGCCGCCGCACGGGACTCGGCACCCGGCTCATGCACGGAATTGAGGACGCGGGGCGGCGCGCCGGATTCCGCCTGCTGACGCTGGATGCCAAGCGGGGAGGCGCCGCGGAAACCTTGTATCGGCACCTCGGGTGGGTCCACGCCGGAACCGTCCCTCGGTATGCCTTCGATCCGGACGGCACCACGCCGCACGACGCGGTGATCTTCTATAAGGAGCTGTCGACGCGCGACTAGGTCGGACGGCGCCCATTTCACGTGGGACAATGGTCGACGGAATGCGGCGTTGGCCCCTCGCGCTCGGTGTGGCGGCCTGCTGGCTCGCCAGTCCATCGGTCAGCACGCAAGGCATCAGCCAGAGTGACGAGTATCTCCTCAGCCGGATGCTTCACGACGCCCACGACGCGGTGAAGCAGAACTACTACGATCTGACGTTCCACGGCGAGGATCTCGAGGCTCGCTACCGCGAGTACGACGACAAGCTGAAATCCGCGTCGTCGTTGAACGACGGGTTGACCATGATCGCGGGCTTCCTGAACGGTCTGAAGGACTCGCACACCTATTTCGTCCCGCCGCGGCGTCCCTACAAGATCGACTATGGCTACCGCTTCGCGCCGATCGGCGACCAGATCCTGGTGACCCGCGTGCGGCCGGGGACCGACGCCTCCGGCAAAGTGAACGCGGGTGACCAACTGCTCGCCATCGACGGCGTGCGCGCGACGCGCGAGAATTTCGAGGCCGCCGAATACACGCTGAACGTCCTGGCGCCGAGACCGGCGACGCGTTTGACCCTGCGGAGCCCCGCGGGAGCCGATCGCGAGGTGATCGTCCAGACGAAGGTCGTGCCGCAACGACAGATCCACGACATGACCAGTCCTGGCGCCGACCTCGATATCGCCGACCAGGTGCTCGAGCAGCAGGGGAACGACCACGTGATGCGCCAGCAGTTCGCCGAGCTGGGCGACGTGATGGTCTGGAAAATGCCGATCTTCCTCGGCAACAACAGCGACATCGACAAGCTGTTCGCCCTCGCGCGGCGCCACGCGACGCTGATTCTCGACCTGCGCGGCAACCCCGGCGGCCTCGTGGACACGATGCGCCGGATGGTCAGCAACCTGTTCGACCATGACGTGACGATTGCCGATCAGGTGACGCGAAACGATCGGTCGAAGATCATCGCGAAGACTCGCGGCGCGAACGCTTACACCGGCAGGCTGATCGTGCTCATCGACAGCGGCTCGGCCTCTTCAGCGGAGCTGCTCGCCCGCGTGGTCCAGCTCGAAGAGCGCGGCACGGTCATCGGCGATCGATCGGCCGGCGCGGTCATGGAGACCCGGTTCTTTCCCTACAACGAAGGTGGGGCGCTCCGGATCGTGTATCAGTTCGCTGTGACCGCGGCGAATCTCGTCATGACGGACGGCAAGAGCCTCGAAGGTGTCGGCGTCGTCCCGGACGAGATCGCGTTGCCCGCGCCCGCCGACGTGGCCGTGGGCCGGGACCCGGTCTTGTCGCACGCGGCGCAGGTCGCGGGCCTGGCGCTCAACCCCGTGGCCGCCGGCCTGCTCTTCCCGTTCGAGTGGATTCCGCTCGGTCCTGGGTAACGCGACGTTCGGTCGTCCGCGCTACTCGATCACCGCGAACTGGTCGAGCGCTCGCTCGTTGATGGCGAGCCCCAGCCCCGGCAGGTCATCCCGCAGGTCGATGCTGCCGTGCTCGGCCACTGGCTCGCCTTCGAAGATGTACCAGAAGAGTTCGTTGCCGACCTCGACGTCGACGGGAGGAAAGTACTCGGCCATCGGCGAATTCACGCTGGCCATGACGACGTGGTAGTTGTGCATCTGCCCGGCGTGCGGCACGACCGGCACGCCGAACGACTCGGCGAGCGCGGAGATCTTGCGCGCCTGCGTGATGCCCCCGACCCGGTTCGTGTCAATCTGCAGATAGTCGACGGCACGGGCCTCCAGCAGATCGCGCACCTCGAATTGGGTGAACGCGTGCTCGCCGCCGGCGATGGGAATGCGGCCGAGCTTCTTCAATTCGACGTAGCCGCCGAGGTCATCCGGGATGACCGGCTCCTCGAGCCAGCGGAGATTGAAGCGCTCGAGCAGCGGAATCATGCGGCGTGCGTAGTCGAGCGTCCACCCCATGTAGGCGTCGGCCATGACGTCGACGGCGTCGCCAACCACATCCCGCACGGTGCGGACGAGATCGACGTTCTTGTGCATCCCGGCCGCGCCGTCGGCCGGGCCCCAGCCGAAGCGAAGTTTCATGGCGGCATAGCCCGCGTCCTTGTAGAGCTTGGCCTCGGCGGCGAGCGCGTCGAGCGGCTGACTGTAGAGACGACTGGCGTAAACGGGGATCCGTTTCTTCGTGCGGCCGCCGAGCAGCCGGAACACCGGCTGGCCGGTCGCCTTGCCGAGCAGGTCCCACAGCGCGATGTCCACGGCGCTAATCGCCGTCATCCCCACGCCCTTCCGCCCGAACGCCATCGTCCAGCGGTACATGAGCTGCCAGAGATACTCGATGTCCTGCGGATTGGCGCCCACGAGGATCGGCTTGAGATAGAGGTCGATGGCCTGCTTCGTCAGGCGCGGTGCCAACGCAGCTTCGCCGAGGCCGACGAGGCCCGAGTCCGTGAACACCTCGACGATGAGCCACCCGTGAAAGCGGAAACTCGCCATCGCATCGGCCGTGCCGGATCGTTGGCGCATGTCGTCGAGCTGCAGCACGTCGATCGGATTGGTGCAGAAGTGAGGCTGCGGCGGCACGGTGCGGCCGCGCCACTCGACGACGCGCGTGCGGATGTCGGTGATGATCATGATGGTTGGACGCGGAGCCGAGGGCGGCGGGAGAGCAGCGTGACCTGCGGGATCGTGGCCAGCACGACGCCAAAGGCCGCGACGTGGAGCAGGCCGACGATCGAAAAGATGGTCTGATAGCCGAAGCCGGCGTCGAGCAGACGGCCCGCAAGGAGGTTCATCAGCAAGCCGCCCATGGCGCCGCCAAAACCCACGAGTCCGGCGATGGATGCGACGACGTCGCGATCGAACAGATCAGTCGGCAGCACCATGACGAGGGTCGACCAGGATTGCTGGCCGAAGAAGGCCACGCTGAAAAGCGCAATCGCCCACTCGACCGGCACGCGCGTGACGACGATGATCGCAGGCATGACGGCGGCGCTCAGGCCCAGCGCCAGCTTGCGTGAGAAATTGACCGAGTGTCCGCGCGCGATGAGGTCACTGGAAAACCAGCCGCCGAGCAGGCTGCCGACGCCAGACGCGGCGAACGGCACCCAGGCATAGTAGCCCACCTGTTGGACGTTGAAGCCGCGCGCGTCATAGAGGTACTTGGGGAGCCACGCGATGTAGAAGTACCACGCGGCGTCCGTGAGGAATTTCGCGAAGACGAGGCCGCGCACCTGACCGAACGCCAAGAGCGACGTCCAGGGCAGCCGCGCCGCCGATCGATCGTCGGGCTGGCCTCGGCCTTCGGCGGGTGAGGCCATCGATGCGGCCGCCGGCCCGACCGGTTCCGCCGGCATCACGCGAGCCCACCATATCGACCACAGCAATCCGACGAGGCCGCACGCGACGAACACCGCGCGCCAGTTGCTCGCCAGGAGAATGAACGCAATCGCAGGCGGCGCGACGACCGCGCCGATCGCCGTGCCCGCGTTGACGAGGCCCATCGCCGTCGATCGCTCGCCGACAGGGAACCACTCGGCGATCACCTTCGTGGCCGCAGGGAAGCCCCCGCCTTCGCCGGCGCCCAGCAGGAACCGGCTGGCCGCCAGCATGCCAAAACCAACCGCAAGACTCTGGCTGGCGCAGGCGACCGACCAGAACGTCATGATGAGCAGGAACCCCCGCTTCGTCCCAAGGCGATCGACCAGCGCTCCGCCGCCGGCGTACATCACCGCATAGGCGAGAAGAAAGCAGGAGCTGAGCGCGCCGAACTGCGTGTTGGAGAGGGGAATGTCGCGTTGGATGGCCGCCACCGCGACCGGCAGCGACTGACGGTCGAGGTAGCTGATCCCGATTGCGGCCGTCACCATCGCGGCCAGCTGCCACCGTGTCATGTCAGCGGGCCGATGATATCAACCCGCTTCGTGGTAAGAAGCTGTCATGACTCCTGTCGCATTCATGGGCCTGGGCGTGATGGGCCGCGGGATGGCGGCTCGCCTGATCGAGCAGCGCGTGCCGCTCGTGGTGTGGAACCGCAGCCGGGAGCGGGCGGACGCGCTCGTGGCCGAGCCGGGGTCCGCGGGCGCGCGGGTCGCCGCGTCGCCCCGCGAGGCGGCCGCAACAGCCGACATCGTGCTGAGCATGGTCGCCGACGACCGCGCTTCGCGCGCGGTCTGGCTCGGTGAGGAGGGTGCGCTTGCCAGCGCCAGGCCCCAGACGGTGCTCATCGAGTCGAGCACGCTCTCGCCGGCCTGGATCGAGGAGCTGGCGGGACGGGCGACGGCGCGGGGCTGCGTGCTGCTCGATGCGCCGGTGACGGGCAGCCGAACGCAAGCCGCTTCGGGGCAGTTGCTGTTCCTCGTGGGCGGTGCGGCGGAACCGCTCGAGCGTGCCCGGCCGGTGCTCGCGATGATGAGCCGCGCAATCCTGCACGTCGGGCCGACTGGCAGCGGGTCCCGGCTGAAACTGGTCAACAACTTCGTCTGCGGGGTGCAGGCCGTCGCCCTCGCGGAGGCCGTCTCGATGATCGAGCGCGCCGGTCTCGATCGCGATCTCGCGATGTCGGTGCTTACCGACGGAGCGCCGGGCAGTCCCCTGGTGAAGGCGCTCGGTCCCCGGATGACCAGCGCGGATCCTGCGGTGCATTTCGGTCTGGATCTCCTGCGGAAGGACCTGTCGTACGCGATCGCCGAGGCCGATCGTTTTGGTCTCCACCTCGAGACCGCCGTTGCGGCGAGGGAGCGCCTCAGTCAGGCATCCGCCGCCGGGCTCGGCGGGAGGGATTTCTCCGCGGTGGTCGATGTCCTGCGGAAGCCGCGCGGCGACAACCGGGTCTGACGGCCTGACCACGCACCCCCGCGGTTGCCGCCCTCGGCCGCCTTGTGTACACTCAACGTTCTGGCAGGGGCGGGAATAACTCAGTGGTAGAGTGCGACCTTGCCAAGGTCGAAGTCGCGGGTTCGAATCCCGTTTCCCGCTCCACTATTTGATCGCCGGGGACCCCTGCACCCCGGCTAGCTCGGCCGCTCCGCTCACGCTCCGTCGTTCGCTCTGCGGCTGCGCGAACTTCTTTCGTGATCGCCGGGGACCCCTGCACCCCGGCTAGCTCGGCCGCTCCGCTCACGCTCCGTCGTTCGCTCTGCGGC
>Ga0070732_10000186_pt1 | contig 50215 bp, 48 predicted proteins | sample Coa_R1_5_FD_66449 | JGI IMG/M metagenome (GOLD analysis project Ga0070732, IMG submission 66449) | Surface soil microbial communities from Centralia Pennsylvania, which are recovering from an underground coalmine fire - Coalmine... | ecosystem: Environmental > Terrestrial > Soil > Unclassified ... | reverse complement strand
TCGGCTCAGAGGGAATCCCCCTGACGCCCGGGCGCAGCCTCGCCGTCGACGACCGGTTCATTCCTCTGGGCGCGCCCATCTTTCTCGACGCGTCGGATCGAGGTGGGCAGGTACGGCGGTTGCTGGTCGCACAGGACACCGGGGGGGCGATTACCGGACCGGTGCGTGGCGATCTTTTCTGGGGCTTCGGGTCCGAGGCTGAAGCGCGGGCAGGCACCATGCGCGCCCTCGGCCGCTACTACCTGTTATTGCCCAAGAGCATCGCGCCGCCCCCGCTGATTTCCAGGTAAGCGGGCCGCCCTCCTGAGACGAGGGAACAACCTCTCCGCGACGTCGGTGACGATGGGCCGCGCTGCACTTGAGATCACACACGATGATCGTGGCACGCCCGGATCCGTCCGGGGTCCCAACGATGGGTTGCTAAGCGGAGTTGGCCAACTCGCGCTGCTCTGACACGGCCGGTCTCTGCCGCTGTCACCCTCGGGTGAGCAACTTAAACGCATGAACCCAATCATTGCGGAGGAGACCGGGGATACACCAGAGGATACAGAGGGGTTCAATCGCACGAGCGGCTTCGGCCTTACCCATATCGGCCGTCTCCCAACCGAACTGATCGAGAATGCCGGTGACAATGCTCTTCGCCGCATCGTCGTTCCCGCATATGAACATGGTGGGCTTTCCCCCGCTGAATTGTGGGTGGACCATACACGCGTTGCCGACAGAATTGAACGCCTTCACGAACCGGGCGCCGGCAAACTCCCGCTGGAGACGCTCCATCAGTGATTCATTGAGATCGGTGAAGTACTTCAACACCCCGTTCGCGGGCGGCGCATCTGCAATGGGGTTTGTCGCGTCGATTACGACCTTTCCCGCCAGATTGGCCGCGCCTGCGGCGCGCAGGACCTCCGCCGCCGCCGTGCCCTTGACCGCCAGGACGAGGACTTCGGCGGACTTCGCCGTGTCGCCGACGCCGCCTACGCGCGCACGCGGATACTCCTTTGCCCAGTCTGCCAGTTTCGCAGGGACGCGCGTGCCTACCATCACCCCGTGACCACACTTGAGGAACCCGGCAGCCAGGACTTTCGCCACGTCCCCCGACCCTAGAATTCCGACGTCCATGTGCCGCCTTCTCCTTCCCTCAATGTGCTTTTCTACTCGAATTCGCTTTCCTATTCGCTTGACGCCCCACCCCGCGCTCCCGCCTACTCATTGAGCACGGACCAGGCACGCCGTGCCGGTTCGAGGACAGCGGTGATCTCGTTGGGTGGCGTATCGCAGGTGTCCGGTTCATAAAAAAAGCCCCGATCGGTGCCCGGAGGAGATCACCGGCTCTTCGGGCGCATCCCGAACCAGGGGAAGAGCGAGAGCCTGTACTGGGTTTGATCTGGCGGGAGCGACGGGATTTGAACCCGCGGTCTCCTGCGTGACAGGCAGGTGTGTTAAACCAGGCTACACCACGCCCCCCGCGATGGCGGCACTCCCGCCACAAGCAAGTTTACGGTCGCGATCCTACCCTGTCAACTACGCGATCCGGCACGGTAGATCAGCAGCGGCGATGCAGGAACCCGGACGCTCGGGGTGAGGAACTCTGTGGGGACTATCTGTGGGGACTAAGAGATGGGGACCTTGACGCGCCCCGGGGTTGACGGCCCCTGCGCGAGCAGTTCCGAGAGCTTATCGATCAGATCGGTGACGGTTGTGCCGTCCTCGGGAAAGGAGACGACGCCCGCGGAGATCATGAGCCGTTTTACGCTGAGGAGTTGGGCCGCCACGGCATCTTCTTCCAATCTCCGCATCAACCGCTGGAGGATGTCGACGGCGTTGATCTTGGCGACTCTCGGAAGCAATACCGCAAACCGCCCGGCCCCGTCGTGGGCGATCACGTCGACCCGCCGCAGCGAGGTTTGCAACACCTTGATGGCGCGCCGGAGCGCGAAATCTCTGTCGCTCTCCGCGACCGCATCGCTGGAGTAGTCCTCCAACTGAATCTCCGCGATGGAGAAGACGATCAGCAGCCCCGTACATCGTCGGATTTCGTCCGTAACAAGCTTCTGCACCCCACTCCACGGGAAAAGCGAACGGGAAGGATCGGCCCCCCCCATGTGCTGGACTTCCTCGTGCAGCCGAGCGGCCTCCAGGGCCGACACCCCCTGGGCGGCCATTCCGTGAACCCGTCGGAGCACGGACTCGGCAAAGGTCTCCGGGATATCGCCGAGCGCACACAGCCACCCGCGCAGCCCGCCGGCACGAATCAGAGGGACACATGCCAGGACCCGCTCCGGCTGGCCGTCGGTGCTTTGGATCCGATGGATCAACACCTCCCCGCCGACAGCTCCAGCGGGCAGAACGGGCAGCGACAGATCCCCCGGCGCGTGTCCGGCTTCCGCCCAGTCAAACCCTTGGGCGGCGACGAACCGGGGCAACTCATCCTCCCTCGTGACGTAGGCCACCCCTTTGGGCATCCCAACCGTCTCCAGAAAGACGCGGAGGAGAATTTCGATCACCCCCTCCACCCGCAGTTCTCCGGAGAGGTGGCTGGCCAGGTCATTGTAAAACTGCAGTTCCTGAAGCTGCGCCTCCATCTTTTCAGTGGCTTCCCGGAGACGACGATCCAGCAAATCCGTCCACCGGGCCCGTTCCAGCGTCGCCCGGTAATCCTGCACCAGCATGCCGAGGAACAGCGCCAGAAAGAATCCGCCGGCGATGACGGCCCCAAGCCGGAACCCGGTCGTCTCCAGCGCCGTCCCTTCCCCGGCGCGCGTCCACAGCAGGATGATTATCGCGGCCATCGCCAAAGATGCGGCAATGGCCTGGCGCAGGTTGAGCCGGGCCGCCGCCTCGAGAATCGTCAGGTAGTAGAGATAGAGAAATGGGCTGTTCAGGTTCCCCGAGATGATCACCACAAGCGTGACCACCAGAATGTCGAGGGCGATGATGAGATCAACCTTCCGGAAGAGCACGATCCAGCGAGGCCCGACCGCGAGGAGAATCACGTACGCGCCGAGGAGGACCACGATCGGGGTAACCGCTGGGTGGGTCATCGGAATGACCCCGAACCAGAGTGCGGGAATCAGCGTCAGCAGGAGCAATACCCGCGTCAGGCTGATCCACTCTTCGCAGGAGCGGGTGCCCAGGCGCATGAAGAACGCCACCGGCAACGGCGCCTCGGTGATCAGGTCTGCGCTCACAGCTCCTCCAACGCGGGGACCAGCCACCACCGTGGACCCCTCCTCACCGCGGCAAGCCAGGCGCTCCGACCGCGCAACCCCACATTCTGTGTGTGCCCCTTTCGGCATGTGCCCGGACATCGCCGGCGGCGGGGGAGGCGGCGTGTCCTCCCCTCCCCGGGAGCCTCGGGGTGACGGCGCAGTCCCCGGAGGCAGCCGACGGTCCTCCCTCCGTCCGTGCGTCCCGTGGGACGCGGCCACCTCTCGGCTCCGCCGGCGACGGAGGGATATGAAAAACCGCCGGCGGGCGACGGGCCGGGATCGTCGGCAACATCAAGGGGACGCGGCCACAGCTCCGCATCCCCTGATCCGCGAGGCGCGCCCGCCGGACCCCGGCCTTCGCCCTCTACGCGGCCGGCAGCCCAAGTGGGTAGCCGCCGCCCTCTAGGATCCGCTCGGCGATCGCCCGCCGGGCGGCAAGCGTGTTGCGGGGCGGCACGGCGAGAAGGCGGCGAACGCCGATGAGATCGCGCTCCAACTGCGGCCCCTCTTCGACCGCGGAGAGCATCTCGGCGGCGAGCCCCCCGAGTCGGCGGGCCATCGCGTCGACCGCGTAGGCCGCGATCTCCGTCATCAGCGGGCCGCCGTGGGTGCCCGCGCCCGCCGCCGCGCGGAGCACCGCGGATTCGGCGGCGAAGATCTCGATCATCCCGTCGCTGACCAAGGCGAGCACCTCCTGGTGCTCGTCGAGGCTTGGGCCGAGGCGGTCGAAGGCCCGCCCCAAGCCGGCCAGGACGACCGTCTTGGCGCGGGCGAGAAGGTCCCCCCGCTCCTCCTCCGGCGCGCCCGGATCCCGGCCGAGGTGCTCCGCCGCTCGCGCCGCCGCCTCCAACACGGGCAACCGCCCGTTCGCGGCCCGTCGCAGCAGTTGTCCGGCGATCACCAGCCGGTTGATCTCGTTCGTCCCCTCGTACAACCGGTTGATGCGGGCATCGCGGTAGGCGCGGGCGGCGGGGTAGTCTTCGATGAACCCGTAGCCGCCGTAGATCTGCACCATCTCGTCCACGACGAAATCGAGCGCCTCAGAGCCGAAGACCTTGTTGATCGCGCACTCGGGAGCGTACTCGGCGAGCGCGCGGGCGGCCTCCGCCGCGCCGCCATCGCCGGTTAAGTCGATCCCGTCGAGGGCGTGGTCGAGGAGGGCGCCGGTGCGGTACACCATGCTCTCCGCGAGGTAGATGCGAATCGCCATCTCGGCGATCTTCTTTTGGATCAACCCGAACGACGCGATCGGCCGGCCGAACTGCCGCCGCTCGCGGGCGTACGCCACCGCGTCGCGGAGGGCGTGTTTCGCCGCGCCGACGCATCCGGCCCCGAGTTTCAAGCGGCCCACGTTCAGGATGTTGAGCGCCACGACGTGCCCCCGGCCCACCTCGCCAAGGACGTGCTCGGCGCTGACGCGCACGTTGTCGAGGAACAGCGTGGTCGTGGACGACCCGCGGAGGCCCATCTTGTGCTCTTCGGGCCCCACGGTGAAGCCCGAGGTCTCCCGGTCGACGATGAAGCAGGTCACCTTGTTCGGCTCGACCTTGGCATAGAGGATGTAGACGTCGGCGATCGCGCCGTTGGTGATGAACTGCTTGCTCCCGGTCAGCCGGTAGCCGCCGTCCGGGTCCGGCACCGCGGTGGTACGGAGCGAGAGCGCATCCGACCCCGCGGTCGACTCGGTGAGCGCGTACGCCCCGACCAGTTCCGCGGTCACCATCCGGGGCAGGTAGCGCGCGCGCTGGGATCGCGTCCCGAAGAACACGATCGGCAGCATCCCGATTGTCACGTGTGCCCCCACGGTCGACGAGACCGAGCCGCGGGAGATGGTCTCGGCCAGCAGGAGCCCGGTGATCCGATCGAGCCCCACCCCGCCGAACTCCGGCGGCACGTCCGCCGCGAACACCCCAAGCGCGCCGATCTTCCGCAGCACCGACCGCATCAGCGGCAGGTCCTTCTGTTCCAAGCGGGCGTCGAGCGGACCCACCTCCTGCGCCAGGAAGGTCCGAACCGTCCGCGCGATCATGCGGTGCTCTTCGGAGAACCGTTCCGGAGTGAAGACCTCCTCGGCCGACGGTGGCTCAAGCAGCCACCTCGCTCCTTCCGCCCGCCGGGCGATCACCATCGCGCCCCCGCCTCTCCCCTCACGACGATGGAACCGGGGGGTAGACGTACCACCCCTTCCCGGTCTTGCGCCCGTAGTCGCCTCGCTCGTACCGCTCCACGATGCTGCGCGCCGGGCGCTGCGCCGGATCTCCGCTCTCCTCGAACCGCTGCATCCGCACGTTGTAGGCAACGTCGATGCCGTTGTGGTCCATCAGCTCAAACGGCCCCATCGGGTGGCGCAACCCCTTCTTCACCGCCAGATCGATGTCTTCGAACGACGCGATCCCCGCCTCGTAGAGGCGCATCGACTCGTCCATGATCGCGGCGAGGATGCGGTTGACGACGAACCCGGAGATCTCGCGGCGCAGGAGGATCGGCGTGCGGCGCATGCGCCGGGCGAGCGCCATCGCCTCCTCGGCGGTGGCCTCGCTGGTCCGCGGGTGCATCACCACCTCGACTAACTCCATCACCAGCGGCGGATTGAAAAAGTGCATGTTGCAGACCCGGTCCGCCCGCCCCGTCGCATCCGCCAGCAGCGAACTGCGGATCGTGCTCGAGTTCGTCGCCAGGATGGCGTGGGGCGGAGCGATTCGGTCGAGGGTGGCGAACACCTGGCGCTTTTCCGCCAACCGCTCGACCACGGCCTCGATCACAAAATCGGCATCCCGCGCTCCCTCTTCGATGCTGGTGGTCCGCCGGATCCGCCCCAGCGCCTGTTCGGCGTCGCCTTCCGAGAGCCGCCCCCGCTTCACCCACCGGGCCATGTGGGCGTGGTTGCTCGACCGGGCCTTTTCCAGTGCCTCCGCGCTCACGTCGACCACCGCCGTCCCACACCCGGCCAGCGCGCCGAGCATGGCGATCTGATGCCCCATCGTACCGGCGCCCACCACGCAGAGTCGCTGCACCGCATTCCCCCCCATCGCTTCGCTCCTCGGCGGCGTCGTCACCGCGCGGTCTGCCCGCCGTCCACAACCAAGACGTGCCCCGTGACGTAGTCGCTGGCCGGGCTCGCCAGGAACAGCGCCGCCCCCTTCAAGTCGTCTTCGCCCCCCCACCGGCCCATCGGAATCGTGTCGAGGATCGCCTCCCCCCGGTGCTCGATCAGCCACCGGGTCATCTTGCTCGGAAAGAACCCGGGCGCGATCGCGTTCACGGTGATCCGGTGCCGCGCCCACTTCACCGCCAGGTCTCGGGTGAAAGCGATCACCGCCCCCTTGCTCGTGCTGTAGCCGATCGCGTCCAAAACGCCCGCGTCCGCGCCAACCAATCCCGCCACGCTCGCGATGTTGACGATCTTCCCGCCCCGGCCGGCCTCGATCATGGCGCGACCCGCCGCGCGCGCCATGAGGAACACCCCGTCGACGTTGGTCTGCATGACCTTCCGCCAGGCCTCCACCGGCATCTCGAGGATTGAAGCGCCCCAGGTCGCCCCGGCGTTGTTGAACAAGATGTCTACCCGGCCGTATGCCTCGAGGGTGCGCGCGACCGCGGTTTCTACCTCATCGGCGCGACTGACATCACACGCGACGGCCCGCGCCCGGACACCGCGTTCGGTCAGGCGCGCCGCCGCCGCCGCCAGTTCGTCGGCCTTCCGCGCGGTCAGGACGACCGACGCCCCCGCCTCACCCAGCGCGGCCGCCATCTGAAACCCCAGGCCGCGCGATCCGCCGGTGACGATCGCCACCTTCTCCGAGAGGTCGAACAGCTCACGGACGTGCATCGGCGCCTCCGCCCGCGGACGACCCCGACGACGGGCCGCCCCCCCCGATCCGCCATCCCGGCGCGATGGGCGATTCCATGCGCCCGACGACAAAGACGAGATAGACGATCTCGAGAAGTCCCAAGGTGTTCACAACGAGCAGAACCACGAACCATCCGGTCTGCCCCGCGCGCGCCGCCCGCCACAGGGCGAGCCCCTTCCACACGAGCGTCCAGACCACGATCAGCGCGAGGACCCACGGGGGAAGGGCTCTCAGGGGGAACGGCTGCCACAGCGGAACCCCGGGCATTTGCCCCGACTTCTCGGCTCGGACGGCCGTCTCCTCCAGCGGCAGCGCCCCCGTTCCCGCGCCGGCGCCGGGCTGAAGTGAGCGGCGGATCGCGCGTCGAACACCTCTGCCGATGCCCTCCGAGTCCCCTTCTCCTGATGCGACGCTCGACGCCACCGGCGGTGCGCCCCGGTGGCCCCGCGTGCGAGGCTGAGGTGGCCACCCCGTCTCGCCACCCGACGCGGCGCGGGACGGACCTGGCCTGGGTCTCCCTCCTGCACGTCTGGAACGATGGGTTGACCGCGGGGCTCACCGTCCTCCTCCCCTTCATCGCCGCCGATCTCCACCTGGGCTACGCGCGGGCCGGCCTGCTTCGAACGGCCCATATTTTGGCGATGAGCGGGGCGCAGATCCCGCTCGCCGCACTGGCGGGGCGCGCGGGCGAGCGGGCCGTGCTCGGGCTCGGGTTGGCCTGGTTCGGCGGGGCCTGTGCCGCGCTCGGCGCCGCCGCCACCTTCGCGATCGCGCTGGGCTGGGTGGCCGCCGCGGGGATCGGTGCGGGGGCGTACCACCCCATCGCCACCAACAGGATCGCCCGCGTCGCCGACCCCCGCGGACGGGGCCGGGCGGTCGGCGCGCTCAACGTCGCCGGCGACATCGGGAAGTTTTCGCTCCCGGCGGCGGCGGGGATCCTCGCCACCCTGGTGGGGTGGCGGGCGGGCATCGCAAGCCTGGGGGGGCTCGGGGCCGCCGTCGGGCTGGCGTATCTCTGGGCCCACCGGCACCCCGGGGGTGACCCGCAACCGTCGACCGAGGAACCGGACCGCACGAGGGGAGCGTCGACCTGGTGGGGGATCCATCGCCCCCGGGCCTTCGCCGTGATGACGGCGATCGGGGTGATCGACCAGGGGACCCGGTCCGCGGCTCTGACCTTCCTCCCGTTCCTGCTGGTGGCGCGCGGATTTGGGAAGGCCGAAGTCGGCGGCCTCTTCGCGGTCATGACGCTCGGCGGCGCAACGGGGAAGTTCGTCTGCGGCTGGCTGACCGACCTGATCGGCGACCGGCCGGTGATCCTGACCACCGAAGCGGTCACGGCCGCCGGGGTGATCGGCCTGCTCTGGCCGCACGGCGCCGCGGTGTTTGCGGTCTACCTCACCGCCCTCGGCATCGTCCTGAACGGTACCTCATCGGTCCTCTATGCCGGGGTGGCGGCTCTGGTGGATCAGGTGCGGGGACAGCGCGCGTACGGGGTGTTCTATACGATCACGTTTCTGGGCTCTGCGATTGCCCCCGCCGCCTACGGCGTGATCGCCGACCGATCGGGGCTGGCCGCCGTGTTTTGGACGCTGGGACTCGTCACGATAACCATCCTCCCGCTCGCCCTTCTGTTGCCCCGACACGACTTCCCCGCCGCCGCACCGATCGCCCCCGGAGGCGCGTGACCCGGGGGGTCACCGCGGCCGCGCGCGCTCCCCGAGCACGGCGGCCGCACGATGGGCCGCGGCGATCACCCATTTCACGGGGACACCGTGCTGCTGGGCGAGGGCGCGGCACACCTCAAACTCGGGGGTCATCGTCAGCACCCCCGACAGATCCTCGGCGACCTTGACGGCAACGGAACCGAACTCGGTTTCGACCTCGACCCGGCGGCGCCCGACCGAAAACCGGGTCACCTCGTAGACCCTGACCCCCAGCGTGGTCGTCTCGGCGAGGAGAATGCCGTAGAGCGCCCGCACCCGGTCGGGAATCGCGAGCACCCGCAGGAGATGTCCGGGGCGGCCTTTCTTCATCACGGCGGGGATCGTCATCACATCGAGCGCGCCGGCCGCGAGCAACCGCGCTTCGACGTGCGGGAAGAGCTGCGGGTTCATATCGTCGATGGACGTCTCCAGAACCGCGAGCCGCTCGACGCGGGCGTCGGCCGATCCGGCGTCGATCCGCTCCGCCTCGGACGGTATCGATGCGGCTTCCCCCAGCGCCTCCCCCACGAACAGCCGGAGAACGTTGGCCCTCGGCGGATCGGCCTTCCCGGCCCCGACGCCGATGCCCTCCAGCCGCATGGGGGGAAGGGGCCCCCACCCGCTGACGAGGGTCCCCAGCAACACCGCACCGGTGGGCGTGAGCAGTTCGCCCTCGACCTCGCCGGCATACACCGGCATCCCTTCGATCAGCACCGCGGTGGCGGGGGCCGGGACCGGGATGATGCCGTGGTCGGTCCGGACCCACCCGCGGCCGAGATTCACCGGGGAGGCGACGAGACGGTCCAGGGCGAGGGCGCGCACCCCCGCCAAGACCCCCACGACGTCCACCAGGGTGTCCAGGCCTCCCAACTCATGAAGGTGCACCTCGGCGATCGGCGTCGCGTGGACCCCCGCCTCGACCGCGGCCAGCCGTTCCAGCACCCGCGCGGCGTTGGTAGCGAGGGCGCGATCGATCCGGCTCTCGGCGAGCAGTCGGGCCAAAACGGGATAGGGCCGCGAGTGGGGCGGTCCGTCCTCCAGGACCTCGACGCGAGCGGCCGGAACGCCGCGGCGATCGACACGGCTGATCGCGACCCGCACGGAAACGCCGAGGTCGGCGACGACATCGCGCAGCGCGGCCTCGGTCCAGCCGGCGCCCAGCAGCGCGCCGAGCAGCATGTCGCCGCTCGCCCCGCTCGCACAGTCAAGGTAGCCGATGCGCATCGGCGTCGCGGCTCACGGGGTGCCCGCCGTCGGCGGGCTGGGAGGCGCCCGCCGGGGTGGCATTGATGACCGCGGCCAGATACCCGGCACCGTACCCGTTGTCGATGTTGACGACGGCGACCCCCGGCGCGCAGGCGTTGAGCATGGTCAACAACGGTGCCAGCCCGTTGAGGTGGACGCCGTACCCCACGCTGGTGGGAACCCCGATCACCGGGACGCGGGTGAGTCCCGCCACCACCGCGGGGAGCGCGCCGTCCATCCCCGCCACGACGACCAGCGCCCGCGCGCGTTCGAGCAACTCCCGCTGGGCCGCCAATCGGTGAAGGCCGGCCACGCCCACATCGTACGCGCGGATCACCGCCGCTCCCATCGCCTCGGCGGTCCATGCGGCCTCCTCCGCCACCCCGATATCCCCCGTCCCGGCGGTCAGGACCCCGACGCAGCCGGTGGGGTGCCCGGGCGGCGTCCCGACGACGACGAGCGACGCCTCTGGGACGTGGCGGGCGTCCGGGATCGCCTGGAGCACCCGGGCCGCGACCTCCGGAGCGGCTCGGGTCAGCAGGACCGCGGCATCGGTCCGGCGCAGCGCCCGCGTGATGTCGACGATCTGCTCAAACGTTTTGCCGGGGCAGTAAACCGCCTCCGCCGCCCGGCGGCGGAGGGCGCGATGCGTGTCCACCTTCGCGAACCCCAGGTCGGCAAACGGCAGCCAGCGGAGCGCGTCGAGGGCGGCTTCGATGCTCGTGCGTCCCGCGCGCACGTCGCGCAGAAGGCGGCCGAGCGCGTCTTCGTTCACGGGCGCGCCCCCCCCGCCTCCCGCTGCGCCCGCAGCGCCTCCGCGGTCAGGGCGCCCGACCGGAGGCCGCGCGGATCGACCGCGACCTCGCGGAACCCAAGTGCCCGGAGCGCGACCGTCACTTGGGGCGCCAGGGTGAGGAGCCGAGTCATCTCGGTCAGCGGCACCTCGATCCGGGCGACCTCGCCGTGGTGTCGAACCCGAACTTCGGGAAAGCCGAGCCCGTGGAGCACGCGCTCGCCCTCCTCGACCTGGCGAAGGGCCACCAGGGTCACCGGCATCCCGTGCGGCAGGCGGGAGGCGAGGCACGGCGACGCCGGCTTGTCCCAAATCTCCAGCCCCCTCCCGCGGGCGAGCCCGCGGATCTCCTCTTTGGTCAGTCCGGCCTCGACCAGGGGGGCCCGCACCGCGAACTCCGCCGCGGCCCGCATCCCGGGACGGTAGTCCCCGAGGTCGTCCGCGTTGGCCCCGTAGACCACCGCGGCGAAGCCGAGATCTCCGGCCAGGGCGCCGAGACGCGTGAAGAGTGCGTGCTTGCAGAAGTAGCAGCGCTGGACGTCGTTCCGCCGGTAGCGGGGGTCCTCGAACTCGTCCGTCTCGACGATGAGGTGGCGTACCCCGATCGCCGCCGCGATCCGCCGGGCCACCGTGAGCTCGTCGCGGGCGAGCGAGGGGGAGACGGCGGTCGCCCCGACACACCGGTTCCCCAGCACCTCCGCGGCCGCGGCGAGCAGGTACGCGCTGTCCACTCCTCCCGAGAACGCCACGACCACCCCGGCGAAACCGCGCAGCGTCTCGTTCAGCCTCGCGACCTTGACCGCGAGCGGCTCGCGCGTCGGGCCGACGGGCTGGGGTGCCGCGCGCTCGAGCATGCCGGCCTGGCCTTAGACCGTCCGCGCGCCCACGGCCGCAGCCGCGAGCGGGGAGACGAGCGTGCCGTCGGCGCTGAACCCCAGCGCAAACGGCTTCGAGGTGACCTTGGCGTGCGGGGCGAGATCGGGGACGAGGGCGGTTGAGACCGCCACCTCTCCCAAGGCCAGCGTGTTCCGAATGTAGACAAGGCGCTCGGTCCCCGGCGGGGTCGGCCGTTGGGTGGTCAGGAGCGCCGTCCAGATGGCATCCCGATCGGCGACCATGATCACCGGCAGACGCGAGCCCTCTGTGATCGCAGCGGTGATGCCGTTCATGTAGGTGGGCTCGAGATCGATCTTGTCCACTACCCGCCGCACGGTCAGGTCCGCCATCCCAATCCCGGTGGCGTTGCCGTGGGTCTCCTCGGTCAGATCGAGGACCACGATCCGCCTGATCGTGGGGCCGCCGGTGACGTGCGAGAGATACCGACCGGTGATGTTCGGGTCCATGCCGTCGCCGCTGATGTTCTTCCCGATCTCCTGGACAACGAGCACGTCGATGTCCCGCACCGGCAGGCTGGGCATGAGCTCGCGCGCGCGTGCCAGGAGCCCTGGTTCCCGCTCCACGAACGCCTCGCTCGGCACGACGGCGATCTCGACCGGGATATCGTAGGCATCCTCGACCACCGCGACGCCGAACACCAGCGGCGTCTTCTCGCGCACGATCGGCCAGGCCTCGAGCAGCCGCGGACCGAGGTCGTTCGGGCCGGTGGCGTGGATCGACATCGCCCCCCGCTGCTTCCCGGCACCGATGACCGACATTTTGATCAGGCCGCTCTCAATCGGCCCACGGAACAGCGTGTGCGGCTTGACCCGGCCCACGACGACGGCGGCATCTGCGGCGAGGGCGTTCCGATCCCAAAAGACCCCGGACCCATCGCCGAGGCGGCCCAACTCGACGACCTCCATCCCCGAGACGATCGGCGCGCCGATCCGCGCCTCGGTCACCCCGAGCGCGGCGAGAACTTCCACCTGCCCCTCCGCCGTGGCCCCGCCGTGGCTGCCCATCGCCGGAAAGACGAAGGGCGCGGCGCCGTGGCGCTTCAACGCCGCGACCACGGCGGCCGTGATCCGATCGATCTCCGCCACCCCCCGGCTGCCCACGGCGACGGCGACGCGACCGCCCTTCGGGATCCGGCGCACAATCTCCGGAGCATCGATCCGCCGGTGAATCTCGGCGTCCACGTCGCAGCGGCCGGGCGTGGGCCACCGCTGGCTCACCCGCACCATTTCCGGGAGCGGCACTTCGCGCGGCGCACGGATGCCCCCCAAGGTCGTGGGCGCGATCCGATCCTGTGTCATCGCCATCCCTCCACCGTCGTTCACAGTTTGTAGCCGATCTTCCGGAGCAGATCGTGCCGCCAGGCCTTGCCCTCCTCGCCTTCGACCCCCAGCGGCGGCTGGCCGTCCACCACCCCCAGCACGCCCCGCCCATGCCCGGTGGCGGCCACGATCACCTCGACGGGGTTTGCCGTCGCGCAGTAGATCTGGCAGACCTCCGGCACCTGCCGCACGGCGCCCAGGACATTGACGGGGTAGGCGTTCCCCAGCATGATCAGGAAGGTGTGCCCGCACCCCACGGCCGCGGCGTTTCGGGCGGCCAGGTCGACGAGCGCGGAATCGGTCCCGGTCGTGCGAACGAGGCGCGCGCCGCTGGCCTCGCAGAACGCCAGCCCGAACCGGATGCCGGGAACCGCCCCCACCAGGGCCTCGTGCAGGTCCTCGACGGTCTTGATGAAGTGGGACTGGCCAAAGATCAGGTTGAGCCCGTCCGGGTTCTCCAGCGGCACCGCGTGCAGCTCCATGCGCGACCCTCCGACTAGGGTTCTTCCACCGCGGCTTCCCGCACTCCTGGCCCCGCGAGGGCCGCCCTCCGCCCGCGGAGAAGTATCGGGCGTGCCGGCGGACGATCCCCCCGCGGCGCAAGAGGTGGTCGATGCACCTGCTCAACGATCGGGACGCCGAGACGGTACGGGCCCGGCTGGCCGCCCTCGCCCAGCCCGTCCGGCTCGTCTACTTCACCGAGGGCACCTCGGGACTGATCATCCCGGGTCGGGAGTGCCGGTACTGCGCCGAGACCCTCCGGCTGCTGGAGGACGTCGCCGGCTGTTCGGCGCAGGTCACCCTCGAGGTCCACGACCGCCTGACCGACCCCGAACCCTTCGGACGCTACCGGATCGACCGGGTCCCCGGACTGGTCGTGCTGGGGGCGCAGGACTTCGGGATTCGCTACTACGGGCTCCCCGCGGGGTACGAGCTCGGGACCCTGCTGGGCATCATCGTGGATGTGGGACGCGGGGGCGCGGACCTCAGCGCGGACGCCCGGGGCGCCCTGGCCCAGCTTGCCGGTGACGTTCACCTTCAGGTGTACGTCACCCCGACCTGACCGCACTGCCCGCGTGCAGCCAGGCTGGCTGCGGCTCTGGCGATTGAAAGCCCGCGCGTGCGGGCGGACATCATCGAGGCGGCGGAGTTCCCCGATCTCGTCGAGCGGTACGCGGTGCGCGGCGTCCCGAAGACGATCTTGAACGACCGGCTCTTCATTGACGGCGCGGTTCCCGAGTCCGACCTCGTCGCCGCGGTCGGACAAGCGGGCGGCGATGGCGCCGGTGCGGAGGGAACGACATGAACGCCACGGTGCGCTGGACGTCGGGAATGGGATTCAGCGGGCTGGGGGCGGCGGGAGTCTCCATCGCCATGGACGCCCACCCGGAGCACGGGGGCCGGGACACCGGTCCGTCGCCGATGGAAACCGTGCTCCTGGCGCTGGGAGGATGCACCGGCATGGACGTGGTCAGCATCTTGCAGAAGATGCGGGCGCCGCTTTCGGGTCTCGAGATCCGGATCGTTGCCGAGCGGGCGGACGCTCACCCCAAGGTCTTCACGCGGATCGCGCTGGAGTACGTCTTCTCCGGTAAGGATCTCACCCCGGAGCAGGTGACCCGCGCCGTGGAACTCAGCCAGACCCGCTACTGCTCGGTTTCGGCGATGCTGCAGAAGGTGACGGAATTCACCTACACCTGGCGAATCGACGCCTGAGCTCCCCGCGCGGAAGGTCGGCGGCACTGCCGGGCGTGGGAGGCTACACCATCCCCCGCAGCCGCAGGCGCACGTCGTTGGGACTGTCCGCGTACTGCATCCCGGTGTCCGTATCGATCGCCCCACTCTGGATGAGCTGGTAGACGGCCTGATCGAAGGTCTGCATCCCGTCCTGGTTCCCCGCCTGCATCGCCGTGCGGATCCCGGCGATGTTGCCCTTCTTCAACAGGTCGCGGATGTGGGGGGACGCCAGCATGAGCTCGACGGCGAGCACCAGCCCCTCCCCGCCCCTCCGCGGGACCAGCCGCTGGGAGATCACCCCGAGCATGTTCAGCGACAGCTGCAGCTGGACGTTGCCGTGGGCTTCCTGGGGGAAGAAGTGCAGGATGCGCTCGATCGTCTGGCTGGCGTTGGTCGAGTGCAGGGTGCTGAGGACGAGGTGGCCGGTCTCGGCGAAGTGGACCGCCGCGGTCGCGCTTTCCACGTCCCGCATCTCCCCGATCAGGATGACGTCGGGGGTCTGGCGGAGGGCGTCGCGCAGCGCCGTGTTGAAGGAATCGCAGTCCGTTCCGACCTCGCGCTGGCTCACCAGGCTCTGGTGGTCGGCGTGTACGAATTCGATCGGGTCCTCGATCGTCACGATGTGCCCGGGCGCGTGGCGATTGCGATAATCGATCATCGCGGCCAGGGTTGTGGACTTGCCCGACCCGGTGGGGCCGGTGACCAGGACCAGCCCGCGGGGGGCCATCGACAGGTCCGCGATCGCCCGGGGGATCCCCAGTTCCTCGAACGTCGGGATCTCGCTCTTGATCCGGCGGATGACGATGGCCGGGGAGGACCGCTGCATGTAGATGTTCACCCGGTACCGGCCCAGCGCCGGGGTGAAGTAGGCGAGGTTCACCTGCTGCCGTTCATCGAACTCCCGCTGGTGTCGCGGCTGCATCATCTGCCGCGCCAGCTCGTCGACCGCCGCGGAGGTGAGCGGGGCCGTCCCCAGCGGGGCGAGCTGGCCGGCGATCCGCAGCGTCGGCGGGGCGTCGGTCTTCACGTACAGGTCCGACGCCTCCCGGCTCGACATGTGGATGAGCAGATCGTTGATGTCCATGGGTCAGCGGTTCGTCCGCATCCCGGCGAACTCCCCGCGTCCTCCACCGGAGGCGTCCTGACCGAACGCCTGCTTTTCGACGGCGCGCCGGAGCGCCTCGTCGTTGCTGATCTTTTGGGTCTTGACGAGGGCCTTGAGGGCCTGATCGAGCGACTGCATGCCCTCGCGCGCGCCGGTCTGGATCGCCGACGGGATCTGGTGGACCTTGTTCTCCCGGATCAGGTTGCGGATCGCCGGGGTGGCCACCATGATCTCCATCGCCGCCACCCGGCTCTTGCCGTCGATCGACGGCACCAGGCTCTGCGCCACGACGCCCAGCAGGGCATCGGCCAGCTGGACGCGGATCTGCTCCTGCTGATGCGGCGGGAAGACGTCGACGACACGGCTGATCGTCTGCGGGGCGTTGTTGGTGTGCAGGGTCGAGAGCACCAAGTGGCCGGTTTCCGCCGCCGTCAGCGCCTGCGCGATCGTCTCGAGGTCCCGCATCTCGCCGACGAGGATGATGTCCGGGTCCTCGCGCAGCGCGCTGCGCAGCGCGGCGGCGAAGGACATCGTGTGCGGGCCGACCTCGCGCTGGTTCACGTTGCACTTCTTGTGCTGGTGGATGAACTCGATCGGGTCTTCGATCGTGATGATGTGGTCCTCGCGGTTGTCGTTCATGTGATCGACCATCGCGGCGAGCGTGGTCGACTTTCCCGACCCGGTGGGGCCCGTCACCAGGACCAGCCCGCGATCTTTCATCGCGAGGTCCTTCAGGATCGGCGGCATCCCCAGATCGTCGAGCGACTTGATCTTGGATGGGATCAGGCGCAGGACGATGCCTTCCCCCAGCCGCTGCAGGAACGCGTTGACGCGGAACCGCCCTACCCCGGTCAGCTCCAGCGAGAAGTCCAGGTCGTGGGTCGCTTCGTACCGCGCCTTTTGCTCGTCGGTGAGGAGATCGTAGAGCATGTTGTGGATGTCTTCTCGGGTGAGGACCGACTTATCCAGCCGGGTGAGCTTGCCGTGCAAGCGCAGCGTGGGCGGAGAGCCGACCGTCAGGTGCAGGTCGGAGGCGTTCTGCTCCTTGGTCTGAACGAGAAGATCGGTGATGTCCATTACGCTCCCTCCACCACTCGGGATAGCTCCTCCAAGGAGGTCAACCCGTCCTCGACCAGCGCCTGGCCCTGCGTCCGCATGAATGCGCCCACCACCTGGCCGACGTGGGCGAAGATCGCGTCACGCGGACCCGCGCGGAGCTGCAGCCGGTCGCCCGGGCTGACGTGCCAGGCCTCGGTGAGGACGCGGTACCCCCGAAACCCGGTGAAGCTGCACGCGGCGCATCCCCGGGGGGTGAACGTGAGCCGCCCGTCGCCGGCGCCCGACCCGCGGAGCCGCTCCTTGCACTCCGGACAGAGCAACCGGATCGGCCGGGCGGCGAGGACGGCGCGCAGGGTGGATGCGGTCACCGCCCCCCCGACCGCCTCGAGGGCCTGGCCGAGCAGCCCGACCACATCGTCCTGGGGGTGTCCGATCACGAGGTGACGGACGCGGGACCATTCCAGCGCGCTGACCAGGGTCGGTGCCCGCGAGGCATCGTCGATCGCAATCAGGTCCGCGCCCGTGCCGCATGCCCCGTGGAGCAGGGGCACCGCCTCCTGCGGCGATCCGACCACCACCTGGCTGACCGCGGAATCCCGGTAGATCGGCAGGGTCTCCAGCGACCAGATCTTGCCCTCGGAGGCCCCCGGCAAGATCGCCCGAATCAAGGTCATCCGCACGAATGGGTCCGCACAGCCGATGAGCAGCGCACCGTGGGGGCCGTGCAGGCTCCGGCGGAGGGCCTGCGTCGTCTGTCCGTCCACCCCCAGGGGCACCAGGTCCGGCGCGCCCGTGCGGTAGGGGTAGAGGGCCACCGTCGCCGCGGGTCCCACCGTCGTGGCGAGGACGGAGACCACCGCGTGGGCTTCGACCTCGCCCACCCGGACGGTTGCGGCCGCTTGGGAGGTCGACGCCTGCCCGAGGCCGGCGAGGTCCCGCAACTGTCGGATCACCCCGGCGTGGAGCTCCTCCGGGTGCCCGGCGCGGTCGACCAGGACGCCCTGCAGCCGGTACCGCACCCGCGGCTGTCCTTCGATCGTCGGATCGAAGTAGATCTCGGTCGCCGCCTGCTGCAGCGCCTGCGCGAGGTGGAACTGGAGGTACTGCGCCTCCGCCGCGCGGACATGACGCCTCGGCGATCCGTTTCCGCGGGTGTTCAGGTTGCGCAGCATCTCCTCGATGTTGGAGGCGAGCGCGACCGCCCGGTTGACCTGCAGTCCGGTCTGCCCCGCGACCTCGTCGACGGTGAGCTGGTCGGTCGGGTCCGCCATCGCCAGCGTCACCTGCTGGCCGAATTTGTGAATCGGCATCACGTGGCGCTCACGCAGGAACTCTTCCGGCAGGAGCCGGACCACCTCGTCATCGATGATATCGCCGCTCAAGAAGATGTACGGGTACATAAGCTGGTTGCTCAGCGCCCAGGCGACATCGTCCTCGGTCGCCGATCCCTGCTCAACCAGGACTTGCCCGAGCCGCTTCCCGGTCTGGCCCTGAGCCGCGATGGCCTTGGTCAATTGCTCCTGGGTGATCAGCGACGTCGCCAGCAGAATCTCCCCGAGCTTTCCCGGCTTCCCTGGAGTCGACACTGTCGATCCCCCCCAACATGCTTCCGTCCCCGTCCGACAGACGACAGCGGGTCGAGGCGCTCGGGCTCCACCGCCACCAGGGGCGAGGGCCGGTACGCACCGAGACCTCGGATCCCGGCCGGCGTGGCCGAGACTGCGTCATCTTTGTATGTCCTCCGCGGGGTCGTCGCAATCGGCTACGCTCTACTAATGCCCAAGAGAAATGTCCGATCGGACACCAAGTTTGCCGCCGGACAAACACCGGCGGGCCGCCGGGCTCACCGCGGCCGCGGACGGCGATGGGAAGAGACCCACCCTCCGCCTCCGAAGCGTTGGCGCGGGGCGGGCGCGACCGGATATACTCAACCCTGAGGTCGCCACCGATGATGCTGAGCAGCGGGAAGCTGACGAACCTGATGCGCCTCGCCGACGCGTCGGGGCGGTTGAAGATGCTCGCCGTCGACCAGCGGGACTCCATGCGCGCCCCGCTCGCCGCCGCCACACGACGCCGGCCGGAAGACATCACCTATGATGAACTGGCGGCGACCAAGACCCTCGTCGCCGAAGTCCTGTCGTCCCACTCGACGGCGATCCTGCTGGACCCCATCTACGGGCTGCCCCGGGGGATCACCGCGGTGGGTGGCTCCGCCGCCCTGCTCGTGGCCGTCGAGGACTCCCCCCCCGCCCTGCTCGGCCCGAGTCGGGAGCGGAAGATGGCGCTGATCGACGGGTGGTCCGTGGCCCAGGCAAAGCGGGCGGGGGCGAACGCGGTGAAGTTACTCGTCTACGACACGCCGGAGGCCTCCGCCGAGGTGCGCGCCCACCACCGCGACCTGGTGCGCAGGGTCGGCGAGGAGTGCGTATTGCACGATCTGCCGTTCCTGCTCGAGGTGGTCGCCTACCCGATCGAGGAACCGGGCGAGGACACCCCGGAGTTTGCCCTCAAACGCCCCCGCCACACGATCGCGGCCGCCCGGGAGTTCTCGGACCCGGCCTATCATGTGGACCTGCTGAAGCTCCCATTCCCCGGCGACCTCAAGTACACGCGGCAGTTCCGCGACGCGGTGTTCGACCCCCGAGAACGTCCGGCCGTGTACACCCTCGACGACATCCGGGGCTTCTGCCGTGACCTCGATGCGGCGGCGGGGCGTCCTTGGGTCATCTTGAGCGGCGGAGTCGGGATTCGCGAGTTCCTCGCGAACCTGGATCTTGCGGTCGATGCCGGAGCCAGCGGCTTCTTGTGCGGACGCGCGATCTGGCAGGACGTGCTTCCCCTCCACCCGGATCGACAGGCGATGCGGGCTTTTCTCGCCTCGACGGCCTCTCACAACTTCGACCGCGCCAACGCCGTGGCCGAGCGGGCGCGCCCGTGGTTCGACCACCCGCACTTCGGCGGGTGGGGGCAGATCAGGCTCCAGGGCGGCGGCGCCGACTGGTACCGGCGGTACGGGGCTCCACCGCCGCTTTGAGTCGGGCAAAATCCTCGGGGGTATCGAGGTCCACGGCCGCCGCCTCCGGCAACGGCACCTCCGCCACCAGGTCGGGATGCTGCCGGATGAGCCGCCGCCCGCCCGCGTCCCCCTGGAGACCCCTCGCCTCCGGGAAAAGCGCGCGCCCGATCAGCGTGGGGGCACCGGCCACCCCGCCGTACCGCGAGGCGACGAGCGGCTTTCCCGTGCGGCGGTGGACGTCGATCAGCGCATCGATCACGGCGGCGTCGATTCGGGGTTGGTCCCCCAGCAGCACGACCGCCGCCTCACATTCAGGGGGCAGTGCCGCGATCCCCGCCCCAAGCGAGGTCCCCATTCCCTCGCGGTAGCGGTCGTTGACGACGAGATGGACGCCGGGGTCGCGGACCGCCGCCGCAACGTCATCCGCCCGAGCGCCCAGGACGACGATGATCTGCTGACACGCCGACGCGCGGGCCTGCTCGATGACGTGGCGGAGCAGGATGCGGCCCGAGAACGTCAGGAGCGGCTTGGGCGTCCCCATGCGCCGCGACTCGCCGGCGGCGAGGATGACGGCGGCGATCATCGCTCAGGACGCCGGCGCGTGAATCGGCCCGACCCGATCACGGAGCGAGGCCGTCGCCCGACCGTTGCGGACCGCCAGGATCTCCGCCAGAATGCTGAGCGCGATCTCCTCGGGAGAGTCGGCACCGGTGTCCACCCCGACGGGTCCGTACACCCGCGAGCGCCGGGCGCCGTCGAGGACCACCCCATCCTTCCGCAGTTCGGCGAGCAGTTTGTCCGTCCGCGCGCGGGGGCCGAGGAGGCCGATGTACCGCGCGGGGGTCTCCACCAGGCACCGGAGGATCTCGAGATCGTGGAGAAAATTGTGGGTCATGACGACGACGAAGGTGTGGCGGTCGATCCGCGCGGCCTTGGCCACGTCTCGATCCTGGACCAGGAAAACCTCATCGGCTCCGGGGAACCGTGCCTTTGTCGCATACGCCGGCCGGCTGTCGGCGACCATGACCCACCATCCCTGCGCGTGCGCCAGGCTCACGAGCGGCAGCGCGTCGTGACCGGCGCCGCAGACGAGCAGGGGGAGGGGCGGCGCGACCACGTCGATGAACAGCTCCCCGAGCCCGCCGGGAAGTTCGAGGGGCACCGTCGCCGCCGTCCCGGCCGCGATCCGGTCGCGGGCGGCGGCCGCCGCCAACGCGTCGGTCACCGCATCGCCGAGCGAGCCCTCGACCGTTCCATCCTCCCCCACGAAGAGCCGCGCGCCGACGGGGACCCGGCCGTCGGGAGACGGGGAGGCAATCACCGTGGCGAGCGCCGCAAACCGGCGGGCGTCGATGCACCCCTGGAGCAGCGCCCCGTAGTCCGGCACAGCCTGGGGCCGCACCGCCTCCACGAACACGTCAATCGCCCCGTTGCAGCCGAGCCCGAGCCCCCAGACCGCGTCGTCGTCCGCGGTCAGGTCATAGGTCAGCATGCGCGGGCGCCCGGTGTCCAGGACCTCGCGCGCGGCCTCGGCCACATCGCCCTCCAGGCAGCCGCCGCTGATTGAGCCGAGCGTCGTCCCGTCCTGCCGGATCAGGAGGCGCGCACCGGCGCGGCGGTAGGTTGAGCCCTTCACGCGCACGATCGTGGCCAGCGCCGCCGACTCCCCCCGCGCCCGCAGGCCGGCGAGGGCGCCCAGAATCTCTCGGATCTCCTTCATGGTCGGTCTCCTCGTTTGCGACTCGTCCTCCGCACCCGGCGCACCCCGGCCCGCGGGCTGTGGAGGTACCGCTCCAACTCCCGCAGACCGTTCAGGTTGTGCGCGGAGGCGAAGACATCGACGTAGGGCAGGGCCGCGCTCATCCCCTGGGTGACGGGCTCGTACCCCGGGCTGCCCAGAAGGGGGTTGAGCCAGATCACCCGTCCGGCGCGGCCGTGGAGATCACGCATCGCCGCCTCGAGCACCTCGAGATCCCCGGTGTCCCATCCATCGCTGCAGATGACCACGATCGTCCGGGCGTCCACGAGCCGCCGGCCGTACGCGTCGTTAAAGTGCTTGAGGCTGGCGCCGATCTTGGTCCCCCCCGACCAATCGGGAACGCGCTGCGAGGCCTCCCGAAGCGCTTCGTGGATGTCGTGATGCCCGAGCACATCGGTCACCCGGGTGAGGGACGTGCTGAACAGAAACGACTCGACGTGGCTGAGGGCTCCCTGGAGCGCGTAGACGAACTGGACTAGGAATCGGCTGTAGATGTCCATCGAGCCGCTGACATCGCAGAGCAGCACCAGTTTGGCCTTTCGAATCTTGCGCCGCCGCCAGACCAGCTCGAAGACGTCCCCGCCGGTACGGAGGCTGCGGCGCATCGTCCGCCTCAGGTCGACGAAGGACCCCCGCCGGGCCGCTCGGGTGCGGCGGGAGAGGCGGGTGGCGATGAGGCGGGCGATGACGATGATCAGGTCGGTGATCGCCCGAAGCTCGTCGGCGCTGAACGCGCTGAAGTCCTTCCGGCTGCGCCCTTCGGCGGGACTGTAGGCGGGGACCTCCCGCTCGTCCTCCGCCTCGCCGCGCTCGTCCCATTCGGTGACCACCACGTCGCTGCCCCGCTCGTTTCCCGCCTCGCCCGGACCGGCGGGGTCGTCGTCCGCTTCGTCCTGGGGGGCCGGACCACCGGCCAGCGCGGGGCCCTGCCAGAAGCGCACGAACTCCTCATCAAACACCGGGAGATCGTCCGTGTGCGAGCAGAACACCGTCCGCAGCGAGAGGCGCACCGCGTCGCGATCGGCGAGATCGATCTCCGTCAGGGCGCGCAGGGCATCGCTGACCTCCGCCGGCCCGACCAGGAGCCCCCGGCGCCTCAGCCGCCGGCCAAACGCGGTGACGTTCCCGGCGAGGTCTCCCGGGCGCGTCCAGGCCGGCCTGCCCGGCGCCGCGGCGCCCCCCGCCGGCGTCTCAGCGCCCCTTGGGGAGTTGGGCGGCCAGCGAGGCGATCCGCTCGGAGTTCCAGCCATCGCCGCTCTGCCCCACCGCGTCGATGTGCTCCAGGATCGGTCCCAGGTACTGCGTGCGCACACGGGTCAGGTCCTCTTGGTCTTTGCAGAGGCACCCGAGGGTCTCCTCGACCGCCGCCGGATCGAGGTGGTCACGGTGAAGCGCCAGCAGCGCCGCGCTCCAATCGAGCGTCTCGGCGATCCCCGGCACTTTGTCGAGGTTGACCCCGCGCACCATCTGCATGAATGCGCCGATCTGCCGGGCCAGGCGATCGTTGATCCCCGGCACCTTGCGGTGAATGATGGAGAGTTCTTTCTCGAACGTCGGATAATCGATCCACAGGTACAGACAGCGACGGCGCAGCGCGTCGCTGAGATCCCGGGTGCGGTTGCTGGTGAGGACGACGTAGGGGACGTGCCTCGCCTGGATCGTCCCGATCTCGGGGATGCTCACCTGGAAATCCGAGAGCACCTCGAGCAGGAATGCCTCAAACTCCTCGTCCGCCCGGTCGATCTCGTCGATCAGAAGCACCGGCGCCTGGTCGGCGGTGATCGCCTGGAGGAGCGGGCGCTTGAGCATGAACGACTCGCTGAAGATCATCTGCTCTTTCTCCGCCACCGGCAGGTCGGAGCTTTCCTCGAGTTTGATCCGGAGCATCTGCCGCTGGTAGTTCCATTCGTAGAGGGCCGTGTGCACGTCCAGCCCCTCGTAACACTGCAGCCGGATCAGCTGGGTGTCGACGGCGCGCGCCATGACCTTGGCGATCTCGGTCTTTCCCACCCCGGCGGCGCCCTCGATCAGCAACGGCTTATGGAGCACGACGCTGAGGTGGATCGACAGCGCCACATCGCGCTCGGCGATATACCCCTGCTGCCGCAGCGTTTCCATGATCTGGGCAATCCCGCCGAAGGCCTCCGGCGCACGCGATGCTGATCCCATCTCGGTACCCGCTCCTCCCAAGGAACCTGCGTCTCGATGCGGCGTCCGTGCCCGACGGCACCATCCGATCACCGCAACCGATTTATTCTAGCATACCTGTTGCGGCCGGAGGGCCAGCGGCGACGGGGCACGCGGCGCGCGCGCAGCGCCGACGCGGCGGCGAGCGCGCCGCCCAATGCGAGATCGTGCTTGCGCGCGTGCGAGAGCCGCTTCAGCAGGCGCTCGAGGGCGAGCCCCGCGCGCCGGGTCGGGCATCGCCAGAGCGCGGCAAACACCTGGGGGCCCCGTCCCCGCGTGTAGCGCGAGGCGCGCCCCCCGCGGTGCGCGGCGAGGCGGCGCACGGGGTCCACGGTATACCCGGCGTAGTAGCTGCCGTCGGCGCACCGCAGCAGGTAGGCGTAGTGCGTCCGCGCCCGCTCCATCGCCTGGAGGGATTCGCGTGCGGGGCACGCATCCCCGCCGGGACGCCGATGAGGATAGGAGTTGGTCGGGACCCTATCGAAGGAACAACTCCCCTATGAGCACACGCTACGCGGGCGCGCGCGTCCCGCGCAACGAGGATCCGGCGCTCCTGCGCGGCCGCGGCCTGTTCGTCGACGACCTCGCCCTGCCGAACCTCGCCCACGCCGCGGTGCTGCGTAGTCCGCACGCACACGCCCGCATCGTACGGATCGATGCCGGCCGCGCCCGACGCGCCCCGGGGGTGGCCGCGGTCCTGACGCACGCCGACCTGGGCGAGTTCGGCGGCCCCCTGCCGATGCTCATCCCCCACCCCACCCTCATCCACCCGAAGACCCAACAACCCCTCGCCTCCAGCGTCGTCCGGCACGTCGGAGAGCCGGTGGCGTTGGTCGTCGCCGAGAGCCGGTACGCGGCCGAAGACGCGTCGGACCTGATCGAGGTCGAATACGCGCCGCTGCCCGCCGCGGTCGACCTCACCGCGGCCGCGGCTCCGGGGGCGCCGCTCGTCCACGCGAACACCGGGACCAACGTCTGCGCACACTACACGCAGCGGGTGGGGGATGTCGAGCACGCGATGGCCCTTGCTCCGCATCGGTTTCGGGAGCGGCTGGTCGTCGATCGCGGGACGGCCTCGCCGATAGAGACCCGAGGGGTCGTCGCCTCGTGGGACCCGCGCACGCAGCGGCTCGAGATCTGGGACAGCACGCAGGCGCCCATTCCGATCCGCAACGGGCTCGCGGCGATGTTCCACCTCCCTCAGCCCAGCGTCCGGGTCGTCGCCCCCGACGTCGGCGGGGGGTTCGGACCCAAGGTGATGATGTTCTACCCCGAGGAGATCCTGGTGCCGCTGGCGGCGATGCGGCTGGGGCGGCCCGTGAAGTGGATCGAGGACCGGCGGGAGCACTTCGTCGCGACCAACCAGGAGCGCGAGCAGATTCACGACGCGGAGATCGGCCTGGACGAGACCGGCCGGATCCTCGCCCTCCGCACCGTCTTCCTCTATGATGCCGGCGCCTACTGTCCCTACGGCCTGATCGTGCCGATCGTCGCCAGCACCACCCTCCCCGGCCCCTACCGTCTTCCGAACTATCACGCCGAGTTCAACGCGGTCTTCACCAACAAGACCACCGTGAGCCCGTACCGGGGCGCCGGGCGGCCCCACGGCGTCTTCGTGATGGAGCGGTTGTTGGACCGCGCCGCGTGCGAGCTCGGGATCGACCGCACCGAGATCCGCCGGCGCAACCTCATCCAGCCCGACGAGTTTCCCTACGCGGTGGGCCTGATCTATCAGGACAACGCACCGGTCGAATACGACAGCGGGAACTACCCCCGCTGCCTCGAGCACGCGACGGAGATGATCGGATACGCGGGGTGGGCCGACCAGCAGGCGGCCTACCGTGCGGCCGGACGCTGCGTGGGGCTCGGGGTGGCGTGCTACGTCGAGGGCACCGGCATCGGTCCCTACGAGGGCTGCCGGGTGACCGTGGACCCCTCGGGAAAGGTGTTCGTCTCGACCGGGGTGGGCACGCAGGGGCAGGGGCACATGACCTCGTTCGCCCAGCTCGTCGCCGATCAGCTCGGGGTGACGCCGCGCGATGTCGTCGTGCGGACCGGTGACACCGACGGGTTCCGGTGGGGGACCGGCACCTTCGCCAGCCGCGCTGCGGTCGTCGCCGGCACCGCGGCCTCCCTCGCCGCCCAGGCGGTCCGCGAGAAGACCCAACTTGTGGCCGCGACGCTGCTGGAGGCACGTCCGAAGGAGATTGACCTCGCGGAGGGCAAGGTCTTCGTGCGGGGGGTCCCCGCCCGCGCGCTGTCCCTCGGCGAGGTGGCCGCGGCGGCCAACCCCTTGCGATTCGCAATGCCCGCGGAGTGGGAGGGACCCGGCCTTGAGGCCACCCGCTACTTCGCGCCCCCGCGGGGGACGTTCAGCAACGGGGTGCACGCCTGCATCGTGGAGGTCGATCCGGAGACCGGGATGGTATCCCTCCTGCGGTACGTCGTCGTCCACGACTGCGGCCGCCTGATCAACCCGATGATCGTCGAGGGGCAGATCCACGGCGGGGTCGCCCAGGGCATCGGCGGCGCGTACTGGGAGAAGCTGGCGTACGACGCGCAGGGACAGCCGCTGGCCACGACGTTCATGGACTACCTGCTGCCCACGGCGGTGGAGGTCCCCCCGATCGAGGTCGGGCACGAAGAGACCCCCACCCCGCTCAACCCCCTCGGGGTGAAGGGAGCCGGGGAGGCCGGGGTGATCCCCGTGGGGGCGGCGATTGCGCAGGCGGTAGAGGACGCGCTGCGTCCGTTTGACATTCACATCACCGAGATGCCGCTCAGCCCCAACCGGGTGCGGCAGCTCGTGGCGAAAGCCCGGAGGACCCCATGAAGATCGACGGCACCAACACGCTCCCCGCATCGGTCGACACGGTGTGGAAGACGATCAATGACCCTGAGGCCCTCCGGCGGTGCACGCCGGGGCTCAAAGAGCTCAAGGCGATCAGCCCCGACAACTACGCGGCCACGCTGCAGATCGGGATCGCGGCCGTGAAGGGGACCTACGCCGGGACCCTCCGCATCACGGACAAGCAGGCCCCGACCCACTATCGGATCATCCTCGAGGGAACCGGGGGGGCCGGCTTCATGAAGGGCGAGGGCACCGTGGATCTCGAACCGCAGGGGGACGGGACGCTGCTGAAGTGGGTCGGCGACATCCAGATCGGCGGCCTGATCGCGGGCGTGGGGCAGCGGATGCTGGGAGGCATCGGGAAGATGCTGATCGGACAGTTCTTCAAGTGCCTGGAGGAGTCCCTGGGGAGCGGGTCGTGAAGCCGGCCGCGTTCGAGTATCACACCCCCCGCACGGTCGACGAAGCGGTGGCGCTCCTCGCCCGATACGGCGAGGAGGGAAAGGTGCTCGCCGGCGGGCAGAGCCTGGTCCCCCTGATGAACATGCGCCTGGCCCGCCCGGCGAACATCATCGACATCAACCGGATCGATGCGCTGGCGTATCTCCGCCGTGAGCGCGGCGTGCTGCGGCTGGGCGCGCTCACCCGCCAGCGGGCGGCCGAGCGGTCCCCGATCATCGCGCAGCACTGTCCGATTCTCCGGGACGCGCTGCGCCTGGTGGGCCACGCGCAGATCCGAAACCGCGGGACCGTGGGCGGGAGCATCGCGCATGCGGATCCGGCCGGGGAGCTTACCGCGATCCTCCTGGCGTTGGATGGAGAGGTCACCGTGCGCGGCCCCAAGCGCACCCGGGTCATCGCGGCCGCGGACCTCTTCGTCACGTATCTCACGACCTCGCTCGACCCGCACGAGTTGCTGATCGAAGTTCGGTTTCCCCTCCCGCCCGAGGGGGCCGGATGGTCCTGGATGGAGATCGCACGTCGGCACGGCGACTTCGCCCTCGCGGGCGTCGGCGTGGTGCTGGCGGTGCGACGGGGGCGGATCGCCGAGGCCCGGATCGGGCTCACGGGGGTGGGCCCAACCCCGGTGCGGGCCGCCCAGGCCGAGCGGGGACTCGTCGGCCAGCCCCCCTCCACCGCGCTGTGGGCCGAAGCGGCGGAGGCGGTGCGCGGCGCCGTCGAACCGGACGGCGATATCCACGCTTCGGCGGAATATCGAAAGCACGTCGCCGGCGTGCTGACCCTCCGGGCGCTGCAGGAAGCGTACGAGCGCGCCCGCAAGGTGGCGTGAATGCGGCGCCGGGAGATCACCCTCCGGGTCAACGGGACGACCTTCACCGCATCCGCGGAGCCGCGGAAGACGCTCGCCGATTTCATCCGCGAGGACTGCGGGCTCACGGGGACGCACCTCGGGTGCGAGCACGGAGTGTGCGGCGCCTGCACGATCCTCATGAACGGCCAGACCGTGCGGTCGTGCCTCATGTTCGCGGTGCAGGCGGAAGGGGCCGAACTGATGACGGTCGAGGGGCTGGCGGACGGGGACCGCCTGCACGCGATCCAACAGGCGTATTGGGATCACCACGCCCTGCAGTGCGGGTTCTGCACGCCGGGGTTCCTGATGACGACGGTGGAGTTTCTCCAGGACCACCCGCAGCCGACCGAGCGGGAGATCCGCGAGGGACTGGCGGGCAACCTCTGCCGGTGCACGGGGTATCAAAACATCGTCAAGGCGGTCGCGGCCGCCTCGCAGATGGTCGCCGCAGATCCGCACTGGGTGCCGCGCTGGGCTTCGCCCGAACCTCCGACCGCGGCGCGCGCATCCGCGGGGAACGGCGGGACCCCGACGTCGAGGAAACGCACCACCCGGTCCAAACCCGTCAAGCCCTCGCGATCCCCACGACGACGCCGGCCGAAGCGCTGAGGGGCTCCGCCCCTCCGCCGGGCTGACCGCCGGCCCGGTGCCCACCGACCCGGCCCCGCGGTGAGCGGCGGCCGGACCCAACAGGGAGATCCTGGATGGCAGAGAAAGATACCCCCGTGGCCACGGTGAACCGAGCAATGACCAGCCGCGTTGAGGCCCTCTCGATGAGTTGGCGGGTTGGTCGGGCGTTTCGCCAGGAAGGATGGGACGGCGAGATCCTCGCGGTCCACCCGCACAGCTGCTACCTGATGGACGAGGACGGGGCGATCTACGCGATCGTCCAGGAAAGCCTCGGCAACGGCCCGCTCAACCTCGTCATCCCCGCCGCCGCCGGGCACGCCTTCCAACATCTGTCGGTCGGCGAAACGGCACGGTCCAACGGCGACACGCTCCTGCTCAGCGACAGCCTCGACGTCGGGCTTGCCACCGCACAGCTCTGGGACCCGAAGCCGTACCCGGCGCTCGGCGCGGACCCGCAGCGGCTCCGCCAGGCGGTGTCGACGCTGTTGCAGGCGGTGACGGCGGCGCCCCCGGAGAAGAGCCTGGCGCTGCTGCTCCCCTATCTTCAGGAGGAGGAATTGCCCGCCCCGCTCCTCAAGGTCACCCACTTCCCGCGGAGCCACGCGCTGATGGGCGGGCTCGCGGAGTCGTTGGCGGTCCGCAACCGGCGGGGGCTCAAGGTCGTGACCTCGTCGATGGCGGGGCTGGGGCCGGGATTGACGCCGTCCGGGGACGACTTCATCGCCGGGGTGCTCCTGGCGCTCGCGCTGGCGCAGGACGACCGGCCGGACGCGGAGCTCAAAGAGATCGGCGGCATGCTGCTGGAGACGGCGGCCCCCCGCACCCACGAGATCAGCGCCGCGTACCTTAAGGCGGCGCATGCGGGCGAGGCCGGCGATCGATGGCACCGGCTGCTGGGGGCGCTTGCTTCCGGGGATCCGCCCGCGATCGTCGAGGCCGCCCGTGTGGTGATGGAGACCGGTGAAACGTCCGGAGCCGATATGCTGTCGGGATTCATCACCGCGATGCAAGCGATCCACGCCGCGCCGAGCGCCTAAACCCGCCGGCCCCCGCGCCCGGTGAGGGTGCGGAGCGGCCGCCTCGCGTTTACGAGTCGTCCCCCCCTCCGCCGTGCGTCCCCCGCCCCGGCCCCTCCGCCCAGGGGAGCCGTCGACTGAGAACGTCGAGCGCCTCCTGCATCTCCCGCCGCACGATCTCGCGCCAGTAGACGCCGACGCGTCCGATGTGCCGGTACTTCGCATAGCGGCGGGACAGTAGCCGGGAGAGCGGAATCCGGCGGAGATCCCGCAGCGCCGCCAGCAGGTGCTGCCGGAGGATGGCGGCGGCCCCCGGAGGGTCGAGGTGTGCCCCGCCCTCGGGTTCCGGCACGATGGCGTCGATGACGCCGAGGCGCAGGAGGTCGCGAGCGGTGAGCTTGAGCGCCTCGGAGAGGGCCTCCGCCTTCTTCGCGTCCCGGTAGAGGATCGCCGCGGCGCCTTCGGGAGCGATGACCGAGTAGATCGCGTGCTCGAGCATGAGCACCCGGTCCGCGACCCCGAGCGCCAGCGCTCCCCCGCTCCCGCCTTCCCCGGTGATGACCGAGACGATCGGGGTCCGCAGGCGGGACATCGTCGCCAGGTTGCGCGCGAGTGTCTGGGCGATCCCGCGCCGCTCCGATTCATAGCTCGGGTTCGCGCCGCGGGTGTCGATGAGCGTCACCACGGGGAGTTGGAACTTCGCGCCGAGCACCATCAACCTCAGCGCCTTCCGGTAGCCCTCCGGGTCGGCCATGGCCTGCCCCTCACCCTCGGTCTGCCCCGGGAGGTACTGGCGCTGGTGTCCGACGATCACCACCGTCTCGCCGTCAAGTTCCGCGAGCCCGCCGACGATCGCCGGATCGTCCCCGCCCTGCCGATCCCCGTGCAGTTCCACAAACCGCGTCGTCATCGCGGCGATGTAGTCCCGGGTCTGCGGCCGGCCGCGGTGGCGCGCCAGCCTGACCTGCTCCCAGGCGGCCAGACCACCGACCGCGGGAGACGCCGGCAGGACCCCCACCGGGTCGCGGCTGCCGCCCCCCCGGCTGAGGTGCCCGACGAGATACGCCACGGTCTCGCGCAGCCGCTCGCGGGGGACGATGAGGTCGACCATTCCCGCGCGCATGACCGTCTCGGCGCGGTGGGAGTCCGGAGGCAGCGGCGTTCCGGTGGTCTGCTCGATCACGCGCGGTCCCACGAACCCGATCTGAGCCCCCGGCTCGGCGATGAGCACGTCGCCGAGTGAGGCAAAGCTCGCGGTCACCCCGCCGAAGGTCGGGTCGGTGAGGATGGAGAGAAACGCCAGGCCCTCGCTGTCGTGCCTGGCCGCGGCCGCGGAGACTTTGGCCATCTGCATGAGCGAGAGCATCCCCTCCTGCATGCGCGCCCCGCCGCTCGCCGCCACGCTGACCAGCGGGATCCGGCGGCGGGTGGCGTGCTCGAAAGCGTTGGCCACTTTCTCCCCCACCACGGACCCCATCGTCCCGCCGAGGAACCCGAAATCGAACACGACCAGGACGATTCGGCGACCGTCGACCCGACAGATCCCGCTGGTCACCGCCTCCCGCAGCCCGGTCGCCCGGCGGGCCTCGACCAATCGGTCCCGGTAGGGCCGGCGGTCCATGAACTGGAGGGGATCCACGGAAATGAGGTTCCGGTCGACTTCTTTGAACGTCCCCGGATCCGCCAGCATGGCGATCCGGGCCGGCGACGGCATCGACAGGTACCGGCCGCAGCCGGCGCAGACGTAGTGCCGCGGCCCCAGCGCGGCGGCGGGGTGCTCGAGCCCGCAGCTGGGACACGCCACCTGGGGCGGAGTCGCGCGGGGCCGCCGGAACATCCTAGATCACTCGGTCGCGGCGGAGCGCGGCGATCTCCTGATCAGGGCATCCCACCTCCCGCAGGATCGCCTCCGAGTGCTCCCCCAATTGCGGCGGCGGAGAGACCACCGCGCCGGGGGTCTCGGACAATTTCACGGGGATCCCGTTCACCCGGATCCGGCCGGCCCGCGGGTGCGGCAGCTCGACCACCATCTCCCGATGCCGTACCTGCGGGTCTTCCATCACCTCGTGCATCCGGTAGATCGGGCCCGCCGGGACGCCTCCCCCCAGGAGGCGCTCCACCCATTCCGCGGTGCTGCGCCGGGCGAACACCGGCAGGAGCACCGCGAGGAGCTCCTCGCGGTGCCGCACGCGGTCGGCGTTGGTGGCGAAGCGGGGGTCGGCGGCGATCGGGAGCTCCACCGCGTCGCAAAAGCGCTGCCACAGCCCCTCGCTGCCGACCGCGACGTTCACGAACCCGTCGCGGGTGGGGAACGGCTGGTAGGGGACGAGGTTGAGGTGGGCCGAACCGACGCGCCTCGGATCCTCACCGGTGGCGAAGTAATTGGCGGCCATGTAGGTCATCCACGCCACCTGCCCGTCGAGCATCGCGGCGTCGATCCACTGCCCCGCCCCGGTGCGCTCGCGGACCCGGAGCCCGGCCAGGATCCCGTACGCCGCGAACATCCCGGCACAGATGTCGGCCACGGCGACGCCGACCCGCATCGGAGCGCCATCGGGCTCCCCCGTGATCCCCATGATTCCACCCATGCCCTGGACGATGAGGTCGTAGGCGGCGCGCTCACGATACGGTCCGGTCTGGCCGAACCCGGAGATCGAGCAGTAGACGAGCCGAGGCACGAGGTCGTGGACGGCGGCGTACCCCATGCCCAGGCGGTCCATCGTCCCCGGGCGGAAGTTCTCGACCAAGACGTCCGCCCGCCGGAGGAGGCGGAGGAGCAGGTCTCGTCCCCGCTGATCCTTGAGGTTCAAGGTGAGACTCTGCTTGTTCCGATTGATGCTGAGGAAGTACGCGCTCTCGCCTTCGTAGAACGGCGGCCCCCAGCCCCGCGTGTCGTCGCCAGCGTCCGGGGTCTCGACCTTGATCACGCGCGCGCCGAGATCGGCAAGCATCATCGTGCAGTAGGGCCCCGCCAAGGCGCGGGTCAGGTCCACCACGGTCAGGTCGTCGAGCGGTCGCACGGTCCCTCCTCTGGGTCGTTCCGCCCCATCCGCCGGGGCGATCCGGGATCGGCCGGCTACTTTTTGACGAAGGCGAAACACCGGCAGAACGCCGCTTCGCCGCCTTTAAAGCGGAACGGGAAGGCGCCGAACCACACCCGCATGTTCAAGACCTCGTCGATCATCCCGCCGACATTCTCGACGTGGAACACCCCCCTGGGAAACAGGTAGGTATGGGTAGCCTGATACGCTTTGGGCCAGGGGAACGCCTTGTCGATCGGCATCCCGATCTTCTGCTCGACCTCTGGCACGAGGTCAGGGCGCGCCCGGCGCACGTTGGTATTAAATGGATGATCCGTCGAGATGGCGTCGACGGCCAGCCAGCGGATCTTCCGAGCAAGGACCCAGTCGCAGAACTCCTGTTGCGGACCGGGGTGCTTGAGGAATGCCCGGGGCAGGTTGGCCTTTTCCCGGTTGCGGACCTTGTACCAGTCCTCGTTGTAGTAGTGGTGGTAGCCGGTGTGAATCACCAAGATATCCCCGCGCTGGATCCGGGTCTTGTACTTGCGCTCCCACAACTCGAAGTGCTTCGGCCCATAGATGTCGTAGTCCCCCACGCCAAACTGCGCGAGGTCGACCACACACGCCGGACCGAACAGCTCGGCGAGCGGGATGCCCGCCACGTCGGGACCCGGGTCGTTGAAGTGGAGCGGTGAGTCGAGGTGCGTGGCGATGTGGTTTGTGCTGCTGATCAGTTGCGCGTTGACGCCCTCGAACGCCATCTTCTTGACCCACTTCACCGTTGGCCCTTCGTAGAAGGCGAACGGCGGAGAGTCCACGCTGAAGTTCTGAGAGAGATCGAGCACGCGAAACCGGCTCATGTCCACTGGCTTGACCGCCATATCCCACCCCTCCGCATGATTATTTCACCGCATCGGCCCCTGGTGCGTCGGACGCCGGCAGCCGCCCCCCCGGCCGATCGATGAGGACTCACTCCAGCTTGGCCAGCAGGTCCAGCATCCTCCGATCCCCTTCCGCCGGCGGGCGCCAGTCCAGATCAATCACCGACACGCCCTGTGCGCGGAGGCTCTCGGCGAAGAGCGGCAGCCCGACGTTCACGACCCGAGGCGCTCCGTCGAGGAGCCCGACCCCCGTGGTGGACCGCTCGGGCCCGGGGGGCCCGGCCGGCGCAGCAGGACCCACCCCGCCGTGATCTTCGCTCCGCGGAGCGGCGGGCACGCTCCAGGCCGCCCCGAGCGCCCGCCTCCCCGCATCGCCGGCGAGAATGGCCCCCGCCAGCGCCGCTGCGCGCGCGTTGCTCTCTTCAACCAGCACCCCGGCGGCTTCGAGGCGGGCGACCTGTCGCGTTCGGTTCTGGGGATCCTCGTCCGTCCCGCAGACGCTGGCGACCACGACCAGCCCCCGTCCCGCCGTCCCGGCCAGACGGCCGGCCGCCTCGATCACGGGGGCCAGGGTCGCGGCCGGATCCGCGTGCACGCCCTCGCCCAAGACGACGTCGAGCAGGATGACGCCCGTCTGGGGGTCGGCCGCCTCCTGCATCAGGCGCCCGGCGCGCAGCGTCGGGTCGAGCATCGGGTGCAGGCGCCCGACCGTGAACTCGTCCGCGCCGAGGTCGAGTACGGTGTGCGCTCGGCTCCGTCCGTGAGAGGCCAGCGGTTGCCCGCCGCCGCCCGACACGTTGGTGTGGAGGGGACGGAGCACGGAGTGGAGCAGTCCCACCGCCTCCGCCCCGAGCGTCCCGCCGCTGTAGAGGGCGCGCAGGTAGCGCTGCGAGGGTGCCAGTCTGGCTCGGGCCGCATCCGCGCGTGGTACGGCGGAGCTCCACCAGACCGCCGGTTCATCAAGACCCCGAACGGTCCCCCCGGCCAGCCGCACGGCGATTGCGCCCGCCTGCTCGAGCGTCGCCACGGGGTACAGCACCCCCGGGGCGTGCGCGGGGGGGGACCCGACGAACGCGATCACCGCCGGCTTCCCGATCGCAGCGGCGTGCGCCAGGAGCCGCGCGGCGACCGCCGGATCGGGCGGCTTGGAGACCACGACGATCACCGTGGTGGCGGGGTCGCGGCCGAGGAGCGTGAGACCGTCGAGCATCCCAACCCCCCCCACCGACGCACTCAGGTCCCGCCCGCCGGCGCCGAGCGCGTGCGAGATTCCGCCGCCCAACCGGTGCACGAGGCTCGCCACCTCCTGCAGTCCGGTCCCCGCGGCGGCGGCGAGGCCGATCGACCCCCGCCGCACGCGGTTCGCGAATCCGAGCGCCGCACCGCCGATCATCGCCGTGCCGCAGTCCGGTCCCATGCACAGCCGGCCCCGGCGCCGGCCGGCCTGCTTCAGCCGGACCTCCTCGGCGATCGGGACGTTGTCGCTGAACAGCATCACGTGCAGCCCGACCTCCAGAGCCTCGCGCGCCGCCGACCCGGCAAACCGGCCCGGCACGGAGATGAGCGCAAGGTTGGCCCCCGGCAGCAGCCGCACCGCACCGGCCGCGGTCCTGGGGCGGTAGGCCCGGGCGGCACCATCGCCGGGCGGGGGGCGGAGCAGCGCGTCCAAGGACGCCAGCGCGGCCTCGACCTGCTCCAGCGCCTCCCCGCGCACGACGGCGACGAGGTCGTCGACCGTGGCGCCGACTCCGGGGTCGAGTCCGGCCTGGCGCAGAAGATCCAGATTCGCCTCGGTACCCATCACCACCCCGGCCTCGGCGATCCCGGGGAGACCGCGCAGCGCCTGCTGCGCCCGCATCAGGGTGACGGAGTCGACGTACGCGCTCCGCCGCAGGGTACTTCGGATGATCATCGGACTCACCGACCGATCGGCCCGTTCCACCGCCGGCCTTAGGCCCGCGGGTCGAACTCCAGCACGCTCAACCCCCGGTACCGATCGATCGCGTACACGGTGCCGCGCGTGTCGACAAATACGTCGTTGGTCTGGGGGACCGGCCGGTCTCGGGCGGCCGGAGGGACATACACCCCCACCTCCTTCGGCTGATAGGGGTTGGAAATGTCGACGGCCCGGATGCCGCCGCTGAACCACGCGAGGAAGACGACGTTGTCCGCGCGGATGTGTTCCCACGGCTGATGCGCGCCAAATCGGTGCCCGGGAACCACCAGCCCGGCCGGATCCGCGTGATAGGTGGCGACGGGAACCGGCCGCGCCTCGTGCGTGATGTCCAACACCCACATAAACGCCGGCGGGTCCTCCAGCACGTCGTCGGTGACGTCCTCGTCCGTCACCACGGCAAACCGGCGGCCCCGGATCGCATGGGGCACGGGCAGAAAGGTGTGGGTGGGCGAGGTGTAGGGCGGATTCCAGGCCGCTCCCCCCACCGTCCGCGGCTGCCGGGGATCGGAGATGTCGACGATCACGGCGCCCATGCGGCCGCACGCTGCGTAGGCCCGCTCCCCCCGCGCCAGCGCCAGGTGCACCCAGTAGTGCTCGCCCGAAGGGGGGGTACCCGCATCCGCGGCGCGCTGTCCGGGCAGCCACCACTGTCCGACGAGCGAAGGGCGGCGGGGGTCGGCGAGGTCCAGGATGGCGAGGATGTTCGAGCGGAACCCCTCCCATTCGGTCGACACGAACGCGTGGGTCCCCTGGAGGTCGAATCGGTGCACACCGCGCGCGTGGGTCCGGAAAAACGCGATCTCCCGCGGGCGACTCCGGTCGGCGATGTCGAACAACTTGAGCCCAACCGCGGGCGCGCGCCGGACGTCGCCCGGCGGAAAGCGCTCATAGTTCACCAGCATGACGTCGCCGATGACGCGCACCTTATGCGAATGGATGTCGCCCGGAACGGGCACCTCGGCGACCAGGCGCGGAGAAGTGGGATCCGCCACGTCGATGATGCTCGTGCCGTACGGCGGGGCCATGTGAGCGATGTACGCGTACCGCCCCTCCACCACGACCTGGCCACCGCCGGGCAGATCCAGGTACCCGATCCGTGTGAACCCCGCGCCCGCTTCCGTGGATCTCGCCATCAGGCTGCTCGCTCCTCTCGTCCGCCATGATTCCGGCCCGGGCCGCCGGAACGCCGCTGCGGGGTCAAGGATTCGCCCCGGCACGTCCCGCGCAGGCGTGTGACCTCAGCGACGCGGCGGGATCGAAGATCCAGAATTGAGGGACGCGCGAAGGGTCAGGACCACGGTGTCTTCGACTACCCCCCGACGATCTCCACCTTCTGACGTATTCGTTCTCGATCGTGTTTCCCCATCCATTCAGCCGCCGCGACGACGAGTCGCGGCCGCCGATCGATCCCCCACGATACGTCGAGCCCCGGAGATGGGCCGTATATCCGTCGATATGCCTTCGGAGGAGTAGGCGCGGTCGGAGCGGCCGATCGCTACCGGGGGGGCGCCGCCCAGGGCTTCTCCACGAACACCGTCCCGGCTTCGTCCTTGCTCGGGCAGTCGCCGTAGGTGAAAATCAGCTCGGCCGTCTCGGTTTCGCTCAGGTTCTCCAAGCCATGGATGACACCGGGTGGAACGAACACAAACTGGTTCTCGGTCACGGTGTACTCGGTGCGCTCTGCGCCCATGTACAGCTTCAACTTCCCTTTCCGGATAAAAAACGACGCTTCGCACGAATGGTAGTGGGCCTGATTGCGGCCCCTCGGGGGAATCGTCGTCCGTCCCATCGTGACGGTGGTCGAGTGGACGCTGTGTTTGTCGATCCCAAAGGCGATGACGAGGGGCGGTTCGTAGCCCACATCCTTGTGCATGTGCTCCGAATCGACGATGGCGAACTTCGCCATGGTGAACACCTCCCTCCCTCGAGGCGGGGTGTTGCCTCGGCACCCACGTTTTGTATGCCCGGCGAATTTATCCTGCCCCCTTCCCCACGAATCGCTTCGCGTCGCACGCCCCGGTGGCCCCCCACGACCCGCAGGGGTGGGCGGATCCGCTTCCGGGATGCCGGCCGGCGCGCCCGGTCTGCTACAATCGGACGTATGATGGTTCTCTCTGCGCCACCTATGCACAGGAGGACCGCGGACGCGTCCAACGTCGTGATCACCTGCCCGGGTCACCGGCGGGGTAAATCCCGGAGGGATGGGTGATGGGGGAGGTGCCCGATTCCGCCTGGTCGGACGTCCCCGGGGTGATCCGGATTCACCACGTGGGTATTGTGGTGCGGGACGCAGAGGAGGCCGCGGAGACCTACGCGCGTGCGCTCGGCCTCGAACCGATCGTCCTCGAGGACTATCGAGAGGTGGCGCGCGTGGCGTTCCTCCGCGCGGGCGAAACACTCCTGGAGTTGATTCAACCCGTGACCGAGGGGACGCTTTGGTCCGACGCCCTCCGCGATCGCGGCGAGGGGGTCCACCACCTCGCCCTCGAGGTGATCGACCTGCGGACGGCGATGACGGCGCTGGAGGCTTCCGGCGTCGGAACCCTCGCCTCTCGCCCGCAGCGGGCGCCGGGGGATACCCTCAGCATCTACCTGGACCCCGCCGCCACGGGCGGAACGCTGATTGAATTGGTGCAGCAGATTCGCGCCTGAGCCATCCCCGGCGAGCGCTCCGCCGGACGAGCGCGGGCGGCCGGGCCGACCGGACTAACGGGGGCGCCGCTGCCGCGTCCGTGAGCGGGTGCCTTCGGGCCGGCGAGTCGGCGCCCGCCGACCGTCCGTCCGCGCCAGGGCGATTTCCCCACGAAGCGAGTCCACAAACTGCCGCGCGGTCCGACAGGAGTGGCCGTTGTGCCACTGCGACCACAGCAGCGCGCGGTGCCGGACTTCCTCCGCCGGCAGGCGCACGCCGCACCGGGCAGCCAGCACCTCGGCGATCCTCAGGTAGCGGTCCTGATCCGGAATGAGAAACGGCACGTGGATCCCGAACCGATCCGCCAGCGAGAGCTTCTCCTGGACGGTTTCGTCACTGTGCACGTCGTCGTCGACCGCGGGCCTCTGGCGGTCGCTGAACCACTCCCGCACCAGGCGCCGGCGGTTACTGGTTGCGTACAGCACCACGTTCTCTGGACGAACCTCCACGCTCCCCTCCAGGGCCGCCTTGAGCGCCTTGTACTGCGTCTCGTGCTCTTCGAACGACAGATCGTCGACGAACAAGACGAACCGTTCCCGTCGGCCGCGGAGCGGAGCGATGATCTGCGGGTAGTCGCCGAGATCCTCCTTGGCCACTTCGATCAGGCGGAGGCCCCGGCCGTGAAACTCGGTGAGCAGCGCCTTCACCGTGGAGGACTTGCCCGTGCCTCGATCCCCATAGAGGAGGACGTTGTTGGCGGGGAGCCCCGCGACAAACTGGCGGGTGTTGGTCACCACCGGCTGACGCTCCATCGCATAGCCGACAAGGTCGTCGAGGGAAACGGGATCCGGGGCGGCGATGCCTTCGAGCCGACCCCCGCCCGAATGGAGCCAGCGAAAGGCGCGGTACCGGCCAAAGAGTCCGACGCCGTGTGCCTCAAAATACCCCGCGAGATCCCGGACCAGTCCCCTCCAGTCCTTGGCCCCGGCGATGCGCCGCATCATCCGATGCTGCGCCGACCGATGCTCGGATCCGGCAAGCGGCCGGAACCGCTTCCACGCCACTCGCGGGATCCCGCTGAGGCGGGCCACCGCGCCGGCGATCGACGTGCCGTCTAAAGCGTGGCATCGTTGAAGCGACGCGAGGTCCGCCCGGGTCTGTGCGATGAGCGCCGGCCCGATGGCCGACACGCCGACGCGCTCCGCCTTGTGGCTGAAGGGGTTCTCATCGGTCAGGAGGCGCCGCAGCAGATGGGACTGCCAAGCGTCTCCGACGGGCGGCTCGCTGGCGAGCTCAACCTCCGCCGCAAGGAGCGTAAACAGCCGTCCGTAGGCAGCGACCACGCGGGCGGGATCCGGCGATGGGACGGCGAGCAACTCCATGAGCTCGAGCCAGAGGCGCCCGGCCGTATCATCGAGTACGCCGCGCAGGACGGACAGCGCACCCGCTGCGGCGCGCGCCGCCTGATACACGGCGTGCGGCCGGCGGGTGGTTATGGCGTCTTCGTCGCGGCGCAAATCGTGCGCTTCGTCGGCGACGTCTCGACTTCCGGGGAAATGGATGGGCGCAATCGGGGCACCGCGCCCGCGCCGAGGGCACCCGCATCCCCCGACCGGCACGACCCTTCCCGCTCCTGGACGGGCCCGTGGATCGTGCCGGGCCCCGCCCCGTTCCCCCTCACCCGCTCCATCGGACCGTCCCCCCCGTCCGCCGGTGTCGACCCCTGGACCGCGCCCGCCGCTTCGGCGGGCGCCTAGGGGTTCGTCGCCGGTGAGACCCCTCCTGTCACGCCCGGCCGCTCAGCGGCGCCGGCGGGTGGGCCGGCTCAAACGTGGGCAGGGTCGGGTGAATCAGGTCGACATATTTCATGCCCGCTCCGGTGTTGAACAGGACCACCCGCTCGTCGGAACGGATCAGCCCGTCCTGGACCAGCGCCTTCAGCGCCGAGTACGTGGCCGCTCCCTCCGGGCAGGCGAACAATCCTTCCGCGCGGGCGAGTTCTTGCATATCGGCCAGGATCTGCTCGTCCGTTACCGCATACGACGTCCCGCCGCTGTCGCGGACGGCCTGCAGGATCAGATAGTCCCCGATCGCCTCGGGCACGCGGAGCCCTGCGGCGACGGTGTGGGCGTCCTTCCACGGCTCCGCATGTTCTCGCCCATCCCGGTGTGCGCGCACCATGGGCGCGCAGCCCGCCGCCTGCACGATGACCATCCGCGGGCGCTGGGCGCCGATCCACCCCAACGTCTGCATCTCGTCGAAGGCCTTCCACATGCCAACGATCCCCGTCCCGCCTCCGGTCGGGTAGATGATCACGTCCGGCAGGCTCCATCCGAACTGTTCGGCCAGTTCATACCCCATCGTTTTTTTGCCCTCAACGCGGTAGGGCTCCTTGAGCGTTGACATGTCAAACCAGCCCTGCGCCTCGACCCCACCACGCAGGCTTCGGCCGGCGTCGTTGATCAGCCCGCGGATCAGAAAGGTGTGTGCGCCGCACACATCGCACTCCACCTGGTTCACGTGCGGCACGTCGACCGGCATCACCAGATAGAGGTCGATGCCGGCCCGAGCGCAGTAAGCCGACGCCGCCGATCCCGCATTCCCCGCCGACGGCATCGACGCCATGCGGACCCCGAGCTCCTTGGCCTTGCTCACGGCCGTGGAGAGCCCGCGCGCCTTGAACGAGCCCGTGGGATTGAGCCCCTCTTCCTTCACGAAGACGTGGGTGAGCCCCAGCCGCTTTCCGATCGCGCGAAGAGGCAGCAGGGGCGTCATCCCTTCCCCGAGCGTCATCACGTTCGCCGGGTCGTCGATCGGCATCAGCTCGCGGTAGCGCCACATCGATAGCTCGCGGCCCGCGAACTGCTCGCGCGACACCTCGGCGCGGACCCGGTCCAGGTCGTAGCGGGGGAACAGCACTTTGCCGCACCGGGGACACACGTTGTGCAGTTCCTGCGCGGAATACTGCGCGTGACAGTGGGTGCACTCCAGGTGGTGCAGGTATCCCATGAGACCCCCCCAAGCGAAAAGGCCCGCGCCCGGGGGCACGGACCATCAACTGGCAGGTATTATATCATAAACGCTCAGCGTTTGGAAGAGGCAGATGAGGTCTATCGACACAATAGACCACACCGACATCGATGAAAATGCCGTTGCAAATCACTCCTGTCGCGCTTTCCACCGGAATTTCCCGTAGACATCGACTGGGGTGCGAAGGGAGTGTCCCGCGCCGGCCGCGGTCGAAGAGCTGGGTAGCGGTTAGACTGGGGACTGAGCGATGAACTGCAGCCAGAACCGGGGGACGCCTCCGGTGATCTTGGCGTCGCGCATGGCGGGCCGAACGGCCTGTGCCAAGGCGTCCGCGCCGATCTCGAGCGGCACATCGGGCAGCGCACCGTGGACGAAGAGGGAAAACTGCCCGATATCCTCGAGGCTCTCCGGGGAGAGCGTCACCTGGTGGAGCCGCCACGAGGGCTCCACAAACCCCGCCGCGCTCACCAAGGCTCCATACTCCTCAGGGGTGACCCATTTGAGTGAATCGGTCCGCTCGGTCCGGAGAACGGAAATTCCGCGCTCTCGGAGGTAGTGGGCAGCCCGAAGGACCCAATACCGATAGAATCGTTCTGTCCCCGGGGGGTAGCAGCCCCGGAAGAAGGTGGTATTGAAGGCAAACGTTCCGCCCGACCGCAACACCTTGCGAATCTCGCTCAGCACCTGCCCTTTGTCCTTGATGAGGTGAATCGCGTTGCAGAAGACGACGACGTCGACCTGCGGGACGAGGCGGCTCAGGTTTTCCGCGCTCCCTTGGATGAATTCGACCAACCCGGAGGCGATGCGGCGCCTGGCACGATCGAGCTCGGAGATGGAAGGATCGACGGCATAGACCAGACCCCGGCCGTGCTCCATCAGCTTCTGGACGATCAGCTCGGTGACCGCGCCGGGGCCGCAGGCCAGATCCACAAACCGGTGACCGAGCTCGCCCACCCGCTCGACGAGCCAGCGGTTGACCTCTTCGAAGAACGGGTGGCTGGCAAAGCGGGAAAACCCATAACGGTCGTTCTCCGCAGCGGTGGCCTCGACGTCCTGCGGGTACGTCTCGCTCACGACTCCACCCCCACGCCGGTGTGTCTTGAGTATATCCGCGGGGACCGTCCGCGACAACCCCAGGGGCCGCCAACGACCGGCGTCAAATTACTCGCCCGTCGCCACGGCCTTTGATTCGCGGCTTGCGATCGCGACGTAGATCGGATTGCGGAGGTATCGCCCCACCATGGTCCTCACCGGGTCCGGCACGGTTGAGGCAAAGAGCGCGGTCTGCCGGGTTGACGGGGTCCGCACCAGAATCTGCTCGACGTCGGACCGGAAACCCATCTCAAGCATGCGATCCGCGGCATCGAGGACCAGGAGCGTCACGCTGCGCAGGGTGAGGGTCCCACGGCCCAGATGATCGAGGACGCGCCCGGGAGTGCCCACGACGATGTGCGGCTTGTCGCGCAGGTGCGTCACCTGTCGGGCGCTTGGCTCTCCCTCGGAGATGGCGACGATCCGCAGGCGTGTGTGCGCGCCGAGTGCCCCCAGGGCGGCGGCGACTTCGCGAGCCAGATCACGGTTCGGCACAAGCACGAGCCCCTGAACGGCTTTGCTCCGCGGATCCAGGCGCTGCAGCATCGGGATGCCGAACGCGGCGGTTCGTGCGGACCCCGCCTCGGCCCGAGCCACCAGGTCCCGGCCGGTCTTCAGCGCCGGGATGACCTGTGCCTGTATCGGGGTGGGCGAAGACCATCCCAGCTCGCGGATCGCCTTCTGGAGCCGAGCGTCGACCAACCCGTCGAACCCTACCCCACGCGCTTGTCCCGCCATCAACTCCACCCACCGAGGTTCGCGCCATCGACCCAGACGGACCTACGTGGGAGGTCCCGGGGACAGGTACAACGGGAGAGCCCAAGCTCTCCCGCCGTCAACGGACGCAATTTTGAGTTGGTCGGCATCTGTGGCCCTATTATTCTATAATAGAGAGGCTCGGCGGTCAAATAGCGGGAGGGACGGTGGGTGACGGCGGCGCGGAAACGGGCGGTGCGGCAAGAGCACTCCGGCAAGGCGCAGCCGACGGCATCCGGGAAGAGCCGTCCGGGGGCGGTGGCCCCTGCACCCGACTTCCGGTTGGAGATCCGCGACACCCAGGCGGTTCGGTCCGGGCTCCTCAAGTGGTTCCCATACGAGTATGCGGGATCGCCCGCCACCGTCGAGATTACCACGGATGAGTTCACGGCGGTCTGCCCGTGGTCGGGGCTCCCCGACTTCGGCACGGTGACCGTCCGGTACCTCCCGCGCGCGCGGGTGTTGGAACTGCGCTCGTTCAAATACTACCTCCTCACCTACCGCAACGTCGGGATCTATCAGGAGCACGCCGCGAACAGGATCCTCTCGGACCTCGTGCGCGTCACGGTGCCAAAGTGGTTGGAGTTGGAGCTGGATTACCGCATCCGCGGGGGCGTGCACACGGTCGTCCGCGCGCGCTGGCCGACCTGACCCGTGGCGCCACGAACGGCCCGCATCGCAGAGATCGGCGTGGTGGGGGCAGCCTACGCGGCCCTCACCCTGCTCGTGGCCCCCGCGTCGTACGGCCCTCTACAGTTGCGCTTTGCTGAAATGCTGAAACCCCTGGTGATCTGGGAGCCCGCGTTGATCCCGGCGTTCGTCATCGGCAATTTCCTGAGCAACCTCCCGAGCCCATTCGTCGGGCCGTGGGAACTCCTCTGGATGCCGCTGGCTAACCTCGTCGGTGGATGGGCCGGCTGGCGGGTCGGGCGGGTCAACGCCTACCTCGGCGCCACCGTGTACGCGGTCATCATCGGCGCCGCGGTCACGACGATGCTCTCCGTGCTGCTCCGGGCGCCTTTCCGAGCGCTGATCACCCCGCTGATCGGAAGCGAGGTGATCCTCTTGATCGCCGGGGTCCCCATGATGCACCCCGTGCACGTCGCGCTCCAACGGCTGCGTGGGCGGACGGCGGGGAGCGCCGCGCCTCGCTAGCGGGCGGCAGCGCCAGCCTCCGAGTTCAGCCGGGTCGATCCGGGTCAGCGTTCCTCGGGCGGCTCGGGGGGACGTCGCTCGTGCCATGGGGTTGCCCGCTCATAGGCATGGGCGATGGCGAGGATCGTGGCCTCGTCCATCGGGCGGCCCACGATCTGCAGCCCAATGGGCAGGCCGTCGTCGCCGAAGCCGCACGGAACCGAGATCGCAGGAAGCCCCACGAGGTTGATGAGCCGTGAGAACCGGGTAAGGAAGCCGCGCACTTCGATCTGGCGCCCACCGACCTCGAGCGTGCGCTGGCCTATTGGCGGCGCCGTGGTGGGCACGGAGGGAAGAACGACCGCCGCGTAAGGGGCCAGCCATTCATCGACCTCGCCCAGCAGCAGCGCGCGAACTTTCTGGGCGCGCAGGTATTGGCTGGCCGTGACGAAGGCTCCCTGGCGCAGCAGGTCGAGCGTCTCCGGACCGTAGTCCCCGGGCCGCTCACGCATCCATCCCTCGTGCACGCTGGCGGCCTCGGCCAAAATGACGGCGGTGGCCGCGGCCCGGGCTTCGTTCGGTCGGGGGAACGGGACGTCCTCCAGCCGCAGGCCCAGGGATCTCAAGACCTCGAGCGCGGCGCGAAACCGGGACCGCACCTCCTCGGTCATCTCCTGATGGTACTCGTCGTCGAGCACACCCAGGCGCCCACCCCGGGGGGGCCCACCGAGCCCGGCGTAAAAATCCGGCACGGCATGGCCGAGGGTTGACGGATCGGCGGGGTCCGGGCCGGCGATCGCCCGAAGCACCAAGGCGGCATCCTCCACGCTCCGGGTGAGCGGCCCGATGTGGTCGAGGGTCCACGAGAGCGGAAACACCCCGTGGCGGCTGACGCGGCCGTAGGTAGGTTTGAGCCCCACCACGCCGCACACCGCCGCCGGGATGCGGATGCTCCCGCCGGTGTCCGTCCCCAGTGACACCGGACCCAATCCCGCGGCGACGGCCGCACCTGAGCCCCCGCTCGATCCCCCCGGAATGCGGTCGATGTCCCACGGGTTGCGTGTCGGACCGTAGTGCGGATTGTTGGACGTCACCCCGAACGCGAACTCGTGCAGCGCGTTCTTCCCAAGAAGAACCGCACCCGCCTCCCGCAACCGCATCGTGACGGTGGCGTCGCGGATGGGGACGTGCTCGGCCAGGATCCGCGAGCCGCACGTCGTGCGCGTCCCACGCGTATCGATGAGATCCTTGAGCGAAACGGGAATCCCGTGCAGCGGTCCCCGGTACTGCCCGCCGGCAATCTCCCGTTCCGCCTCCCTGGCCTGGGCCAGGGCCACATCAGCCGTTACGGTGATGAACGCATTCAGCACCCGACACCGCTCGATGCGAGCGAGGAGCGACTCCACGAGCGCCACCGGCGAGAGCGCCCTGGCCCGGATCTGAGGCGCCAGTTCGGCGGCGGTCGCGTAGGCCAGTTCGCTCACCGGGGGCGGCTTCCCGGGGTCATCTCCCCCCACGGTTTGGGGGTGAACGCCGGCTCCAGATCGGCGATCGGCAACGCCGTCAACCGGTCGAGGTCCACGTAGAGGGCGTCCACAAGCGGGAGTAACCGCTCCAGGTCGACTTGGGTCATCCGGACCCCGGCCAGGTGCGCGATCCGCCCCAGGTCACCGATCGTGAGCATGCCGGGCGCGCCCCCTTAGACGCGCGCCCGGGCCTGTCCGACCTGCACCCGCTTCCAGGAGAGGAGCACGGCAAGGGAAATGATCACGGCGACGATGATCTCGGGGATACCGTGGGTGAAGGCCACGGTCCACGCCACCTTACCCGGCAGGTAGTGGCGGGCCACACCGAGCCCGAGCACAAGGATGGTGTTCGTGGCGGTGCCGACGATCGCGGCGACCGTGATTCCCCACCACTCCCCGGCCCGACGGGCGGCGAAATAGGCCCAGGCGGCAAAGACGCCGATGAAAATCCGTGGCACGATCGCCACGATCGGATCCTTGAACATCGGGGTCGTCGCCTGCAGAAAACTATAGATGCCGAAGATGATGCCGATCAGTCCGCCGACGATGGGTCCTTCCAAAATCCCTCCGATGATCGCCGGCACGTGCATGATCGTGGCGTTGATCCCGGTCGGCATCGGGATAAAACCGAGACGGGTGGCTCCAAGGAAGATGGCAATCGCCCCGAGGACCCCAGAGATCACGATCCCGCGCGTCGAGAGCCCTCCCTGACGTACCTCCTGCATCTCCTCACCCCCTCCCGGACCTCCCCGTCAGGAACCCGGGGCCGGTTGCCGGATGTACTGGCACATTCCCTGCCGGATCTGAGCCCCCCTGCCGCCGAGGCCGCCACTCGCCGTGGCGGGCGTCACGCCTGGAATCGCCCGCGCCTAGAAGGGAAAGCGGACGAACAGCATGGCCACAAGAAAGGCCAACGCCGCGACGGGGGCGAGCCAGTCCAGCGGCCGCCCGGGGAGAATGGCGTAGGTGGTTCGACCTTCCCCCCCCATATACGCCCGCGCTTCCATCGCGACGATCAGCTCTTCCCCGCGGCGGAGCGCGAACGTGAACAAGGGGACGAGGACGGGGAGAAGACGCCGGGTGGCCGCCACGAAGTTCCCGCGCCGGCCGCGAATGGTGCCGCCGCGGGAGGCCTGGGCTTTCAGGAGCCGCTCCGCCTCCAAGGCAATCGTCGGGATGAATCGAAGCGCGATCGTGACCACCAGGGCCAGTTCGTGCGAGGGCACCCGCAGCCGCCGGAAGGGACGGAGCAGCCGTTCGATGCCGTGCGTGAGCTCGGTCGTTCGGGTCGATAGGGTGAACACGCTCGTCACGAGGAGCAACTCGACGAAACGCGCTGCGGAGATCACGACCAGGCGGGCGACCGCCGCGGTCACGACAATCCACCCCCAGTGAAAGATCACCGGGCTGGTGGGATCATAGTTGCGGCCGAAAAACAGCAGCTGCAGCAGCGCGAGGATGAGCAGGAGCGGAACGGCCGGGATCAACCCGCGCAGGGCGTACGAGAAGGGGATGCGGCCGAGCACCACGACCGCCGAGCAGGCGATCAGCAGAGAGGCATTGCCGAGAATGCTGGGCGTGAAGCTCACCGCTGCGGTCAGCAGGACCGCGGCAATGATCTTCGCCCGCGGGTCCAGCCGGTGCAGGTACGAGCCGGTCGGCAGATACTGGCCGATCGTAATGTTGCGCAGCAGCTCGAACTCGTTCACGGACCCTCGCTCAACAGGGGCGCCAGGGCCTGCTCGGCCTCCTCTACGGTCAGCGCGTCGCCGCGAACGTGGTACCCTCGCGCGCGCAGTCGCTGGACGACCTGGGTCGCCTCGGGGGGGGCGAGGCCGAGTTCGGCGAGGCGCGCGCCGTCGACGAACACCTCCCGCGGGGTGCCGGTTGCCACCACCGCTCCGTCGTGCAGGATGTAGAGGCGGTCGCTCAGCCGAGCCACCTCCTCCATATCGTGCGAGACGAGCACCAGCGTCATCCCCTCGCGCGTGCGGAGATCCCGGATGCGCCCCCGAAGCTCCTCGCGGGCCCCCGGATCCAACCCCGACGTCGGCTCGTCGACCACCAGCACCCGAGGCCGCAACGCGAGCACGCCGGCAAGCGCCGCCTTTCGCAACTCGCCGCCGCTCAGCGTGAAGGTGTACCGGTCCTTGAAAGCGTCGAAGGGGAGACCGACCGTCTCCATCGCCCACCGGACACGTTCACGGATCTCGAGGAATGGAAGGCGAAGCTGGCGGGGTCCGTACGCGATGTCGTCGCCGACCAGGCGCTCGAACACCTGGGTCTCCGGTTCCTGGAAGACGAGGCCCACGATGCGCCTGACGGCGGCCAGATCGACATCCGGCCTCCCCAGATCATGCCCCGCGACCAGGACCCGGCCGCGGATGGGACGCATCAGGCCGTTGAAATACTGGATTAGGGTGGACTTTCCGGACCCGGTCTGGCCGATGACCCCGACGGCTTCGCCGGGATAGATGTTCAGGCTGATGCCGCGCAGGGCTTGGTGCTCGAACGGGGTCCCCGCCATGTAGGTATGCCAAAGGTTCTCCACCGCGATGAGCGGAGACACCCCCGGCCGCGCGGCGGTGAGGGTTCCGGCGTGCTCCCCCCGGTCGATCACCGGGGAATCGAGGCCCGTGCCGCCACCGCCTGCACCATCTCATCCACGGTCAGCAGGCCGGCGGGAAACGTCGGGACCCGGCGGTGCAGCCTGCCGGCGAGCGCGGCCACAGGGGGGAGGTCGAGCCCGATGCGGTGCAGCTCATCCACCTGGGCGAACACCCTGCGCGGCGTCCCCGCCAGCCGGATCGTCCCTCGGTCGAGGACGATCACCCGATCGGCCACGGCGGCCTCGCTCATCAGGTGGGTGATGGTCACGATCGCCGTCCCGCCGCGGCGCAGGGCCGCGACCACCTCGGCCACCTCTCCTCGCCCGCGCGGGTCCAGCATGGAGGTCGCTTCGTCGAGGACCAGGCACTCAGGCTGCATGGCCAGCACGCCGGCGATAGCCACCCGCTGCTTCTGACCGGCCGACAGCAGGTGGGGCGGACGATCTCGTGCCTCCCACATTCCAACGGTCTCCAAGGCCCGGCGAACCCGCCGCCGCAACTCGGCGTGGGGCACCCCGAGGTTCTCGGGGCCGAAGGCGACGTCTTCCTCCACGATCGTCGCCACCATCTGGCTCTCCGGGTGCTGGAACACCATTCCAACGGTCTGCCGGATGGCCCGCAGGCTGCCTGGGTCGGCGGTGTCCATGCCGCGGACTCGGACCGTTCCGCGCTGGGGCCGCAGCAGCCCGTTCAGGTGGCGGGCGAGGGTGGATTTCCCGGACCCGTTCGGCCCGATGATCGCCAGGTGCTCGCCCGGGGTGACCTCAAGCGAGACGCCGCGGAGCACCCGGGCATCCGAGCCCGGCTCGCCGCCTTGCGGCGCCCCGGCGGCAGATGCGGCATACGAAAACTCCACGCCGTCGCAGACGATCAGGGGGCCCGGCATCAGGCGGCACCGCCGAGAGCGTAGCAGGCGGCCACGGCGAAGATCCGGCAGGCTTCGACGAGGTCGGTCACCCGGATAAACTCATCGACCTGGTGAGGAATCGTCACGTCTCCCGGGCCGATCGTCACGATGGGAATGTGGGCCCAGGCGTGCAGGAAGGTCCCATCGGTGGCGCCGGGCACCCCTCGGTATCGCGGCGGCCGGGCTTGGACCCGCCGGCAGGCGTGCTCGACCGCCGAGACGATCGACGCGTCCCGGGGAGTCTCCGTCCACGGCCGCTCCTCGAACACCTCGAGGTCGCCCGTGCAGCCCGGGAGGGCCGCGACCGCGGCGTCGACGGCCGCGGCGAGGTCGCGGCGGATCTCCGCGTCCGCTTGACCAGGAATCGTTCGGATATCCAGTCCGACCAGGGCCTGATCGTGCATGACGTTGAGTTGTGCCACGCTCCCCGCCGCCAGCACGGTGGGCGTGACGCTGGGCTCGCCGAGCAGCGGATGGCTCCCGTGGCGCGCCACGTATCGCTCCTCGAGCGTCCGCATCCCGGCGACAAACGCCGCCGCCGCTGGGATGGGGTTGAGGCCGCTCTTCGGCATCGCGCCGTGCGCCATCTTTCCCCTGAACCGCGCCAGCGCCCGGAGCGCGCCCTTCTGAACGAGGCAGATGTTGTTGGCTTCGGGCTCGCAGATAATCGCCCCGCAGGCCCCCTCAGCCCACCCGTTCCGGATGAACGACTTGATGCCGAGCATCATCCCCTCTTCGTCGGCAACAACCGCGATCCGGATCCGGCCGGGCAACGTGACCCCGGCGTCGCGGATCGCGCGCACCGCGGCGATCGCGGCGGCGACCCCCCCCTTCATATCGGCAGCCCCCCGCCCGTAGAGGCGCCCGTCGGCGACCACGCCGCCGAATGGCGGTACCGACCACGCCGAGGCGTCGCCCTCGGTCACCACATCGCTGTGCCCTTCCAGAATCAGGAGCGGTCCCGCCCCCCCCCCCCCCC
>Ga0070732_10000184_pt1 | contig 50531 bp, 50 predicted proteins | sample Coa_R1_5_FD_66449 | JGI IMG/M metagenome (GOLD analysis project Ga0070732, IMG submission 66449) | Surface soil microbial communities from Centralia Pennsylvania, which are recovering from an underground coalmine fire - Coalmine... | ecosystem: Environmental > Terrestrial > Soil > Unclassified ... | reverse complement strand
TCGCGCATCGTTGCGATTTTCAATTCGCGGGGATACTGTTGTCGGGGCACAAACATTGCTCTCCTCCATTCAATGTAATTGGCCCCTTAATCTCCTGTCTCAGTTTTGGGGTTCAGTCCATTTGCGCCGTTCCTCCATGTTCCTCTCTGTCCTCTATGGTGAGTGATTTCTGGCGGTACTCTTCCGGCAGTCCAGCTTCGATCACAGATCGGACTTTCTCCATTAGACATTCACGGCTGCCGAAGTCTTTCGGGTCGATCCGGGGATGGAAGATTACCTGGACCTTCGCGGGCTTGATGGCGAACCTTGCTTTGGGCATAGCGTAATGCGTGCCGACAATCGTCATGGGAATGACTGGCACTCCACACTCCATCGCGAGGTAGAACGGGCCCTTCTTGAACGGGAGCAGCTTGCCGTCGAAGGAGCGCTTACCCTCGACGTAGATGATCATGTTGAGCCCCTGATTGACGACAGCTTTGGCGGCGCGAACGGCTTCAATGCCCGCATCGCGATTGCCGCGGTCGACGGGGACGAGAGATCCCATTCGCATGGCAGCACCGAGAATCGGCGTTTTGAACAATTCCTTCTTCACCATGACCGACGTACGCCGCGGAATGAGCGGAACCTGGATCGGCGGATCGAGATTCGAAACGTGGTTGGTCATGAAGATGTAGCTGCGGGAGTGATCGAAACGATCGAGGCCGACGGACTCGACGCGCACGCCCGAAATCCATACGCCGGCGCGGGCTCCCCACATAAACAACCTGTAGAGCAGGCGGATGTCGCCGGTGATGAACGTCCAGGGAAATCCGATCAACGCCGCCACTGGAGCGGCAAGGCCCCATAGGGTCAGCATGAGGATGGTGCGGATCATGGCGCTGGAGCTCCGGCTTCCGCCTCTCCTTTGAGCCAGGCTACGCGGCGTGCGTGTTGCTCGAGCGTGACGTGGTCAAGCTCTTTGACCTGATAGGAGCTTTCCTGTCGTCCCGTCACTTTCCATTGCAGCTCGCGCTCGCGGCCGCGGGATCGAATCTTTGCCGAGATGGTCTCTCCCACATTCATTCGCGCCAGTTGCTGGTTGGATTCTTCGCTCGCGGGCTTGCCTTGAATTTCGATGAGGATATCGCCAACCTGCAGTCCGGCGCGCTCGGCTTCGCCGCCGGGCGTGACTGCTATGACCGACATCGGGCCGTCGAAATTCCGGGAGGCGACGAAACCTGGGTCCGGCACCGTGATCGAAAACTGCTCGACATGCAAGCCTTCATGGCGGAGGAAGTCGTTCCATGGGATCTCTTCCTTGCCCGCCACATATTTGGTGAAGAATTCGCCTAGATCAGCGTGGCTGACGGCTTCGGCGGCCTCGCGCACCCCGTTGGAGTCGTCGAAGAATCGTCCCTTCCTGGCGTAGTTCGCGTTCATCCATTGAAAAAGTTCGCGCAGCGAGGCGCGGTCGTGACTGGCGTCGCGAATGGCAAGGTCGAGCATGAAGCCGAGCAGTTCCCCTTTGTTGTAGTAGGAGATGCTGCGCTCGGGACGGCGGTAGTAATCGAATCCTTCGAGCCACGCATCGAGGCTCGATTCCTCCGCCGATTGCGTGAGGTGTGCAGGCCGGTTCTCGAGCTCGGAAATCTGTTCGCCTAAGCGGGTCAGGAACTGCTTCTCGTCGATCAGACCGGCGCGAAGCTGGATGATTTCTTCGGCTGTACTGGTCACGCCCTCACTGAACCACAAGGCGCGGGTGAAGTTTTCCCGGGTGTAGTCGATGGGCTCGAGGGTTTGCGGGCGAATCCGTTTCACATTCCACAGATGGAAGAATTCGTGAGACGTCACAGAATTGAATGGATAGAGACTGCGCTGGATGGTTGCTGCGTTCAGGTCGATCGCCGTGGAGTAGGCGTGCTCCATGCCTCCACCGGCGGGGCCGCGGGGAAAGTGGTAGAAAAAGGTGTAGGTGTCGAAGGGGCGATCGTTCATCCATGAAGTTGCGGCAGCTACGATTTTGTGGAGATTGGCGGTGACCTTGTCGGCGTCGTAGTCGGCTGGGTCGGCGTCGATGATTACGCGATAGTGCCCACCAGACTCCTCGAAGGTGAGTTCGCGGAAGGTGCTTATTTCGATGGGTGAGTCGACGAGCCGGTCATAGTTCTCGGCGCTATAGGCGCCAGACACAGACTGCAAGGGTGTGGCGATGTGCCAATCGGTGGGCACGTGGCTGAAGCGAATCGTAAATGGGGCGTTGCGGGCATCGACCGGGTACATCAGGACTTGAGCGAGGTTCAAGAAAGCATGATGAGAATTAACCTGGGCGCCGAATGGGCCGAGTGAATCCACGTAGATTTGATACTCGACGATGGCACCGTCGGAGGCAGCGTCAAGTTCCCAGCGGCTGTCGTTAGCATGCCGAATCAAGAGACTGTTGCCAGCGCGATCTTTGGCACGAACCCAATTCACGAATTGGGCGAAGCCGCGAACCTGGTACAGCGCGTTCCACACCGGAAACTGGAGTTCGCGCGTGGCCGCTCCGGGAGGCAGAATGATCTGCACCAGCACCAGATGGTGCTCGGGAGATTCCAGAGAAACGGTGTAAGCAACGTCGGAGGCAGCAGAGAAAGCCGCGAGAAACGCGATACAAAGCACAACGTGGAGGCCGCGGCGGATGGCGTGCGTTCTCATTTTCGATTTGCCAGCTCGCGGAGGCGTGCCGGGAGTTTCTCGTAGATGCCGCCGAATCCGCCGTTGGAGAGGATGGCGACGACGTCTCCGATGCGAAGTTCCGGAGCGATGGTTTGGACGATGGCGTCCGCATCGGCCAGAAGGCGCACCGGGCGGCCATTTTGCTTGATCTCGGCCGCCAGGGCGGGCAATTCCAGGCGCTCATTCTCCGGCACGGCGTCCGAGCGGAAGACGTTGGCGACGATCACTTCATCTGCGCACGCAAGGCTGTGGGCGAGATCGCTTTGCAGCACGCGACGGCGCAGGGTGTTGGAGCGCGGCTCGAGAATGGCCCACAGTCGCGCGCCGGCGTAGCGGGCGCGAAGGGCTTTCAGGGTTCCCGCAATCGCCGTGGGATGATGCGCGAAGTCGTCAATGATAGTAACGCCGTTCACCTGGGCTTTCACTTCGAGACGGCGCTTCACGCTTTTGAAGGTCTTGAGCGCATCAGGGATTGCTTCCTTCGACACACCGCACGATGAGGCGAGAGCGGCTGCGGCTGTGGCGTTCCACACGTTGTATTCGCCAGCCAGCGGGAATTTCAGATCAGCCCAAGACTGGCCGTTGTGAAGAACGGTCCAACTCGTGCCGCCAGGATCAAGACGAAGGTTCGTGACTCTCCAGTTCGCTCGGGCGCCGGTTCCATATCGCTCCACAGGACAGAAGGCCTTGGCCAGACAACGCTCAAGGCTTGGGCTTTCGGTTGATTCCCCGACGGCCCCATCGAAAGCAACGATGTTTCCGCGGCGGGGGACAAGGTTCACCAGACGCTTGAACGCGGTCTCGACAGCATCGAGGTCCTTGTAGATGTCCGCGTGGTCGAACTCGACCGAGGTCAGAATGATGGAGTCGGGAAAGTAGTGCAGGAATTTTGGTCCCTTATCGAAGAAGGCGGTGTCGTACTCGTCGCCTTCAAGGATGAAGTACTTGCCCTGGCCGAGATGAAAGCTCGACCCGAAATTTTCGGCGATGCCACCGATGAGGAACGACGGATCAAGACCGGCGTGATGAAAGATCCAGGCGAGCATCGAAGTTGTTGTGGTCTTGCCGTGCGTTCCGGCTACGACCAGCACTTCCTTGCCTCGAAGGAATTCATCGTGCAGCAATTGCGGCAACGAGCAGAAAGGAATCCGCTGGTCGAGGATGTGCTCAAGTTCGACGTTGCCGCGGGAGATGGCGTTGCCCACGACTACTAAGTCAGGTTTGGGTTCTAGATTCTTGGGATCGAACGGCTGGGCCACCGGGATTCCGAGATCGCGGAGGAAATCCGACATGGGCGGATAGGCGGCGGCATCGGAACCGGTCACGCGATGTCCGCGCTGCTTTAACATTCCGGCTAGAGAGGCCATGGCGGTGCCGCAGATGCCAATCAGGTGGATGTGTTTGGGCTGTGTCATGCCTTCAAAAGATCTGCTCCTTACGCCTACAGATGACCACAGGGGCTAAAGACCCGACGATACTAAACGCTTATCGCAGCCCTAAAGGGCCGCTCTTCCACGGTGGTGTTAAGGTCATAGGTAATGATCGAGACCTGTTAAAGAGCGACATTTGCTTCTCGAAGAGCGACTGCTGCTTCCAGAACCTTCAAGGTTACTTGATTGCTTCGCACTGACAGGGTTGCTTGCACTCCGAACGGTAGCGTGATGTTTCCTGAGCTGACATGCCCCGACTTCACGCCGAAAGCGACTGGAATGCCTAGGTCGCCGACGATCCGCACGATGACTTCCTGCAGGGTATATTCCTGAGTTGGCGACTGAGTGCAATCCAGCATCTCGCCGAAAACAATTCCTTGAACTGCTTCCAGATGACCGGCGAGTTTCAATTGCATCAGCATGCGGTCAATTTGATATGGCTTGGCAGCAACGTCTTCCAGGAAGAGGATTGTGCCTGATGTCTCGATCTCGTACGGAGTTCCGAGCGACGCGACCAGGATGGAGAGGCATCCTCCGTACAACATTCCTTGGGCTTTGCCGTCGACCAGGCCGGTGGCCTCAGGGTTTAGCGGAACATCCCAAGGCGATGACTGAGACAGAGCTGATTGCCAGGATACGAGATCGACTCCACCTTCGTGGGCCCAGTCTTTGGCCGTCATGGGTCCATGGAAAGTAACGAGTCCGGCTACGTCCGTGAAGTGCGTCAGCAGGCTAGTCACATCGCTGTATCCAACAAAGATTTTGGGATGCGCCTCGATCTTCTCGAGGTCCAGTTGATTGAGGAGATAGTTCGCCCCATAGCCACCACGGGCGCAGATGATCGCGCGCACATCATCGCGCTCGAACATTGCCTCCAATTCTCTGACGCGGCGCTCGACAGAACCGGCAAAGTACACATCGCGATCGAGGATCGAGTCCAGGTAGAACGGACGATATCCTGCACGGCGCAGGGCTTCGCAGCCGGCTTCGAGGTCTGCCTGCCTGATATTACTGGCGGGCGCGACGATGCCGACCGTGTCCCCGGGATGCAGCGCGCGAGGCTTGACGAGTTGAACACTGGAGGCAGACATGTATTCACGGGCGGTGTTCAGAAACATCGCCCTCGCTCAACCTAGATAGAATTCTCCCTCGCACACCAAGCGTGCCGGACCACGCAAAAAAATGTCGTTACCCTGGCGCCGAACCGTCTGCATGCCGCCGGGCGCATGCACTTTGACGGTTGAATCGACGCGCCCCGCGCTCATTGCAGCTACGGCCGACGCGCACGATCCGGTGCCAGACGATTTCGTCTCGCCCGCGCCGCGTTCAAAAAAGCGGGCTCGCAGATCAAATTTGCTGTCGATCACAACGTACTCGACGTTCACGCCAGCCGGAAATTGCGGCAACTTCTGGATCTCGGCCGCCTGTGCCTGCCAGTTGCGCGTGAACTCGGGGACGATGATGACGAAATGCGGATTGCCCATCGATACAGGAATGCCACGCACTTCCGCGGAACTAACTTTCAAGGTCACCTCGGGCTCGACCTTGGCTTTTCCCATTTCAATTTCAAATTCGAATTCCGAGTCGCGTCGCCCGGTTAGAACACAAATCTTGGGACCCGCTCCAGTCAGGATTGCGATGCGCTCTTTCCCCTGCGTGGCGCAGACGTACGTGGCGACGCAGCGGGTGCCGTTGCCGGAAATCTCCGCCGGGGAGCCGTCGGCGTTGATCAGGCGGATCTCGAGATCGGCCGAAAAGTGCGGCGTCATCCATTCCACGCCGTCGGCACCAACACCGTCGTGACGGTCGCAAATGCAGCGGGTGAAAGTGGCGATATCGGAGGGCGCAAGCGCGGCGTCGATCAGCAGGAAATCGTTGCCGCACGCGCTGGCTTTAACGAAGGGGATGGTGCGAACGCCGGGCTTCACTCGTGCTCCACCCGTCCAAGGGAGACGGCACTTTGGAGAACGGTCGAGCCTTTCAACTGGCGGAGCAATTCTTTTTGCTCGCGGCTGCAGCCGTCGACATCGAACTGCACGCGCACGTGCCGGCCTGTGTTTCCGCTGACCACGTTCTGCATCATGCGATGGTGTGTCTCGAGGATGCGGGTGACTTCGGTGCTGATCTCCTCTACGCTGCCCCCGGTGACTTCATAGCTCGTGAGCAGGACTTTGATATTAAGGTTCTCTTCCGCATAACCGAGTAAGAAGAGCGATGCGAGCACAAGCGCCGTGGCAAAAAATGCAGTCAGGTAGAGCCCCCCGCCGGCAGCCATTCCGATGGAGGCCACGACGAAAATAGTCGCGGCGGTGGTGAGTCCGCTGGTCAGGCCGCGTGTGTGCAGGATCGAGCCGGCGCCGATGAATCCGATACCGGGAATAATTTGAGCGGCAATGCGGGTGTAATCGGACGGTTCGGCCGCCAGGCCGCGAGAGAGAACCGTGAAGAGCGCCGCCCCGAAACAGATGAACATATTGGTGCGCAAGCCGGCAGCACGGTGCTTCGACTCGCGTTCCAAGCCGATCAATCCGCCGAGAATCGCCGCCAACAGGAGTCGGGTGAGCGAACTGCTGACGATGCCGCTCGCCATCTCCCGGTGAATCAAGTCGACGAAATGTTGCCAGTGCATACGAACGTCCCGCTATCTCACAATGGTTCGGATGGCCGGATTTTACCACTCGGGCATCGCGCAGCCGCGTTAACCGGGCTGATTACCGAGCGCGATAGAGGACGGCGCGCGCTTGTCCAGTGACGTGAATTTCGACTACTTCCGGCAGAGCCAAATTGTGGACAGCGTGCCAAACCGGATCGCCCTCAAAGGCGAGGATATAGTCGGCGTACTTTGGCGGATCGGCGAGGGCGCGTTCCCAGAGACCCTCAGGATCGGTGGGCTGCTTCCAGACGCGGTGGTTGCCCTCGTTGATCGTGTTGCGCAGAGGGATACCGGCGCGTTCGACGGCTCCAACATGATCGCCGACATACATGAGCAGCGTGGCGCCAGAAGGTAGCCTCTCGAGCCACTGGGAGAGCTGCATTTCGAGCTGATTCCGCGTCTTCATGTTGGTTTCAGCTTCCTCGAGGCAGACTGGCCCGGCACGCCATATGCGGCTGTAGCTGGCGAGCACGAACGCGAACAGCACAAGAACAGAGGCGAAACGAAGGCGCCAGTTCCAATTCGAGCGCAGGGCGAAATTCACAAGAACGGCGAGCGATGCGCTGAAGGCCGGCAGCAACTGCAGTCCGTAGCGCACGTTGTAGTGGCTGAAGGGCCACCACTGCGGAACGAAAATAGGGACGCCGCCATAGGCGATCGACAACGCGTAGAACGGAACAGGTATAAGCAGGAAGGCGAGCGGCCAGGCGGACTTCGCGAACGGACGCAGGGATTCGTTGCGGTAAAGGATCATCGGGGTCAGCACAGCGGCTAGTGCGAGGAGAATCCATCCTCGTTGCAGCCATTCGTTCGCAGCGACGTTATTCTCAGCTGCCTTCAAGAGATACATTCCCGCCACGAGAGGAGTGCCGCTGCCGGGATGCCCGGGATTCCCGGCACTCTGAGTTCTGGCTTCGATGGCCTTCGCGGAATAGGGGCCATTTTCAAATTCGAGCGGGTTGCGATAGACAATCGCGTTGTAGGCGAGCCAGAGAGCGGGCGCCGCGGCGGTGATCAGCAGAAACCTGATCACTGTCTTGGGGGGTAAGGCCCCAACTGTGTGGGTGTCGCTCATGCGGCCCTGGAGAGCCTCTCTTCCACGGCTAGCCAAGACCTGCTTCCCAAAAGCCAACAAAATTGCGAGAGTCATCACAACGGCGAGGAACCATCCGTCGTAGCGCGTCAGGCTTGCTCCGGCCAGGCAGAGGCCGCATCTGGTGAGAGCGGCGGGATTGCCGCGGACCCATTCGCAGAAGTACTCCACGGCCCAAATGAAAAAGGCGAGATAGATGGTTTCGCCCATCGCGGTGGACTGCATATACATCAGGTTGGGATTGGCGGCATAGATCAGAGCGGCGATCCAGGCCGCTGCTCGAGCTACTCCATCCGGGGGATTCGAGCCGGAGAGGGCGCATCGAGTGAGCCGGAACACTCCCACCACTCCGAAGACGTAGGCGGCCATCGACGGAATGGAACCACCCGCACCGCTGCGCCACAGATTCATGGAAACTAGAAATGGGATCATCAACAGGTGCTGGAGCGGGAGCCACACTGTTCCGAGCTGCAACAGGCCGGGAGTTTTCGAATCAAAGACGCGGCGGGCAATGTTGATGTGTGCCACGGCATCGCCGTAGAGGAGCACATCGCCGCTCTTTAAGAAGAACAGGAACGTCAGGATCGAGACGGATGTCGCCAACCATGCCAACAGAGGAATGTCGGAAGCGCCTGGAGGGGAGGGTTTGTTTTTTGGCGGTTTCGGCATCGGGTATGCGAGCGAGTCTCAGGTCTTTAGTTTCGTACTTCACCAAGAAAGGCAGGTCAAGCATCTGCGGAAAGCGCGACCACAGGGGCTAAAGCCCGCGTTTTACACAGGCTTTACGCTGCGCTGAAGCGCCGCTCTTCCACACTTCCGTTTCTCCGCATTTCCGTTTATCCATTCCCGCTAAACGTCTGCCGTTTCGTCTCTGGCACTTTTGCTTACCCACAAGTATCGCCCTACTCCAGATGCGTGAGTTCGCGGAAGATCTGGAAGCGGGCGTCGATCTCGTCGCGGGTCAGAGATCGCAGGCGCTCAGGGCCGAAGCGCTCGACCACAAACGATCCCATGACACTGCCGTAGAACATGGCACGCTTCAAGACTTCGCGATTGACTTCTTTCTGCGACGCCACATAACCCATGAATCCTCCAGCGAAGGAATCGCCGGCGCCGGTCGGGTCTTTTACTTCATCGATGGGCAAGGCCGGGGCGCGGAAGGGGTGACGTCCGAATCCGAAAGCACCTTCGCGGAAGAAGATCGTCGCACCGTATTCTCCGTGCTTGATCACCAGCGCCTGCGGTCCCATGGCCATTACTTTCTGAGCTGCACGGGGAAGGTTGGTCTCGTGGGCCAGCATCTTGGCTTCGGTGTCGTTGATCAGCAGGATGTCGACGAGTTTCAGGGTCTCTGCCAATTCTTTGGGAGTGCCCTTGATCCAGTAATTCATGGTGTCGCACCCCACCAGGCGCACGCGGGTCATCTTCCGGCGCACGTCGGCTTGCAGGGTCGGCTGGATGTTGGCCAGGAACAGATAGTCGGAGTCTTCATATTCTTTGGGGATTTGAGGTTTGAACGATTCGAAAACATTCAGGTGAGTGAAGTCCGTTTTCGCCTCGTTCAGATTTTCTGTATAGGTGCCTCCCCAGCGGAAAGTCTTTCCGTTTGCGCGTTCCACGCCGCGGATATCGATTCCATGCTGCTGGAACACTTTTTCCTGATCGGGGCCGAAGTCGTCACCAACCACGGCTACGACTCGCACTTTGGTGAAATAGCTGGCGGCCAGGGAGAAATACGTGGCTGCGCCTGCCAGGACATTCTTTACGCTCCCTGAGGGCGAAGTGACGTCATCGAACGCGACCGAACCTACTACCAGTATGCTCATTCGTTTTCTGATTTCCGGTGCTGCCCCCGCGAAAAGCTTCCACCACAAAGGACACGAATGGGCACGACGGAAAGAGCTTTCATTTGGATTTTGAAACAGGCAGGTATTTGCCGACGATCAGCTTCAGTTTCTTTTTTGTCGCCGGGGGAATCTTTTTGGGATTGGTCAGGATCGCATGCGCCAGGGCCGAACCGCACTTGCAGGATCGGGCGCGAGGCATCTCTGCGACAGTCTGGCGCACTACTTTCGCCGCGTTCTCGGCATTCTTCACCAGCACGTCGATGATTTGGTCCACCGTGACCGAGTCGTGATGCGGGTGCCAGCAGTCGTAGTCGGTCACCATCGCGACGGTGACGTAACACAGTTCCGCTTCCCGAGCGAGTTTCGCTTCCTGCAGGTTAGTCATGCCGATTACGTCCATGCCGAGGCCGCGGTAGACATTCGACTCGGCCTTGGTCGAGAACTGCGGACCTTCCATGCAGAGATAGGTGCCGCCGCGCTTGCCTATGACTCCGACCTTCTGACATGCGTGGGCGACGACTGACGCCAGTTCACCACAGACTGGATCAGCGAATGCGATGTGCGCCACGAGGCCGTTGCCGAAAAAGGTGTCGATTCGATGGCGAGTTCGATCAAAGAATTGATCGGGGATAACGAAATCGAGAGGCTTGTGCTCTTCTTTGAGAGAACCGACAGCAGAAATGGAAACGATGCGTTCCACGCCTAGTTGTTTGAAACCGTGGATGTTGGCGCGGAAGTTCAGTTCGCTGGGAAGCAGGTGGTGGCCGCGTCCGTGACGGGCCAGGAAGCCGACTTTGCGGCCTTCGAGAGTACCGCAGACGTAGGCATCAGAGGGGTCGCCGAAGGGCGTTTTCAGGCGCACTTCTTTCATCTTTGTCAGGCCGGGCATCGAGTAGAGCCCACTGCCGCCGATGATTCCGATTTCTGACCGTGGCAATGATCTTCCTGAGGGCATGGGTAGTTCGGGCAAACTCGTGATTATACAGGACGAGTTTTGGGTTATGCCGCGGGTGGGTTTTGAGCTTTTGGCTCTCGCACGGCGGACGAAGGCGTCCGCCCCTACACGAGCTACAATTTTGCTATGCGTTGGGTGATTGCGGCATTGATGCTTCTTTGCCTGCTGGGGCAGCTTCGCGCGCAAGAAAAGACTGCGGCGGGAGCGCGAGTCGTCACCGTTCCGGCCACCATTGATCACAATCGGGTCGTGATTCGTGCTGATCTTAGGCTGCCAGATGGCTCCACGCAGACGGTTCGCGCCTGGGTCGACAATGGCAATCCTGAGTTGAATCTATCGCGACGTCTGGCCACGCTGCTGTCGTTACCGGTGAAATGCGGAGATCAGGAATGTTCCTCTCCGCCTCCCGCGGAAATTGTTATCGGAGGGATGAGCATCCCCCTGCAGGCTGTGAATGAAGCGAGGATTCCGCTAAGACCCGTGAACGAGGCGGCGGTTCTGGCTCCGGGGATGGATGCAGAAATCAATTTGCCGTCCAGCATTCTGCGGCAATACGACGTGTTGATCGACTTTGTGGAGCGTAAATTTACGATTGGCGCGCCGGGGACCATTCATTTTCACGGCGCGGCGGGCAAGGCGCTGGTGAACGCGCAGAACGGTTTGATCCAGGTGCCGAGTCAGATCGAAGGCAAGAAATACAATCTCGCGCTCGATGTTGGATCATGCGTCAGCTTTCTTTCCGAGGAGCTGTTCGACAAGCTGGCGGCCGCTCATCCTGATTGGCCGCGCATGACTGGGGCGGTGGGCTCAGCGAACATGTGGGGAGCTTCCGAAGAGACGAACTGGAAAGTGATGAGCGTGGGTCGCGTGCAGTTCGGGCCGTTGTTCCTGACGAACGCGCCTATGGTGGCGCTGCCGAAACCGGTCATGGACTTTTTCGAAAAACGCGCAGCCACGCCTACGGTTGGCCTGGTTGGATCGAATGTGCTGCTCAATTATCGCGTGGGGCTCGATTACGCGCACTCCACCGTTTATTTCGATCTTGGACGCACCTACAAGTTTCCTGATTTCGATGTCGTCGGTTTGATTCTGCGGCCAGAGGGAGATGGACGATTCACCGTTCTCGGTGTAGCGGACGTGAATGGCAAACCATCAGTCGACGGCGTCGAAAGCGGCGATCATCTTGAAGGTGTGAATGATCTGCCGGTGCGCGGCACGACTATGGGGCAAGTTTGGTCCATGCTGGGAGCGACAAGCGGCGAAGAGAAGAAGCTGACGATCGAACGTGCGGGAAAAGAGTTCAGTGTCACAGCGAAAGTGCAACATTTCTTAGGAGAGTCGAGGGAAGACAAGGATGGCAGGAAGAAGTGAGTTGGCTTGATTGAGAGAATTGACTCCCTGCGGCTCGCTTTGCCTCGCCTGACAGCCGAGGCGGCTGTCTCTACGTGAGTCTTCACTTCGCCGGTGCGACGGTGGTGAACACTTCTTTTTCCAGAGTTGTGGTCGTGGTGTCGTCGAGGCTTTCCGTGATGAAAACCGTGTCGCCCTTTTCTTCGATCACGACCGAGCCGTCTTCCGTGGACCAAATGTGACGGCCTTCGAGCGGCGGTGGTGCGGCGTCGGTGTTGTCGGGCGTCTGCACCGCCTCTTTTGGGTCGGCCCCGTCCACCGCTTTTTTGTAGCGAAGGTTTAAGGAATGGGCATAAACCCCTGCAAACTGGGCGGCTGTGATAGGGCTCGACCAGCGGGAAACATAGAGTAGAGCAAGGGGGCCGGAGGGGTTCGTCTTCGATTTCGCGGCGTAGTAGTATCCGCCGCGCCACTCGGGATAAATCTTCTTGGATATTTTTTTCCCGGCGTATTGTTCGACGAGCACCGCGACATCGAATTCGCCCATCGCACCAATATCGAACTTTTGGTAGTCCTTAAAGTCGTGCTTGAAGTCGGGCACGCGCATGAGCTCGATCTTCTCGCCCGCGAGGTAAGTTTCCGGCTGCATGATCTGGCGCGTGGTGTGCGGGGGGTTCGCCAGAATCCCGGCGAAGGCCGTGCCCTTCCCTCCTTTTTGCAGGACCTTGATCACAAAATCCATGCCGTAGCTGTAGGGAAAGGTCATCGATTCCTTGAGGAAAATTGGAGCGTCGTTAAAGACCTTGGTGCTCGGAGTCCCGGTCAGACTCTCTTCTTCCATAGCGCCGACCAATTCTGGTGAAGTTGTGATCGAATGTCCCGTGGGTGCGATCGCGTACTGGAACATCATGGCCTGCGCCTGGCCCTCGAGAACCGCTTCGCGGGCGTTATCCATTTCGTCGTTTTCAATGTCGGCGGGCGTCGGATCTTTCCTGATCTCGGCCAGGTCCTTCTCGCCACGCTTCATCCATTTCTGCAGATTCACATCCTGATCTTGGAGAGCGTGGGTGAGTTCATGGGCCATGACGGGCTCCTGCTCCTCCATCGGCACCCAATCGAGCAGGTTCACGGTTTTCGTCTTGGGATCGTAGTAACCGGCGACTTCTTCGCGGAGCAGAGCGACGAGGAAGGTTTCGAGATTAAAGTCGCGCGGCAGCAGGCCGAACTTCTTCAGCACGAGTTCGGAGCGGCGGAGGCGCTGGGTATCCTCGTCGTTCAGGTGCTTGGTGAGATACGAGACGACCTCATCACGGCTGGTCAGTTTGCGCTTCACCTCGCGCTTGATGGGCAGGCCGGTCTCTTTGCTGTCGAAAGCGAGAATTTCGTCTACGGTATGGAAGAGTTCTTCGGCCTGGCGGGGAGTGATTTTGACTTCGCCCTTTGGCTCCTCGGGAGGGGGAATTGGCTTGGTTGGCGCCTGCTGCTCAGGAGCTTGTTCCGGGTGGTCGGAAGGAGGATTGTTCTGGGCGGTTGTCGCTCCCGGATACGCGAGCAACGCCAGCACAACCAGCAAAAGCCCCCGTCGAATCCCTGAGCGCCCCACTTCAGTTCTATTCATTGAGATTGAGTGTAACCGTTTCCCTATACTTGTTTCATGAGCACGAGTGGCCCCATCAATCTGTGGACTTCGAGCGAGCATGTCAGTGACTATCTGGAGCGCGCCGACCAGATTTCGCACCGGACCGAGGGTGAGGCTGCGCTGACCGAGTTCATTCCTGCAAACACGCGCAGAATCCTTGATCTGGGCACCGGGGACGGGCGCTTGCTGGCGCTGATTCGAAGGCAGCTTCCCGATACCGAAGCTATCGCCGTGGACTTTTCTCCGGCCATGCTGGAGGCGGTGCGCAAACGGTTCGCCGGCGACTCGCGCGTTACTGTAGTGGATCACAATATGGATTCTCCCTTGCCGGCGCTCGGGAAGTTTGATGCCGTGATCTCAAGCTTTGCCATTCATCACCTGGTGCATGATCGGAAACGGGCACTGTATACCGAGATCCACCGGCTGCTTAACGCGGGTGGTGTGTTTTGTAACCTCGAGCACGTCGCTTCGCCTACCCAGAGATTGCACGAGGAGTTTCTGCAACGAATTGGGTTTACGGTGGAGACGGAAGATCCTTCGAATAAGCTGCTGGACGTGGAGACTCAGCTCGGCTGGCTGCGCGACATTGGTTTCACGGATGTCGACTGCCAGTGGAAGTGGCGTGAACTGGCCTTGCTGGCCGGGAGACGGCCCTAAGGCTGCTTTCTTCGGCAGAAAAATTCGTCGGTCTCGCGCCAGCTTCCGTCGGGCAGCTTTTCTTCGTTCATGATGTGGAATTCGTCGGGGCCCTTTCGCGTGATCGTCTGACGGAGTTCGCAATCGATTCCTAGCATGGTGAGCGGGCCGGAGAAGACGATGGTGTCGCCTTGCCATCCCTTCGACTGCAAGACGCCGAACAGGCCTTCCGTGAAAGTCATCATCCAGCGGTTGCTGAAGGGGTCGAAGGTCAGGTAGGGGCGTGCCTTTGCGCCGTGGCCACTGACCGTGTAGCGAGTGCCGTTATCGGCAAGTTCGTAGGTGTAATAGTACTTGTCTGTGTAGGCCGGAGTTGTGGGGGTGGCACGGACGTGGTTTTCGAATGCCCAATCGCCGATCAGCCATTTGAATTCTTCGATCCGCTGTTGGCGGATGGCCGGGAATCTCGCGATGACCGGGAGGTTGAAGGCGAGTACGTTGCGTTTCCGGTCGAAGGCCATGAGGCCGCGGCTGACTAGTTGTTCGAAGATGAGCATGGTCACCTTTTGTCTGGGGTATTGAATAGTTCTTGCCCACAGGACTCGCTTCGCTTCGCCAGACAGCCGAGGCGGCTGTCCCTACATGAGCCTCTAAGACGATACGGCATTGCAGACCCACTCCCCTGCTTCGCGGGTGCCCAGCGAGCCGTCGATATCTTGCGTTGTCTTCTTCTGGCGTATTGCCTCCAGCACTGCAGCCTCGATCTTGTTGGCTTCTTTCTCGAATCCCAGGTGCCGGAGCATCATGGCCGCGGTCAGAATTGCGCCGAAGGGATTCGCCTCGTTCTTTCCTGCAATCGGTGGGGCAGAGCCGTGGACCGGTTCGAACATCGACGTCTTGCCGGGATGAATATTGCCGCTGGCGGCCATGCCGAGACCACCCTGGAGTCCGGCGGCAAGGTCGGTGATGATGTCGCCGAACATGTTGTTGGTGACGATCACATCGAACGGTCGGGGATCGCGGACTATCTGCATGCACAGTGCGTCGACGTACATGTGCTGCACGGTGATTGCGGGATATTCGGCGCTGACTTCTTTGAAGACGCGCTGCCAAAGGCCTCCGGCGTGCGTCATGGCGTTGGACTTGTCGGACATTAGAACTTTACTGCGCGGGGAGCCGTCGAGTTTCGTGTGCGTCCGGCAATATTCAAAGGCGTAGCGGATGATGCGGTCGACGCCCTTGCGGGTGTTGATGTCTTCCTGCGTAGCGATCTCGTCGGCAGTTCCCTGCTTGAAGACGCCACCGGCATCGGTGTACACGCCCTCGGTATTTTCGCGGAGCACGACGAAATCCACATCTTTCGGCTCAACACCCTTCAGTGGACATAAGGCGGCATCGAGCAAGCGGACTGGCCTGACGTTGGCGTAGAGGTCCATTTTGAAGCGCATGCCGAGCAGGATTTCTTTGGCATGAATATTCGTCTTCACCCGAGGATCGCCGAATGCGCCGACGAGGATGGCATCGAAATCGCGAGCGAGCATGGCGAATCCGTCTGGCGGTACTGTGGTCTGATCGCGCAGGTAGCGGTCGGCGCCCCAGTCGAACTCGGTCAACTCGACTGCTGCACCCGTAGCCTGGATGGCCTTAACTGCCTGCGGAATCACCTCCTTACCGATGCCGTCCCCGGGTATGACGGCAATGCGCTTCCGGGCTGTGTTTCTCGAGTCCACGGCAGGAACGTTAACACACTCGCTATAATCGGATACAAGTATGGGGCTTACGGTTTTGCAGGCAAATGGCGAGGGACTGGGTGCGGAGGCGGTTGCCGAGTATCGCGGCGCGACGACTGCGGCGCGCTTCAGCGATCGGGATGCGGAATTCGCCAGACTACGCGAGCACTGTGGGGTCTATGACCTCGGGTACCGCGCCAAGATTTCTCTCACCGGCGGCGACCGCGTGCGCTGGCTAAACGGGATGGTAACGAACAACATCCGCGACCTCGCCGTCGGGCAAGGTGTGTATGCCTTCCTGCTCAATCCGCAGGGACGCATCCTGGGCGATCTTTATGCTTACAACCGGGGTGAGTCGATCGTGGTCGACACCGACCGCAGCCAGGTTGAGAAGATGCTCGCGACCTTCGACCACTACATCATCATGGATGACGTCGAGGTTAAGAACCTGAGCGATTCGATGACGACGCTAGGCATTGGCGGGCCGAAGTCACGCGAAGTTCTGTCTGCCGCTGGGATTGCCATCCCAGACACGAACCCTCTGGAGATCTTCGAGGCGAAGTGCACATGCGACTGCGAATGCACGCAGTGCTCGGCCGTGCGCGGCGAGGATGCTGCGTTCGAGACTTACGAGTTGTGGCTCACTCCGGGCGACGTCCGAAAGACATGGGACGCCCTGGTGGCGCACGGCGCCGCGCCCGTCGGCTCCGAAGCGCTCGAAATCCATCGCATTGTCTCAGGCATTCCGATGTACGGCGTCGATATCCGCGAACGCGATCTGCCGCAGGAGACCGAGCAGGCTCGCGCCCTGAATTTCAACAAGGGTTGCTACATCGGGCAGGAAATTGTGGAGCGGATTCGCTCACGTGGTGCGGTGCACCGGAAGTTTACCGGATTCCTTGCCGATCCGGACCGTCCGATCGCGGCAGGCACGAAGGTCGCCGCCGGAGAAAAGGAAGTGGGAGAGGTGACGAGCGTGGCGTCGGTGCGTGTTCTGAATGGAAACAAGACGGTTGCGCTGGGATACGTTCGCCGCGAACTCAGCGCTCCCGGGCGCGAGGTAACGATCGGTGGCGTGACTGCCAGCATCGTTCCGTTGCCGGTGCCCGATGCCTTGCTGACAGGGGACCGCAGTGCTCCCGTGGCGCGTCCGGCATAATAGACACTAATCGATTTGTGATGAGGAAGAAGCTATGGCTGACAAGAAACAGGATTCCAGTTTCACGGTAACCGATCGACGGCTGTTCACATCAGACGGCGAGTTGCGGTCCGATGTGGCGGAGGAAGTGGAGACGCCGAAGCCTGAGCCGACGACCGCCGCAACAGAGACTGCGGCGAAGCCGCCGGCAACGACAGAGGGCGAGGCAACGGAGCGCGAGATGCCTGTTCCGCCGACCAAAGCCGAGCAGGACGCACAAGCCGCGGCCTATCGGCAGTCCTCCAAGGACCTCGACAGCGAGGTCGAACTCAGCGGGCACTCAGCGAAAGAGTTTGAAATTACCTTCGAGCGATTCATGGCCCAGCTCTACATGACGGCCATGCTACAACTCGGTTTGATGCGCCAGCAGGGCGAGCAACCTCGAGTTGACATCATTGGCGCGCGCCTGACGATCGATACGCTCAGTCTGATCTCGGAGAAGACGAAGGGCAATCTCACCGCCGCTGAAGAGAACTTTCTGCAGAACAGCTTGTACGAATTGCGCATGGCATATGTGGAGGTAACGAACGCTCTCGCGCGTCCACCGCAGCCTGGACCCGCGACGGGAACGACCGGAAGATGAAAGCGACTTTGACCGTGCTGGGCAGTGGGACGTCGATGGGCGTCCCCACACTGGGTTGTGATTGCGACGTTTGCCATTCGAAAGATCCGCACGACCGGCGGACTCGTCCCTCCATCATGCTCGAGTACGGCAACCGGGTCGTGCTGATCGACACCACCCCGGATTTCTACATGCAGGCGGTGCGCGAGAAAATCGCCCATGTCGACGCGGTTTTGTATACTCACACGCACGCCGATCATATCCTCGGCATCGACGATCTGCGGCCTCTCAGCTACCACCACAAGCCGAACAAACTCCCGCTCTACGCGCGTCCGGATGCCGCCGCCTTTCTGCGCAGGATGTTCTCCTACATTTTCGACGCTGACTATAAGTTTGGCGGGTTGGCGCAGCTGGAACTGCACCCGATCGACGGGCCCGTCGATGTATTTGGAGTACACTTCGAGCCCATCATTCTGATCCACGGCGAGACGCAGATTTACGGATATCGATTCGGCTCAGGCGCATATCTCACCGACCACAGCGAGATTCCCGAATCATCGATGGATCAGCTGGAGGGGCTGGACATTCTGTTTCTGGATGCGCTCCGGCACAAGCCTCATCCAACACATTCGACGGTGAAGAATTCGCTGGCAATTGTGGACCGGCTCAAGCCGAAGCGCGCTTTCTTCACACACATCTGCCATGATCTGGGGCATGAGGCGACGAATGCCAATCTGCCCAAGCACGTGCGTTTGGCATATGACGGGATGAAGCTGGAGTTTGAGATCTGAATTGATGATTTTTGATTGTTGATTGTTGATTAGAACCTCATGGGCTGCGAACGCTGTGCCAAGTTTTCAATCAACAATCAAAAATCAGCAATCAACAATTTCCCTGACTCATGCGCGTCTTTCACAAACTCGAGGACGTCCCTGCCGATTTCGGGCCTACGTTCGCGACCGTGGGGAACTTCGATGGTGTGCATCGGGCGCACGCGCACGTACTAGCGGAAATCGTCTTGCGCGCGAAGGCCAACGGCGCCCAGGCGGTGGCGGTTACGTTTGAGCCGCATCCTACGAGAATTTTGAAACCGGAAGCCGGACTCAAGCTCCTCACCCCTACACCTGAGAAGTTGCGCTGGCTGGAAAGCACGGGAATTGACGCAGTGCTGCTGCTTCCCTTCGGCCGCGATCTTTCACTGATGACGCCCCGACAGTTCGCCGAGCGCATCCTTAAGAAGAAACTACACGCACGCGAGGTGCACGAAGGCTTCAACTTTCGCTTCGGACACAAGGCCGCGGGCGACGTGAACTTGCTGGCGGAATTTGGTCGCGAGATGGGATTCGAGGTAAAGGTCTATCCCGAGATGAACTTACGGGGAGAGACCGTGTCGAGCAGTCAGATTCGCAGGTTGATCAGCGAAGGACGTGTAAGCCGTGCGCGCCATCTGCTGGCGCGGCCGTTTTGCATCCTGGGCAATCCCGGGCGCGGCCGCGGTTACGGATCGAAGTACACTGTGCCCACGATCAACATGGCGCGGTACGAGGAACTCGTCCCCAAGGATGGCGTGTACATCACCTGGACTCGCGTCGGGAGCGAGCAGTTTGATTCGGTGACGAATGTGGGAAATCGTCCGACATTCGGCGCGGAACTGTTCGCCATCGAAACGCATCTGCTGAATTTTCATCCGCTCGAACTGACGCCGGGCACGGAAGTTGAGATCTGCTTCCTGGAGCGACTGCGGGATGAGATCAAGTTCCCGACCGTCGATGCGCTGCGCGAGCAGATCGCGCGCGATGTGAAGAAGGCCCGGCGGTATTTCCACCTGCTGCGGCTCGGATAGGACCGTTCACCACAGAGGACACAGAGAAGCACAGAGGACTTCTCGAAGTTTCCTCTGTGAACCTCTGTGCGCTCTGTGCTGAAAGTATTGAAACTGCCTAATGAGGCAAGAATCCCAATTCCATCGGCAGCTTACCGTCCACGTGGATGACATTCACGCTGCTGTCGATGGAGTGGACCTCGATTAGTCCCAGCGCGCCCGGTTCGGCCTGCACGGTCTTGATCACGTCGGCATCGGTATCGACAAAGATGATCGAATCCTTGTGCGCAATTACGAAAGCGGCCCATTCTCCCGCTGACATCTTGTTCAGGCGCTCAAGCGCTTCCCTTTCGCCCGCCGAGTCCTTGTGAAGGACGAGGATGACGTTCTTGCCGTCGGACCATTTCTTAACTTCGCCGCGGATGATCTTCGCCAGGTGCGCCGATGTTACGTTGCCAACAGCATTGTCCTTATTCACGATCACGGCCGTGTGATGCGCAAAGCAGGGTGTGAGGCTCGCGCACAGAAACGTGAGCGCATAAATAGCGGAGCGGATCTTCATGACCGGACCTCGAGATTGTTTTCGGGGGTATAGAAAGCCTAGCGAATCGCCCTCGGGAGTGTTGTCACGAAAATGTCACCCGGGCGCACGGAAGTAACCGCGGGTAATCCGATTGTTGAATTTTGATTGTTGATTGTTGAATGAAAAGCCGAGCCTGTCAACTTGCTGCCGGCTGGTATTTCATTCGACGATCAACCATCAACAATTAACAATGATTCCGGTACAATCGCCGCGCGACCGAACCCTCATGTCGATTGGCCCCATCCAGTTGATTCGTCAGGCGACTCCTGCGCAGCGGAGGACGCTGCTTGCTGCGGCGATGGGTTGGGCGCTCGATGCCTTCGACGCGATGCTGTACTCGCTCGTGCTGGCCATGCTCATGCGCGATCTGAGGATGAGCAAGACCACCGCCGGATCTCTCGGGGCACTCACCTTGCTGGCGTCGGGGATCGGCGGTGTGTTCTTTGGGTTTCTGGCGGATCGCATCGGGCGTAAGCATGCGCTGATGGCGAGCATCCTGACGTACTCGCTTTGCTCGTTCGCATCGGGGCTGGCAAAGAGCATCGCGATGTTGGCGGTGGCGCGATTCGTGCTTGGGCTGGGCATGGGCGGGGAGTGGAATACCGGCGCAACGCTGGTGGCCGAGACATGGCCTACCAAACTTCGCGCCAAGGCAATTTCGATTGTGCAGAGTTCGTGGGCGCTGGGATTTGCCGCCGCCGCGCTGGTGGCAGGGCCGGTTTCGCGCTTTTACGGATGGCGGGCGGTGTTCTTTGTCGGGATCTTGCCGGCACTGATCACATTGTGGATACAGCGGCGCGTGCCGGAGTCGGAGATGTGGCAGGAGCGTACCACTGGGGCTAAAGCCCGCTCGTCTACCGCACTTGAACGCGGCCCTGAAGGGCCGCTCTTCCACGGAACTGCCGACGATTATCCTAGCTCGCAAATCTCTTCGCCTCCTCCGGAGTTGTATCGCAGCACGGCATCTATATCTGAGAGCGGCTTCGTCACGATCTTCCAACCCCCGTATTTGAAGCACACAATCGCTTTGCTTCTCTTCAACTTTTTTGCGATGTTTGCCTGGTGGGGCTTATTCACTTGGCTGCCCCCTTACTTGTCGCTGCCGGTCGAGCAAGGTGGGCGCGGGTTCGGCGTGATGGGGATGACCACCCTCATGGTCGTCCTCAATCTTTGCGGGATGTTCCCTGGCTATGCCAGCTTCGGATGGGTGGCAGATCACATCGGCCGGCGGAATGCGTTCTTGTTCTATTCATTGATCGCGGCCTGTCTGATTCCGCTGTACGCCGCGGCGCGATTGCAAGAAGTGCTGCTGGTGCTGGGCACGTTGGTCGCGTTTTTTGGGACGGGAATCTTTTCCGGCTCGGGGATCATGGGCAGCGAGATATTTCCAACCGCCGTGCGCGCCCGAGCGCTCGGCTTCACCTACAACGGGGCGCGGACTATGAGTTCTCTGGCGCCGCTGGTGATTGGGCGAGTCGGGCAAGCGAAAGGGTTGAGCTGGGCCTTTTATCTGTGTGCGGCAGGATATCTGCTGGCGGCGCTGATGACGACGCAGTTGCCCGAGACCAAGGGGAAGCAGTTGGAGTGAGGGCTGGATATGCCTATTGAACGCTCACGGCCAGGAATCTAGCCTTTACTTTCCTCCAGTCCTCCATAAGTAATTCGGCGTTAACATCGTGCCGGTTCCTTCTCAGTAAATCGATCATGGAGGTAAGACCTCGCTCGACCTCTTCAGCGAGGCGCTGTTTGTATCCGTTGGTGTCCATCCACCAGGTTTCAGGTATTCCGATCTCAACTTCAACCCAATCACGCTTGCGCTTTGCTCTCTGCGCACCGAGAATGTTCCACATCCTTGTGTAGGCGTGGAATTCGCCGTCTATTCTCAAGAGAAATGCGAACTCCCGAATGTCAGTTGAATACTCGCCCTTCCACTGATTGAAAAGGTCTCTCAGTTCTTGTTCATAACGGCTTGCGCTAGTTGCGATTTGCCCGCCAACTTGCGCTCCTAGGCTAAAGGAATTCATATGTCGGCCTCTTAAGGGAGAAACCTCTTCTCCGGTCTTTTACTCGATTGGGTCGACCACAACCGATTTTTGATGCGTCGCTCCCCTACTCGGTAATTGGACAATCACAATCGCGGACAGCACAAGCACGATCCCAAACGATTGAATCGAACGCACGCCCTCGGCCAGCAACAGGGCGGCAAGCAGAATGGAGAACACTGGCTCTAGGCAACTCGCGATGATCGCCCTTGTCGGCTCCAAGTGCTGCAGGCCGAGGAAGTAGAGCGAGAACGATCCCAGGACGGAGATCATCGAGAAGACGAAGAGGAATCCCCACTGCGCTGGCGTGTAATGGGCGGCTACAACCTTCCACGGAGGATTGACCACCAGCCAGAAGACGGCGGCCGAGGTGAGCGTCCAGACGAGGACGCGCCAGCGGTCGTGCCGGGCGAGGATGCCGTGTGCGCCGACGTTGTAGAAGGCGAAGGAGAACGACGCCAGCATGGCGGCGATCAGTCCGTAGGAATCGAAGCGGAGCGGAGCGGCCGACTTGCCCCCGATGATGCCAATTGTCAGCGTGATCCCGGCCACCGCGACCAGCACCGCGGCTACCTTCTGCAGCGATAGTTTCTGCTGTCCGCGAGCGGCTACGTAGAGCAGCACCCATACCGGCGCAGTGTATTGCAGGACGATCGCGATGGCGACGCTGCTCTTTTGAATGGCGACGTAATAGAAATAGTTCGACGCGGCCACACCCAGCATCCCGAGGATCAAGCATTGAATGAGATCGGGCGTGGGCAGCTTGATGCGCTGCCAACCGCGGCGGCCGACTAGCAGCGGCAGCAGTACCAAGAGCGAAAACGACGTCCTCGTTTGCGAAAGGATCAGCGGGTCGATGGGGTGCAACGCTTCACCGGGCAGAGGAAGCTTGCCGGTGAATACCGCACGCCCGAGGGACGCTGACACTCCCCACAGGAAAGTGGCCAACGCAATAAACAAATATCCGCGCAGCGGATGCGCGGGTAAATTGGAATTTCGGGAGTTCAGCTCAGTTCACCGAGTCCGATGATGCGGGGGAGTCGAGAATCTGGTCAAGCAGTCCGGGATCGAATCCGATGATCACCTCTTCATCGATGAGCATCGTCGGAGTTTCATTGCTGCCGTAGGTTTCGGTCATGGTCCGGCGCGCTTCTGTATCCTTGGAGATGTCGCGCTCTTCGAACGCAATCTCGCGAGCCTCCAGATACACCCGCATCAGTTCGCAGGAGAAGCAACCGGGTTGGGTGAAGAGGACGATTGACATCAAAGGGGCTTGTTTCTGGCGGCGCACTCGCTAAAAGCGCCAGCCAACCTTTCTTCCGCCCCTTTCGGGGCTGACTGTGTTTTGCTGGTGGATCCCCACGGCTTGCGCCGTGGGCTGTATTCTATCGCTGCTTCGCGGCTGGCGCGGGTGTAGCAAAATTCTTCCGCTCAACCAGCGTATTCGATCACGCTCGTGATCTTCGCGGTCTTTTCCAGCATGGCCGATACTGAACAGTATTTTTCTTTCGACAGGCGAACCGCGTCCTCTATCGCCTTGCTCGACACTTTACCACCGACCCGATACGTCAGCTTGATTTGTGTATAAACGGCCGGATATCCCTCGGCACGATCGCCCTCAGCGCTGACTTCGAGACTGGTGAATGGCTCACGCTTTTTGCGAAGAATTCCGACCACGTCTGACGCGGTGCAGCCGCAGAGAGCGATAAGAACAAGCTCCATGGGAGTGTTCGCAGTCTTCTCCTTAGCCGTATCCATGACGATGGCATGGCGCGAAGTGGCTTCGCCGATGTAACGTTCGTTGTCCGTCCAGATTGTTTTAGCTGAAATCACTCTTTATCTCCGGTTATCCGTGCTTGGCTCGGGGTGGATTAACACGCGAAACAACTCCGGCGCGTCCTGTTTGAAGCGGATCTCCAGTTCGGTCTGGATGTCGTGGACGTCGGCCAGCGACAAACTGTCCGACAGTGTGCAATGGCAGGAAACGTTGAGGCGGCCGCGAACGCGCTTGAAGATGAAATCGTGCACGTCGAAAATCTCGGGAAACTGCGCGGCCACCGCCTTGAGTCGATGTTCGAGTTCGGCATCGCCGCCCAGTTCTTCCGGACGCTCAATCGTCGCCGGCTCGCTTTCGATATGGGTGAGGATCTCCGCGATTTCGGGAACATCCTGCCGCATCTCAGCTTCCAGTTCGGTGACCTGATCGTGCGCGTCCTTGAGAGTCATCCGCTCATCGAGTTCGATGTGCTGCTCAACGTGAAGCTGTCCGGCAAGATCCTGCACGCTGATGTCGTGAACATTCAAGTTGCGGCGGGTAGCCACCGCGCGGATGCGGTCGAAGATGTTTTCTGTGTGCTGCGCTCGCGGCAGCGGCTGCACAGTCACGTCAGCGTCCGGCAGGACGCGGCGAACCGATTCTGTTACCGCGCTGACAAGCTGACCCGATCGTTGGAACGTGACGCTCCGGGCAAGCCCCACGGCAAGGTCGGCAAAGTAACGATTCCCGGCGCGCCGGATGCGAACGCGGTCGACCTCAAGCACGCCATCGACGCGCGATACTGCATCGTAAATCTGAGAGCGCACGCCCGCAGGAGCTGCATCGAGCAGAGCATCGATGGTGCGCCGCGCTAATCGCCAGCTCACTGAGATGACAACACCAGCGACGAACAAAGCCGCGATCGGATCGGCATCGGCCAGCCAGCTGATGTGATAGGTACGTCCAACCAGAACGAGCGCGAGACCAAGCACGACAACGCCCGCAGACCAGATGTCGGTGGAGAAATGGAGCGCGTCGGCCTCCAACGCCTGGCTATCGTATTTATTGGCAATGCGACCGAGGGCGCGCGAACGCCACCAGTCGACGAGCATCGAGAACAGCATCACGGCGAAAGCCGCGATCGTAGGCTCAATTTCAATGTGGCGGAAGAAGATCCGCAACGCCGCTTCGTAAATGATCCAGGCGCAGGTCAGAAGCAGCAGGCCAGTTTCGACAAATGCAGAAAAATTCTCAACCTTTCCGTGTCCGTATTGGTGATCGGCGTCGGCAGGCTTGTCGGAGACGCGTACGGAAAAAAATGTCAGGATCGACGCGATCAGATCAAGTCCCGAATGCGCAGCTTCGGAGAGAATGCCCAGACTTCCGGTAGCCACGCCCACAACCAACTTAAGGCCCGTAATCACGAGGGCTGCCAGGACGGAGTTCCCAGCGACCGCACGCTTCTCCGCGCGCATCAAGTCGGATGGAGACAACGCCGGCGTGCCTGACATTCTGGAATTATCGCCGCTGGGGGCTGAAACGGCAAAGCGAGCCATTGAGTCATTGGGCGATTGAGCGACTGAGCGATTGAAATGCCTTCCGAGGAATGGCGTCGGACTTCGAGCAGGTTCCAATGACTTGATCAGTCAATGACTCAATGGCTGAATCACACAATCGCCGAATGACTCAATCCCTAGCGGTTGTGCTACGATTTCCTGCTGGTATTTTCACCTTTCTGGTGGACCAATCCTGGAGGATCCCGGTTATGCGTATGAGTTGGCTGGTGTGTGTTTTATTAGGGACGCTGGCTTGGGGACAAGCAGCCCAGAACGCGCCTCCGCCACCAACGCAAGCTCCGAACCAGCCGGCGCCCGCTGATACCTCGGCATCGGTACCTGCTGATGCTCCCGTCCTCACCATCACGGGCGTATGCGCTGAGAAGCCCGCGGCTGCGAGCGCCGCGGCCGACTGCAAGACGATCATTACCAAAGCTGAGTTCGAGAAGCTCGCCAATGCGCTGGCTCCGAATGCTTCGCCGCAGCAGAAGAAACAGCTCGCCAGCGTCCTTCCCCGGTATATTGCCATGGCGCACCAAGCCAAGGAGCGCGGCATGGACCAGACCGAGCAGTACACACAGACCCTCGAGTACGTGAAGATGCAGGTGCTCAGCAACCAATTGCAGCGGAAGCTTCAGGACGAAGCGGCGGACATCTCAGACGCAGATATCGAGAAATACTACAAAGACAATCCTGACGCATTTGAGCAATTCAACCTGGACCGTATTTTCGTCCCGCGCACGAAGCAGGTGGAAGCCGAAGCCACGGAGGACGACGACAAGGATACGAAGCTGACCGTGGAACAGAAGAAGGCGAAGGAAGACGCTGAGAAGGCCAAGGCGCAGAAGAATGAGGAAGCCATGACCAAACTCGCGGATTCGCTGCGCGCCCGGGCCGCCGCCGGAGAAGACATTGCAAAGCTGCAGAAAGAGGCATTCGATGCCGGGGGAATGAAAATTGATGCCCCCACGGTAAATCTGCCGAGCGTTCGGCGAACCGGTCTGCCTCAACCCCACGCTGGCGTCTTCGATCTGAAGCCGGGCGAGGTTTCGCAGGTCATCAGCGACGCCGGCGGGCACTACATTTACAAGATGAACGGCAAGTCCACCATGCCGCTCGACCAGGCAAAGAACGAGATTCGTGGAAAAATTCAGAACGACCGCATGCGCGAGAAAATGGATAAGCTGAATGGTTCTTTCAGCTCCGTTTCGAATGAAGCGTATTTTGGGCCGGGCAGCACAGGTCCGATGCCGCCGCCCCGCATGCCACGTCCACGGCTGGGTACGCCTGCGGCGGGACAGCCGCAGAATGGGCCGGCGGCGCAACCTTCGGCCGGACAGACTCCTGCACCTAAGAAAGACTGATGGCCAAACCTGTCGTGGTGGTGACCGGAATTTCGGGCAACCTGGGCTCCAGATTGTTGCCGCTGCTCCGCAGTTTCTCTGTGATCGGGGTGGATGTCGCTCCGCCCCAAACTGATTCCGAACTGCAATTCGAGAGCCTGGACCTTGGAGCGGAATCCTCCACGCGAACGTTCTACGAACTGCTTCGCGATGCCCGTCCTTTCGCGGTCATCCATCTGGCCTTCGTGATTGATCCTGTGCGCACAGGTGTGCTCGACGTGGAGCGCATGTGGCAGATCAATGTGGCCGGCACGGCGCGCGTGATGGAAGCAGTAACCGAAGTGAATCGAACGGCCGACGACGGAATCAAGCAGTTCATCTTTCCCAGCAGCGTCTCGGCGTATGGGCCCGACCTTCCTGCGCCTGCCACTGAGGAATCGGCATTCGGTGCGCACACACTGCCTTACGCCATCCACAAGAAAGAATCCGACGAAGTCGTGCAGCAACGTTGCACAGCCTTGCGCGGATGCAGCGTGTACATCTTGCGCCCGCACATCTTTGCGGGGGCCAGTGTCCAGAACTATCTGATGGGTGCGTTTCGGGGAACGCCGAACGGCAGGGGAGCTCGCGCCGAGCAGATGCGCGCCACAGGCAAACGTCTGCCTTGCATGTTGCCTCGGGGCCAGCAGTATCTGGATAACAAGATTCAGTTCATCCATATCGACGACATGGCGCGCTTGATCCGGCACATCCTGCAGCGCGAACCGGAGACCCAGCGACTGACGGTGCTTAACGTTGCTGGCCGTGGCGAGCCTCTTACCTTTGCGAAATGCATTGAGATAGCCCACGCAAAGCTCGTGCGTGTGCCCGGGAAATGGGCGATGCGTCAGGTACTGGCTTTCTTGTGGAAGCATCAGATTTCCGCGATTCCCCCCGAGGCGCTGCCCTATATGACGGGTGAATACATCATGAACACCGATCGGCTGCGCCGGTTTCTCGGACCTGAGTACGAGCACGTCATCCGCTATACCGTTACGGACGCCTTCGCCGACAGCTTCAAACCTGCGACCCCAAGCTAGTGTGTCGTTAATTGAGCGCAGTTAGGTTCCGTGCATCCCGAACCCCATACACCTGTGGTTCACCAAGACTTCCCTTCGGCGGCAAATGCCGGATGTAGAGTACTAATTGCCAGATCTCTTCGTCGCGGAAGACCCCCTTCGATGCCGGCATGCCCGAAGGAGAAACTCCGTTCTCGATGATCCGGTGCAACTGGCCGTCTGTGTAGGCTTGCACTGACGGCGAGTTCAACGTGGGAACCGGCGGTGCCATCCCGTCTGCAAACGGCACGCCCGTGCTCTGACCGTCCAGCCCGTGGCAGACCATGCAATAGGAGGTGAAGTTGCGCTGGCCCGCGTGGATGTTCTCACTGGTCGAAGCCAGCGGATTCTGATCGGAGCACCCGGCAATCTTGAGAAACGATCTGCGATCGGTTTGTTTCATTGTCTTCCTCCGATGACTGCGTGTTTGCTGACCTGAAAACCGGAGCCGGGGCGACTTATTTCGCGTTATCAAAAAGAAACATTTCTCGCCGAAGCGGGAATAAATCCGCGGTTATGCAGTTTATGCTATGGAGGTGCCGGATCAACGCGTGTCTGCCGCGACGTTTGAAGAACTGGCTCTGCCGCTCTTCGAGCAGCTCTATAACTTTGCGCATTGGCTGGCGCAAGATGCGTCGGAGGCTGAAGACCTTGTGCAGGAAACCTATGCCAAAGCACTGCGCTCATTTTCCGGATTTCAGCTGGGTACGAACTTTCGAGCGTGGACGTTTCGCATCCTGCGGAACACGTTCCTCACCTCGAGGACCGGGCTGAAGTCCGCCGCGGTGAGCGACGACGAGGTTGAAACCATTGCTTCCACAGCCCCGGATCCCGAGACCGTGCTTCTCGAACGGGCCGCCCGCGAGATGGTTCGCCAGGCGCTCACGGAGTTGCCGGTACCTTTTCGCGAGATCTTATTGCTGTGTGAAGTCGAGGAGATGTCGTACGAAGAGATCGCTCAAGTGTTGACCATTCCGATTGGTACAGTGATGTCCCGTCTGTATCGCGCTCGCAAAGCGCTCCGTGCACTGATGGTTGAAAGGTCCAAGGGGGCTCCGCATGGCGTGTGAGTCATGGAGCGCGAAGCTCGACGCTTACGTTGACGGTGAACTCTCCCCATCGGAATCGAAAGCCCTAGCAGCGCACCTGCAGGAATGTACCAGTTGTGCCGCATACGCTCTTGGACTCGTTCAGATGAAGCGATCGATCGCGGCGGCAGGCAAACGCTACCAACCTGGCGCCGAATTCCGAGAGAAGATCCAGAAGACTATCGGCAGAAAGCGTCAACGCGGCGGAAGCTGGTATTGGAAAATTGTGGCCATACCAGCGGCGCTGGTGCTGATTCTCTCCGTGGCAGTGAACCTCTATGTTGATCGCGAGAATGCGCGGCGGGATCGTGTTTATAGCGAACTGACAGACCTGCATGTGGCCACGCTGGCAAGCGCTACTCCGGTTGATGTGGTCTCAACCGACCGGCATACGGTCAAACCATGGTTCCAGGGAAAGATTCCATTCAGCTTCAACCTTCCGGAGTTGCAAGGCACGGATTTTACACTCGTAGGGGGAAGAGTTACTTACCTGGCACAATCACCGGGGGCGCATCTGATCTATCGCCTTCGCCAGCACGAGATCTCCGTGTTCATTTTTCAGGACCGCGGGGACGGAACGGCAGCGTCGGCGCCGATTTCGATGTTGTCGTTTACAGTCGAAAGCTGGACAAAGAATGGGCTGCGATATTTCGTGGTCGGTGATGTGGGAGCCAAGGATATCGAGAGCTTGAGCAAACTTCTGCGCGACGCGGGCTAAAGCCTTTAAGAAATTGTGCAGTCCTCTTACGCTGTCATCCTGAGCGGCGTTCTTTGCCTCGAAGGACCTATGAACTTCCTTGCTGCGCCTGTGCTGCCAGCGAGTTGCATAGGTCCTTCGCCGCAAAAGACGCGGCTCAGGATGACACTGTCAAGGTCACTGCAAAAACAACAGAGCTCTAACGTGGCGTGCACAATCCTAAGCCGCTTTCTTGCCGCGGTACAATCCGGCGATTCCGAACGTATAGGGCGTCCAACCGGCTTCGGCGAAGCCCGAATTTTTCATGCGCCCCAGCAGTTCCTCTGGCGACGGGAAGCGCTCGACCGAGGCAGGAAGATACGCGTACGGCCCGCGAACACCGGAGATCACGGTACCCACGCGAGGCAACACCTCCTTGAAATAAATCCGGTACAGAGCTCCCATGATCCCCCTGGGCTCTCCAAAATCGAGAATTCCGCACTCTCCGCCCGGGCGAAGAACTCGCGCGATTTCTCGCAGGCCCGCATCGTAATCCGCAAGATTGCGGAAACCGAATGCCGACGTAACCAGGTCGAAATGTGCGCCTGGGAACGGGAGATTGAGGGCGTCGGCTTCAATCCACTCTGGCGCCGCCGCGCGTTCGGCTGACTTGAGCGCGGCCCGTCGCAGCATGGCGTGAGAAAAATCCGCACCGACAATCTGCGGCGATGACTTCGCTGCCTGCCGCTGTAGCGCGAACGCCATATCACCGGTTCCGCAGCAAAGGTCCAGGACATGGGCATCAGGGCGCATCAGAATGTGTCGAAACGTCCGGGCAGTGCGCCGCCACCAAACGCGATCCACATTGAACGACAGGACGTGATTCAGCAGGTCGTAGCGCGGCGCGATCGAGGTAAACATCTCGCGCACCGCGCGGGCCGCGGCTTTCCGGTCGCTTGCCCCTTCCGGCGCTGCGCCGACAACTGGAGATTTGGGCTCGGACACGATTCTCGGGATGGCCTTACCGCTTCTTCTTCGACTTTGTGCTCTTGATTTGCTTCACGATGCGCTCGATCTGTAAAACGTGATTCGTGTCGTGCCCCGCGAACATGCGCGCCAGATGCGCAATCGACTCCTTGCCGCGCTCCAGGTGCATGCCAAAGTTGTCCCAGATCTCTGGAGCAATCTCGTTGAGCATGGTCAGGTTGTTTTCGCGCAGGACGCGGAACACTTCCAGCGAGCGCCGGGCATCGCGGTTACGGTACTTGAATACTGACGCCCACGCATCCTGATCAAAGGGTTGAATCGTGATGCCGTTCTCTCCGATGACGGAGCGCATGCGCCAACTTGCCACAACCTCCGCATCAGCCAAGTGCGCAATAATCTCGGCGATCGACCACTTCGCCGGCTCCGGCCGCCACTTCAGCTGCGCTGGGGTCAGGCCGGCGATCGATTTCTTGAGCTTCGCAGCGGTTGTCCGCTGAACTTTAATTGCATCCTGACCCTTTACATAACCAAGGATTCTTCCAATGTATTGCTCGGCAGTTTCCTGCATGACTCCCCCCTAACTTTTGCCCCAAACCCATCCGCCGCGTGACAGGCGGCGCAATTCTTCGACAGAATCCACCACAGCTCGCTCGGGCACGTCGCTCGCGACTTCGACCTTGCCGATTTCCCGAGGCAAGATGAAATGGACGACACCGTTCTGCGTCTTTTTATCGCTCTGCAGCCGCGCCACAATCTTCTTCGGGCTGACATTCACTTCCGGTAGGCGTCCCAGGCTCAAGACGGCGTCGGCAATCCGGCCGGCGGTCACGCTGTCCGTGCGGCCCACAGTGAGTGCGATATTGGTAGCAGCAATCATGCCCCAGGCCACAGCCTCGCCGTGCAATAGCGATCGATAATTCGTCTCGGCTTCAAGCGCGTGACCGATCGTATGACCCAGGTTCAGTACGCGCCGTAACCCGCCCTCGTGCTCGTCCGCCGATACCACCTCCGCCTTTAGCTTCACCGCCTGCGCGATCAGCCACTCCAGTTCCACTGGATCGCGTTTCAGGATCTTGGCGCGATTCTGCTCGAATCGCAGAAACAATTCGACGTTCCCGATGATGCCGCACTTCAGCGCTTCGTAGAGTCCTGCCCGAAATTCCCGGTCGGGCAGCGTCTTCAGTACATTTGGATCAATCAGGACAACCCTTGGATGATAAAAAGTTCCGACAAGATTCTTTCCGGCAACCAGGTTCACACCCGTTTTCCCGCCAACTGAAGCATCCACCTGGGCGAGCACCGTCGTGGGAACCTGCACGAACTCAACGCCGCGCATATACAGTGACGCCAGCAATCCCGCGACATCACCCACGACGCCGCCACCCAGCGCGACGATCACTGCTTTGCGGTCGGCTCCCATCCGCACCAGCTTTTCCGCCATGGTTTCCACGGTTGCCAGTCGCTTGGAGGGTTCGCCATCAGGCATCAGAATCACCTGCGGCGCGAATCCGGCCGCCTTCAGCGCAGCCACAAACTTTGCCCCCCAGCGCTTCCGCACCGGGGCGACGGTCACCACGAAAATGCGACTGGTCTGAGGTAACAGATCGCCCAGGATGGATCCTGCGCGCGTGAGCAGGCCATTCTCGATCCACGCCTGATAAGGACGTGGCAGGACGTGTATGGTCGCTTGCGCCATAGCGTTCCCATAATAGCGTAAGCGTTCCTGTCCCTGCCCTAGACCTTCGGTGGTAGTATTGCCCGTCTATGAAGGGTCTGCCAGCCCAGACTGACTTTGTCGTCGTGGGTGCCGGTATTGCCGCACTGCGCGCTGCCATCGAATTGGCGGAATCAGGGCAGGTCTTGCTCCTGGCAAAAAAGGAATTTGCAGCCTTCAAAGCCCGCGATGACAAAAGTGACGCTGAGTGGTTGGGGGATGAAGACGATGTGATCCTGCACCTGCAGGACACTCTCGAAGCAGGAGATGGTCTGTGCAATGCCGCCGCGGTCAAGATCCTGATCGACGAAGGTGCCGAACGGATCGATGAACTGCTGGCGTGGGGCAAGCATCACCCCGCAAAGCTGTCCTTTGAACTTGAAAACCCGCACACGCGCAGCCGCCGATTGCATGCCCATGGCGAATCTACTGGCAAGCAGATTTTGCGGACTCTTTCGCAGAAAGTGGAATCGTTGAATCATGTGTCGCAGGCCGCGTTTGTCTTCATAACGGAGTTGCGCACGGAAGGCGGCCGGATCAGCGGAGTTTCCCTGATCGACGAAAAAGGGACGCCTCAAGAGATCTCCTGTTCCGCGGTTCTGCTCGCCACTGGTGGATTCGGACAAATCTTCTCCAACACGACGAACCCTGACACCGCTACTGCGGACGGGCTCGCGCTCGCGTCCCGCGCCGGAGCCGAATTGGGCGACATGGAGTTCGTTCAGTTTCATCCCACCGCCCTTCTCATGAAGAAAGTCCCACGCTTCCCTCTGCCCGAGGGTCTGCGCGCGGAAGGCGCTTTCCTGCGGAACTTTGAACTCGATCGTTTTATGGGAAAGTACCACCCGCTTGGCGAACGCGCTCCCCGCGACCTGATCGCGCGCGCCATCGTTCATGAGATGGAAGTGAGCCATGCGAAAGATCCCTTCGTATACCTCGACGTGACTCACTTCAACGCTGCCAAGATTCAGAAGCACTTCCCGCGTGTCTATGCCAGCTGCATGGCTTATAACCTCGACATCACGGAAGACCTCATTCCCGTGCGCCCGGCAGCGCACTGCACTCTGGGCGGAGTGCGGACCGACCTCGACGGTAAGACGAATGTCGCCGGGCTTTACGCGGCAGGCGAGGTGGCGGCGACAGGTGTGCATGGAGCCAACCGCCTGCCCAGTAATACGCTGCTCGAAGCTCTTGTCTATGGCGCGCGAGCTGGAAAGGCGATGCGCAACGTCGAGAAGGTTTCATCGCTCGCTGCCCCAAATCCGAGAGCCGCATATTCTAACGGCCCCGTGGACGCTGGCGTTGAGGATTTGGTCGGACAGATTCAGAATCTGATGTGGACTGAAGTTGGTATCGTGCGGACGCGCCTGGGAATGCAGAAGGCCGTCAAGGTGCTCGATGAGATGGCTCCGAAGCTGGCGCATCCAAGGACCCGGCGCGGCCATGAAGCCGCTAACATTCACCTTGCCGCGCTGCTCGTAGCGCGGTCTGCACTGGCTCGGGAAGAAAGCCGCGGCGCCCACTACCGCATGGATTATCCCGACCATGACGACAGGAAATTCTTGAAGCATTTAGTGGCTCGCGGGGATAAAGTAGTGCTCGTATAGTCGTGAGGGTCCCATGGGTACCCAGACGCTCGAAGTCCCGGTTCGAAGCAAAGTCCCCGTTTCTTCCGCTGTATCCGATCTCAATTCCAAGCAGGCACTTACAGAACGGGCCCGCATCGGCACTCTCGGATGGGCTGGCCCCTGGCTGGTGCTTGTAGGACGCAGTGTGCTCATTATTGCGGCGCAAGCGATCACCGCCTGCGTTCTCTGGCTGCAATCTCATTCCTGGTCCTGGAACGCCGCTGCGAAGTGGTGGACTGTCTATGCCACCCTCGTGGACGTCGGTTGCCTTGCATTGATGGCCGCCTATACGCGCAAAGAAGGCATTCGGCTGCGCGATCTGATTGGCCGTGTGCGTCTGCGCTGGGGACGCGATATTTTCCTCGGTATCGGAATGTTCGTGCTGGTTTTTCCTTTCTTCATTCTCGGCGCGGCGTCGGCAACACGCATTATCTACGGCAGCGGGCGGCCGCCCTCGTTAGCCGGCTTGGCGGATTCTCGCGTTCTTCCTTTGTGGGGAATCATCTACAGCTTTAGCTTGTGGTGGTTGATCTGGTCGCCCACCGAGGAGATGACCTATCGGGGCTACGCGTTCCCGCGTTTTGAGGTGCTATGTCGCAACCGCGGCTTGGCGATCGGGCTGGTGAGTTTCTGGTGGACGCTGCAGCACGTGTTTCTTCCATTCGTCCCTGATTGGAAGCTTGTGCTATGGCGGTTTCTGGCGTTCTTGCCCGGTGTCGTCATTTTGCTGCTGCCGTCGCTGAAAATACGCCGCCTCGGGCCGTTTGTCTTTGCGCACTGGCCGATGGACATCGTCGCGGTCTTCATGACGTTAAAGCTCTGACCTGTTGTCTTTTTTAATGGTGTTTCCACCATCGTCTTTCGCTGGATATGCTACCGAAAGCGCAATCGATATCAGCAGCACCAGCGCCACGGTTCCTAAGGTGATTCCAATCGGAATTTCGAAGTAGTCTCCCAGAATCATTTTCACGCCGACCAGGATCAGGATGACCGCCAGGCCATAGTGCAGAAAGCGGAAGACCTTCATCAGCCCCGAGACTGCGAAGTACATCGACCGCAGTCCCAGGATCGCGAACACGTTGGACGTGTAAACGATGAATGCCTTCAACGTGATGGCAAGGACAGCCGGAATGGAATCGACGGCAAATAATACGTCGGTGGTTTCAATGACAAGAAGCACAACCAGAAGCGGAGTGGCATACAGCCGCCCATTCTCCTGCGGATTACGAACGAAGAATCGGCCGCCGCGATATTCTGTCGTCACCGGAATCCATCGGCGCAAGGCCTTCACTACTGGATTGGACGACGGGTCGACTTGGTGCTCACCCGTGAGGCAGACGCGAATTCCGCTGTAGATCAGCAATGCGCCGAAAACGAAGAGCAGCCAGTGGAAGCGCTGGATGAGCTGAACTCCAGCGCCGATGAAGATTCCCCGCAGAATCAGCGCGCCCAGGATTCCCCAAAACAGCACGCGGTGTTGTTGTTCGTCGGGTACGGCGAAATAGTTGAATATCACCAGGAAGACAAACAGATTATCGACGCTGAGCGACAACTCCACCACGTATCCGGTGACGAACTCCAGGCTGGATTGACGCCCCTGCCAGAAGTACAGAATCCCCGCGAAGGCGATGGCCATTGCAACATACATCAGGCTCCAGCCCAACGCTTCGCGAAACTTCACTACGTGGCCCGGCCGGTGAAAGACGCGCAGGTCGATTATCAACATGACCAGCGCAAACACGTTGAAGAGAATCCAGAAGTAGAGCAAGAGGCTCCCCGGCGGCGGTTGGAATTGGAGGTTTTAGATTTCAGATTTCAGATTGTAGATTTGAGATTGAAAGGCCTAAACGCACGGCAATTAACAATCTGAAATCTACCATCTAAAATCTGCAATCACTTCTGCCTTCCCCTCTTACCGCTCTGCCAGTCGTCCCACAGGCCGAAGGCTTTAAACATCTCCACGCTATTGGTATCGCGCATCGTTTGCTCGATCTGATCGTGAGTGAGCCGTGGTCCGACTTTCTCGTACAGGTTCGCCAACTCGAAGCTTAACGCGGCTGCCTCGGCGACGTTTTTTTTTAATTGCGGGAAGTCAACTTTGTCGTAGGTGTCGGAGACCGCGTGATAGTTCTCAAGATAGTTGGCCTCCTGTTGATCGGCGACGAAGGCCGGCACTCCCTCAAGCATGAAATCGAAGTGATCTGTGCCCCATTCCATATCGAGCTTGAGATTCTTTACATCGAATTGCGCGAGCGGCGAGATCAACTCCTTGGCCATGCCGTACACGTCCTTGCGCCCGCCGAGCAGGAAGCCGGTTGTCTTCCCTGTTCCGGAATCGTAGATCACTACACCCGCAGCCCGGTCGAGCTCAGCTCGATGGGTGAAGGCATAGACGCGGGAACCGATCAGGCCTTCTTCCTCCCCTGAAAAAAGAATGAAGCGAATGGTGCGCCGCGGCGCTACACCCGAAGCCTTAATGGCTCGCAGAGCATCGATGACCAAGGCGGCGTTGCAGCCGTTGTCGAGTGCGCCTGTGCCGAGTTCCCAGGAATCCAGATGCGCGCCGAGGATCACGAACTCATCCGGCTTCTCACTGCCGCGAATCTCAGCAATCACGTTCGAGGTTTTAACGGGACCGCCAATTTGGTTCGGAATGGAGAGATCTGCCCAAACGAGATTGCCCGCAGCGAGCAGTCGGACCATGCGCTCGCCGTCTTCGCGGGCAACGATCACCATTGGCAAGCGATCAATTTCGCCGGCCCCTGCATTTGTATGCCGGTAAAGAATGTCGTGCTCCCGAGTCGCGATGAACGCAATCGCCTTTGCCTTGGCCTTCACTGCACGACTGATGATTGGCGGCGCGTTCGTGTACTCGGCGAAAAGATCGTCCCAGGTCTTGAGCACGACGGTGTGCACCAGAAGAATCTTCCCCGTCACGTCTCCGGCCTTCTGGAAGGCTGCTTCCGTTCCCTCGCCGACATCGACAACCGGAACGTGTTTGACGGGAGCAAGCGCGGGCGCCCACGCCACGGAGACAGCATGCACGCGAAAAGAGGAAAGTACCGTCCCTCCTCCTACTCCTGTAGTGCTGACCTGATGCGCCGTTGTGGCACTCATCTCGGTCGCACCCTCCGACCAGGAGTTTGGTATCTCGAAGCCCTCGCTATGCACGCTGTCGGCTCCCGCCGCGCCAAAAGCCTGCATGCCCCATTGCACCGCGTGCTGCATGGCTGGAGTGCCCGGGACTCGACCCCCAATCTCGTCGGTAAGGCGCCGAAGATTCTCCTGAATCGGGGAAGGCTGAAGCGCAGCCTGGATAATCTTGTTTACGTCGTTGTTGTCGGCGGGAGGATTTGCGGCGAAGGCAGCTAGATTAAGAATGCAAACAAAGAACAGGGTCTTCAGGGTTCGCATGTTGTTGTGCATTAGAAATGAAATTCTAAAAAAGAGCAAAACGGCGAAACCGACGAAGGACACGAAGGTACACGAAGGAAAAACATGAAAGATTTTCCTTCGTAAGCCTTAGTGTCCTTCGTGGTTGATAGCTCTCACTTCGGCGGGAGCGGATCCATCTTGTCGAGGATGCGCAGCGTTTCGAGCACGACTCCGCCAACAATCTGCAGGCTGCGCGGGCTCAGTTTGTCGATCGTATCTTCCGTCGTGTGCCAATAGGCGACGTTGTATCCGTAGGTGAAGTCAATCAGGTCCACGGATGGAACACCTCGCTTCACAAACGGAATGTGATCATCGGAGACTTCCAATTCGCGGCCGAAAAAATGTGATTGATATCCCAGACGCTTCGCCGCCTCATAAACTACTTCCTTCAGCCAGGCAGTAGAATTTGTTTCGCGTTCGACGTTCAGGTCGGCGTCGCCAATCATGTCGGTCAGGATAAACGCTTTCACCTTCTTGAGCGTTCCATCGGCCTGCCATTTCTCGGCGAGATGCGTGATGCCGTAGAGGCTATCGGCGCTGAACGGCATCTCATTCGGTTGACCACCGGAGCCGTCCGGCTTCATCGCTTCTTCCGCGTCATCCCAGACCAGCCAGACGCTGTACCCTTCGCGCTGCTTGCCGCGCAGATGGTTGGCCAATTCCAGCAATAGCCCGCTCGATGACGCACCATCATTTGCACCCACGAATGAGGTGTTGCGCAAGGGATAGTTTGTATCGTAGTGACTGGCAATGATGATGATGCCGTCCTTCGTTCCCGGATATTTCGCGATGATGTTATGTACTGGAAACTTGCCCTCGGGCGTGTCGGCCGTGAAAATGTCGTCCTCGACCTGGTCGCCCTTTAAATGCGAAGCAATGTACTCTTCGATCTTCTTGTGATTGGCACTGCCCAGCGGCCGCGGACCAAACTTTACAATCTCTTTCACGTACTGCATGGCGCGGTCGCCATCCGCGGAAGGCAAGGGACCATCATCCGGGGGGAAATTCAAAGGCTGAATCGCGGGCGCGCTCGCAGAGACGGTTGTATTCTGGGCCGCGCTTGAGTCCTTATCCCGATCGCAGGCGACCACCGCCAACCCGCAGGCCAGCAGGATCCACGAAAGCCGCTTCGCTCCGCTCATCAGGCCTTCTTTTCTTTTCTCGCTGCGCGCTGCTTAGGGTGCACCGCCCACGCCACCCCAATGCTGAACACATACAGGGCAATCATGGGCGCAGCAAAGATGCACATATTCAGGATGTCAGTTGTCGGCGTAACTATGGCAGCGATGATGAAAATAACCAGGATGGAGTAACGGAAATTCTTCCACATGAATCCCGCGCTGACGATGCCCATCAGAGACAGGAAAAAGACGAGGATGGGCATCTCGAAGACCAGCCCCATGCCGAGAACGATGCTCAAAAAAAGTGAGGTGTATTCCCCGATCGTGATCATCGGCTGAAACTGGTTGCCGAAGCCAATAAGAAAATCGAGCGCCGCAGGATAGACAAGCCTGTAGCCGAAGTATCCACCGAAAAGGAACAGCGTGATGGTGGAGACCATGAAGGGCACGACGTAGCGCTTCTCGTTGCGGTAGAGCCCTGGAGAAATGAACATCCACACCTGGTAGAGAACAAACGGAGACGTTAGGAAGAGACCCGCCAGCGCGGCGATCTTCAAGTAAAGGTTGAACGGGTCGGTGGGATTCAGGTATCCCAGCTTAGGCGCGAAGTGATGCTTTACGAGCACATCCACGATCGGACGCTGCACGAAGTCGTAGATGCGCTCCACTTTCCACCAGCAGATGCCGAAGCCAACGGCCACCGAGATGATGCTGTAGATGATTCGTTTGCGCAGTTCCTCTAGATGATCGAGGAACCCCATGGTGGGCATGGATTCTTTTTCGTCTTCCTGGGGAGGAATCTCGGTCGCGACGTCAGGCATGCGATTCCTGCGACGTATCGGATGTCACTTCTTCCGAGGTGGGGACAGCTTCGGTAGCCACCGGCGGCGTCGCGCCATTTCCGGACGTCGAGGCATGTTCTTCGACCGAGGAAGCAAGTGTTGCAACTTCCGGCGAGGCAGGCTCGGCGGGCGCTGAGGTCTCGAGCTTAGTCTCCTCGACGGGTGGAGAGTTCAGGGTACGACTGGTCGTGCCTTCCACCGGAGGCGTAGGCGGCAGAATCGTCTGCTGCTTGGTCTCCACCTCGAGGTGAGCGATTTCCTGCTCAATCTGCGCCTTGAACTCGTTGGAAGCCCGCTTGAATTCGTTCAGATACTTGCCGACCTGGCGGGCGATCTCCGGCAGCTTCTTTGGCCCAAAGATGACCAGGGCCAGGAAGAACAGGAAGATCGTCTCGGAGAAGCTCATGCCGTTCATCATACTGTGCCTGAGGAAGGCGGAGCAATCGCTGAAGACAAAGATTTGACGTTCCAGTTTCCAGTCAGTTCAGTTCTCAGTTCTCAGAAAAGGCAAATCCTTCGTCGCGGCACTGCCAACTGTTTTTAACGTATATAAGCAGCGTCGGCTAGAACTGATCCTCGCGGTTGACACGGAATTGACTAAGAACCGACAACTGAGAACTGGGAACTTGTTCTACCATGTTGCCGCAATGCAATTCTGGTTTGCGCACGCCAGCGAAGTGTCGATCCGGGAGCAGTTGGTCACCCAGGTCATCCTTGGAATCCTGAGCGATGATCTTTCTCCCGGACAACGTCTGCCGAGCACGCGCGACCTGGCTCGGCGATTCCACCTGCATCCGAACACGATCAGCGCCGGGTATCGTCAGCTCGAACGCGACAAGTGGGTCGAATTCCGCCATGGCAGCGGGGTTTACGTTCGGTCCAGCAAACCAGAGGCAGCCTCCACTCCCTCGCTCGCCATTGACCAGATGATCGCGCGTCTGTTTCGATCGGCGCGGAAGCTCGGCGTCACCCTTCCGCAGGTTCGATTCCGGTTGCGGCAGTGGCTGGAGTTGCAGCCTCCTGATCATTTCCTTTTGATTGAGCCCGACGAGGAACTGCGTCGAATTCTTGCAGCCGAGATCGCGCGGTCAGTGACCTTCCCTGTCGAGTCTTGCGGCCTGGAGGATTGTCCAAGAACACCTGAAGGCGGGATGCCGGTTCTCCTGCCGAATCGCGAAGCAAAGGTTCACGAGCTGATGCCACCCGGAACGGAGTTGCTTATCCTGCAGATTCGCTCCGTTCCCGCCTCGCTCGCCGGATATCTTCCGGCCCCATCGGGAGCCTTGGTGGGTGTAGCCTCACGCTGGCAGGAATTCCTTAAAGTGGCTCGCGCCGTACTGACTGCTGCCGGATTCCATCCCGACAGCCTCGTCTTTCGTGACGCCCGCGACCCTCATTGGCAACGTGGACTGAAGGAAACAGCGGCTGTGGTCTGTGATGTTTTGACAGCCGCGGAACTCCCCTCGGACGTCCGCGCTATTCCCTTTTCCCTGCTCTCTGAAACTTCGATCGCGGAACTGCGCCGCTTCGAAGATTTTGTGCGACAGCCGCTCGAGAATTCTGATTCCTGATCGTGCCTACCCCATCCAATACAGCGGAACTTCTCCGTAGGAGGAGCCTTGAAAGAACTTCTCTCTGACGTCGCAACTCGCGCCTCTCGGTATTTAGCTGGAATCAACGAACGCTCGGTTGCGCCATCGAGCGGGGCCATAGCCCGACTGCATGAACTCGGTGGACCGCTACCCGATGCTTCTGCCGATCCCGCCGAACTTCTCGCTCTCCTGGATGAGATCGGTTCGCCGGCCACCGTCGCAACCACCGGCGGACGCTATTTCGGATTCGTAGTTGGCGGGGCCCTTCCGGCTTCGCTGGCAGCGAACTGGCTCGCCGGAGCTTGGGACCAGAATGCCGCCATGCAAATCATGTCTCCCGTAGCAGCAAAGCTGGAGGAAATTGTGGAGGCGTGGGTGGTGGATCTGCTCGGTCTACCCAAGGGAACCGGAGCCGGATTCGTAACTTGCACCACAATGGCCAATTTTTCGGGGCTGGCAGCCGCACGATCGACTCTTCTGCGCCGCGCAGGCTGGAATGTAGAAGATAACGGACTGTTTGGCGCGCAACCACTTCGAGTTGTGGTCGGGCAAGAAGTGCACGTGTCGCTGCTGCGTGCGCTGGCTATACTGGGCCTCGGGCGCTCGCGAGTGATCACGGTGCCGGCTGACGGTCAAGGACGCATGCGGGCCGACGCTTTGCCGCCGCTCGACGAACATACGATCGTTTGCATTCAGGCTGGCAATGTCAACACGGGAGCGTTTGATCCCGCGAAGGAAATCTGCGCCCGGGCTCGCGAGGCTGGCGCCTGGGTCCATGTCGACGGAGCTTTCGGCCTGTGGGGCGCAGTCTCGCCGCTCTATGCGTCACTGGTGGATGGGTTCGAAAACGCTGACTCCTGGGCCGTCGATTGTCACAAGTGGCTGAACGTTCCCTACGATTCGGGCATGGTCCTTGTGCGCGGTCCCGACAATCTACGCCGTGCGCTGCCTACCGGAAATGCTGCATATCTAACGCAGAGTTCGCAACGAGAGCCGTGGCAATTCACGCCGGACGCCTCACGCCGCGCGCGTGGAGTCGAACTATGGGCAGCGTTGCGATCGCTGGGCCGAACTGGCCTGCGAGAGATGATCGAACGCAATTGCCGGCTGGCGCGCTTGTTTGCCGATCGCCTGCGCGCCGGCGGGATAAGCGTGCTCAACGATGTCGTTCTCAATCAAGTCCTCGTATCATTCGGCAGCCCGGAAGAGACTCGGCGCGTCATTGCAGAAATTCAGGCCGACGGAACCTGCTGGTGCGGCGGAACTGTCTGGCAGAACCAGACAGCGATGCGGATTTCAGTATCGAGTTGGGCGACCACGGACGAAGATGTCGAGCGCAGCGTCGAAGCCATGGTCAGGATTGCGCAGTCCGTCAAGGCATGCTGAGCAATCCTTCATGGGACACTTGAAAGACCGTCCCATGAGAACCGCCGCACCTGGAAGAGATTTTCTAAGCTGCTCTCAGTAACTCATTCGGAGGTGCAGCTTGAAAAAATACTTCTTACTTTGGTCACTCCTGCTACTGTCGTTGCCCGCGGTTGCGCTTAGCGGGCAACACGTGCAGTACATTGGCGGTACAGCGCCCGGCATAAAGAATGGGGCAATTGGAAAGCTGGATACAACGTCGGACTCTTCCCTGATCTTTGAGTGTCAGGGGACCAAACTGTCAGTTCCGTATGCGAACATCGAGTCGTTTCAGCACTCAAAAGAGGTAGCCCGCCATCTGGGAGTTCTCCCGGTGATCGTGGTCGCGCTGCTCAAGCCACGCCAGCAGCGACATTTCTTTCGGATCACCTACCGTGACCGAAACAGCCCGGATCCGGTGATGCACGTCATCGTATTGGAGGTTCCGAAACGGATGTCTTGCACTCTTGAAGCCGTGCTGGATACGCGCGGTCCGCAGCGCGGCCGGTCATGCAACTACTGGGGCTGTTGGCGGTGATTCTGCATACCCTGGAACGTGTACCGCTCGAAAAACTTTCTCAAGCACAATCCTTGAGCCATCCAACCCACCTAAATAGTCGGCCAAAACTCTCAATCGGAGAGCCCGAAAGGGCTGCCGGAGCATCTTAAAAACAAGGGGGTTACCGACGGTAACCAACCCGGTCCAGCGCCGTCCAAGTAATGATATACTGCCTGTATTCAGTGCAGTAGCTGGGGTGGAAGTAAGCCCTCAACGAAGGAATCTCAAAGATGGCACGTAGTTCTCGCCGGTCGCTCTTCCTGGTAGTTTTTTTCCTCCTTGCGTGCGGATTTCTGGGCATCTTGTTCGCCCAGCGTTCCGGCCAGCAGTCGTCGATTACCGGCGACTCCGACGTCAAGGATAGCCTCAAGCAATTCACCAATGTTTACGCTCTCGTCGAGGAAAATTACGCCGAGCCGGTGAATGCCGATAAGGCCATTTACAACGGCGCGATCCCCGGGATGCTGCATGCGCTCGACCCGCACTCGAACTTCTTCGATCCCAAGTCCTACGCGCTGATGCGCGAGGACCAGCGCGGCAAGTACTACGGCGTCGGCATGACCGTTGGCCCGCGCAACAATAAAGTCATCGTCATTTATCCGTTCACGGGAACTCCGGCGTACAAGGCCGGCATCCACCCGGGTGACGTGATCATCGCGGTTGACGGCAAGTCGACCGAGAACATGAGCACCGGTGACGTTGCTGACCTGTTGAAGGGCCCCAAGGGCACCACGGTTCACATCAGCATCGCGCGCGAAGGCGTCGAGAAGCCGATGGAGTTCACTTTGGTGCGCGACGAGATTCCGCGCTACAGCGTGGACGTGCATTTCCTGATCAAGCCGGGCGTTGGCTATATGCACGTGAACGGCTTCAATGAGACTACCGAGCGCGAAGTTTCCGAGGCGCTGGACTCGTTTGGTGATCTGAAGGGTTTGATCCTTGACCTGCGCGGCAATCCTGGCGGCTTGCTCAGCGAGGGCGTTGGCGTTGCGGACAAGTTCCTGAAAAAGGGACAACTGATCGTTTCGCACCACGGACGCGCCTCAGCCGAGAAGCGCTACATCGCGCAACATGGCAACGGTGGCAAGGATTATCCAGTCGTTGTTCTGGTAAATCGACTCACCGCGTCGGCGGCTGAAATTGTTTCCGGCGCGATCCAGGATCACGACCGCGGCCTGATCGTTGGCGAAGTCACGTTCGGCAAGGGCCTGGTGCAGACGGTGTATCCGCTCTCGGAAAACACCGGACTCGCGCTCACTACCGCTCACTACTACACCCCGAGCGGACGCCTCATCCAGCGCGACTACAGCAACATTTCGCTCTACGACTACTACTACAATCGCAGCGAAACCGAGAACAACACGGCGAACCGCGAGGTGAAGCTGACTGACAGCGGACGGACGGTTTACGGCGGCGGCGGTATCACTCCGGATGTGAACATTCCTCCCATCAAGAGCAATCACTTCCAGGACACGCTTCTGCAACACTACGCCTTCTTCAACTTCGCCAAGCGCTACGTTGTGGATCACCATCCGACGAAGAGCTTTGAAGTCGATGACACAACGATGCAGGCCTTCCGCAAATCGCTCGACGAAGCCAGCATTCCGTATACCCAAGCTGAGTTGATGGATAATGCGGACTGGCTCAAATCGAGCATCAAGTCGGAAATCTTCATCGACGCTTTCGGCCAGGACGAAGGCATGAAGGTTCGTGCCGAATCCGATCCGGAGGTGATCAAAGGCCTCGAGTTACTGCCACAGGCAAAGGCTTTGGCCGATAACGCTAAGAAGATCGTCGCCGAACACAATGCGGCTCCGGCATTCAATCGCCAATAACGTAGAAACTCTGTCGAAAAGGCCCGGACCCCAGTTCGGGCCTTTTGTTTTCCTTCGTTAGGCTTGGTGCCCTTCGTGGTTGAGGGTTCTGAAGGGCTATCACCACGAAGGGCACGAAGGTACACGAAGGAAGCCCGGAGCTTCCTCGGTTCATTGACTTACCTTTCTTGCTATGTGAGAATCCGCGCAAGAGGCTGATTTTGCGGGGCAAGAGCGAGAGTGCCTCAGGTCGGTTCCAATCCCGCGAGTGCTCGCAGATCGTTACAAAATGGATCCTTCTCCATATCAGGGCCAAAGTGCCAGGCCAGCGTGCCAGGCGGTGTGCGCTTGAAGCTGCCTTTGCTGGTAGCAGCAATTCTGCTTTCCTTGATCGCGGGGTGGACGGACTGGCGCAGCCGAAGGATTCCGAACTGGCTGACCGTCCCCAGTTTCGTGGTTGGAGTAGGACTCAATGCGTTCGTCGGAGGCTGGAGTGGGCTGAAAGAGTCACTGCTCGGTGCGGGCCTGGCATTCGCACTGTTGCTTCCCTTTTGGTTGCTGAAGAGCCTTGGCGCGGGCGATCTGAAATTCGCGGTGGCGCTCGGAGCCTACACGGGGCCTGGACGCCTTATTGATATTCTGATCGGCTCGGTTTTTGTTGCTGGAGTCATGGCATTGGCACTGGTGATTTACAAGCGGCGGCTGCTGCAAACGATCAAGAACATCGGCCATATCCTGGTGTCGCTGGTTACATTTCGACTGCCGGGCTCTCACGTCACACTCGATAATCCCGACGCGCTGACCATCCCCAAGGGTGTGGCGCTGGCGTTGACGGTCGTGCTTTATGGGATTTTCTGGAAACTGAGGATGGTGGCCTGATGCCGAGTCTCGCCTACTATCTGAGCAAGCTCGTCCGTGAGACCCGCGGCTCAGAGATCGCCGAGGCCGCTGTCGTACTCCCACTGATGTTTACCATGTTGCTGGGGATCTTCTGGTTCGGGCAGGCCTTCAGCATCTACGGCGCGATCACGCGCGCCGCGCAGGAAGGCGCCCGCGCCGGAGCTACCTCCTCTTGCAGCACCTGCAGCGCGGGAGGTTCCCGCGTAACCAATGCTACGAACGCGGTGAAAAGTGCTCTGACCGCATCTAAACTGGACCCAACCAACATCCAGTCTCTCTCTGTGCAAGTACCCATACAAATGGCCAGCACAACCTCAGGCACCAACGGGGTGAATGGTATTTCTGTGTCCTTTCAGTATCCTTTTCAGTTCTGGTTACCTTTTACTTCGCTTAACAAGCAGCGGATCCTGCTCTCAGCTTCGGCCCGCGTACGCTTGGAGGATCAGTGATTCAGAATCGCCAACTCCAAGCCCAACTGGCCGGACTCCCACGCAGTGTCTGGACAGATGGGCGCGCCGCGCAGTTGGTCGAATTCGCCGTCGCTCTTCCTTTGCTGGTCTTGTTTGTTGTAGGAATTTTCGACTTTAGCGGTGCCTACACGCTGAAACAAAAACTGACCAATATTACTCGCGACGCCGCCCGGGTCGCAGCTAGTGGTCCTGCGAGCGATCTCTCAAGCACCTTTAGTGCCGGCAACGCTCCAGCGTCCGTCATTGACGCGTTCAATGTCATTGACAACTATCTCGTGGCGAATCAAATCAACGATTGCGGTGTGACCGCAAGTAGCGTGACCTCCACCGGCACTCTGACTTGGCAATTCAATGTCACTCCCAGCGGCAGCCCTCCGTGCGGAATTACCCTGACTATCAACCGCGGATACGTCTTTCCCCTGACCGGAACCACACCGCCGTCCCTGACTTGCGCGTCGCAAAGCGCCGGTTCCGGAAGCGCAGTCGTCGGGACCTGCGTGAGTCTGCAATACACGTACTCCTGGAGGTTCGGCCGCGTTTCCAGCCTCTTGGGATCGAGCACCGTGCTGCCCCCGCAGATATCGGCCATAGGAGTGGCCCTGAATGAGAATTGAGCCAGAATGAGAACTGTGCCATGAAGAAAACTTTTGTCTCGAGATCACGGGAGCGCGACCGGGAACATGGCATCACCATGATCTTGGTTGCTGCCGCAATGGTGGCCATAATTGGGATGGCCGTCCTCTCGATCGATGTAGTCACGCTTTACCTGGCGAAAGAGGAGGCCCAGCGCTCCGCTGATGCAGCCGCGCTCGCCGCAGCACGCTTACTTTCTGTGTCTGGCATCACGGGCGATCCTACGAATTCAAGCTCTAATTGGGGCGCCATTTGCGGTGCCAGCGGAGCTGCCATGCTTGTGGCCCAAGCGGTTGCCGCTCAAAACATCGTGGGAAATCAGCCGGCGCCCACGGTCACGGTCACTTATTCGGCTGGAAGCGCCGGGACAGTTGGCCCCGGAAACTCCGATTGCACCAACCTCTCCAGTTCGGCGTTTGGCGTGAATCCGATGGTGACCGTAAAAGTGACACAAACTGGTCTGCCAAACTTCTTTTCGCGCATCTGGTCCCGTTCAGGAAATAGCATCAGCGCTACCGCTACGGCGGAGGCGTTCAATCCTTCCGGTTCCGGAAGCTCCGGCAATCAAACCAGCGGAACAATAACTCCGGTGCAGCCTCGATGCGTCAAACCGTGGGTCGTGCCGAATTTAGATCCTTTGAACCCCGGTAACCCACCGGGTTGCGGAACGAACTGCCTCCCCTTTGTGAGTTCCACCACCGGGCAGATCCAGAATCCGGGTATCTCGCTCAACGGCACGGGTGCCACCGGAATAATCGGGGAGACGTTCTGGCTGGTCCCGGACTGCACCCATGGGAACCCAAATAATTGCAGTCCTCTTGGCCCACCGCAGGCAAACTACCCCGCCTCGGGCTTCAACCCGGCCCCGCCGAATCTTTTAGGGCTACCCGGCCAGGTGGGGACGCTGGTCACTGCGATCCCTTCCTGCAGCAGTGGAGACCCCTACGAGGAAGCGATTGAGGGCTGCGACTCACCGACGAACTATCATTGTGGAGTTCTCAACGCGAACGCGGTCGATTTGACGAAACATAATCCGGGAGTCAACTCGATCACGAATGCTGTCGAGTGCCTGATTCACCAGACGGATGCGACCAACATCACGAGTTCCAGCGGTCAGGACTATCTCAAAACGACTGGGACTTTTGGCGATCCTTCCGCCTATCCTTTTCAGATTTTGGCCGGAAGCAACAACTCGCTCGGTGCAGGTTTGGCAGACACTCCTATTACCAGTAGCGATTCGATTGTGTCCTTGCCCATCTACGACCAGATCGCCGTCCCCAATCCTCCTGGTAACTCCACGACAGCCGTAACTTTCATCGGCTTCCTCCAAGTGTTCATTAATGCAGTGGACGTGAATGGAAATAGACTTGTGACTGTGCTAAACGTCAGCGGTTGCGGCAACGGCACCAATCCGACCGGGAACCCAGTGAATGGCTCTTCTCCTGTACCGGTTCGGCTCATCACGCCCCCGTAACACACCATGGGGTTTTTCTGATGGATGGTTGGAAGGGTTCTACTGGCTCTGCGGATTGTCCCCAGCCGGCGGTGCAGGCGCATTCTCCGGATTTGGCGCCTGATCTGGCGGGTTCGGGGCAGGAGCGGGTGGTTCGTCTCCGGTGGCGTCTTGCTCTTCTTGCTGCGGCGGTGGCGGTACGTATTCTCCCACGGTGCGGGCGCTGAGAATCACCCGATCGAGTTGCCGGGGATCATTCGCCGAATTCAAAATCAGAAAGTTAAATCGCGATCCGTTGAGCAGCTTCGCTAGCGCCTCAGCCGCAGGCGCCGGATTAATCTCCGCGATCACTTTTTCTTGCTCGGCACCGGCGGGAATTGAAATGTCCGCGCCCGTGCGCTGCTGGATTGCGTACAGTACTTCGGAGAGCGTCGCTTTGTTGGAGTGAATCCCAAGCAATCCGTCGCGATATGACACTTGCAGGGGAGTCTGAGCGGGAACGGTCACCGGCTCAATGCGGGTGGTGTAGTTCGTCGCGACCAGGCCAGGACGGCTCGTGGGCTGCGCTTCATTAGTCGTTGCTGCGGATACACTCGACGTGGCATCCCCCGTAACTTTGATCATCACGGTCCGCCCATACGGGAATATCTGATAGGAACGTGCGCTCTTCAGATCGAGCACCACGCGGGTGACCGGTGGTTTGGCCTGGAACAATCCCACTCGCACGTCTTTCACTTCCCCGCGATCGACCGACTGGCTGCGAACCTGATTACCCGGCACCGCGTTCGGAAAGTCGATTACCAACCGGTCGGGCCCCGTTAGCACCTGCGTCTCGGGAACAATCCGGTCGCTCGCCTCAACCTCGATCTCGACAGTGTCTTTGTTTCCCAGGACTTTGACCGAGCGGACGGAGACCTGCGCCATCGAGCTGCCTGCCAGGCAAGCACAAACGGCGGCTGTCAGCAGCCGACCTGCAAGAACACTTGACACTTTTAGCATTGACATCTGCGCCCGGGTAATTCTTTGAGTGGCTATAATTGCGATTGTAGCAGCGCTTTCGAGGTGTAAGCCTTCCAAAGGTATTAGCCCTTAGGTTCGTAAGGCGGCGTCATCAGTTTTGGCCAGCACATTAAGAGAAACCTTATGGGAGAAGCGGAGGCTAGAGGCTGCGAAAAACCAGGAAGGATCAAGCCGTGTGCCAGTCTCGAACGTCCGCTCAATTTTCCGACAATTCCCATTCCCGGATAGATCCAAATAGTTTCGAAGCGGACCCATTCCCCATTTCCTCCCCGTTATCCACTCACATCCTCAGCTTTTCCACAAACGCTCCACACCGGAACTGGCGCCGGACGCGTGTTCCCTCAATCCGCCTGTCTGTCAACGCTTTTCATGCCGCCGGAGCGCACGGCTGCCCTCTCTGTTGTGACGAGAATCGTTGACATTTTTTTCGGACCAGCTAGAATACGCCTCGCCTCGAACCTGTAAAATTTAATCATGAGCCCCGAACTTCTCGATTCCGTCCTTTTCCGTAGCGATTTTCCAGATCTCAAACTGAAGGCCAGCGGCAAAGTCCGCGACGTTTATGAAATAGACGACAACCAGCTTCTGTTCATAGCCAGCGACCGCATTTCGGCCTTTGATTATGTTCTGGCCACGGGCATTCCCCACAAAGGCCGTGTCTTGAACCAGATTTCGCTGTTCTGGTTCGATTTCCTGGCTGAAGTGGTTCCGAATCACCTCATTACCGCCGACGTTGACAAGTATCCGGCGCCGGTTCGCAAGTATGCGGACCAGCTCCGTGGACGCTCCATGCTGGTACGCCGCGCGGAGATCTTTCCGGTCGAATGCATTGCGCGCGGCTACATCTCTGGATCCGGCTGGAAGGAGTACAAGGCAACCGGCAAAGTATCGGGTATTGCGCTACCTGCCGGTCTGCGGGAATCCGACGCCCTTGCAGAGCCCATCTTCACACCCTCGACGAAGGCAACCTCCGGTCACGACGAGAATATATCGTTCGACCAGATGTGCGACGTTGTCGGCGTCGAAACTGCCAGCCATCTACGCGACCTGACGCTGCGGGTTTACAAGAAGGCCGCCGCCTACGCAGGACAGCGCGGCATCATCATCGCCGACACCAAGTTTGAGTTTGGACGCACCGCCCAAGGCATCACGCTGGCGGATGAAGTTCTTACTCCCGATTCATCCCGCTTCTGGCCCGCTGACAAGTAC
>Ga0070732_10000183_pt1 | contig 50845 bp, 36 predicted proteins | sample Coa_R1_5_FD_66449 | JGI IMG/M metagenome (GOLD analysis project Ga0070732, IMG submission 66449) | Surface soil microbial communities from Centralia Pennsylvania, which are recovering from an underground coalmine fire - Coalmine... | ecosystem: Environmental > Terrestrial > Soil > Unclassified ... | reverse complement strand
CCTCCACCACGCAATCGCGGCAGCACAGACCAGCACGAGAACGAGGGAGATCGCTATCGCGACAAGCTTGGGGCGGCGGGCAACTTGCTCATGCTTGGTTCGGGATACGTCGGAACTGGATTCACGTCTGAGGCGCTTCAGGTCGGCCTTCATGTCAGCGGCGGACTGATACCGAACATCGCGATCTTTCTCCAGCGCCTTGTTTATGGTTCGCTCTAAGTCCTGTGAAACATCGGGATTCAGCCGCACAGGAGCTACGGGAGCGCGTTCCAGAATCGCGTTGAAGATCAGTGCCGAAGTATCACCGCGAAACGGCAAGGTGCCCGTACACATCTCATACAGCACAGCGCCAAACGAAAACAGATCGGTGCGTGCATCAAGTTCCTTCCCCCGAACCTGCTCCGGCGACATATAAGCGACCGTGCCTATCGCGCTGCCGGGACTGGTCAGATGTTCGTCAGACTCGATGGTGGGGGCGCTCATGGCAACGTTCGTTGGCTTTAAAGTGACTTTCGCCAGCCCGAAGTCGAGAAGCTTTGCATGTCCACGTTTCGTAATGAAGATGTTGGCAGGCTTGATGTCCCGGTGAACAATACCAGCGGCATGGGCAGCGTCCAGTCCGTCAGCGACCTCGATGCCCAGATCGAGCACGGTCTCGATGTCTAACGCCTTCCCTGCGATTTGGCGCTTCAGCGTCATGCCATCCAGAAATTCCATGACGATGAATGGCTGCTGCCCTTCGTGCTTGCCGATCTCGTGTATCGTGCAGATATTGGGATGATTGAGAGCGGAGGCAGCACGTGCCTCGCGACGGAATCGTTCTAACGCTTGCGGATCGCTGGCTAGTTCGTCAGGCAGAAACTTCAGCGCGACGAAACGACCAAGCTCGGTGTCCTCTGCCTTGTAGACCACACCCATCCCGCCGCCGCCCAGCTTCTCGATGACGCGATAGTGCGAGATGGTCTGACCGATCATGGCGCTCAGGCTGCAATGGTAGGGATGAGGGGAAGGGGAAGTCAATGCAGCGCAACAATGCTCCGGTTCAACCGCACATGCAGCCCTGCGAGTGATTGCCAGCAGGATGTAGAATGCACGTCCAACAGATGAGAACTCTCCTGAATGATCGCGACCAGAAGGAAGTGCTGGATCGCCTGAGCAAGGTGCGCCCCGACAGCCAGCGGCGTTGGGGCAGCATGTCCGCTCATCAGATGATTTGCCATCTGAGCGATTCTTTCCGTGTCGCGTTGGGCGAAAAGCACGTCAGTTCTTCCTCGACGCTGTTAAAGCCGACGATCTACAAGTGGGCGGCTCTTTGGGTGCCTCTCACGTGGCCGCACGGCATCAAGACACGACCTGAAGTTGATCAGCAGGAGGGCGGTACTCGCCCGTTTGAATTTTCATCAGATGTCGAGAACGTTCGCATTCTGTTTGAACGGTTCTGGGTTGGAAGCATGACTTCACTGCTCACGCGATGTTCGGTCAGTTATCGAGGACTGAGCGAATGCGCCACGCCTACCTACACATGGATCACCACTTGAGGCAGTTTGGAGCATGACGGACAGCCGACAGCGTGTGGAAGTGCCAATTACCAAGCACCAGAAGGTCTGGTTCAAAAGGGTGTTCCCCCTAGCAACGAGAACTGGCTTGTTTTCAACGCCGAAATTTTCGTTTTGCGATGGTCAGTCAGTATACCTTTCGGACAGCGGCACGTCAGGCAATCGCCGCGGGGTCTTCTCCCGCTCTGAGAGCACGTGAGCGTGAGATTACTCGCTCTGTTTCGGTCAGGATGCGTGAATTGAGACCCGTGATATAGAGCGTCAGCTTGGCTCGTGTGGCTCCGACGTACAACGATGCGCGTCCGACTTCGTCTTCCCTGAAAGTGTCAACACCCGCAAGGAACACAACGTACGCGTCGTATCCCTTCCAGAACGCAGACGTTGTCGGACTGGTGAACACGCAGGCGAAAAAGTACAGCGAATCCACGTTGCGCAGCTTGCGACTGGTATTGTGCATGACCTTATGCTGGGCGGAAAAGAACAGCAAAGTTGTCCGCCCCGTGGGATGGCTCCATGACATCCGCATCCCGAAGGTTGTGGGCGGTCGCAAGGTGAAGCGCGTCGAACTGGAACCATGTCAGACGGCGGCCATCATCGCGCAATTGGAGGAGCCGTATGCCAGCTTGACCCGGTTGCTCGATTTGCTGGGACGGCGCATCGAAGAAGCCATCGGAGTACAACCCGATGACCTTGACGAAAACAATGTGCTGACCATCCAGCGCATCATCTACAACGGCAAGGTTGTGATGCTGGAGCCCGACGAGATCGAAGTGCTGCCGCTAGACGATGTGGTGCATGGCGATCTGATCCGTTTCATTCGGGCCTCCGCTGGGCAACGCTGGGTGTTTCAATCTCGCAAGGGAACCCCCGTCAACCCCGGCAACTTCCGTCGCCGCTATTTGCACCCGGCAGCGAAAGCCATCGGGGTGAAGCTGGGCGGCACGCACGATTTCCGCCACACCCTGAAACGGCGGATGCGTCGGGCGGGGGTCGATCCCGAAGTGGTGAGGGACACGATGGGGCACAAGCGGGTGGAGCAGCAGGAAGTCTACGATGCCGCCAAGCGTGTTGAAGTCGGAGATGCGCTGAGGCTGGTAGGCAGCCGGATGGCATCAACTTTGGCACCCAATCGGTCCGTGCAATGATGCGATGCGCCAAAACCCGTGCCAGTGGGGGGTTTGGTGAGCGCGGAAGGAATCGAACCTTCAACCTACTGATTAAGAGACTGTAAATCCCTCGTTCTCCCCTCCCCGCATGAAACCTGCATTTTCGAATTAACTAGTAGAGTTTGCGAGATTTGGGCTAAACTTGCATGACGACAGAGAGCGACACGAAAAGTCAGCTTTCGCCAGATCTTGTTGACACAGTGTTGACATGGAATTTCTCCTCAAACCGCCTGACAAGCGATCAACAGATCGGAAAGGAGCATTCCGCAAATGGCCCGCAAACGCAGCAATACTTTCCTGACTGAAACCTTCTGTAAAAGCGTGAAGCCGCCGAAGTCTGGCCACGTCATCCATTTTGACCGCGAACTCAAAGGATTCGGCCTCCGCGTCACTGCCAACAATCACCGCGCCTTCGTTCTCCGCTATCGCATGGGCAAGCAACAGCGGCAATACGAAATCGGTGACTATCCGGGAGACCACAGCGCGACCAGCGCGCGAATCCTTGCAGGGAAATTGAAAACCCGCATCGGCGAGGGATTCGATCCGATTCTGGAAAAGGATAAGAAGCAACAGGAAGCCATCGAAGAGAGAGGCCGCATGCGCTCAATGGCCGACCTGGCCAAGACTTACATGGAGAAGCACGTCAACGTCGATAACGGGAGTAAGACGGCAAGAGAGTACCAGCGGCAGATCGATGCGCATATCCTTCCATTCCTCGGCCGCTTTCGCGTCGCCAGCCTCACTGCCGAAGATATCAATGAAAAGATCCGCATCCGACTGAAAAGGACTCCGGTCCAAGCCAACCGCGTCGTCGCGTTGCTGCGAGCGATGTGGTTTTGGGCGCAGCGCCACAATGCCGCCGCGTGGGATCTCCAAGGAAAACAGAATCCGGCGAAAGCAGTCGGACGTTACCGGGAAGATCAGCGCGAGGTATACCTCACGGAAGATCAGATGGACCAACTGCTCCGAGTGCTGGACGAGTTCCCGCAAGCAAGCGTGAAGGATCTTGAGTGCTCTGCAAAACAGAAGGCATATCTCGCGAAGGAATCAGGACGCATCACCGCGGCCATCCGTTTGATGTTCCTGACCGGCTCGCGCCCGAATGAAGTGCTCGGCGCGAAGTGGAGCGAGTTCGATTTGGACCGTGAGCAGTGGCATCGCCCAACTGTGCGCAACAAGCAGAAGAAACCCGAGAGAGTTCCGCTCAGCGAGGACGCAGTTGCATTGCTGAAAACTCTACCGAAGCAGGGTGAGTTCGTGTTCCCCGGTCGCGATGCAAATGAACCGCTCACCGATATCGGAGGAGCATGGAAGAAGATCCGGGAAGCCGCTGGCCTTGTAGATCTGTTGCCTGAGTCGGGACGCTATGCCGATTTGCGGCTCCATGATTTGCGGCACAATTATGCGTCCTGGCTCGCGTCTGAAGGAGAATCGCTCGCCCAAATCGGGCGCTTGCTTGGACACTCGCAACAGTCCACGACGGCGCGCTACGTGAAATTTCAAGACAAGCCGCTGCGAGAAGCCACAAACAGATTCGCAGCGATAGCAGCGCGCCGTGCCGATGCGTCAACACCGGCACAGCGTTGACCACAACCGCCAGTTGGAGGCTGGCAGACATGGCTAGTTCGCAAGGTAGCAGCACGCGGAGAATCAGCCGGAACGCGCCCAGACCACTGGGTTGATTGGCGTCCTGATTCTTATTCTTGGCTTTCTATCAGAATTCGTGGGGGTTGCACTGCGACGCGAGCTTATGAAACAAAGTTGCCCCGACTCCAGTTCCCCACTCCCCTAGCCCCCGCTCGACATTCTTTGTCGCCCCGAGCCGCCCCCGCACGCCACGTGGGCGGCGTTACCCAACCCCATCGCTTTCATTGACGGGGTACTATGACCTCAGGGGAAAGTGCGACACCCTACCCCACGGATTACACGCAATGACCCTTTTGCGTATTTTTCTTGACAGTTTTTTTCTAAATGTTTTGGATCGAAATGGGCAAAATGCGCCGCCCCTTCCGGCGCACCCCTCCCTCTCGGACAACTTCTGGGATGGTCGATCACGAGATTACGTCCATCGAGTTGTCCAATTTTGGACCTCGGACCGCGCCGGAAGCGAGGTGTATACCAATTTGTGTACCACAGTTCATGCTAGTATCCGCAATCACCGGTCAGTAGCCTTTTCCGGAAAAAACAAGACCCTCTGATTTAGCGGGGTCTTAGCGGATAGTAGTTGGTAGCGCGACCGGGAATCGAACTTGAGCCGGTTTGCCAGCGTATGCGAAGCGGGAGCCGAAATACGTCGGGCAATCGAGTGCAATCGAGCAAGTGGTGTGAGAAGGCGATGGTGTCTCAGCGTGAAGCCGAGACACCATCGGGAAGACTACTTTTTCATGAGGGTTGCACTGGGAGTGAACGAACTGCGGCAATTCGTAACAGACACAGCGCCGTTGCCGCCGACCAATACGACGGCAAGCGGGGCGTAGTAGTGTGTGATGCCGTGCGGCGGCAGAGCGACTATTATGATATCCCCGTTCGTGTCCGTTTCAGGATTGCCCTGGGCATCCAATACCTTGGGCCACTCGACATCTCCGGTCGCCGTCCTGGCGGGAATCAGCCAATAATCCCCAGTGATGTATTGATTGACCAGCGGAGTTGGAGCGCCGGAAGGCGACACTACGGGGTTTGCCGGCTCGAATCGGATTTGCACACCGTCCTCCAAAGTCAGCCAGGTACCCTCCTGGACGAAGGCGCCGTTGTCGATGTCAAGTGTAAGCCCACCCTCGGCTGGATCGCCGCTGGCCTGATCCCAGCGTCGCAGCAGGGGGTGAAGAGTTTCGTCGCTTCCTAAGAGCGTATCCGGCGTGCCATTGAGCGTCACGGTCATGGTGGTGGAATCAATGGCCTGTACCGACAGCAAGTTGCCGGGCAGATTAGATAAAACGGAACGGTCGTCCTGCACCTCAACTAGGTTTCCTTCGACCAGCCCGAACCGATCGTCGCGGCCCAGACTCTCCAACACTACCTTTGGTGTTCCACCGCCGCTGGCAATCGGATAGATGACAGATCCGTTTTCTCGCGACCACTTGAAAGTAGCTGAAACCCCGGTCGTGGTACCAGCAGCACCACCGCGATTGATCTCGACCCGGTACAACTGGTTTTCTGGCCCCGTATAAGCGGCGTTCGGGTTAATGATACAAGGGTTTGTAGACTGAGAGCTTTGCTTTGCCTTCGCTTGCAGCCATCCGCGAGGTTGAGGTTGGCTCTGTCCTTGGAGCTGAGCCTGGACCTGAGCGGTAAGTTGCTGGATGGTCATACAGGTGGCAGAGTCGGTTGACCCGAGCGCTGGTTGCGTCCACTTCACCTGCCAGACCAGCTTGCTGCGGGCTGCGGTGTCAGGCCCGCCCAACGCCACCTCGCGAATGCTGTCATCTTCGGCATAGGTGATAGCGCGCTCCCAAACGTCAAGATATATCTGGCTCAGCCCAGATGGCAGTGGCAGAGGACTGTTAGGGGTCGACTTAGTCGAAAACACGAGGTCTGGCTGGTGCAGGTAAGTGATCAGACGACGAAGCGTCGGAGTAGAAAACCCGTTCAGATTCGGGGCAATTTTGAATGTGAGCTGATATTGATCTGGTGTCTTGCTCGCACTGGCGATCACCACCGGTACAGGAGTGGGAGGCGGACTAGACGAAGGAGTAGCGTCGAAAATTTCGTAATAATACGGATTCGACTGTAACTCGAATTCCGCACTCCAATTCATGAGTTGGAAGACGGTCGGGGTGCTGGTTGGAAAAACGGCCATCAGAACAAAGTCCGCCTGACAGAGCAAGCCGTTCACATAGTAGTCACCAAAGCCAATCTGGAAATCAGGCGGTTTCGGAGCCGGCGTGATGGCAGTGATGGCAAAGCCAACGTTGCCTTGTGGATCGGCGGGACCGCCGGCGGGGCCGATCAGATCGGCCGCCAGAATGTGCAAGTATCGCAGCAGAATCGCTGCCTGCTCGTTCATGTCGGCGTCGAGCTGCACTCTGCCTTGCTGCGTGAGCACGCGAGCGTAGTGCTTCCGGGGATGAAATGTATCCCGTGTTAGATCGGCTTTCATGCGGTCCTCCCTAGCTGGCGTAAATGATTCCGGCCGTCATGCCCGCCGGAGTGTACTCGTCCAGGCGGGCACGAAGATTCGCCGCCCGCTGCGGTTGATACAAGTCGTGAAATGCACCCATCTCCGACTGGTCATCGGCGCCGCGGGTAATCTCCGCCGCGCAGTGATCGGACAGCTGACAATAGGTCGGTGTGCCGTAACGTGTGCTGTTGAACTCGGGCTCCACGCGCGCCCGCTCCTGCTGCAGCAGCGCGATTCGCTCAGCATTGGTGAGGCTATCGTGTTGCGCCGGTGCGAGAACGGCTCGCTCCACGAGATCGGGCTGACACTCGTAACGCTTCGGAGTGCGCGAACCCGACGCAACATAACAGAACCGCATACACCCTTGCTGCCGGCGGCAATCAGTTATCACGCCCATAAAAATGCAGTTCTCCGCCAGTGCAATGGAGTGGGTTTGCACCTTTCCAAACACAGTGCAGCGGCGGATGTCGAGGATTGAAAAGGCGCACAGCTTTTCGGGAGCCCCGACGGCGATGCCGTCAATGCTGGTGGCGTCGACAATGCTGTCGCTGATGTAGATCCGGCAGGGATCTTCGCGAACCTCGTCGCGATTGACCTGAATGGCGCCGACGATGCTGTGTTCGATGCGCACGCAATTCGGCGCGTCGTCGAGCTCCAGGCTCGGCTCGGTGGGGCGCGTGGGCTCGCAGTTGCAGTCCAGGCTCCAGCCCGGCACCAGGGTCGAGTGCCGAATGGTGACTCCCGCTACGTCGCCCTGCACCTGAACTCCGCGCCCGGTTACGACGATTCCATCAAGCGTAAACCAGCTCGTTGGTTCGGCACTCGGAGTGTCGGTGTTCACCAAGCCCTCAATGGTCAGATTGTCAGGAGCCGCTGTTTGCCAGTTCAGCAGGCGGATCACGGGACGCTTGCCACTGGCAGCGCGGAGTTGCAGAGTCTGCCCGGGATTGAGCGAGATACTGATGGGTTCCACGTACACTCCGCTGTCAGTGATCTCGATGACGGCGTTGGCGGGCTTGTCGCTCTGCCATTGCGTGAGCGCGTCGCTGATGCGCGTGAAATTATCCGACCCGCCGACGAGGTACAGGTTGTATGCCGAAGGTTGCGACAGTGTGCGTTCATATTCGCCTCCACCCATGTCCGCGCTGAACGCGTAGTTGTAAGTGACCCAAACGCCCTGGCGACGAGTTTGTGTTGGCGGAAAGGCGATGCGTCCAAGCACGGGGTCGACCGCAACTTGCGTGGGAAGAGGTCGGTACGTCCAGTCCGTCAGGTCAGCAACCACAATCGAACTCGCGTCAACCAGTTTCTGCGACGAGCCCGACCCGGTCCATATTTCGAAGCTCTTACCGTCACCATAGTAATAAGGAATGCCGCTGGTCTCGGTCTCGGCCGCCTCGTTGCTCTCAAAACACTCAAGGCCCCGGCGTGTAATCGGAGTGGGGAGGTTGAGCCTTCCCGGTGGGTGCGCTGAAGTGCTTTGGGGCCTGTTGTACAGAGGCGTGTCGTTGCCAAGCACGCTGAACACGAAACAGTTCGGACTCTGTTGTTCCTCGCAATAGGCTGGGGCCTGCGTGACCGAGTATGTTTTCAAACGCCAGACGAACACTCCTACACTCGGAATGTTGTAAAACTCCGGAAAGTGCGGCGCCCTGATACACCGGACATCCACGATGTGGGCAACTTCTTCAAACGCACTCCCCAGATCGTCGAGGGCATCGCCGTCGCGCACATCGATGGTCCGGCCTCGGTCGAGGCGCAGGTAGCTGATGTTCTGGGTGAAACTCAACAGCCGGTAGAACTCGACCGCCCGCCCCGGCCAGCCCGCAACGGCAGCAGCCAGATCCTCCAGAACCGCGATCGTGCCTTTGCGCCGGCGGAACCGTACCGTGTTCGCGACATCGAGGCGGGGAATGAGAATTCGTTCCCGCGCCAGCGCTCGAGGCTTTTGCACTCCGCCCGGCTCTCCGATGTCGTACAGCGGCGTGTATCCAACCAGATCGCCGATGTAAGGAACCACCCAGTCCTGGCAAGTTTCGACAAACCAATTTTCGTAGAGCTGGGCAATGTCGGCGTCGAGGATGTTGACTTGTTCGGAAATCACCTGCAGCAAAGCGCGCAACGGATAACCGCGATCCGCGTCGCGCAAGCGGTGCACCACCGGCAGTAATTCGTAGAGTCGATCCGCGCTTGGGCCGCTCATGTTGTGATCTCCGTCAAGATCAGGGTGTCCGGGATGTCGGGCGTCAGCATGACCAACTCCGCCGGCTTGATGCGTGTGGCGGGGTCGACCTCAGTCGGATCCACGTGCGCCAGTTCCGCCTCGACAAAACTGTTTCGCGTTAAAGTGCTTGCCAGGCTTGCCAACTTCGCCGCCGTCACCGATTCGGAAACCGAATCAAACTTCTGCATATCGACGTACTGCACGCCGGCGACAGCTTGCATCGTGCTCACGGCCTCGCTCAAAAATGCGCTCTGACCGAGTTCGCGACGGTCGAAGCTGTACAAGTCCAGCAACGCAGACCGCAGGTTGGCAGCGACCGATTCCCATGTGTAGGCGGGCTGAACTTTGACTCCCGCCGTGATAACCAGGACCTTTAGCCGTCTCAGCGCTACCTGGATCGGCTGGTGGGGATCACCCGCGTCGGCCAAAGCTTGTACCAGCGCCCGATAAAGATCCGTCGTCGGATCGATGGGAATGTCATCTTTGCCGACAATGGTCAGGTGCACCAGCAGCTTGCGCCCGTCTGTCAATCGCCGCGCGCTCGCTTTTCCTATTCCCGCAAACTTGCGCGCGAAGTCGGCATGGTCCGCTACCGAAACCAGGCGATCGAGCGCTGTAATACCGATGGGAACGTTGCGCCGTGCCTGGTCGCGGGTATCGCCATCGGCCCCGCCAGCCGCGCGCAGCGGATTGATCACGCTCTTCACGCCCAGTGGCTGCGTGGCCAACTGGCTGATCTGCTGAGCGTCGACATTGCCCGCTCGGCCGGTTCCGCTGCGATACACGGCCTTCACATTCGCGGTGCCCGTGGGCACTCGCAAACCATGCTCGCCGTTGCCGGTGATCGCGGTCGTGTTTCCCGCATCGTCGGCCTTGGTTATGTATTCGCGATCCGAAGGCCCAAGCACGAACAGGTTGTCGGCTTCCTGCCACTCAATCTCGTTGACGCGGACCACCAGAGTGCTGTCCGCGCCGCTGGGGGTTGGAGCAGGCAAATACGTGAGTGGCGACTGGTGCAGCGGGAACTGCTGCAGCGCTTGACTGGCAGCGCCATCGCCCAGCACCTCGCCCTGAGTTTGACCGTGCGTGGCCTTGACCACGTTGGCGTAGATTGAGACGGTCGTTGCGTCGTAGCTGTAGGAAAGCGTGTTGGCGAGCTTCAGGATGGTGTGAACGGGTTGCGTTGAAATCCGCCAGGCAAATACATCCCCGATCTTGCCCGCCGAGAGGTGCCCGTTTGGGTACGGCTGGAGGCTCACTGGGTCGATGAGTAACCCGTCGAAATCGTGGAAGTCGCCCCTAAGCTCGGCGGCCGTGGGAACATACGCGCTAACATAGGTTCCCAGCGCCAGTTGTACTTGATCGCAGTACTGCTGATTGGGCTCATTTGGACCGTTGAGTTGACCGAGCGTCGTAGGGTCAACCGCTAGCGCGCCCACGACCAATCTATCGCCCAGGGTATTCGCATCCGTCGTGTAGTAGATTTGCGAGAAAGGAACAAGCCCCGCCGGAAACAGCGCGCAGAGCGGCGCTCGCGATCCCTGCACAACCGACGACACCATCACCAATTCGCTTGCGGTGACGCCGGTCGTGTTGGGAATATCGGTGCGCTCTCCGGAGACGATGATCCAGCGGCCAGAGTCGAGCCCGTCGTACAGTTCCGCGAGTTCGATGCTGTCCAGTTCCACGTCCACATCGAGCGGTTCCTCGGCGAGTTCCAGGCTTTCTGTCTGGGCATAAACGATGGTGCCCCGCAACAGATCTGCCGAACTGAGCGCGGATTCTTGATCATTTGCAGAGAGATCGCTGAGCCAGGTCGGATTCAAAGCCAGTTGAGTGGACTTGCCCGTAAAACCGGATCCGGTCGACATCGAGACGCTAACTACCGCGGTAACTTGATGGTAGGTAGTCTTGCCACCGTCAGGAAAAACAGGGCGCGCGATTGCCACCCAGCTTCCGACTTTGATCTGGTCGGACACTACATCCAGAGCAACTGCAGCCAGAGTCCCCGAATCGCTGACCAGATTTCCCCACGCCGCCGAGATGGACGGATCCACAAACCCAATAAGCTGGTTGTTGTTGTACTTCGGCAAACCGTTGCTGTTGTTCGCGAACAGTCCAGCTTTGACGCGTATCCCATTGACTACAACCTGGCTGAGAGCCGGCTGAATGCCCGACCATGCCTTGTACAGCGTGGGGGCAGCCGCTGGATGGAAGGTTGCAAGTAACCGGGGCGCGATATCAGACGCGGGTGAGAACGCCTCGCCTACGGTCCGCGGCAGGCGGAACGTATTCGTTGGTTGGACCGAAGGTGGTCGTGAGAGCCGATCCAGGATTCCGACGAGGTTCTCCAGAGGAGACGATGCCAGTAATGGCGTTATGGCTTGTGTGGTCCCGCTTCCTCCTCCTCCAGTAATACCCCCGAGCAGAAGCTCTACCAGTGAATTGAGCGTGTCGATTATGTCCGCCAGCCACGGTTCCAGGCGAGTGAACTTGCGGCGAACCGCAACGTCGTACAGTTCCCGGATTTGGGGCAGTACGCCACTGACCATGTCGGCAGCAGTTGTGAAAATGACCGCGGCCTTCACATTGTTGGTGAGTTCTCCCAGGATTGTTGCAGCCTTCTTCGCCAAGTCTGTGTCCGCGAAAATCGCGGCAGCGTCATCGATGAAATGCTGCAGGGCCTTTTGCACGGTGTCGGAAGGTGAACTCCCCTGATCTGGCGGGCGCTCGACGAGCGTCACCTCCGTACGGTTCAGATCCGTCTGAGCATCTACCGCCTTCACCTTGCGCAGCACTTGCTGGCCACTGCCGTTTCCGAACACGAGCAAGAGTGCGTCTCCCGTCTTGAGATTTGTCGAGATGCCCTGGAAATAGACAGTGTCCCGAGTTGCAGCATCGGTTCCGAAATCAACGTTGAGCGTGATTACCTGCGGCCGCGTCAACCGCGGCTTCAGGTTGTTCCACACATCGCGCGCCGGAAGGTCGGCGTAAGTCTCGAAGGGCTGCGGCTTTTCGCCCGTCCCCGGAATACTCTGCGCTCGCGTGCCCGACGGGATGATGCCGTTGAATCCGTCGCTCACGGTGAATGCGAGATAGACGCTCGAGGAAATCCCCGAGCGCAGCTTGTAGCCAACCAGCCGAGCCAGTTCCAATATCGAGCGCCGTTCGGTTGCGGTCCGCAGGTAGCCCTCGTTCGCGATTCGCTCTTCGTAAAACGTAAGCACATCCGCGACCGTGGCCCAGGCATCGAGCAATGCGATCGAGGGATCGTTCAGCTCGCGCGTGCTCAAACCCGCGCTGACTCTCTCGAACTTTTCTCCGTTGAGCACCAGCCCATTGAGCGGGAAGATTCGCTGTATCTTTCCGCTGCCATCGCGCGCAGGCACATCGAGGTAGATGCTGGAAATGCGCGCCAGCATGCTCTCCAGGAACGTGGCGTGCGTGCCCGCGCGATAAACAAGGGCCGAAAGACCGGGCCGGTTTGCTTCCAGCTCGGGCGTCACCACTTCAAGACCAGCGCAGCAGCCGCAGGGCAGTTTCATCGTCCACCTCGCACATCCAGCAGCAGCACTCCGTTTTCCGGGAAGTTCGGGTCGTTATCGAGTTGTGCAATCTCGAACGGTCCTAACAGCAGCGCTGAGTTCATCGGCAGTTCCTCGCCGGGCTGATCGTTGGCGGGAGCCGGTTCGCTCAGCTCGAATCGCTCCAGTTCTGTCACCATGGCGTTTTGCACTCCGGCAATGGCTTGCACCGTCGCCAGCAGCCGGCTCACGTAGACGCCATCGCCGAAGCTCAGATTGTCAGGATGGAAAAATCCCAGCGTGCCGTCGGGCAACACACGATTACTTAACGCGTCGAGCACCGCCGCTTCGACGTGGCCTCGCAGATAGTTCGGCAGCACGCAAATCGTGAGAGCCACCTTCAACGGAACGTAGTCCGCCGGGCTGACGAGTAGGTCGCAGCCCATGCGGCGAAACGGCTCCAGGTATAACGTGACCTCATCAATGAGTTCCGTGTCCGCTGTTTCCGATCCCGCCGGATCGAGCGCCACCAGCGCCGTGTACCAGCTTCCCGTCCAGCGCAAGGCAGCTTTGGCGGCTTGGAGACGCGTGAACGTAGCAGTGCAGATGGCAGAGTCCTCGGCCTCGAGAGCCGCCCGAGCCTCCAGCCGCCGCTCATTGTCTGCGGTGATGGTGGCGTAGTCGCCGGCGGTGATGGCGCGCTCCAGTTGATTTCGAAAAGCGTACGGCGCAAAAAGCTTCACGTCGTCGATGGACTCGGGATCAGAGCCTCCGGTAGCGGGCAGCGGGTTGCGGGGCAGGATTGTCACTCCACTGAGCGTTTCCGCTCGCAGCACGATATAAGTTATGGTCTCAGCGCCGACGTTGCCCGATTTTCCATTGCCCACACGGTAGTTCGCGCGGAATAGCGTGCCGGCATCCGGCTGTCGACCACACACGCCGTCGCCGAATCGCAGATGCCCGTAGCCGTCGTTATCGATTTCGACGACGAAGTCGAGGTCGCCCGGACCGCTCTCCAGCAAATCGCGCTTCACCGACCATGTCTGGAGCAGAGCCTTAAGATCGTTACTGAGATCTCCGGCCAGCGCATCAGGCAAAGGCAACGAGCCGTCCCACTTTGCCAGCTCCTGCTGCGTATTTGGTCTCAACTGCGCCAGCAGAAACTGCGTGTTGGCACTTGCGGGAGGGTGCAAGCTTTTCGCCAGCCCGGTTGGATCGGCGAGATCATCAAAGGTGAATAGCGGCGGAATTTCACAGGGCGGCGGAGGTTGTTTCGGGTCCGCAGCCGCCGGGCACGTCGGCGCCGGTGGAATACTGGTCAGCCAAATCCAGGGCAGCGCCTGCCGCGGGTCTTGCCGAATGAAATCAGTGGCGGAGCAGGGTGGCGGCAATGGCACACTGAACGTCAGCGGTTGCTGGCTGAGAACGGGGCGGAACAGCCCCGCTGATATTGTTACCCTCGCCGTCTCACAACACTTCGGGCATTGCGGCGTAGAGGAGTCCGTCGGCACGGTACCGAGAATCTCCGTCGTGTCGAGTCCATTGTCGACCAGGATCACGTTGCCGCGCGCCACACTTACGTCCTCCATGCAGCCACACTTGGGCGGGGGCTGCTGCGACGAAATGCACAGCGGGAACCGGAGCGCATCTTCCGGGGCCCACTCAATCTCGACGATCGGTGTTCCGTACGGCTGCGGCCCATATAAGGGATCGGCTCCGAGCGTCACCTTCGTCAGACGAACGGCCTGGCGGTGCGATGGGTCCGCGTCCGACTCTTTCCCGGTCTTCGGGCCGAGTACTTCCTCAAAGATCAGGATGTCGCCAACCTTCAGGTGCAGTCTGCGAACTTTTCCAGGAGGACCGTCACCCGGAGTTGTCGTGGCTGCGGAAGCCGCCCGAACGTTCGGTTGATTCGCGGGGGCGGCAGGTGTTCCGGTCGACGTTGTGGGTGGCGTTGTTGTCCCGTCGGGCGGATCCCAGGCGTCGACCAGAGTTGCCGAAGTCGATCCCGGTGCCAGACAGCATTCGCAATCTCCCCATGTATAGAAAGAAACCTTGTCGTGCGCAGCGTAGATAGAAATGCTTGGGCCGCCACCCCAATGGAGCGGTTCGAGGGCTTCGTAGGCCGACGGGGCCACTCCTACAAGATCGGCAGGCGCGAGGATGTGCCGGTCCGTGGGCGCGCCCGTGTAGGGTGTAATGAAATAGATCTGGGTGGGATCAAAATCCTGCTGCGTGGCGTCCGTCCAGATGGTCAGCCAGGCGCGCGCATTGCAGCCGTCGTGCATCAGATAGTCGACCAAGCGCGCGTGCCGGCGTACCGAAATACGTTGGCGCGCGGTCCCAAGATAAGCCTCTGTCGCCACCGCGTCCTGGTGGTAGCTCAGGTAGTCTCCGGCGTAAGCCAGTAACTCCACCAGCGTGATGCCTAGGTCGGGCGCGTGCGTCTCGCTCCACTCCGGCATGATCAGCGCCAGCCGGTCCAGGATCAATTCGCGAAAGCTTTCGTAGTCTTTCGCAAGGTAGTCGATATCGGGTTGGGTGCGCTGGGGAGGCGGGCAGGTGCATGGCTGTTTGCAATCCAAGTCCGTGGGACAGCTCGCCTTGAAGCTGAAGCTGACTTGATCGTACCGAGGATCGAACCCAGCCATTGGTTCATTCGTCGGCTGTCCATCGACGGTATTCACTAGGCTAATGGTGTAGCTCGAGAAGTCTCCCGCTTTCGTAACTCGTACCTCGAGATAGTCGTCGAGCGTAGGGTCGGGCTGCCGCTTCACCGTAACGGACTGGATCTGCACATCGCGAATGCGGCGGCCACCGGTGAGCACGACATTAGCCTTCTCGATATGCTGCGGCGCTTTCCCGAGAAAGAAGACATTCAGCGTGAGCTGCTGCTCATCCACCACCTCGACGTAATCCAGGCCAAACAACCTGGCGGCCCTCACATCTTCGCGCCGTCGTTCTTCCCGGCAGCTCAAGTTTGGGTCGTTCATAAAATGACTCCGTCTAAAGCGCTCACACGCTGGGTGCGCTGCGCACAAAGTTTTCCGTGCGCGGGTCCCCTGTTGTCTTAACCACGTACTTCACGACCACACTTAGCGTAGAGTCTTGTGACGTCACTTCGAGCGACTGCAGGTCGATCACGTCACCCAGATAGCGCTGGAGCGCGGCTTGAGTCGTGTACTGCAAAGCGGCCGCCAGCTCCGGACTGTTGGGCGCAAACACCATCTGCAGCAGCCCGCTTCCGAAGTCGGGACGATTGACGCGCTCACCGGGCGACGTGAACAGTAACTGCTCGATCATGTCGCGGATGTGATCGTTGTCATCCGTCGTTGCGGTTCGGCCCCTCCCGTCAAAGTCATAAGGAAAATCGATGTTCATTGCTTTGCCCCGCGTCGTTTCCTTCCAAATCGTTCCATCCGAATAACCAACGCTAGATAGCGGTCGCCCGTGTCTGCGTTACAACGATCAATAACGGTGTTCCGCTTGGCGCGCAGATTGCCTGGCTGCTGAGCACCACCAGCGGTTGGCCATTGGACGTGACCCGCGTCGAGCCAACCACCCATTGCGCCGTCACGCAAGGACCATTCGCCGCCGGAGGTGGGGGAAGAGCGCACCCGGCAACCACGTAGGGCGCGGCAATCGTCACGGTCGGCATGCCGCTGACCGTTACGCGCGGGTTCGGGACAGTGGGCTGCGCCTGTCCCGCGTGAGAACACAGAACCGTCGCGCCCACATGTACTAGGAAACCAGGCATGTCACACCACCACCAACGCTATTTTGTTAATCATCACGCTCGGTCCCAGTAGTTCGATCGATGCGCCTTTGCCGTTATTGATGTAGATACCGGTATCGTTCACCACGATCATTGCGCCAGTTGGACTTCTGAGGACAATCCCTCCCGTACCCGGGGGCGCTGGCGCTGGCACTGGAACCTCCATGGGAATCGGCACGGCATCGCTGATCAGCAATAGGTTTTGCAAGGTTGTTTGAAAAACGATCGTCTGTCCTGGCGGAACGGGCGGTGGCACAAGCGCGGCGGTGGGGACCTCGGCAAAGTTACCCCACCAGCCACCCGTCCAAACCGGCCTGTCGGGGTCGCCTGCCTCAAACTGAATCCATACTCCGGCGCCAATCTGTGGCACCATGTAAGTGCCTTCCTGCTTGCCGGCCAAAGGCACGCACGGGGTCGCCCACGTGGAGGGTATGATGCTGCCAACGTCGGGCACCGTCACCAGGATGCGGCCGATCTGCTCCGGATCGATGTTGTTCACCACCGTGCCGCGATAGATGCCGTAGTATTTGGGCCCTGATCTCATACGCTCACCGTGGATACATCGGATCCCACGCCTCCTCGCGCCAGCGTGAAACTCTGCTTGAATTCTCCCCGCTTGATATTGTGAGTGACGCTTTTCACGTAGTACCGGCCGTCATAGTACGCACCCCCGCCCCGCACTGCCGCCAGTTGCCGGACCTTGAACACGCGCCCGTAGCGCAGCACATCCAGCTGGCCGCTGGCGCTGATAACGTCGGCGGTGTCGAACATTTTGCCCACAGCTGCCAGGGCAGCCTGCACCGGATCGTAGCTGGCTGAAGGCGTCAGCTGCTGAACCTTCAGGATGGGAGGAGATTGTGCGGACAGCCGCGGCTTCAAAATGTCGATGTTAGGTACGGGGATGGGAATCGGCAGCTTGGTGTTCTTCTCAATGATGGTCACGACATATTGGGTGGCGAGCGTGCCGTCGTAGGAAAAGCTCAAAGAATCGATATTCGAGGTGCCATCGAAATTGATGCTGAGTGCCGGCTGAGAACCGCCAAACATCCGGGCCAAGTCAGGTCCCCAATAGGCAAGGCTCGTTCCGGGTTGCGGTCCCGGATCGAGATAAAATACGGCTCCGACTTCCTGCGCCAAACTGGTAACGTAGGCATAGTCGGTTCCCTGCTGTTTCGGAAAGTTATCCAGCGGATTGGAAAGGAGACTGAGCAGCGTTGGCAGAGCTGCCGGAATCACGCCCAGCACCGCGTATTTTGCCAGGATCACTTCTACAATCACAAACAGCGGCAGCGCTGGATAGGGAATGCCGGTGAAGTCGAAGAAGTCCATCAGGGCGGTAAGGTCGAGGCCGGTGATGGTCAGCGTCGCCTTTCCCGGTGACGTGCTGGGCGTCAAATCCTGCTTGGTGATAATGCCGTCCATCAGGATTTCAGTGGAGCCGTTTAACGTGACACCGATGATGACGCGCGTACGGGGATCAAAGTAGCCGGAGGCCAGCATTTGCTGAATCGGCGACTGCTTTCCGAGCGTGAACTTCAACTGAAATCCGCCCTGGCTGCCCATCGCCGATGTCACCTGCACTTCGGTCAACGCGTCAATGACTGCCTGCGGAACGGGCGTCGTGTTGAACGGCCCCATCATCAGCGTCAAGTAAAAGCCACGGTTCATAGCGAGCTTCCGGGAATCCCTTGCGGGAGTGTGATTCTCAGTTTTCGTCCGACGATCTGCACCAGATCTTCGGGCCGCATGGCGCCGTTGGCATCGGCAATGCGCCAGAACAATTCAGGGTCGCCGAGAAACTTAGCCGCGATGTTGTCCAGCCGTTCTGCCTGAGTCACCGTGTGCTCCTGCAGAAGCTGGAACCGATCGGGTGAGGGCAGAAAGCGGCGCTTCAGATAGACGATCGTTCCGTTCGCGCTGATCAGCGTTTCTGTGTCGATCCCGTAATAGCGACTGGTGGCGGTGAACAGAGTCCTTTGCAGAGAAGTCTGCGCCAGCATCGCCTGGACGGGGTCGGTTGGGATGCCATTGCTCATGGAATGCCTCGAATTCCCAGGGCGCTGAAACTTCCGCCTTGATACATCTTGGCCAGCGTTTCCTTCTGTTGCTGGTACACCATGTAGAGGCTGCCGCCCTTGTCGTTGAAGTAGAGATCGTCGATGCTCAGCACCCGCATCCCCAGGCTCACCTTGGCGCGAATGGGATTGAGAGTCGGATCGAACGCTTCTTCGGTGATGCTGAAATCGGTGATCCGGACCGGCACGATGCGGTTTGCGCTCCAAACAAAGAGCGTCAGCGGCGTCAAGATCGGCATGATCTCGAGCGTTCCCGCTTGCGATAGATTGAAGTTGTTCTGCAGCGTCGTGCTCGCGGGATAAACGATCGTCTCCAGCGCCGCCAGTTGCGGGAAGATGCCGTTCTGCACCGTGTTAGGGTTCTGATCGGGAACCTCAAGCTGATCGGTGGCATCGATTTCCGCGTCCAGCTTGAAAGTCTCCACCGGCGGCCCTTTCAGGCGCAGCGCTTCCGACCGGTCCCCGCCTTCTTCCGCACCCTGAATCTTCAGCGTGCGCGAGAGCGTATCCGGGTTGTACTGCAGAACGATGATCCCGTTGGGCAGCACGGTAAACGTGTCCGGATCGAGCAGTACGAGGCCGCCTTTCAGGATGCGCGGAGAGCCGGGAAATGTGGTCATAAGTCTTGTACCAATAGCCTGAACCTAGAATGTGAAAACAGTGATCTTCAGTTCTCCTCCGGGCTTCCCCAATGGATCGGCGTACACGGAAGCTTCGACCGGAATTTTGATTGACGTGCCCGGAATGCCAAGGTCTGCCGATAATGCGGCTTTCACCTTGGCCGAAAAATCGGGGATCACGCGATTGGCCGTACTCTTGTCAAAGTTGACTCCGGGATTGAGGCTCACCGAGAAGGTCAGGTTCTTGGCTGTGCCCCAAAGAATCTGAGATTTGAGTTTCTGTCGGATCAATGTGAGCTCGGCCTCGACTTCTTCGAAGCCGTTTGGACCCACGTGAAGCGTGACGCTGAATTTCGGGAGGATGCGCCGGTTGCCCGTAGATTCTTGGTAGCTGACCTCGATCTGAGTTTCGACCGACCGGCCTACTCTGCTGGACCCTTTTTCGGGTTTCGCATTCGGATCCATAACAACCGACCCTTCTGCTTCTAACCCGCCTTCTTTCCGTTTCTCCGTTGTCGTTGGTGTAGAACTCGTACGCGTATCGCGGCCTGAGCTGGGTGGACCTGGATCATAGTCAGGTGGAAGCCTGAAGTCCGGCTTTTTCTTGCCCGCGTCAACCTTACCGGGAGTTGGAGTGGTCGGGCGGTCGCTCGGCAAATCAGTCTTTGTGTCGGTCGCTGGCAAGCCAACGACCTGAATCTCCACCCGGCGATTCTTCGGATTCTTTTCACCCTTATCGGGATCGCTCTTTGCTGGCGGCTGTCCCGCGGCGGGGTCGAGTTCGCCTCGGCTTTTGATCTCGACGCGGCTGGGATTCACTCCCTTTTTCGCGCTCAAGAAATTACGGACTGCCTTGGCCCGGCGGAGCCCAAGATCTTCGTTGTACTGTTCCTTGCCAACCGTGTCGGTGTGCCCCGTCAGAATTACAGTCGCACCGGGTGCATTGAGCAGCCGAGTTCTCAAGCCCGCTAGGCGCGCCAGGTGTTGCGGCGGGATGTCGGTCTTGTCGAAACCAAACTGATCCACTGGAGGCTCGGTAGAATTGCTGGCGGAGCCCACGACGACAGTTCCGGCCCCAGCATCATCCTTTGGACTCTTCTGCAGCGAAACCGCCGCGCCACCCAGCGCTGCCCCGTCGATGGCTTGGCCCCGAGAGATGCGGGCGGCGGCGGCGTTCGCCATCGTCTCCGAGTCCGCGCCAACCTCGCTCGTGGTCTGTTGCACGACGTGGGTCAACTCATGCGCCAACAAATGCCTCGACGTCTCGGCGTGCGGGGAGTATTTCCCCGGGCCGAAGACGATGTCTTTTCCAACGGTGTAGGCATGCGCATGAACGGCGTCGGCCGAATCCGCGGCCTTCGTATCGGCGTGTACGCGCACCTGGCTGAAGTCCTGCCCGAAGCGCGGCTCCATGAGGGCACGGGTTTCGAGATCGAGCGGTTTGCCCGGCGAGTTCAGTACCTCGTGGACAACGGGCGGGACCGAAATGCTCACCGCGGAACCACTAGCCTGCCGCTGCAATGTCATTCCCTTCTTCCTGCATTCCTCGCATTGTTCACCACCCCCGGTGTGCTGGCCGCAGGCGCATTTGCGCTGCAGCAGGACGGTTCCGGCTGTGGGCAATGTGGCCTTCTTTCTCGCCAATGTCCTAATTGGCCCGCTCATTTTGCCCCCGTCCAGCGCAGTACTTGCTCTGAAAGCATTTCTCGCTGCCTAGTTTTCGCGTGCCGTATGCCTTGTTGTCTTTTGTTTGACACTCCGGCGCGCTCTTGAGTCGTTTTTTGACGCACGGGACCGACACGTTGTACGCGTCGCATTCCCGCTTTGCACCGAACAGCGCCATCTTGACGCAATCGGACGCCGGACGTTTCCCCTTGTCCGAACCCAGGTAACAATCCCGAAGCTCCGGGCAAAAGGTCTTGAGTTGCTTGACGTGGACAGCTTCGTGTTCTTGCATACAAGGCTTGGTGCAGGGGTTCTTGTCATCGACGTGATGCGTGACTTTACCGGTCGGCGTTCCCGTCTTATGATCGACTTCGCAATCGGTCGCTCCCCCAGGAAACTCCTCGCACTCTCCCGCTGTTTCACCGTGGGAGCCGCCAGGGGAACAAGAAAGCGCTGCGGATCGAGTTCAAATGTACGGTCGACAGCAGGAGGACGGTCCGGATCGGCCTTCTGCCGGAACAGAGAGGTTGGCGTCGTCGAATTCCGGAAAACACTGGGCGGGCGCGAAAAGACTCCCGCAGCCGCCGCTTCAGCTTCCCGCTCCTGTTGCGCGCTGTCGACGATCGCGATGGAGGAAGAGTTCCCAGGCAGTTGCTGGAGCGTGTGCGTCAACTCGTGAGCCAGCAGACGCCGCCCCGTCTTGGCTTGTGGCGCATATTGGTTCGCGCCGAACACGATGTGACTCCCCACCGTGTAGGCTAGTGCGTTAACCGCCGATGCGGACTGTTCGGACCTCGTATCTGTATACAACCGAACGCCGCTGAAGTCCGCGTCAAAGCGCGGCTCGAACAACGCACGGGTCTGGGCATCCATCGGCTGGCCAGGCGAGTGCAGTACTTCGTCAACAATGGGAGGGGCGATGGCCGGAGTGGCCGAACCGTTGGCATGACGCTGCAAGCGCATCTTCTCCCGCTTCTTACAATCACCGCACCGTTCTCCGCCGGTATGCTGGCCGCACGCACACTGCCGCTGCAAAAAGTTGCCCGTCGCGGGACCCGAGTTTGGTCTCAGTGCGCTGCGCAATCGCACTAATGTAGCTGCACCCATAGAGTGGAAGATCCTATCTTTCGACTTACGATTCACCTGTGTTCCGCTCTTTCTGCCAAACCTCGGCGATCCGAGCGGATCGTCAGCTTACCGCTGATCCCTTCCGTTCCTCCCCGATTAAGCCGCCGGCGAACTTTCCGCCAATCAGACCGGCAATACCTCCAATCACCGCACCAACTACTCCACCCAAGGCAAATCCGAGAAGCGCGCCCCCAAGAAGGCCAAGAATAGCTCCCGCCACCGGATGTCCCACCACACTTGCCTGGGGTTTTGGCCGTGAGGTTGGCGGGAGTATCTGCTCCGCGCTCCCGCTAAAGAACTTGTGCCTGTATTCTTCGCGGATCCGTTGGATCATGGGGACCACAAAGCCGTCGTAGCTAAAAACACTGAGCAAGTTCACGCAAGTCGCACGGGCGGAAAACGGACCAGTTCCAATCTGTTGGCCCTTGGGGTTGGGCACCTCTTCACGGGGCTTCTTGGCCGCATTCGGCCGGCCTAGCACATCGTCGTAGTCGGCCCCGACTGGCTCCCCGGCGGAATAGCGGAGCTGCAACTGCCAGTCCTGTGGTTTCCAGGCCGGGTAGATCGCTGGATCCAGGTCGGGAGCGGGCAGCAGATTCAGGACGTCCATCAACCCGGTTGGTTTACGTCCGGCGGCTGCTTCCCACATGTGACGAACCGAGCGTGTCGTCGCTAGTACCACTTGCTGATACGTTGTTGGCTCGTTCTTTGGGGCCGTATGATGAAGGTAGTTATCGCCATAAGTTGTCCAAACCTGCCCACTTCGGTTTTTCACCCTCACGCCGAACTTGTTATCGAGGTCGTGCCAGGCTAAAGACGGAATGTTGGCGCATTGCAGGACGCCGCCTACCTTGATCAGTCCCAAGAACTTGGTTGTGTAACCGTCAAGCAGTTCTGCGCGCGGTGTTACGATATGGCCGCCGGCGTAAGCATCCGTCAGAAAATGATCGCCGAAGCCGTTGACGGCCATCGCGTGCACGGCCAGATCCTTGGCTTGAGCTCGCAGTTCCGCGACCTCTGCCTGCTTTTCCCTCATCTCCTCGACTTGTTTCGAGAGCACGGCGACCTCGCGAGAGATCGTTCTGTCCAGCACCTTACTCTTCGCTCCGGTTTGGTCGCGCTGCTCCATCGCCGTCTGTGCCCGCTTCGAACGTTCGTTGAAGTTCTTGAATAATGCGTTGAGGGCCACATTGATCTTGTCGGCAGATGCTTCCAGCTTGGCCGCTTCATCCATACTGGCCAGGGCCGCCCAGTGCCACGCTTGCCATGCCATGAAGTTGTGGGGATGAAAATGTTCGCGATTGCGCGAGGCCAGGTCGAGATAGTGAGCGCTGTCTCCAATCCAATCCCATATCCGGCTGAGGACGGGTACTCGAAAGCCGCCGCCAGCGCGCTCCCGGTCCTGGTCCTCCATTAACTGGAAACTGGAGACATCGTCTGGAAGCGCCACCATTTGGCCATAGTCCGATTCCTTTCCACCCGCATGCTTGTAGTGAAAATTCTTGAGTGACTTCACCAACTCCTTGTCCAGCGGTTCTGGGTGCGGTCCGGTTGACGCCGACGTACTTTTCGGGGGAGCGGCCTGATAAGCAGCCCTTCCGATCTCCTCATGCTCGCTGGTCGCGAAGCGCTGAATGAGTCCTTGACCGCCAGAACTGCGCTGGACTTCGGCTCCAACAGGCTCTGTCGCTCCTGAAGTTAGCCGGGAGGCAACACGGTCGGCTTCACCTTCGCAATCGTCACCGGACCGGTTCACCATCAGGGGGCCAGAGCCCCTGGCGCCACCTTGTTGAATAACGTGCGTCAGTTCGTGAGCGAGCAATCGCCTCCCAGAACTGGTCTCCGGTGCATAACGGTGTTCCCCAAATACCACATCGGATCCCACCGTGTATGCTTGCGCGCTGACTGCCCGTGCCGACTCGGCAGCTCGCTGGTCGGTGTGCACCCGCACCTGGCTGAAGTCATGTCCAAAGCGTGAATCGAAGTACGCCCGCGTGCCCGCATCCAGCGGCTGACCTGGCGACCGCAGGACGTCGTGCACGATGTGCGGCGCGATCGACGGCCCGGACGAGCCACCGGCTTGTCGCTGTAGGGACATCTTCTCCTTCTTGCAGTCGTCGCACTCACCACCGCCAGTATGCTGGCCGCAATCGCACTGGCGCTGCAGCAGGCCAGATCGTGAGGTCAATAGGCCTGGCAACTGCGTCGGTGCCTTACCGTGTTGGACTCGCAAGCTCATAGTCTCTGTCTCGACCAACACCGACGCACGGCTACTCCGATAGACTGCGCCTCAAAATCAACCCAATACGATCCGCGCCCAAAGTCTCTTACCTCTAGATTCGTGGAGCAGGCCCTTTGGCGGATTCAATCGGTCGTTCTACTACGCCCATCTTGTCCGGATTGATTGGATCTCGAAGTCCAATCAATTTCGGATCGTCTTCTACCTTGGCCGTGTCCACCTTCCTCAGTTCGTAAGTCCAACCTGCCCGCGCCGCCTGGACACCAGGGTCCTTCACCACCCATTTACCATCGTGCGGCTTCACATTCGGGAAAACACTGCTCAGAGTGCTCCGCAGATCCTCCCTCCCATCGTCAATTGCTCGAGTGAGGTTCAACGCTTCCTGGGCAAATGGGTTGTAGGCTCTGGCTAGGTCCTCCAGCATTCCGTGCTCGTCCACCTTTGCCGTGCCATGTCCTTGGAACTGATCTTTTCCGGAGGCGTCCTTATCAACCAAGATCGCATTCTCCAAACGCCATGGTTGGTGTTTGGTCACGTTGAGGCCGTCGTAGGCGAGATGGTTCCAAAAGGTCACATGATCGCCGATAACGAGGTCTTCTTTGGACGCCGGGGTTACGTTTTGGAAGCCAAGGGCCTTCGGAGATGTTCGCCAGTCTTCCACCCAGGGTTTTGGAAAACCGGTGTAGGTAAGCCACATGGAGATAGCGCCATTCTTGACCTTGTCATTGAACTTGTCAGGTCCCAAGGATTCAGCGAACGCCCGGAACTCGACGACATTGACCAGATAGTCGCAATGAATCAAAGTCCTGTCACAGATGCTGGTCTGCGGAGTGAATAGCGTGGTCAGGGCACTGAAAGCATCGTTCTTGCCGTCCTCCGTGAGCTTGAAGTAATAAATGATGCCCGGGTCGAGAGTGACAGTAGTCCAGTATCGACGTGCCGCCTTGTTCACCCGGGCGTTGAGCAGGTTACCTTGAGGTGGAATGAAATCCGGACAGTCCGTCGGTTTCATGTTCTCGGGGTAGTCGAAGGCGTTGTCGTGCTGGGACTCGACAAGGAGTTGGCTGATACGCACCCGCTTGAAGACTTCGTTGTACAATTCATTCACATCCTCGAAGTCAAACGCGCCTTCCTTCACATCGCGAATATCACGCAGAACCTTCTCTGCTAGTGGCTGGCCTTGCATGGCGAAACTCTGGAGAATAGTGCTATTGAATCGACTGGCGTGGGGCTCCTTCCGCAGATCCTCACTCAGTTTGTTGATGTTCACTTTGCCAGGAGCGATGATCTGGGCCATCGCTCCCATTCCTTCCTCCGCACTGCCTGCCAGTAAATCGAGGATGCCCTGCCGGTCACCATCGGTAACCACTCCATCCTGCATTTCCAGGATGAGAAGCTTCTTCTTTTTGGCATCGAGTCGGAATCCCGGGTCTCCCGCCTTCCATTTCTTGACGATCGCCCTGGCCTTATCGTCGCTTAAGAGACCTCCATCGATGCGGTCTTTCTGATCGACTGTATCGAGATACTCATGCAGTTCATCGTCACTGAAAGGGATTTCAAGACCAAAGAGGCTGGGAATGAAAAGAACAACATCTCGAATGAAGCGTCCAACACCTTGGAGAAAACTCGCTCTCTGGAGGCGTAATGCCGGAAGCACCCCTTGTTGCTGCTGCAAGACGTGAGTCAGTTCATGTGCCAGCAACCAACTTCCTTCCCGGGAGTGAGGATGGTATTCGCCAGCCCCAAAGACGATGTTGGATCCTACTGTGAAGGCTTTGGCATGGACCGAGCGTGCCGCCTCCGCGGCCCGCTCATCGGCGTGCACGCGCACCTGGCTGAAATCGTGCACCATCCGCGGCCGAGGAACCGCTGTTTGCATTCTGAACGGCGCCATCTGAGTCGCCCGATCGGCTAGTTGATGGGCTTCCTGCTCGAAATGGTCGTCGGTTGGGCCGATTGCGAGCTGGGCTGGTTGCAGGAACGAACTATGAGAACTGCGAAGGGGAACCCTGCTAGAGTCGCGCGCGAAAAGCCGCCCCATGGTCGCGGAGACTGATGCGTCCAATGATTGGCCTGGTGAACCCAACACTTGATGGACGATGGAGGGGGCAAGTGCTGGAGTCTCGGAGCCGTCGGCAGCGCGCTGCAAGCTCGTTCCCTTCTTCTTGCACCCCTCGCACTCGCCACCTCCAACGGTGTGTTCCCCGCAGTCGCAGGTTCTCTGCAGCATCGGGCGTTGCAGCGGTGTGAGCACTGCAACTGGAGCTGCCGCCACCGGAGCTACGGCCCGCGTGCTCACTTCCTGCCCCCAATCCCGCGATACACCGCGCCCGCAATTTGAGTTCCCAGGCTTGCCGGATGGGAACCCTGCGAGCGTTCGATCTCGCCCCCGCGGATGTGCGGCACCGCGACGCCAGCAGACAGTTCCGGGGATAGTCCACCTTCTTTCAGACGGCCGGTAAGTTCCTGTTCCAAAGCCTTACGCAGGAGGCGCGGCTGGTCGACCGCAACCCCGTCGATCACCAAACGCTCGATATGCAGTTGAATCTTCATGCCACGGCCCCTGCCGGCTCCTGCCAGCGAAAATCGGCTTCGTTGATCGGCCGTTCGATTTTGCGGAATTCCGCTCGCGCGGCGTCCAGCACCAGCGCCATGGTCACAGGAGTACCAGCGCGCGCCGCCAGGAACGCGGCGTTGATCGCAATATTGTGGATGTGTCCTCCCGTGACATTCAGCCGCGCCAGTCGGTCGTAGTCGAGCATGTGTTTCGGCATGTCCTGCGGGAACACTTTTTGCCAGATCGCTTTTCGCTCGACGACTCCCGGGAACGGGAAGCGCACAATAAACCGCAAGCGGCGCAGAAAAGCCGTGTCGAGCGCGCTCTTCATGTTGGTCGCCAGGATGGCGACGCCGCGATACCCTTCCATTCTTTGCAGTAGGTAGTTGATTTCGATATTGGCGTATCGGTCGTGGCTGTCTTTGACTTCGCTTCGTTTGCCAAACAGAGCGTCGGCTTCGTCAAAGAACAGAATCGCGCCGCCGTTTTCCGCCGCATCGAACATGCGTCGCAGATTCTTCTCCGTCTCTCCGATATACTTGCTGACCACCGCCGACAAATCGATGCGGTACAGGTTCAGGTGGAGATCGTTGGCGATCACTTCGGCGGCCATGGTTTTTCCCAGGCCGCTGTCGCCCGCAAACAGCGCGCTGATGCCCAGCCCCCGGCTCATCTTCTCTCCGAATCCCCATTTCTCGTATACCGTCGTGCGCTGCGCGACCTGTTCGGCTATTTGGCGCAGCAACGCTGCCTCGGCGGGGGGCAAGACGATGTCGTCCCACGTTGCTTTGGGATTGATTCGTTCGGCGAGAACGTCTAGCTGCGGCCGCGTACTCGCCAGGCACGCTTCCCACAGCCGGTCGTGCAGCGGAGCCCGGTCCGTCTGCTCGGCGAGCGCATCCCGCGCCAGTTGTCGAATCGTCGTAAAACCAAGATTGAACTGCGCCGCCAGTTGCGCCGGGCTCTCTTTCGCGGCCAGGCCCAGTGCCGACTGCCACGTGGCTGCTTGCTCGGCGGCACTAGGCTTACTGATATCGACCGTAACCGTCGGTTTGTGGAGGCCCGGCCAGCATTCGCGCGCATCCAGAAAAACCGCTCCCTCCATCCGCTCCAGCAGCCGCGTGACTTGAGAAGACGACCCTTCCGAGCCGTAGCCAAGTGTGTCCAAATACAAGGCCAACGGCAGCAGCAGACTCTCCCGCTGCCAGAGTCTGGCCAGCGTTTCAATGTCTGCCGCCGGCGGCAATAGCATGGCCGGCAGACGGTACAACTGGAGGCCAACCGAGTTCGCCACTTCTCCTGCTACCAACTGCTTGCTGGCGGCGTCGGGACCCAGCAGTTGCACAATCGGCAGACTGCGACTCGCATCCACCTGTTTCAGGTTGCGGATTATCGTCTCCACGGTATCGCGATGCGATGGCGGAAGCTCTTGACCGCTTCCTTGTTGATCGATCGGAGACAACAAGGGCAGTAACCGGTCATCGAGATAATTCAGGCCCTTGCTGTAGTTGACGATTCGTTCGTCCGGACGCAGCGCGCTGGTGGTGAGCGGCTGACCGCCAGGCTGTGTAATTTCGACCAGGCGCCAGAAGCGTAGCGGTCGCACGGGCGACAGCGCGTCCCATGTGGCTCCCTCGAACAATGAGAACGCGAGCGCGAACGTCGGGTAGCAACGCCCCGGGTCCTTCTGGCAGCGCGCGCACAAGCCGGCAACTCCGGTATCCAGCTCCATCCCCAGGCAAAGAATCAGTACCTGCTGCTCGAACTGTGATAGTCCCAAGCGCTGCGTCAGCAGCAGAAGCGCGGGAGGCGGGTCCATTTCACTCGCCGCCGCTTGCATGGCCGCGGCCGCCTGTTCCACGCGCTGATCGGTGTTCGTTCCGTGGCCTGCCGCGCTGGGCAGCAGCAGGCTCGGAGTCTTTGCTTGCAGCTCCGGCGGCCTCCCCCAGAAGTTTCGCCACACCGACTTGTTTCCTTCCCGAGTCGGGAGAACCGGCGACGCAACTATGCTCTGGTCTTCCCGTTGCTGCGCCGCTAACTCCTCCAGACAGACACGCAGCCAGGCCATTGCAGCCGCCAGGTACCGCGCATTGCCCTTCTGCCAATCGGACCCGTTGTTCATGTCACGGTCACCTTCTGAGTGCTGTCAAACACCGGCGGCGTTACCGTTCGATCCACCAACTGGCTGTCCACGCCATCAATACGCAGTCGCACGTAGTAATCACCTGCGCTAAGGTTTTGCCCCTTGAACGTCAGCGTTGCGGTCCGGGTCGTGTGGGGGTCGGCCACAATTTCCTGATCGCCCAGCAGAAGTGCAGCGTACTGTTCCGGTCGCACCTCTGGACTGCTGGTCACGGTGTAGGTGATGTCGGGTCTGGCGGCGCTCGTGGGAGCGATCGTGATTGTCGGCGCCAGCCCAAACGAAAGCTGATTGGTTGAGCGGCGATAGGATTCCGTTGGACGCTGCACCATCAGACTCACGGTGTAGAACCCAGCCGGCCAGTTTGGCGGCGAGTTTGGAATGATCACGGCAACCTGCGTTGCAGTTCCACCGGGTTGTGGAGGAATTTCGACGGGGGACGTCCACAATGGATGATTGAAGACGAGGCCCACATTCGTTCCGTCAAGGTGGTTGCCGGTGAGCACCAAGGTGTCTCCGAGACGCGCCGATGTCTGAAAGTTCGGAAACTGAATCTGGTCGAGCGCCGGAAAGGGCGGGATCAGGCTTGCCTGCGACGAAACTCCTTTGTCTCCTGGACCGCGGGTCAGCACCGGCAGCGGCGTTTTCTTTGGCTGCGTGCTGTCGATCAGCATCACCGAGACTTCATATCCCACTGAGAGCCGATACTGCGTGACCAGGCCAGTCCAGAGTTTGGAAATCTCCTCGAGTGACATGGGCTGCAACGTAATGCGGACTCGCTCCACCTGGCGATCCAAATCCGTCGCCGGGAAGGTCGCGGACGTAGCCGCTCGAATCTCGTCCGGACCGAGCAGCGCGTGGTCGTACAGAATGCTCATAGCCTTGGCCAGCAAGTGGTGTCCGAAGGGCAGAGTAGTGTCGTTGTCCTTCCCGAATGCGGTCAGCAGGTAGTGCAGGGTCAAAGCCAACGGCGGACTACCGGTTTCTCCCGGCGCCACTTGGCTGGGGATATTCATGTTGCGCCAGGCTGCGTTGGGCAGAATCTGGTAGAGAAAAAGATTTAACTGGTTCGCGTTGCCGTTACCGCGAGCCTTGTCGGGTGGGAGGATCGTCACGGTGGTGTCGCTCAGATCGGTATCATCGGGATCGCTGACGACGCCGCTCTGCAGTATCGCCTGTAATGTGAGCGTGGTGGCCGCGATGGCAAGGGGATTGCTCATTGGCCACCTCGCTGGGCGCGCCGGTACAGATATTCTTGCAGGCTCATTACCGGGGAAGCGGCTCCTGGGCGCTCCGACGGCTTGCCTTCTGAAGTCGCGCGCACTTCAATCCTTCCGATCGTGACGTGAACCACAGGATCAGCTTCCGCGGCCACGGCAGGCGAAGCAATTCCTGCATTTCCTCTCTTCAGTGAGCTTTGCCCGACGTGCATGGCCGATGCGGCACTCTTCATCTGGGCAGTCAGCGCAGTGGCGGCCCGCGGCGGAAGCAGAATTCCGCGGTAGCCTATCTCATCAGATTCATTGCGGATCGCAGAAGCGTCCGTCACCTTGGCCGGCCCACGTTTAGGCATGACGCGCTCTAGTTCCGTGCGCAGCACAGGTTCAGATTCGTTCGCGGGTCGCTCTTCGGAAAGTGGCGTACTTAGTGGAGGCACCGCGGCCGCGATCTCCTTTCCTTCTTTCCGGGTCTCGTAGGCAAGCACAGTCGTTAGGCGGGGCCCGGATTCGCCCCGCGCCTGCGGAACTGTAGCCGCGTCCGATCTTTCATCCGCGGGGTGCTTCCCATCGCTCAGTTCGCGATCGTCTCTCAATGACGGCGTCGGACGGTTCTTCTGCAGCCCGCGGTCCGATGACACCTCAACTTCATTGGCGACCGCCGTTTCGACCGGTTCGGCTGCAGGCTCCTCGCGGAGCGCAACATACCCGTTGCGAACGGGTTCAAACAAAGAAGCGACTCGCGGCCGGATCGCCGGTTTGTTGCCGAGGCTGCGCGCCATCAGACTGGTAAGAAAGTCAGTCATGCTTGAGCCATGGACAGGTAGATTTGCCGGCGCATCGGACTCAGCGCCAGAATGTCGCTCTCGCGCCAGCCGTAGGCGCAGGCCAATGTACTCACTTCCCGAAGTACGCGGCGTGCCCACGCGTCGATCTCTGCCCAGAAAAATGAAACGATGTCAAACACCTCGTTCCAGCGCTGGTGACATTCGGGGCAGGTGAGATCGAGGCGCGTGTCTGCTTGCGGATCCAGAGCCACGATCTGCTCCACAACTTTGCGCTCCACGTCCTCAGGCAGCTGATCGGCAGACACCGGCTGGCCTTGGCAGCGCGCATCGGTCACACAGCATGCGAGCAGCTTCCGCCGGCCGGAAGTGAGTTCCAGTCCGGCACACACCGCGATGTCCTCCGTATTGGGCGAGCGATAGCGCACGGTGTAGTCCCGCAACATGAGAGAGTTCTCGAGATCGCCGGTCGGATCTCCCATCGGATTGGCTGACACGCGGAGCGCGGCAACCGGCATTGTCAATTCCAGCGCCTGCCGACACGAAGGACACGTCGCCAGGATCGCCAGTTCGGAACCGAATGCCCACTCCCGCAACTGCAACAGGTTGGCGTCTCGGCGGCCGATGCTCAGGCGTGCGAGTGCCGCTGGGGAAGACTCGGGAAACGCTACGGACAGAATCGACAGCGCGCGTTCAAACGGGAGCGCGGCTAGGCCGCGCTCCCATGCGGTCAGCAGTTCTGAAACCGACAGTTGGCGCATGAGCCATCACCCAGCCGCCGGCACTGTGAAGGAAGGTTCCGTCGGTTCCGTAACGTTCTCGTCGCGTTCCCAGCCTTCGTTCTCCACCTTGATATGCTGGATGGCTACTGCGTTGGCGTTCGCGTCGAGATCGGGGAGAGCCTGGTACTCGGAAACCCAGCAGCGGTATACCTTGTAGGCAATCGCCAGCTGGCCCGCTTCGTTGTAGACCTCAATCGTGATGTCCTTGCGGAAATCCTTTAGTGAGACCTCTGCGCCCAGTCCAGCTCCGATGTGCCAAACCTTGTTTGCCCACTTTTCGAATTCGAGATCGTGGGTGACACCGCGTTCCAGCGTAATCGCATCGAATTCGGTGCGCCCCGGCGACTTGCGACTACTCGAAGGATCGCCGCCCTCGCGGTGCTTCACCAGTTCCGTGGTGCGCTTGAGCATTCCGCACTTGCTCACCCCGGCAACGTACTTGCCGTCCCATTTGACCCGGAACTTGAAATTTTTGTACGGATCAAAGCGTTGCGCGTTGGCAGTGAACTGCGCCATGAGAGTCCCCTCCTTAGGTCGCGATCTGTCCGGCCATCTGCTGGATCTGGATAACCACAAACTCTGCCGGCTTCAAAGGGGCAAAGCCGACCACGATATTGACGATGCCCAGGTTGATGTCATTCTGGGTGGTAGTTTCCTTGTCGCACTTTACAAAATATGCGTCGGCCGGCGTCACCCCCTGGAAGGCGTGCTGCCGGAACAGGTTCTGCATGAACGCGCCCACGTTCAGCCGAATCTCCGCCCACAGTGGCTCGTCATTGGGCTCGAACACGACCCACTTCAGCGCGCGATATAGGCTTTCCTCGATGAACAAGGCAGTCCGACGGACCGGAATGTATTTCCACTCGGAACCGATCTCATCATTGCCTTGCATCGTCCGGGCTCCCCAAACCACGGTTCCGTAGACATTGAAATTTCGAATGCAATTCACTCCGCGTGGATTCAGTAAGCCGTTTTGCGGGTCGGTGAGGGGGACCGCAACCCCCGAAGCGCCGACTACAGTTGCTTCGGTTCCTGCGGGCGCCTTCCACACGCCCCGCGTCGCGTCGGTCCGAGCGTAGATCCCTGCCACAAAACCGCTCGGAGCGAAATTTCCCGGTCGGTTCTGATTCGCCGGATCGGGAGCCAGTAACCACGGGAAATAGAACGCAGAGTTCTTACCGCTGGTGGGTGGTCCCCCGAGCTTCGACGGGTCGGTCACCCCGGGATCACAGTCGGCGATCAAGAACGCCCGGCGCCCTTCGCAATATGTCTCCAAGTCGCCGAGGGTCGTCGTCACAATCTCGCCGGGGACGCATAACAGGTTGAAGAGATCGACCTGGTTGAGCAACGGCTCCGCTGCCTCAACTGCGGTCTCAAAAGTGCCAGCGGAAGCGGTGTTGGTGCTGGGCAGCAGCACCGTTCCGTCGTTACCCGCCGTCGTGGCGTCTAGCTTGGGAGAAGGCAGCGAGGTATCGGATGGAGGAGTGGTAGTGCCAGTCTTTACGTCGACCGTAACAAAGCTCGATTGTTTGTTGATGACATCCTTTACGTAACGCCCCTGAGGATCGGGAGTGACGATGGACAGATTTTCGTAGGACTCTACAACCGTTTCCGAACTCGCTCCCGGCGGGGCGAACACTACTTGAACGCGAAACCTGCCCGAACCGTCTGTCCGGTTCTTAATGGCAATGCCGTAGTTGTGCGCCCAAGCGCCCGGGTTGGCAGCGTTGGCTACGCTCCCATCCGGACCTAAAGATCCTGCGGTGAACGTCAACCCACCCAGCGTGAGCTGGGCAGCGACAGCATCAGACGCTGCTATCCGTACGATGTAGGCCTGCGTGCCGCCATTGATAAAGAACTGCGATACCGCAGGTGCCAGAAATGGACTGCGGGCATCGAAGCCGCCGTAGGTTCTTACGAAGTCTGCCCAACTCAAGACCAACCCCGCGTAGCCAATTGGCCCCTTTGCCGCCCAGCCCACAAATGCCGTGATCGAGGTGGCTACACCGGTAATCGTGCGTACGCCGCTGGGTATCTCTTCCACATAAACGCCGGGATAGGAAACTGCGACTGGCATCGGGACCTCCGGGGTAAGACCATCTCCTGATCTCACCATTTGAACTTCTTGATCGTGTCAGACAGCGGTTAAGGTTCTGAGGGGAAAGCTAGGTTGTCGGGTATTGAACCGCAAACCCAAAATTGATGCTAGGAGTTTCTTGCGCGGAGTTGCGGTAGTTTTTTGCATCACCGCTTCCGCAGTTCCTCGGGCGGAAAAAGCAGTAACTGGCTCGGCTCACTTTCGCTGCGGTAGTGGGAAGGAGAAACTCCAATCTGTCGGCGGAACATTCGTGCGAAGTACGAGAGATCATTGAACCCAACCACAAAGGCCGCTTCGGTGACGGACGCTGACGAATGCTTCATCAATTCTGCGGCGCGCTCAATCCGTATTCGCACGACAAAGTCGCGGAAGGTAAACCCGAGTTCTTTCTTGAAGTTTCGGCTGAACTGGAAAGGACTGAGGTCGCAGAGCCCGGCGGCCGTTGCCAGCCGCAGTTTCTCGGGGTAGTTCGTTGTCACATACGAAACTGCTGGCGCCAGCGTGCTCGCCGTGTTGCCCGCCAGAAGACCGATCGAAGTATTGGCGGCAGGCGTTCTGCTGGCCGGGTGCTCCGCCGGTGGCACGGCCTTATCAATACTCGTGAGGCAACGGCACAGGTGTCTGACCGACACCGGTTTGACAAGATAGTCCCAAACACACCGCCGAAACGCCCATGTTGCCAGGGTTTTGGCGGGCTGCTCGGTCAACATCACGATCGGCAGGGAAGAATGGTGGTTCTTTACTTCCGACAGGGCGGCCAAGCCACGAGCATCGGGGACGTCGTATTCGAAACAAGCCGCCCACGGACGCCAATCCCGTACTGCCCGCAACAGATCGGGCAGATGACGCAATCGCTGCGCTCCGTACGCCTTGGGCAGACTACTGCACAGGTCCGGCTCAGAGGGAGTCGTTCGAAGATCCACCCAGAGGATTGTCCGCGCAGCCATCGCTCTTGCCTCGTACTATGACCGGGACTCGATACCGCTGTCTTGCGTGCTTACGGGATCTAAGTGCCAATGATCTTGGGGTCAGGAGCGCTGGTACCTCCTGCCCATAAGTAGTCGCCGTGAACATCTGCGTACCAGTAAGCGTTACCTTCCACTCTCTCCCCGATCTCGAACTTGGATACCGCAACGTCGGTGTGAGGTGGTATGACGCGGACAACTGATGCAGTTCTGTTTGGCCCTCCCCGCCGCAGGTTTACGGTCCTGATTGTCCGCACAACTTTCGTCTTCGCATCGGCTGGGCCGATCGGAGGAGCAGGTTGTCCTGGATCTGGCAGACTAGGCCCGACAGTCGGAGTGTCGGGATTCAGTGTGCCTGTCGTATTCTGTCCATTCTGCGGGCTCGTCGCAGTCGGCGCATCGGACGCAATCGTCGGCACCCGGGCTAACAGGTCCTTAAGTTGCATCCAGTTGCCCGGGCAGGTCTTCGAAGCCCTGATTTGGTGGTGCCGGATCACATGTGACTCATCCAGCGGAATACTCCAACGCGCAGCGATCTGTCCAATCAGCGTCGCGCTCGCGGTCAGTTGCGCTTCGGGCCACTCGTCATCGGGGCGGCCTTCATGCTCAATCCCAATCGTGTAGAAGTTTGGGTTTATCCGCGGCTTTAACAGAGGCCACGTTGGATTGATTACAATCCCTGCGTGAAATGCCGTGTCATGCTCATCCACATATTGATGGACTTCACCCGCACGGGAGATGCCATAGTGCGCCGACTTTTGGGTAGTCGGGTTGCGGAATACCGATTCGCCGGCCTCGAAGCTCCCATCCATGATGTGAACCACCACGGCTTCAGGCCGCAGCCCGAACGGACGTCCTCTGCGGAAATTGGAATCCGGACAACCAATCCACTGTGTCATGTCGCCTCCTAGCCGACCGCCCCAAGGTCACCGCGCTCCCCACTGAGCGGGGTTGGCGGCGCCGCGCCCGACATAGTCCCGCCACTTGGCGGCGCTGCCTGACGCTGTGCACGCTGGGCGTCGTCCTTTCCGGCGAGTGAGGATCTGAGTTTGAGCAGGTCTTTCAGAGCGTTGTACCAAAACGGCGCGCCCAGGCTTATCAACAGGACGGACAGAATCATTCCCGGCAGTCTTCGCCAGTCCTTCAGCCGCACTAGCCAGTCGCGATCAAGCGGCAGAGTAATCAACGCAGTCTTGTTCAAGAGGTTGTAGTACGGCTTCGGGTCAACGTTGTCGGTATTCGGATTCGCGGATTTGGAAAAATCGTCGGTGGCCTGCTTAACAATGGTATTTCGGAATTGATCGTCGATCCACAGACGATCGGCGATTGCGATAATATCGAGTTGCACGGTCAGGACCACGACCACCGCAACGCCCATGGTGATCCAGTGTGTGTAGTGTGTGAATCGCTGGCTTACGCGATCTATGGTCTGATCGAACCACGAGTTCACTCGGGCAACGAAATCACTAGAGGCCTCGTGCAGAATGGCCAGCCCATCACGCGCCTGGTTCGAGAGTTCCGGATTCGAGACCTCAAGTAGCAGCCCCATGGCGCGAATATTCTTGAGGGCTTGCTCCGGGTCCTTGATTCCGCCGTCTTCGAGTGCTCTCTTCAGGACGGGCTCGGCGTCTCCTTCGAGCTTCTTGGCACCAACTCCGCTGGCCAGGTCGAGCAGCAGTTTTGTGAACTCCTCCCTGTGAATAACGGTGCCCAGTTTGTTCTTTCCTTCGGCAATCAGTGGATGCTTCAGCAGGCTTTCGGCGATTTGTTTTGCGTAGTCCCCGGCCGGGATGCCGAGCTGCTGCAGTAAGCCTGCCAAACCGTCTCTTAGATGCTTGCCCCGCCTGCCACTCATGGTGCTGACTGCCTGCGTGATGACCGTGACTGCCATACTGAACAACAACAACACCGTCGTGACACCGATTAAGACGTCCAGCGTCTTGAGCATTGTGCCTCCATCGATCTAGCGGGAAAGCAAGAACCAGCAGTCCTGCTGGATCTAACCCGACTGGCACGGTCCCGCGCAGGCACCTAGAGACTATCCTCAAGGTGCCGCGTTGAACCCGTTGAGCGGCAAGTGAAGGAATAAACCGTCGAAATCGCTGTCGTCGACCACGCTGCGGAACACGTCGCTTGCCGTTTGCTGCTGCAAGATGAAATTCACGTCCAACAGCGCGGTCGACGTTGTGTTCTTCATGTAGGCCGCCGCAAAGTCAAAGTTGTAGCAACTGTTCAACGCCTTTTGTGCTTTGGTGTAGATGTCCTGCGTCTTCGTTAAGACCAGATGGATCGCAGCCTACACTTGCTTCAGATCCTCGAAATGAAGGCCCTTGTCAAAGAAATCGCCCAGCCGCTTGATCAGCCATCCGTCCACTTTGTCGAAGTCGTCCTGGGTGACGGCATCCCGGATTTTGGCGAGAACAGCGCCGGGATCGGACGGGGCATAAACCCGCTCCAGGTGACATCGTCGACTTCTCCCGTGTCCGGCAGGCCGTTGTTGAGCTGTACATGCTTTACGGCTCTCAGGGTACCTTGACCTACACTTCATCAATCGCGCCGGGATCGCACTTCGCGGACACGAGTCCGCGCTGGATGTTCCCCCACGATTCCACCATGGGGGCCAATTCCAAAAAGCTTTCTCGTCATACTGCCTCTCAAACTCAAAGGGGGGAAGCTGGGACACATGGCTCTGAACTTCGAGCGGAAAAGGTTCAGGCTCTTTTGAACGCGGACTGTAGTACTGAAAGCAGCCTAATGCAAAGAAATCATGAGACTGTTCGGATTTCGTAACAAGTCGAGCGACCCAGCAAAGGACGGGGCACAATCACGACATCGCCTACCTGCCCAAGCAGCCACGTGGATACTAGGAACAGATCTGCGATCAAACGCCCAGTTGGCTTGTGACGCTCGCGAAACAATCGCGGGCAAACAGTCTCGATCCGACCGACAGAGGTCTTGCCCACTCCTAGCCGACAATTGTTCGGCTTTCGTAACCAGGAGCGACCATCTCATGACAAGCTGAATGACGAGCGACAATAAGCGCTAGACTGGTAGCTGACCCGGGAGAGCGTTGATGTCCACATATCAACTTTTCCATCGCCATCAAAAGGAATGAATTTATTCCTTTTGTTGTTAGTCCTCGTGGTTGTCCTGCTTGCGCTTGGGGTCTTCTTACGGTCGGGCTAGAAAGGATGCCGAGAACGCCAAGCCTGGCGGCCTAACACAGACCTGACGCTAACCAGAATCGCCTACTAGGACGCAACAACGGCTAGACAGCACCGTAGCAAGAATTCCGTATTCTCTACGTGCCTTTGCCTTGTTGAAGAAAAAGATCTTTCCATCAAATCCGAGTCCCAGATGGTACATCTTTCTGCTGAATCGAAGCCGACCCTTCTGATGGCAATACAGGATGTTCCGCGGCAAATGCGGCTTACAGTCTGCGCGTCGGGCAGTCTTATGAGGGGCAACGGAGAGCAGTCGCTCTCCCGCGCAATGGCGCTATTATCGTTGACGAGTACGAGTTCTTAGCCGGCAAACAGCCGCAGGCGATGCAAGAGTCTAAGTTTTTACTTTTTGTAGAAGGTGCAGTATATTTGCGCAATCTTTTGGCTGACTCTTCCCCTCAGCATTAATAGGCTCCTGTAACTGGAATCGACCTTGGACCGGTGTCCAGCAAGCGCTCTGAACTTTGACAGCCAGAGCAGCGTCGGCTCGTTAGACCCAGTCAACTGTCGGCTCTGTGAGGGATTCCAAACCATGACCGACAAAGTCATGCTCGACAGGGTTAAGAATCTCGCCCAACTCATGCGAGACAAAAAAAGTGCGGGCGACAAGTTCGCCCTGATGCTGGGCGCGGGTGCGTCTCTGAGTTCAGGCGTACCGCCCACGAAGCAGATCATGAATGAAATCGTGGCACGCTACGCCCGCGACTACCACGACGGCAGTATTGAGGAACGATTTGGCGATTTGTGGCGCCGCTCAACCTCGAACGATCGAAAGCTATTCCTCGATCAGTACCTGAAGTGCAAGCCCTCGGAAGGTTATTCCCGGTTAGCAGAGATTATCCGAATGGGCTATTTCGATGTGATTGTAACCTTCAATTTCGACCGCCTGCTGGAGACTGCCTTCGATGGTGCCGATTTCAAACAAATCAAGGACTACAGGTCTGTTATCCGCGGCGAAACTGACATCAACGCCTTTACCAAGTTAGTCAGGAACGATGAACCGAAAGTAAAGATCGTCAAGCTTCACGGCAGTCTTGAATCGTCGGACTATTTCTTATTCTCGGAAGAAGAGATGGCCAACTATCCCCCGGAGATCGCCAATCTTCTGGGAGAGATCACCCACCGCGACATCATTATTTGCGGCTACGCCTTCGAGGATCGTTGCGTGACAATAGCATTCGATACCTCGCCAGACGCCGGGTCCGTCTACTATGTCAATCCTGCCGGGGCAGGTGGACAAATCCGGGGCATTCTCATCGGGCGGCGCTCGAAAGAGAAAGTAATCTCAGGAGATTTGGGGAAGTTCGACGACTTTTTTACCATGCTTCAGCAAGAACTTGCCGGCCCGCGAGAGCGCGTTGCGCCAGGCCCCAAGGGCCAAAATCCCTTCAAGTTCATGGACTCCTACCGCGAAGCGGACAGAGAATGGTTCTTCGGAAGAAAAGAGCTGAGTGACACCGTGCTCGGGAAAATCGAGAGTCAAAGTTTCAAGGCTTTCTGTGTCTATGGCCCGGCGAAGATAGGCAAGACGTCCTTTATTCGCGCCGGTGTGATGGCACAACTCGATCACAACAAGTACGAGTGTGTCTACTTTAGCTGCAGACGCGGAGTTGAGGACCAATTGCGCCGTGAGATCGAGAAACGTTTCGCCCTCTCGATTCAGGGTAAGGATCTGGACACGGTTTTGCGCGAGGTCAAGGAGAAAACGCCAAAACGGATTCTTATCTTTCTTGATCAGTTTGAAAGGGTGGTTCATGCCTGCAGTGGGGATGAAGCTGATACCAAGGCCGTCGTCAACTTCCTGGCGTCTTTGACCCGGAATTCAGATAGTCGCCTCACGCCCGTCATCATCACTCTGAAAGAATTGGCTTTTTCTGACCTCTTGACATCCGACAACCTCAGGCGGGTGCTGGGAGAATGGGACTTCGTAGATATGAAGCCGCTCGACCAGAATACCCTGGGCGAGGTCCTCCAACAGCTGGCTTCCAAGGCTGGAGTCGCGCTTGCTTCCCAAACCGTCGAGAGATTGTGCAAGACATACAAGGAAAACCCCAAGTTCACGCTCACCCATGTGCAGACGCTCTGCTACTACCATGTCAACGGTTTTGACCAGGATTGCGAAGACTATGATTCTCTCCCCAATCCGGGGCTCTCGGCGGCTTTAGACTCGGTGGCTGAAGATTCCAATCTGATGGACCTCGTTGACGAACTCTCTCCGGAAGACCGAGCGTTGATCCGTTCCGTCATGAAGGTGATTTGCCACCCCGACGCCAAGTTCAAGTGGGTGATCGAGTTCATGAAAAGCAACTTTTCCAACCTCACCGGTAAGGAAACTTATCCCGAACCGGTTTCGGCTGCGTGGCCGGCGAAGGCATTCGATCGAGGGTAACTCCATGGAGACGACTGCAGGTATTTCGGTCCCAACGGGAAAGGATATCCTCAGCATGTTGGTTTCCTCGAGCGGAGCCTGGATTGACCGCAGCGCAGAGGGCAAGAAGGTTGTGGAACATATCCTTTCCTCTCCCGCACCGATCATAGTTTTTTCCGGCCGGACCGGGTGCGGCAAGACCGAACTCTTCGAGCGCTCGGTTTTGCCCTCTCTGCCGGCAGACCAGAATATCTTTTACGCTCGCCGCTTCGACACCCCGCCCGCCTTACAAAGAAGAGGAAACGGTGAAGCCGAGTTTTGGAGCGCCACCACTTCGCCAGGGATTATTGTGCTCGACCAGTTAGAAGGACTCTTCGCCAAGGACCCGTCAGTCCGCCTCTCATTCCTGCAACAACTCTCGGAGCGAATGTCGAGCGGCAGGTTCGAAGCTGTCCTGGTCCTGGTGCTCGCTGAAGAAAACTTGAGCGATCTGTTCAGCCTGCGGGAGTACCTGCCGCATGTTTTGGACGATCTCTCCAAGATCGGGGGCGTCCCGGCCGAAAAGTTACGTAGTGCGCTGCGCGGCCTCAGTGCGGAACACGGGCTACAAATCGAAGACGCTGTGCTCAGAAAGCTGGTCGATGACCTCCGTAAGCCCGCGGCGAGCAAGTATGCAGTCAGCCCTGAGCTGCTGGCTGCCTTGGTCTTTCAGACCTGGCGCTCGAACTCCCTCCTGGAAAAGGAAATGTTCGGCCTGGACGAGTATACGGCAGCGGGCGAACTCGATGGCATGCTTGAGGGCTATCTTGAGTACAGGTTAGATGCGGTTGAAGACGAACTCAATCGCCGATTGACGGCGGCAATCCTCAAAGAGGTCGTGTTTACCGCTCGCGCCGGAAATGCCCCCGACTTCGACGACGTGGGCAGGCGGCTTGACGCCACAAAGACACAGGTCATGGACGTGTTAGGAAGTCTTCTGGACCAGGACCCCAAAGTGTTGCGGGAAACTGACCCGGGCCGGTACGAAGTTATTCCTGCTCAACTGACGCCCGTAGTCAACGAGCGTATTGAGCGAGACCGGCAGAGAACTCAGTCGGCCCAATCACTGCTGCGCCAGGCCGTCCGCGTCTTCCGTGAGCGTGGAGTCCCTTTGTCAGAGCCGGAGTTCACCAAGCTTCACCGCCAGAGAAGCTCCTTGCGAGTTACTGAAGAGGAAGCGCGGTTAATGCTTGGCTGCGCCTTGGTCTATGAAGACCCCCATCTTGAGGCAGCAACTCAGCATTGGTTGCGCCGGGCCGGCGATGAGACTGCCAAGGTCGAAATACTGCTTGGCGGTGTTTTTGACCCCCGCGACGCAGTGCGTGAGCGCGCCGCTGCTGTTCTGGCAGGGTTCAATCGGCCCGAAGTTCAAAACCAACTCTATCTGCTGGCCTTGAAAGACCCGAAGGATGCAGTTCGGGACCGCGCGATCGAGAGTCTGAGCGCAATGAGGGACGAGCCTCTGCGACAGTCGTTGTTCAAAGAGATTCGCGATCCGAATAGTCCGAATCCCGGGAACGCGGTTTCAGCTTTAAGAATCTTCCCCGACAAAATCACGGCAGACTATGTGGGAAATCTCGTCACGAAGGCAAGTCCCTCCTCAACTCGCGATAAAGCGATCCAGGTATTGGGCGACCTGGGAATACCCGAGGCTCTCGATGTTTTACTCCGGGTCGCCGTCCAGGACGAGGACAAAGGAGATCGAAGCCGGGCCGCGGAAGTGCTGGGATCCCGTCGGGGCGCCAGCCTGATCGACCTTTTGCAAAAGCTGCAAGATGAGAGCCGCCTGCTGCAACAGGCACAAGGATCGCTGGAACAATCGACTCTTGTAGTACGGCTTGGAACTTTTGCTTTGGCCGCGATTGTCATTTTCCTGAATCTGTTTTTCAGCGGCCTCATTCTGTGTACTCTCCGCCGCCGTCTCAAGCTGGGTCTCGGATTCTTCGCTGTCGAGACGCTCGCCATCACGCTCATCACCTTCAGTGCCAAGTATTCGAATGAGGAGGTGGGCTGGGCCGGCGTGGCGGTTTGGTTTCTGGCTATGGCCGCCAGTCAGTTGGCGGCTACCTGGATCGTGTTGCAGGAGAAAGAACCGGCCGGGGAGACGCGAAGCTCTTACATCGCCTCTCTTCGTCTTGGTCTTTTTCTTGCGAATGCGGTGAGCTTCTTCTTAGTGATTCACGGACTAGCCCACATTTTCATCAGGCGATTTACTCGAGGTGTCAAACTCTTCACATACGAGGTTGTGGGATCCGTGCTGCTGGTGTATGCCTTCTTGTTCGATCGCCTTGGGCATCAGCGCTTCTACCGTTTTTATCTCGTCGCAGGCATTGCCTTATTTGCTTACTCCTATTTGGTGGATGTCGTGAAGGTTCTCCTTCACGACGTTGTCTTCAAGAGAAAGTATGAATTTCGTCAGAGGATTGCCGCTGTTTGTCGGGAGGTGATGAAAAACCCGGAGGCCTGCCAGGTCCTGCTACGTAGCCTTCAAGGAAATCAGACGAAGGTGATCCGGCGAGTCTCGAGGATCCTCACGACCTTTACCGTGGAAAGCCAACCCCTGGTTGCACCCTTCAAGGAACTGTGGAGAGACGCGGATGCTGTTACCAGAAGACGAATGACGTCCGTGCTGGCCGCCCATCACGACGAGCTATCGGTCAAGACCCTCCATGAACTGACAGCGGAAACGCGATGGGCGGGCCGACTCACCTACCTGTGGTGCAACTTACGCTATCGGGTGTGGCCCACGCCCCTTTTGCGAGTGGCCGTACTTGGAGTGTTGGTGCTGGTGGGGGCTTTGTCGGTTTATGAAGACAAGCTGGGACCTGAGCTTCGCATGATCAGGAAGGCAGCTTTACTTAAGGACAAGCATCAAGGAACCCAGGTTCGTGCGGGGGCAGCCATGGAACTGGCCAGCGCGGACGCCAAAGTGGCGTTCGACGCGGTAAAGGTAGTCTTGGACAGAAGTGATGAACAACCGGCTGTCAAAATGGAGATGCTTCCCATTCTGGCCCAAATTGCCGAGGACAGGTCGTCTAACTACCCGAAGCAAGCCGAGGAGGTTCTTGCAGGTCTGGCACGCGATCGGCAGGTCCTATTGGATTTGCGCAAAAAGGCACTTCAAGAGCTGAAGAGCGTCGCAGTCGCGTCCGAGGTGCCGGAGTTGCGCGATGAAAGCATCTCGATCCTTTACGAGTTACTCAAGAACAGTGACGAGGCCCGTCCGCTGCGAGAGGTTGCAGTGGACGCCTTTAAGAAGATCGGTACCCCGCGTGCGTGTGACACGCTGCGAGCCTTCGTGATCCTAAGACCTGCCCAGGAAGGTCTCAGGGCGGGCAAGAGCGCCAAAGCACCGCGCGCGGCCTCGTCGGATACGACGTTGGATGAGGCGGAGAGAGATCTAAGACAGCAGGCGCTGGTTGCGTTGACCCAGATTAGCGAAGGCAGCATCCAACTCCAATCTGCGCTGGATCCATACTATGCCTTCCAAATCCTGCAGAGCATGGCCGAAAACTCGGACAAGCACTTCGATCCTCGTTTGCGAAAGGCAGCGCAGAGTCAGCTGGCAAGGATCGATCCGCTCGCCTTGGCGCAGTTTGATCTGAATCAATACAAGTATCGCAGTGCGATCGAACGGGCGAGCGTGATTGTCCGGTCTGAACCTGACCCATGGCGGTCGAACAGGGCGCAGGGTATCTTGCAAGACTCTTACTATGGTTTGATCCAGCCGCCGTATCCGTCTGGGTTGTGGGATGACATCGTTAAGGATCTCAAAGGTGTCAAAGATCTCAAAAAGCAGGGATGCTACGCACTCGCAATGGCTTATTACAATATCGGCGTTTCTCAGCATCGGTTCGAGGAGGCCGCTGCGGAACTCGCATCTTTGCAGCCAAGGTGCCTCGACAGCATACAACCTAGTTTAAATTTGGCGGCCGTTCACCATGACGAATTAGCCCCCACCGATCCGAGTTTCTACGCCAAAGCGTATGAAGACCTCAGCCCACTGCCTTTGCGCGCCACTACGGAAGACGAACGCATTTCCGCAAAAGCCAATCTCGCCGAAGCCAGTCTGACCACGGGTCTGTACAGTCAGACTCAAAACTTAGGCGACGACGTCCTCAAGAGTCAGGTTCTGACTCAGAACAAGGTCCTGCAGCTTAACCTGAGATTTCTCATCTTTGCGTCCCTGGTCTTTCAGAACAACACTCAAGGGTCCGACAAGCAACTGAAGGATACCCTTGCTCTCTACCAGTCCCTTCCCGAGGGTCTCTACAACGATTGGGATTTTCGAGGCACTATAAACTACGTCAACCAGAGTAAGCTCTCGGTCGATCAGAAAACATTGTTGCTCTCCACCATCGACCTGATCGCCGGAGCGAAATCACAACAAAAGCTCGATCATTTCCATGCCCCTGCACTCGGCTCGACTCGCGCCCAATGAGGCACCAGTGCGGTCGTCGGCTAGCGTGCCCGATGACATCCGGCGTGAAAAGATTATGTTCCGGAGGGTATTGCTCAGTGGTTTGCAAGCATACGAAACACGTACTTTCACAACTCCTAAGTTGAGGCCTCTATGACCGAGGACAACGCAAAACAGCCGCCACCCCCAAACGATCAGGATCAGGCGTACGATTCTCGCAAAGACCATTTCAATCTAGGTCGAGCGACAGTGCCGCCTGCACTTCATGATCCCGACCAACGGAAGGCTTGGCAATTGCCCGCAGAGGAGGACAAGCCGGGACCGTACATGATCGAGCTAAACCTTCTGTACAGCAAAGGAGTCCAGAAGGCGGCGGAAGCATTCAAGCAGCTATACAGCGAGGTCCTGGGTCAAGGGGCTCAAGAGCGGCCCGCGCTTCCGATTTCGAAGACGTATTTTCGCTGCAGCATCAGCGTCAACGAATGGAAAGCCCTCACGAAAAGAGATGAAGAAAAAGGAGACGCGCGGGATCGCGTCATCTATAAGATCTGGCCGGATTTTCCCCTGAACCCACTGATTGATCATTCGGTGGCAACCGTCAAGGCAGATGCCGCGTTTCGGTCTTATTCAGCAACTGGAGAAGGCGTCTGCTGGGCGGTGATCGACTCCGGGGTTGACAAGAACCACCTCCACTTCGGCCATTCGCAGAGGAACCGGCAGTACAAGACGCTATTGGACCCCAGCGTAAGAGACTTGCACCGGGACTTCACTCTCGATGATCCCCAGCCCGCTTCACCGGAAGAAAACTCTGCGTTGACCGATGGCTTTGGTCACGGCACCCACGTCGCGGGGATCATCGCCGGTGGGCTTGATAGTGGTCTTGAGCCCGTCAAGGACTTCCTGGTTTTTGAGAACGTCTTTGAATCCGACCCCAGTGGCAGCAACCGGCAGATCAGCCTTAAGCCTCGTGACGTCTCCAGTCCGGCCGCGCTTCGCGGTGTTGCGCCACAATGCAAACTGGTGAGTCTGAAGGTTTTGGACGCAAATGGGAGTGGTCGAACCAGCAACATCATGCGCGCCTTGCAGTACATCCGCGAAGATGTCAACGGAGATCCCAAGTTCTTGCGCATCCACGGGGTGAATCTCAGCTTGGGATACGAGTTTGATGCCGAGATGTTTGCATGTGGTCAAAGCCCGCTCTGTGTTGAAGTCGACCGCCTCGTCAGAAGTGGCGTTGTTGTGGTTGTAGCCGCAGGAAACACCGGCTACGCTTCAATCCAAACCCGACAGAGAATCACAAAAATCGGGATCTCGAGCACAATCAACGACCCTGGAAACTCCACCCTCGCCATCACGGTGGGAGCGACCCATCGGGACTCCCCGCACACCTATGGCGTTTCATATTTCTCTTCGAAGGGCCCCACCGGAGATGGCCGGATCAAGCCGGATCTGGTCGCCCCCGGTGAGCGGATTACATCCTGTGTTGCAGGAAAGAAACTCGAACGTTTGGCGCTCAATGCTAATGTGTCGGCCTATATCGACGACAGCGGGACCAGCATGGCAGCACCGCATGTCTCGGGCGCGATTGCGGCTTTCCTTTCCATTCGCCGGGAGTTTCTGCAAGCACCGGAGGAGGTTAAACGCATCTTCTTGGAAAGCGCAACTCCGCTGGGCCGTGAAAAATACTTTGAAGGAAGAGGCCTGGTTGATCTGATGCGGGCCATCCAGACCGTCTGAGAACAGGAGAACGTACTCTCATGGCGAATACACTCGTGGGATTTCCATTCTGGCAACTAGCCTTTGATAAAGATGCCGCCGCCGTAGACTCGGGCGCTCTCGCTCAATTCAGGAACGAGATCAAGGCTATGAATATCTCCGACCTGTTCATCTTTTCTCACGGCTGGAACAACGACCAGCAGACAGCCCAGCGTCTGTATCAAGGTTTTTTTGGTCAGATGCGGAGCGTTATCGACCAATCGAACCTTCCCGCCGGAGTGACGCTTGGCACAGCCGGCGTGTTCTGGCCCTCAATTCAATGGCCGGATAGCCAAACTGACGATGCCGGCGGCGCGGTTAGTCTTGGAGAAGAGATTGATCTGGGCAGCGAGATGAAAAAGGTGTTCCAGGAGCCGTCTCAGCAGCAGTCAGTCGATCGCCTGATGGATCATCTCGAGACCCAGACGCCAACCGATGATGCAATCACGGCTTTCATTGCAGATCTCAAGAATCTCTTACAGACCCAGTTGCCCTCGCCTGAATCTCTCGACCTTGAACAACGAGCGGCTGAGGCAACCACGGAGCAGTGGCGGCAGATGCTCGACCTGTTGGCCGATTCGGAATCCCAGGATCATTCGACAGGAGGCGCCGTTGACTTGGGGGATGTTTTCGGTCGGCTATGGCGCGGAGCGAAGTCCGCGCTCCGGGTTGCGACTTACTGGCAGATGAAAGCACGAGCCGGGGTAGTTGGAAGGTCAGGTCTCGCACCGCTGCTCAACCAGGTTGCCGCTGACGTTCCCGCCATACGAATTCACTTGCTCGGTCATTCGTTCGGCGCTCGCTTGGTTTCGTACACACTGACCGGGCTGCAGACGAGCGCGAACGGTACATCGCCGGTGAAGTCTTTATTTCTTATCCAGGGTGCGTTCTCGCACTTTGCGTTTGCACAGCAACTGCCGTTTGACCGCTCACGAAAGGGCGATCTCGCTGGCATGAATACGCGAGTCGACGGCCCTTTGCTCACCACTTTCTCCGCGTTTGACAAGGCCGTTGGCTATGCCTACCCCGCTGCGTCAGTTCTCGCCAACGAGGATGCCTCGGCCGCCGCCGACCTGATGTACCGCTGGGAAGGGATGGGTTGTGACGGAGCGCAAGCCGTCAACGCAGCGTCGTCCCCACTCGGAGACCCACCGTGCAACTACGTTCTTCGCAAAGGCGAGTGGCTCAATCTGGATGGAAACAGTGTGATCACCCAAGGCGGTCTGCCGGCTGGAGCCCACAGCGACATCATTCATCCGCAGATCGCGTGGGCGGCACTCAAGGCTGCCGCCATCTTCTGACCCGACTTTCAGTTGTTCCAAGTTGTGTTCGGAGTACGACCGCTACTTAGGAAGCCGCGCGTGGTGTCCACTTGCTGTCCACAACTATCGGGAACGAGCGCGACTTAAGAGAACGCGCGAGACTAAGAAGACAATACCTAGTTCGCTAGAGACACCCTGTCGACACTGGGGATTTTGCTAACTGGAAGCATTTGGTAGCGCTACCGGGAAACGTTACGCCCACATGCCAAAATTTCCATTTCTACTGGCAAAACTCGCGTCACTATTGGCTTTTAGCAGGACGGCCCAAAATCACTTTACAAGTATAACTGGGAAATTTTAACCCTCAAAACAGGTGTTTTTTAGTAGGCGGTAGTAGGCGGGAACTCAGCTTTGCGAACAAACGAACTGGTATAACCCGGCGACCTATGCGGACAGCACACCACTACTCACTCGCGCGAAAATGGCCTGCGAGCACGAAAAAGGCCCTCCACGGCAAAGGAAGCGCCGGGGCCAGCCCCTATCACCACAAACTGCTGCAGACCAGCTCGGTTAGGTTTGCTTTACTAGAGGGTCGCGCGGTGGGACAATTCTTATCTGATCCATGAAGCCACTAAGCAGCTAAGCGAACGTCGCGTTACGAGCGTAGCAACAAAATGGCAGTCTCCAAGCTATTAGCAGATGCGCGCAAGGAGGCATTGAAACGCGACTACATCGTTAAGGGCTGTGCTGTATTTGCTACCATTCTTTTCCCCGTGGGCGAAGGCCTCATGCGTACCTTCAAACCTCAAAAAGATGCGGGGTTATGGTGGGCATTCTTTCTCTCAGTTGTTTTTCTACATTTGCTAACCGTAATGGTCACTCTGCTCAAGGTCGTTGATATCCAGCGGTACTATTTCGAATTCACCGAAGTTGAAGAGGGACTCAGGAACGCTGTAGGGAAGATTAGGGCACTGGAGGAACAAACCACAAACCTAAACCATGCGGTGGTCGCGCTTAAGAACAGCATCGACCAACTCCAACGTGTCTTGCTCGAGTTTCCGGGGAAGACAGGTCTTTCACACGAGGATATCGATTCCGCTCTAGATAGGATTTTTCGGGTTTTCGAAGTTGAGAAGGAGAGCGTGTTCGGTTATCGGACAGCAGTCTCTTTGTTCAACATGGTCGTGTATCTTCACGAGTCGAGCGCGAACGAGCTTAAGGTTTTCAAGCGATGGTACGACCCCCGAATTCCGGCCAAGAACCGACCATGGAAACCTCCCATGGGGCACGTCGGGTACACTTTTGCGACAAAACCCGGCCAAACCGGCTGCGAAGTCCACGCTTCGTGTGAGTTCTTGACGGGAGTACGGCGGAATTTCTTACTCGTGCGGCCCATGACGTTCCTCTCGAAGAATATTCACTCATCCGGGATAAGCCCGGTCTTCGAGAGCGTCACAGCTCTGCACTTCCCCTAAACAGCCAGCAAGAATGCTGGCCTAGGTGCCATTACCTTGCAGGGATCTGCAAGGACTCGTATCGGCATCACATCCTGCGCCAAGCATAGCAAACGACAAAAGCCGTCACAAGCACAATTTTCGGCAGCACAATTTTCGGCGTCACCTGATCGGTCCGCCTCTTAGAATCGGAACATGAGCGATCACCACACTCCACCGCGGTATGGTTTTCCTGACGCATGCGCTGCCTCTAACGATCGCCATCCGCAGTGGTCGGCAGTGATGCAACGACTTTGGCTCACTATAAGCTCAGCCTTCACTCGACAACTAGACTCGGATACCCAAGACGTAGATACCGATATGGCCAAGTTTGTGTATTTCTACGGAAACCTCGTCGCGGAGGATTTTGGAGAGGTCTTCTTGATGGCCGCGAATGGGTACGGATACGGCGCCATGAAATTGCTACGCTCAATGTACGAGCACACCGTCACACTGAAGTACCTGCACGACCATCCTGAGGAACTCCAGGCGTTCATTGATTTCGACCGAGTGCAACAGTACAAGCTGATGAAGCCAATCTGCGAAACATTCGGCGAGCGTTTGCTGCCCGCAGAGACGGTAGCCGAGACGGAACGTCGGTACGAAGAGGTCAAGAGCAAATTTATAGTGAAGTCATGTAAATCGAAGGCCTGCGATGAAAAGCGCATCGGGCACACTTGGAGCAAGCGGGATTTCGTTTCGATGGCAAAGACGACCGGAGCGATTGGTTCGCTCATCGTTCCGGGCTATTACCTTCCACTGAGTCATGCGCACGCAACGCTTCGGGCGATGATGGAAAGGCTAGAGATGACCGACGAGTATCTTGGCTTTCAGCGGGAGTCGCAGCCGGATGAAGCAGATCAATCCTTGATGACTGCGCACAACTGCATAATTGTGGCTCTGGAAGTCCAAGAGGAGCGGTTCAAGATTCCGGGTCTGAAAAGCGCGATTGAAGCTTGTTGCCGAGATTGGGCCTTGATCTGGTCGCCGACCAACTGATGACACTGTGTTGACATGGGTGCAAATTCACCGAAACTTACGAATCTGATCGACACATCTTAGACCTGCATTAATACTGACTAGAAGTGATGGTGAGCGCGGTAGGAATCGAACCTACAACCTACTGATTAAGAGTCAGTTGCTCTGCCAATTGAGCTACGCGCCCACGGTGGGGATTAGCGGGAAAGCACAAACAAAAATTATAGCATTCAATTTTCGTCTCCGCGTATCGAGCGCGCCGAAGTGGCTGCATTCCCATCATCAAGGACATCTCGCAGCATTCGGCTTTGAATTCCGCTGATCGGATGGTTCGTGACAAAAGCCGGTTGCAACACCGTCGCGCAGCATTGCTCACGCCGGCTCTTCAAGTAAAAGCGAACAAAAGGCGAATATGCTACGATCTTACCGTCATGGCGCGCCGCCCGGATTCCGGCATGAAAGAAGAGATCTGGACCCGCGAGGATTTGAAAGAGATCATGCGCAACCTGTCGCTTCTCAGCGAACACGGCGTGCGCGAGTTCTACGAACGTGCTTACCGCGAGTCCCGCATTATCAACAGCCACACGTTCCCGCCAGCGCGCGCCGTGCAGGAACTGGTTCAAGCGTGGAAGCAGCTTCGAAAGTGGCGGCGGCCGTGACGCTACTCGATGCC